>Ga0187769_10002747_pt1 | contig 10379 bp, 11 predicted proteins | sample 0116_SJ02_MP02_1_FD_133140 | JGI IMG/M metagenome (GOLD analysis project Ga0187769, IMG submission 133140) | Tropical peat soil microbial communities from peatlands in Department of Meta, Colombia - 0116_SJ02_MP02_10_MG | ecosystem: Environmental > Terrestrial > Soil > Wetlands > Peat | place... | reverse complement strand
CGGCCAATGATTTGTTCGCCTTCTACTTAACACATCTGAGCGGTGAGGAATCGACGTTGGTCCCTGCGATGTGGAGGCATTTTACTGATGAACAACTTGTGGCTATTCGAACGAACGTTATTAGAAACATGCCGTCCGAACAATTTGCTCGATGGAATAGATGGATGTTTCCTTCGCTAAACATGAACGAACTAACCGACATGTTCATGGAATTGAAGCACGGTGCGCCAGCGCCGTTCTTGCAGAGCATGAGTCGCATGGCAGAAGAAGCGTTAGGTGAAGAGAGATGGGCAGCGGTGAAAGCGAGAACTGGGCTCTGAGAGCCCATGCGTGTATGGTAGTATTACCGATTCAACCGCCTGAAATCGGACGATTGTTGTTCGTCGTTTTATAGTGCGTGTGCCTATAGTGGTGTGCACACACACACTTTTACTAGCGCCGACGGATTACGACACCTGCACCACTAATCATGCACGGGAAAATCGCGGTTTTTTGTATTACTTAACCCACAAGAAAAGCAGTGATCACTCTGCGACCGAGTGGGTGGTGGTTCGGAGACGTCGAACGAGTTCTCGGAGCATACTAGTCGCAATCTTAGGATTGCTTTGGATTATCGTATTTAGTTCCTGTGCGTTGAGAATGAGGCATCGTGTAGGCTCTAAGGCGATCACGTCTGCTGACCTAGGTTCATTGTCGAGCAGTGACATTTCACCAAAGAACTGTCCAGTTCCGAACTTGGCGAGCTTGGTACGATTACTTGTGACCTCGACTGAGCCTTCCAAGATAAGATAGAAGCCAACGCCTTTATCTCCTTTCCTTACCAGCTTATCTCCGGCTTCAAAGCTGCGTTCCTTGCATAATTTAACAATCGATTTCAGGTCTTCCTTGCTTTGACCGCCCCAAAGCATCGTCCCACCCAACATTTCAACGGCAGCATCAAGGAAGTCCTCCTGAACTGGATTCAACTTTCCATCCTCTATAGCCTTGATAGCCGTTTTCCCTTAAGAATCATTGCGTGTATGGCTGGTGCCCACAGACACACTTTTAGAACGAACGGCGATTCAATTTGCGACAGCCGCACCGAGAAAACCCAAAAAAATCTATAAACACTTACCAAGTTGTCTTCCAACCTAACGAACACTGAAACCCCACGCACTAAGCCATCATGGCGTAGCCCAAGTATAAATCATAGGCGACGGACGCGATCTGTTTTCTCAAGAAAAAATGACAAATATTATGTGTGTGAATCATATGCGAGCAAGAACACAGGAACGAACTTCAAGTCGTTCTAGTAAAGCGGTTTGATTGCTTGACCAAATGAAAAAGAGACGTGCCAAGAAACGAAATCTGGGAGCAGTCTTCGATGCGCACGTTAGACATGAATTTGTTGACCACAATGTCGATGCGACTATCCAAACTATGATTCCAGAACCCTACGTGCATCATGTTCCCGTGTTAACGGGTGGAGAGGGCGGCGATGACGTTCGTCAGTTCTACACTAACCATTTCGTTAACAAATTGCCCGGTGACGCGAAAATTGTGATTTCACGCACGGTTAGTAAGGATCGTGTGATCGACGAACTGATAGTCAGCTTTACCCATGACAAGATCATTGACTTCGTCCTACCGGGCGTTAGCGAGAAAGAGTGGCAGCCGTCCTCCAAACGTCCATTGTTCGGCGACGCCTAGCGCGGATCCAACTATGAAATCATCAATCTCCACCGCCTCGATTCCTGCCCTCTTGATAACTTCCGGCAGAAGTTTGGCGAGAAGTTCATCGGATCTCAGTTTGCAAAACCAGTCGCGCCCCGGATCAGTAGGCCTAGATCGAGACTGAGCAGTTCTCAGATAGCTGGCAATAACTACCTCTCGCATATTCGTAGACATGCTTTCTCAACGATTTATCTCGTTAGTACACTCTCTACATACACAAGTTTCCTGCGCGCTAGTTAAGCATCGAAATTGAAGGGCGAGAGAAGTGACTGCTGGACTACGTTCAGGTTCGATATTGGCGGACGCCACCAGGTTGCAGGATTCGTATTTGCTGGTAGCTATTTTCTAAACAGACAGACAGCAGAGGAAGTCCGGTCCACCGAAGCCAAGGAGAACCAGGCCGAAGAACGACCGATCCAATCCTGTCACGGAAAAGGTGCATTTTGTTGGAAGTCGGCGTTCCAACATTTAATTAGAATCAGAGAAGAAAACGGTATCGAAGAGCGACCTGTTCCGGAAATTCTCTCTCAGGCTTAGCAGAGGAGGAAGATCTACGAATAAGTTGAGGTCAGGATATCTTCCCATTCAATGTACTCTCAGAAGCTTGTCATATCGTTGAATATGACCTGGGGGTGGCGGTAAGTTTCCAACAGGAATGAGGTCTTCCTGAATGCTGTATCCTCCGTCCACAGTTATGTTCTGACCTGTCAGGTATCTGGCCTCTTCCGAAACCAGAAAGGTCACTACTGCCGCAATATCCTCCGGATCGCCAACATATCCTATCGGAATCTGCTGACTTATTTTTCGCAGTCCTTCCGGACCGAGAGATCCTTTAGATTTCGACTGTTCTGTTTCTATTATGCCTGGTGAGACTGTGTTGACGGTAATCCCCTCACGTGCAAGTTCGACCGCAAGAGACTTCGTAAATCCTACTAGCCCTGCCTTCGCAGCGCAATAATGCGCATGACCAACCCATCCTGTCGACGTGCCTGAGAGAGATGAGTTGAACACTACTCTTCCGTACTTCTGCTTCTTCATCTGAGGTACGACGGCTCTACATAATCGAAATGTACCCTTCAGATCACAGTCGACCACAAAATCCCACTCATCGTCAGTCAAATCCTCTGTCCTGGCCCAAGATAAGATACCGGCGTTGGAAAAGACGATGTCAACCTTGCCAAACCTGTCAATTGTTTTCCCCACCAAGGCGTTTACCTCGGCGGTACTTCGCACGTCCGCTTTCACGACTATGACGCTTCGCCCCAATTTTCTCGCGGTTTGTTCGACTTCTCGAACGGGGTTTGTGAACGAGCTTACTGCCACGTCGGCGCCTTCCACCAAAAATCGAATGGCTGTGGCCTTGCCAATTCCGGTGGATGCCCCCGTTACAATTGCAACTCGGCCGTCCAGTCTTCCCGTAATGCCTGCCTCCCTGCGCATTTACTGGCGTGAAATTTGTCCTTTAATAACGGTACCATCGCCGGAATTCTGCACCGGCGCGTTAGTAGTGGGTGATAGTCACTTCACTGGACGACGTAGCCACCATCCACCATCAGAGATTCCCCCGTAACGAACGACGCCTTGTCAGAGGCCAGAAACAAAGCCGCATTAGCAATCTCCTCCGCGCTTCCCAACCGGCCAAGAGGATGCTTCGCTAAGAACCGCATTCTAGCCTTCTCGGGGTTCTTGTCCAAGTTTATCTCTCTTTGAAGCATGGGCGTTTCAATTGCCCCTGGGCAGATGCAGTTTATGCGAATGCCATGCTTCGCATACTCCAACGCCATTGCTTTCGTGAGAAGAACCAGGCCTCCTTTCGAGGCGCAGTAGGCGGTGAACTTCTCAGCTCCTACGACACCGAGTTGCGAGGCTGTATTCACAATCACACCGCGCTTTCGGTTAATCATGTGTGGCAGCACGTATTTCGAGACTAGGAATGGGCCTTTCAGGTTGATGTCGATAACTCTGTCCAATTCCTCTTCGCTGGTTTCAGTAAGTGGCTTCAAGAGTTCTATTCCCGCGTTGTTGCAGAGAATATCCACCATGCCGAACAACCGTAACGTCTCATCCACGAGATGTCGAACCTGAGTACTGTCGCTGACATCGGTCTTGATGAACTCTGCTGTGCCACCAGCCATGCGGATACTTGAGAGTACTTCATCGGCTGGACGAATGTCTGCGACTATGACCTTCGCTCCTTCCTTCGCGAACAATACTGCGATTGCTCGGCCGATCCCGGAACTGCCCCCGGTAACAATCGCTACTTTACTCTGTAATTCCAAGAATGTCAACCGGTCTGACGCTGAATTCCACCAGTGACCTTAAACATTCTTGCTACGAGGCTGAACGAAAAGTGTTTTCAAATCGCGGCTACCTGTGATTAACTCATATGCGGCTGAAGCCAGAATATCGATCGTATCAAAGAGTGGTACGGCTAGGTCGCCGTGGTGTAGAAGTAATGGAATCTCCGTGCAACCCGCGACTACGGCTTGTGCGTTGTTGAACCTACGGTGTTTCTGAATGATGCCTAGAATCGTCTTCTTGTCATACTTTAGTCGCTTCCCTCCCTCTACTCTCACGATAATGTCTTCAACCATAGCTTGTTCGCCTGCGTTTGGTTTTACTAGTTCAAGTCCCGTGGCTGAGAAGTACTCGTCGTAGACTCGTTTGTTGGCGGTGAAAGTTGTTGCAAGAAGAAGTACTCTTGATAGGTGTCGCTGTCGGATTGCCTTGGCGGTTTCCTCGACGATGCTCAGAACTGGGATTTGTACTGCGCCTCGCATGATCGGCATGAAGTGGTGTGCCGAGTTGCAGGGTACGACGACGAATTCTGCTCCCGCCCGCTCCAGAATTCTGATGTTGTCTCGGAGGAAACGTTCAACCCTACGTCTGCTGAATCCGGTCCACATGCGCCCGTCGGGGACGGGAGCACTGTCTATGATGATTGGCGGAAAATCGGAATTGTACTTAGCCCCTAGATTGCGTTGACATCTGCTAACTATTCCCAAGTAAAGGGCGGCGGTGGCCTCAGGCCCCATTCCCCCGAGAATGCCGAGTTTTCTACGATATCTCTTCAACGAATCACGCACTGGCGTCCGGTTTAGCGTGCCCGTATTTTGCAGAGTTGCCGGAGCCCCGGTCCCTAGGATCGCGACGACTATACCTTGGCGCCTAGGACGAGGCTTAGAATCGCCATTCTAGTGACAACGCCATAGAATACTTCCTTGAAGTAGTAGGCGTAGGGCGTCGAGTCGACCTGTGGATCGAGTTGGAAGTCGATACCATCGGTTCTTGGCAACGGGTGTAAGATCATCATTCCTTGCTTAGCGTGTTCAAGTGTCTTCAAGTTGATGTGGGGATATTCAGCGTGGAACTTGTCGAATTCGCTCTCATCCGTGAAAGCCTCTTTACGAGTAGTATCGGTGTACAAAACGTCAAGCTCTCCCACCACCTCCTCAAGTTTCGAAACGGTCCGCGTGGATAATCCCTTATCCTTTATTCTTTGGAATATAGGGTCCGGTAAGCTCGTGCCTGGTGGGTGAACGAAAATTAGATTTACTTTGAAATTGGAGAGGCCATAGGCCATTGAATGGAACGTTCGTTCGTTCTTAAGATCGCCTACCAAGCCAACTGTGAGACCATCAATTCTCTTCTTTTCACGAAGGATTGTGTACAAATCGAGTAACGCCTGAGTGGGGTGTTCATTAGAGCCGTCGCCCGCGTTGATGACCGGGACTTCTGCAACCTTCGCCGCGGTAGCAGCCGTTCCCTCGATAAAGTTGCGCATCACGATAACGTCGGCATACTGGTTGACGACTTTAATGGTGTCTTCAAGCGTTTCTCCGCGCCAATCTCCGGCTCGAGAGGTTTTGGGGTCGGCGAAGCCGATCACCCCGCCGCCTAGGCGCTGCATTGCGGCCTCAAAACTCAGCCGCGTGCGAGTACTTGGCTCAAAAAACAAGGTCGCGAGCATTTTATCCTTCAGAAGTGGGCTACGCTTACGCTTTGATGCGATCGGCTCCAGTTTCTTTGCAGTTGAAAGTACCAGATCGATGTCCTTTCGAGTGAATTCTGCAAGGGAGACAATGTCTCTTCCTTTAAACGTCATGGGAAAATGACCGTTTGGATGCTCCGAACCTACTCATAAAAGAGTTTGGATTATACACCTAATTCGGTAAATTAGCCTGAAGGTAGCCCTCAAACCTGGACGTGGGACTACTTACCTTGTACGGATCCGAATGTCTTCCTTTACTCAATCTCAACTCTTGGGTCCTCCTTGACAGCAATTTCAACAATTTGCGAGTTGGTACGCTCAACGCCGCGCATAGCGGTGACTGCATTGACTTTCTCAGCGAGGTCCTGGCGCGAATCCGCCCTGACAAGAAATATGAAGTCGTATTCTCCGAAAACCGCGTAGACACTCCAAACTCCTGGGACTGCGGCTATTTGTCTGCCGATTCGCAATCTCCCCCGCAAGCCAATACCTACCCTAGCCTGCGTGAGGACGATAGCCGCGTATTCTTTCCTTAGTCTGAGAGGGCTGATATGTGCGTAATAGCCCGTTATTACCCCTTCTTTTTCGAGTCTGCTTATTCGGTAGTGAACAGTCGATTTAGAGGTGCCTAATTTTCTCGCTAGATTAACGAGCGGTGCTCTGCAATCCTTCTGTAGCTCCACAATCACTCTCCTATCGAGGTCGTCTAGATTGGGGTATGAGTCCGTGCGTACCTTGTTCAAATTCCTGATCAGCCCTTGATTTCTTGTATATTCTCTATACTTCACACTTTCGGCTAATCCAACGTTTCGCAATCCGAGCTTATTTGAGACGGATACTGCGAAGCGTTAAATAGAGATAGGATGAATTTCTAGTTCGAGGAAATTTGAGCAAGGAAGTTTTCACCAGAAAAGCAACAGGTCTGACAAGGCCCTTCGGAGTCATCGATACACTCATCATCGCGGTGGGTGCCATCAACTTGGGATCCGGAACCCTACTTGTATACTCGACCAGCCTTGCCTTCGCACCTGGCTACAACTATGTGCTGAGTTTGTTCGTTGCGATGGTTCTCAATCTGTTCGTCGTGTTGGCGTACTCCCAGATCACCATCGCTATGCCCCGCTCTGGAGGGGACTATGTGTTCGTCAGTAGAACCATCAACCCTGCATTGGGTTTCGCAAATAACTTCTTCTGGACTGTCATGTCGATACTTGGAATCGCTTGGAATTGCCTTTTCATGGCTGGAACGGCTGTTTCAACTTCCCTCACAGTCGGAGGTGCAGCCTTGAGTAGCAGCTATATGACATCACTCGGCCAAGCTGCAACTCAACCAGTCTGGGGTTTTGTCATAGGAGTCGTCACAATGCTGGCCATAATGATTCTGATGATAGTTGACGTAAAGTGGCTCAAAATGGTCAACTTGATCACTTTCGTCATTGGTATGATAACGGTCATTGCCTGGGTAGTGATCTTGGGCACGACTCCGCTAAGCAGCTTCATAACTTCTTTCAACACCTTCGCCAAGCCCTACACGAATAGCACTAACAGCTACCAGATGATCATCCAGTCTGCTCAGAGCAACGGAATGAGTATCGCAGTGAATTGGAATGCGATTTTTGGGGCTACACTCCTTACTCTCCCCATAAGTTACTTCACGTTGGGCGGAGCAAACATCGTCAACTTCTTCTCAGGGGAAATAAAGGAAGTCGGCAGGTCAGCCGTCTGGTCCACATTGGGAGCGCTTGTAAGTATCTTCGTATTCGACACTCTGATCGGCGTAGCCCTCTTCAGCGCTACTGGTTACAATTTCATGACTGCCCTAAGCTACCTCGCGTCTAATGTCCCGTCAGCCTATGCACTTCCAGTCCAACCATTCCTACCCTTGATTGTCGACATAGCCGCGCCGAACATCGGGATAGTCATGCTTACCCTAGTAGGCATGATATCGTGGCTCTACTTGCTAGCCATGTCCTACTACCTCATAGCCACAAGAAACACGTTTGCCTGGAGTTTCGATGGTGTCATACCAACATGGTTCTCTGAAGTCAATGCGAAATATCACACGCCAATCCGATCAGTACTCACAATCACGATACTTGCCGTATTCGGAATCGCGTTCTACCAACTGATATTCCCACTTGCATTCTCATATTCCAACTTCACCACCGGATACAATACGGCGTGGCTTGTCGCATGTGCATCTGCTGCCGCATTCCCATTCATTAAGAAGGACACCTTCGAGGCACAACCGACCTACGTCAAGAAACGAATTGCAGGTATTCCTACGATGACAATTTTTGGTATTCTCGGAGCTTTATCGGTTATCGCGATGGACGTGATGGTCGCTCTGAACCCAAGCTACGCCGGCATTCCTGCGAACCTCTCAAACATTTCACTAGTAATACTTGGCCTGATATTCGTGATCGGCTTAGTATTCTTCTGGGCGGCAAAGGCTATACAAAAATCCCGCGGACTTGATCTGTCGCTCGTCTTCAAAGAGATACCCCCCAGCTAATCGCATGTGTAACGATTGGACAAGCCGCAAGACTCCCCTACTTCTTCCCAAGACCCTCTTTCTGACATTCGGACCTTAGTCGAGAAAGCACAGAATGAAAGCATAATTCTGAGAATTTTAGGCGGTCTGGCAATTAGAGTTCACAGCTTAGAATTTCTTAGCTTACATCGTAACTTGGGCAGAGAGACGAAGCTCGCTGATGTTGATCTAATAACTTGTGGAGACAAACGGAGCAGATTAGAGCCATTTTTCAAGGCTAACGGGTACAACCCGGACCCTAACATTAGACGCACACCGGCCATTTGGGCTTACAGGCAAATGTACATAGAACCAAACAACCGGTTTACCCTCGACATATTGTTCGACAAACTCGAAATGAGCCATACGCTCGATCTGCGCCAACGCCTCGAAGTTGATTCCCCTACAATCTCGGTTGCGGACCTTCTGCTTGCAAAGATGCAAATCCACCAGATTAACGAGAAAGATATCAAGGACACGATCGTCCTTTTCAGAGCTCACCAACTGGCAGATTCTGATAACGACTGCATCAATGAGTCGTATATCGCTCGTCTGATGAGCAAGGACTGGGGCTTCTATTACACGGTGACAGACAACCTCAAGAAAACCAAGCTGCTATTGCAGGACTATAACATAGACCAACCAGACAAAAGTGACGTAGTGTCCAAAATTGACCGGTTACTTGCTAGAATCGAAAACGAGCCCAAGACATCAGGTTTCAAACTACGCGCGCGCATTGGCGAGAAAAAGAAATGGTACAACGAAGTTGACGAAACGATCAGAGAAGTGAAAGAATGGCAATAACGAGAATATTCTACACAACCGATCTTCACGGTTCAGAGAGAGTTTTCATTAAGTTCCTAAACGCCGCCAAGATGTACAAAGCGAACGTAGTGATAATGGGGGGAGACATGACCGGAAAAATGATCGTTCCAATCGTCAAATTAAACGAAAACACATTCACCTCAAAGCTCCTGGGAACTGAGGTAATTGCAAAAGACAAAACGGAACTAGAAAAACTTGAAAACAATATTCGATACAACGGATTTTACCCCTATTACACCGAGCCACAGGAAATGCAAGAACTCAATAAAGATCAGACCAAGGTCGACGCCTTGTTCGAGAAGCTCATGGCCGAGACGCTCAAGCGCTGGATCGGCATAGGCGAAGAACGCCTCAAGGATCTGCAAGCTAAAGTATACATGACCCCAGGAAACGACGACTCCTTCGCAATTGACGAAGTGTTGAACTCTTCGAGAACCATCGTGAACCCCGAAGGAAAAGTCGTAATGATCGACGATCATCATGAAATGATCAGCTCGGGCTACAGCAACGCGACACCGTGGGATAGTCCCCGCGAGGCGAGTGAGGAGGGACTGGAAAAGAAGATTGAAAGCATGGCTTCGGAAGTAAAGGACATGAAGAACTGCGTATTCAATTTCCATTGCCCTCCATACAACTCAGGCATCGATGTTGCGCCGAGACTGGGCAAAGACCTCAAACCGATGGTCTCCCCAGGAACAGGCGTAGAAATGATTCCTGTTGGAAGCACATCGGTCCGAAAGATGATCGAAAAGTACCAACCCCTCATGGGACTTCACGGACATATCCACGAGGCCAAGGGGGAGACAAAAATTGGAAGGACCATCTGCTACAATCCGGGAAGCGAGTACGGAGAAGGCGTCTTACGCGGCATCATAGTTAACATTGACGAGAAGGGTGTAAAGAGTCGACTATTCGTCTCCGGATAGCCTGAAAGCCACACCTAACGGTGATTAAGCGCCGAAAATGGTCAGCGGTCTGCTTCGACTCAATTCTCGATTTGTTGAGAGCTCTCTCGGGAACGTGACTGGAATTTTCCGTGGCCTTGGTCGCCCGTGATTTCCCGGTCTTCCATAACCACTACGCCACGAACCAAGGTCAGGGTTGGAATTCCTCTGAGTAGCTTCCCATTATAGGGCGACCACCCGCTCTTCATCTTTAGCTCTGAATCTTTTACTTTCCATCGTCTCTTCATGTCAACAATAATTACGTCCGCGTCCGATCCTAGTCCAATCGTTCCTTTCCTTGGATACAGCCCATAGATCCTCGCTGGGTTCTCAGAAGTACAGGCGACGACTCTGTGAAGAGAAATCCAACCTT
>Ga0187769_10002746_pt1 | contig 10379 bp, 9 predicted proteins | sample 0116_SJ02_MP02_1_FD_133140 | JGI IMG/M metagenome (GOLD analysis project Ga0187769, IMG submission 133140) | Tropical peat soil microbial communities from peatlands in Department of Meta, Colombia - 0116_SJ02_MP02_10_MG | ecosystem: Environmental > Terrestrial > Soil > Wetlands > Peat | place... | reverse complement strand
CAGCGTCGCCGGAAGTTTTACGAGCGCGTGAGGGAAACCCGGCAACGCTGGAAAATTATCTTTCGACATCCCGACCAATTTGTAGGCTTTTCGATCAAAAAGAATCTGAATCCAGTGATTTTCGATCAGCTTGAAACGCAGTTCTCCGTCGGGCAGCAGGCGCACAAGGTCATAGAGTTTTTTTGCCGGAATTGTTCCCGATCCGTCCTTCTTCACCTTTGCTTCACACGAGGTCCGGATGCTCAGCTCGAGGTCGGTGGCGGTAATCGAGAGACGGTTTCCTTTAGCTTCGAAGAGAAGATTCGAAAGAATCGGGATTGTCGTCTTGCGTTCAACGACGCCCTGCGTCAGCTCGAGCTCCTCGAGAAGATCGAACTTCTTCACACTGAATTCCATGTCTGTTTGTCCTCGTGCTGCTTCCTTGCCAATTTGTGTGCCGGTTGAGCTCATGGCTGCCTACTCTACAGCTTTTTTAAATCAGTATAAAGAAGAGAACCCGCCGTCGTCGCCGCACCTGTGGAAACCGAGGAAATCACCGGAAAACAAATCCGCGCTTGAAGTTCGGTGATGAATGGTTTGTGCAGAGCGGAGGAAAGCTGTGAACGGCTCAATCTCCGGCGCTCTGCCGTGGCAGCGATCGGCGGGTTTTTCCTCGTTGTCAAACACGCGCTCACGTCTTTTCCACACGAATTTCAACACGCGAGCGACGTGGAATCGCGGCTGCAGGGTTACAGACGGGCGTCCTCTATCCGAAGGAATCGAGCAGCCGGTTGATCGTGCGGCTCAGCTCTTTGTCGGTTCGACGGAGATTTTCAATTTTGTTGATTGAATGCAGAACGGTGGTGTGGTGCTTGCCGCCAAACTGCCTGCCAATCTCCGGTAGCGACGCCGAGGTCAGCTGCTTCACGATAAACATGGCGACCTGGCGGGGAAATGCGATGACTTTGGAATTCGAGCGGACTTTCAAGTCTTGCGGGCGCAAGCCGAAATGATCGCCGACGCGCTTCTGGATCTGCTCGATCGTAACTTTCTTTTCCTGCATCTCGATAATGTTCTTCAGGACTTGCTGCGCGGTGGCGAGATTGATTTCCACGCCGGTGAGCGACGTGTACGCGACGAGCCGGATCAGCGCGCCTTCGAGTTCTCTGATGTTTGATTTGATCGCACGCGCGATGTACTCGGCGACGTCATCGTCGAGCCGAACCCGTTCGCTCTCAGCCTTTTTCTGAAGAATGGCTATTTTCGTTTCGAGATCGGGGGGTTGAATATCGGCGATTAATCCCCATTCGAAGCGCGAGCGCAGGCGTTCCTCGATCGCCGATATATCTTTCGGCGGGCAGTCGGACGAAATCACGATCTGCTTTTGTTGGTCGTAGAGTGCGTTGAAGGTGTGGAAAAATTCCTCTTGCGTACGCTCTCGCGTCGCGATGAATTGAATGTCGTCCACCATCAGGACGTCCATCGTCCGGAAGCGGTCGCGGAAACTGCCCATGCGGTCAAAGCGCAGCGAGGCGATGACTTCGTTCGTAAACTTTTCCGCGCTCACGTAGTTGAGGCGCAGCGAGGGGTTTCGTTTTTTCAACGCGTGGCCGATCGCCTGCATCAAGTGAGTCTTTCCAAGCCCGACTCCGCCATAAAGAAACAGCGGGTTGTACATTTTCGAGGGTTGCTCGGCGACTGCTTGAGCTGCCGCGTGCGCGAACTGATTTGAAGCGCCGACCACGAAGGATTCAAACGTGTAGCGCGGGTTGAGTTGATGGCTGACTGAATCAAAATCCAGGCGTGCCTGTTGGGCATGCGTCGATTCCGCTGCCTCCTGATCGGCGCAAACGTACTCGATCCGGGTGTCGGTAATGTTCAACTCTGCGAGGACCGCTTGAATCACATCTCCGTAGGTTTCCGTAAGACGCTTGCGGAACAGTCGCGTAGGAACGCGAACTACCAACCGCCCTTCCTCAACGATTTCCGATCGAGTAGGCCGGAACCAGGTATTGAAGCTGTGCGGGTTGACCCGACGCTCCACGTGATGAAGTATGCGATCCCACGGATTCATACCGAAAACGTTCCTTTTGGCCATTTCCACCGCAGTGGAAATGTTGTGGAAATCCACCCTTGATGCAGGCCGAGTTGATTTGGCGTTCAGAATCGAGCGCAGCGGCAACACGCCCGAAGCCACTGTCACCCGCAACCGTCCGAGGAGTGAAATCTTCCGAGAGACGTCGGCGAACGCGAGGCGGGATTCTGCCTAAAAGACCCGTGCGTAGCAAGAGAAAACTGAGCGAAAGTGGTTCGCAACTTTCACAGGTGATTCACAGGATTTCCACAAGCAAGAATCGGCGTCACTGTCGGGCTGGAAACAATTCACAACAACGCCCCCGCTCATTCGGGCGCCATTTTTGAACACCTCCGGAAGAAAAATCGCACGGTAACTCACGGTTTTTCTTGTGAAGCCGCAGCTTTGCCCTCGGTCTTTTCAGGCGCAATCCCTGGCGCCTTGTCCGGGCGCGGAAATGCATAGACACCGATAGGATCGGCCGCGAGGACAAGCCGATTCGGCTCGACGATGATTGAAGATGGCGCCATGCGATCGCCGTCGGCGGTGAATGTTCGATAGGTCTCGCCGCGCCGTCCGCCCTCGCGATCAAAATGGGTGAGTTCGTCGTCAATCGCGACCCATATATCAAGCGATTGTGGGTCTACACCGATTGCATTCACCACTGGTTTCAGCGTAGCCGTCCCGGGCCTCTGATCTTGCTCCCAAATCTGCCGGCGCATGGCCTCTGCGGTAGGCTCGAACTCCGTCGTAACCAGCGAAATTTCGAGCGTCGAATTTCCGAGCCGATCGTAGCGCCTAACAGTGGGTTCGGGAAGAAAGGTGAACGCGTAGTAGAGATTGTTCGAAGGATCTGAGGCCAGCTTTCCAACGTTCAGGCTTCGATTCAATTCCGGACGTTCGGCGAGACTCGAGAGGTCTCCGAAATGCCGCAGCCACTTTCCGCTCGCGTCGTAAATATCCACCAACTTCCTCGACTGCGAGCTTGTCACAGCGATTTCTCCGGAGGAAAAAGCCGCTACGGAGATGGGTGCTGTGGCGTGAAACGTATTCTGCAAACGCCACGACGCGTCGAAAATCTTTATCGCGTTCGCTCCGCGATCGGCAACTACGACTCGGCCCGATGAATCCACATCGAAGTCTTCAGCGAGGACAAACGAAGAATCTTTTGCTCCAGCAGACGGAATTTTTCCGACTAGCTTTCCGTCCGCCGAGTACACCGTCAGAAACGATCCGGGAGCCGCAAGCACGTAATAGCGCCCAGTCGCGTCTCGATGGATGGCGCGGAGACCCGTACCCGCATCTGGGAGAAGACGCGCCGTGGATTCGAGCTCGATATCAAGTTCCTGCGCCTGCAGGCTTCCATATCTGGCGGCGCCACAGATGGCGACGAGCAGGGTGACCGCGTAGGTCGAACGACGGCTGAGCATGGACGGAGAAATTATCGGAACTCCTTGCCCGAAAGATGCCAGCGGCACACAGTGTGTTGCTCCGATCGCGTTGTCAAAGATCAATTCTCGCGAAGAACGAGGCGTTCAATCGACCGCGCGCGGCCATTTGATTCGTCGATGTCAATCATAACTGCGTTCACGCGCACGTCGCCCTCGGGGACGTTAAATCGCGCTGGCATACCGTCGAGAAATCTTTGAATGATTCCTGCTTTGTCCATGCCGATAACTGAATCGTGCGGGCCCGTCATGCCGACATCGGAGATGTACGCGGTCCCGCCCGGCAGGACTCGTTCATCCGCGGTCGCGACATGAGTGTGCGTGCCGATGACGGCGGAAACTTTGCCATCGAGAAACCATCCCATCGCTTGTTTTTCCGATGTGGCTTCGGCATGGATGTCCACGACGATCACCTTGACGTTCCCGGGAATTCGCGCGAGCTCACGCTCGGCCGTGCGGAACGGACAGTCGAGCGGCATCATGAAAGTGCGTCCCTGCAGATCGAGTACCGCGTAATCCACTCCGTTTTTCGCCCTGCCTACAAACAGCCCGCTACCGGGTGTGCCTTCAGGGAAGTTCGCAGGACGCACGAGACGAGGCTGGTGTGGGATGTAGTCAAGAATTTCTTTGCGGTCCCAGATGTGATTTCCGCCCGTCAGAACTTCCGCTCCGGCGGCGAGCAATTCTTCAACGAGGCGCGGCGTGATTCCGAAACCAGAGGCTGCATTTTCACCGTTGACGATGCAGAGATCAACGCTGCGCTGGACGATCGTGTCCGCGAGCCGGTCTTGAAGGATCTTGCGGCCCGGCGCTCCGACAACGTCTCCGACAAAAAGAATTCGCATGTGACAGTTGGAAGCTTGAGGTTGGATCACATCTCAACCTCGCGTTCAGCTTATCCCGCGATTTCTGGACTCAGACTTGGAAAGTAATTGAGGAGGGGTCCACTCGGCCGTGCGGCGCTAGACCCTGAACCCCACTAACAGGTGGGTGCCCAGCGCCTGCTTTCAGGCTTTCCTGGCCAGTCACCCAGCGAGGACGTGCACAAGGGCAGGACGACGAAGGCTCCCGGGGATCCAGTGTTGGTTCAAAAAGGCCGTCGCACCGTCACCTGCATCGCAGGCCGCCTCCACAAGCTCATTGTAGCAGGAATCGCGGACGCGCTGATTTACCGAAGTGACTTCAGATAAGCAACGATTTGCCAACGGCGCTGCTCGGGTAATCCCGACCACGAAGGCATGCCTTTCCACATGTTGCCGCTGCGAAGGAACGTGACCAATTCCTCAGGCGATTTCGCGCGGATTCGCCCCGAACGCAAGTTGGCCGCTTTGCCGATGCCGCGTGCGTTCGTGCCATGGCATTCAGCGCAGTGCTGGCGAAAAAGCTTTTCGCCGGCGCGAATAGCATCCGGCTGGCCGATGTAGCGCTCACTCGCTTGTGCCGGTGAATCTGTCAAGCCTTCTCCTGGCGTGGCAGTTGCGACAGAGGACGAGACGATGGCAAGAGCAAAAGCAGCAAGGAACAGAATGGCGGAAAACTTCGTTCGATTCATCGGAACATGCTCCGGACCTTCCGCCCAAACGCCGCGATCTCGTATGACATGCCCACACGCAGCAGAAAAACGTGACTGTTACCATTGAGGCCAAAGGTGGGCGAAAGCCGCAGCGTCCATCCGCTCGGCAGTTCCCACGATGTCACCGGGGCCAGGTAATGTGATGTCCCCGCGAGCGTCACCGAATGCGCTGTGCCTAGCCCACCGTACATCTCGAGGCCGGCGGAAAAATTCTCCCGGCAAAAAACGCACGGCTCTGGAGTGGCTTCAAGGCGAAGAGGTCTGCTCGCTGCGATCGCGTAGCCGAATTCCCACGGTTCGTTCGTGAGATTTTTCTCTGTGACGATATTTTCGGAGAAGTTCCAGCCGTTCGCGTTGCTCGATAAAATCAATTTCATCTCGAGTTCGTGTGAGACCGTCTGACGTAATACGGCATTCGGCGGTGCATAGTCGGATTCCTTGTCGAATCCGACGACTTCGATCATGTCCTTGTCCGCGTCGCTCGTATTTTCATATTCAACATAGAGCACGGGGTTGATCCAGTGCTCCTTCATCAGAGGCCGGAAGCGATTCTCAATCCGAAAGCCTGTGTAGAGCGTGCTGTCGTGAAAGGTGGTTTGTCCGTCGAGGTAGAGTTCAGTGGTCCACCAAGCCGTCGTGCCGTATTCGAATTCCGTCCAGTAGCCGATGTAGTCGTGCCCACCGCGCTGCGTTCCGATAACCGGGCGGAATTCAATCTCGAGATTTCCCGGCTCCTCCATCTGGTGGCTGTAAGTGATGAAGTATGGCGGTTCCTGGGCGCGCGCAGGGGCCGGGCAGAGGGACACCGCGGCGAAAAGCAAGAATGGCAGTAGTCCAAACTTCACAATAGGACCGTCTCCAGTTACACACTTCTTTCAGACAGCAGCACGATATTTTAGTTGTTAGTGAGTGTCAACTAGAATTTTCCGATGTGCCTTTGGCGTGCGTATGCCCGGGGATAGGTGTGCCCGGCACGCGGCGCAGAGTCGAATCTGTTCCGCGTGCCGGCAATGCGAACGTGTACTGAAGTTAGAAGTGGAAGCCGATTTCGCCCGTAATCGTTCGAGGCGTCACATAATGTGTGCCGCTAAACGTTGAGAGGAAGTTGTACAGCACATAGTTGTTCGCAAGATTGATTACGCTGATTCGAGCGCTCCACTTGTATTTGTCAACGCGGAAGATGTTGTCATCGCCCACGGCCAAATCAAACAAATTGCGGGGTTGGATGCGCGGCGGGTTCAAATCGTCGTTTTCCTTGTTCGGTGCCGGGACCTTGATGAGCGTCGATCCAAACTGTGCGGCCGGACAAACGCCGACCACACCGCTTGAGCTCAACGGCACTCCGGCAGGATTCGCTGCAGTTGGTTGCGTAGCGTGCATGCCGTTGCAAGTAAACCCGGCTTCGAACTCCTGATCGGCGGAGAGTGGCACAAAGCCAACGTTTGAAGCTACGAGCGAGATCGTCGGAGCCCCGTTGACGCCCGTGAACGATCCCGGGCAAGTGTTGAATGATTCCACTCCATAGCAGGGTGTGGCGCCGGCTACGAGCCCACTGTCGTAACGCCAGTTGAACCCAAGCCATGGCCAACGCTGCGACGGCTGATACTGAAGGTGAGTCGTCTGGTTGAACCGCTCGTCATGATCGATCCGGAACGCTCCTATAGCAGACGGCGTGGCGCCCGCACCCCCAACTTGCGGAGTGAAAAAGCGGGCGGCAACGCTCGACATTACCGTGTACGCGGTGAATCCATGAAAGTCCGTGACGTTTACCCGCGCCGTGAAACCTGGAATCTTGGCGTTGTGCCACTCGATGGGGAATGTGATGGGTGTATTTCCCAACACGCTGAAGTCATATCCGTTGTGCGTATATTTCCAGATATATTCGCCATCGAAAACGATGTGCTTTCCAAACGCCTGTTGCAGCCCGGCATGGAATTCGTTGCGAAAACCAGGGGATATTGGCGTAAGAGAATTCGAAGCGCAGCTCAACAGCCCTGTTCCAGGAATTCCATCCTGTGGCCCGAGGACCGCGTTGCTGCAACCCGTGCTGGACAGTATTAGGTTTTCATTGAACGGAGTTTCGAGCGTCCTTGCATACGAGACACGCAGGACCGAATTGCTCGGCTTGATGTTGTAGGCGATGCCGAGCCTTGGCTCCGCTTGCCGGGCCTCGGTTAGGCCGTTGTACAAGTCACCGCGTAGGCCCAGGCTGAAATTCCAGCTTCCCACGGTGATCGTATCTTGCGCGTAAAGGGAAAGCTCTTTTACGTCAGTGTGACGGTTGAAAGTGAATTCACTGCCGCCGCGCGTTAGGTCGTATGGCAGCAGAGTCGCGCTAAACAACGGGTACAAAGCGGAACTCAGAAATCCGCTGGCGGGATTGCCCGGGGCGTTCGGATTCGATGCCACATTCGGCTGATCTCCTGCCGGGCACTCGCTAGGATCAGTGAACCCCTGAACTGGGGCGTAAGGGTAGAAAGCATCGGTTAACGGATTCGTGTTGGGTGCAAGGCACGGCGCGTTCAAAGTAGGATCGACGATTCCTAGTTTGTCATCCTCGTTCAGGAAAGTCTGTTGGTAGCTGATGCCGGCCTTAATGTTGTTCATTCCCTTGATATAAGAAATGCTCGACTTAATCCCAGCATTGGTGAGCGTTCGGTACTGGGAGATTGTCTCTCTCTGCAGGCTGAAAGGGCCCAGGTCTGCGAACGGATCGCCGCTCGGATAATAGTTGTAGTCATCGCGACGTACCCAACCGCCGAGCATGAACACTGCGCTGGTGCCGATTAGATGGTTCCAGGTTGGAGCGATGTCAAATGTGCCGATCAGCGACCGTTGGTCCGTCGGTCCGACCAGTTGCCCATTGGGTCCAACGCCTTCATCTGCGACGATCACTCCGCTCCACGGAGAAGCGTATTCGGAATCGTAGGAATTGGGCGTCTGAAACCAGGAACGCGAGTAGTTTAGGTTTAGGTGAACAGAATCAGCCTGATTAAACTGGTAGTCCAAGCGATCGAAAAAGTTCTCCTCGTTTCCCTTATCGTGCATTACGGCGAACTCGGGCGGATCGAGGAACCGGCCGGTATTCATTCCGTTGGCCGCGATGAAATTTCCCCACTTCTGTCCGCCGTAGGAGAGATCGAAGCCGCCATTAACCGAGCCGAAGCTGCCGTAAGAAGCTGTTACGCTGCCGTGTGGGGTCGTAATACCGAGGCCGGAGCGGGTGGTCACGTCGATCACCAGACTCGTTTTGTCCCCATATTCGGCTGGTGGAGCGCCTTCAATCACTTCCATCGATTGAATCGCGTCGGATGGGAGTTGATTCGAGAAGACCTTGCTTTGCTGATCCGTGATCGGCTGGCCGTCAACGGAAAATGAGTTTTCAGCATGATCTCCGAGTCCGTGAAACAACCCATTCGAATCGGCGGCGACTCCGGGCGACGCGAGCGTGACGAGAGAGCTGAGCGAAGAGGATGCGCTCTCAAGCGGTAGTTTTTCGAAGAGTGCGCGGTCCACATCCGCGTGCGCAGTCGAATCCGTTTCAATCAGATCTCCAGCCGACGCCTCCACCTGAATGGAAGTTGTTCCCCCGGACACAGTCATAGTGATTTTGAGCGTGATGGGAACTGTCGAGCGGACGTCGACATCTTGAACGTAGGGATCAAAGCCTGTGGCTTTGACCGTCAAGTGGTACGGATTGAAGGGCACGTTTTGAAAGATGAAGTTGCCCGAGCTGTCCGTCTTCATGGATCGGTCGAAGCCGCTCACGACGTTGTGAATTTCTACGGTCGCTCCAGCGATGACGCCGCCGGAGGGATCGGCAACACTGCCGCCAATACTCGATGCAGCGCCTGACTGCGCGCGCAACGGCGTATTTGGGCACGAGCACAGAAGCAGAAATAGTAGGAATCCAAAGTACTTTTGAACTCGCCTCATATCCCCCTCCAAAGGTGCGGGCCAAAGCCGGTCAGCCTGCCCATTGAGATGGATGAAATTTGGATGAAACCCCGCTTGGCGGGGTGCCATGGAATTTTGTTAAGGGATTAAAGGCAGCGAGAAGGTGGAGCTCGGGAGAGATTGTCTTCCGGCAATTGCTCGAGTTCCGGAGGTTGAATATCGCGGGGCGTGCGCCAGGCCACCGCAACAGGCTCTGGAATCGAAACTGACACAGCCGTCTGAACAGGCGCCTGCTGCGCCATGTGACAAACGGGGCAGGCCGACGAGCACGTGTCGTCGTGGTTGTGCGGCAAGCTGGCCTCCGCCGTGATGAAAAGCAGAGCCAGTAGCGCGAGGCACGTCAGGAAAAGCCGGCGCAGCGGAAGCCGCGAATTCGAACCTTGTATCATTAAAACTTAAGTTTACACCCGAAGCCACTTAGTTAGACGCAGACCGTCTTTAAAGGTTGTCGCATGATGTGCAACGCCTTTGGCCGTCGCGCGGGAGTGGCTTTGAAAGCGCGAAGTGCGCAAATCAAGCGGTCTGTTCGAGCGCTTTCTCAACGAGCGCAACGCACTTTTCAACGCGGCTGCGCAGCGGGCCTTCGAGCGCATCCTGGCGCTTTTTGACGGTGTGAAGTTCGTCGGCAATATTTAGCGCGGCAAGCACGGCGACGCGAACGGTGTCCACGGTGCGTGTCGCCTCGGCCACCGAACGCATCTTCGCGTCCACGAACTCTGCGAGTTGCTTGAGATACTCTTCGTTCTCGTCGGCTTGTACGTTGTACGCTTGGTTGTAGATCTCGATCTTCACTGGAGCTCTCTTTCCGGCTGAACCACGCGTATTCTGCGGCGACGTGGTCCGCGACACAAGAGGAACCTTTACGTGATCAGACAAAAGTCGCGATAGAAATCAGGGCTGCCCTTGGCGGATCAGCTTGCGCGCAGCGTGGCGCCAAGCGATTTTTCAAGCGCCGCGACGATACGCGCGGAAAAATCGGTGAGCTGAGCATCGGTAAAAGTCGAATGAGCGCTCTGAAACGTCACTCGAACCAGCAGCGAATATTTTCCGGCGGGAACATTCTTGCCTCGAAAGAGGTCGATTGCGTCGACGCGCGATATTTCCGGGATGTCCAGCCCGCGAATCGTCTCAGCTACTTGCGCGAATTTGATCCCGTCATCGAGCAGCAATGAAAAGTCGCGCTCCACCGCGGGAAATCGTGGCAGCGGTTCGTAGCGGCGCGACGCGCGCGCGCGGTCGATCGCTTCGAGGAGAGGCTCGAGTTAAAGTTCCGCGACAAACGCATCGGTCCTCAGCTTGAAAGCCTCCGCGGCCTTCCGGCCAATCTTTCCCGCAACGCCGATTGTGT
>Ga0187769_10002745_pt1 | contig 10383 bp, 13 predicted proteins | sample 0116_SJ02_MP02_1_FD_133140 | JGI IMG/M metagenome (GOLD analysis project Ga0187769, IMG submission 133140) | Tropical peat soil microbial communities from peatlands in Department of Meta, Colombia - 0116_SJ02_MP02_10_MG | ecosystem: Environmental > Terrestrial > Soil > Wetlands > Peat | place... | reverse complement strand
GTCGGCCCGTCGATGGAAATGCCGTTGTCGTCGTAGAGCACGATCAGCCTGTTGAGCGTGAGATGGCCGGCGAGCGCGATCGCCTCCTGGCTGATGCCCTCCATCAGGTCGCCGTCGGAGGCGAGCACATAGGTAAAGTGATCGACGAGGTCGCCGAATGTCGCGGCGAGGTGGCGTTCCGCGATCGCCATGCCCACCGCGTTGGCGAGCCCCTGGCCGAGCGGCCCGGTCGTGGTTTCGACGCCGGGCGTGTGGCCATACTCGGGATGGCCGGGCGTAAGCGAGTCGAGCTGGCGGAAGCGCTTGATCTCCTCGATCGTCATCGCCGCGTAGCCGCTGAGATAAAGCAGCGCGTAGAGCAGCATCGAGCCGTGCCCGGCCGACAGCACGAAACGGTCGCGGTCGGGCCAGGCCGGAGCGGCCGGATCGAATTTGAGAAAGCGCGCGAACAGCACGGTCGCGACATCGGCCGCGCCCATCGGCAGGCCGGGATGTCCGGATTTGGCCGCCTCGACCGCGTCCATCGCCAGCGCGCGGATGGCGTTGGCCATGCGGTCGTGGTCGGCGCGCGAAATCGCGGCCGGGGCGGCGGCGGAAAAGCGTGCGGCTTGGGCGAGAGTTGCGCTCGCCGCGGACAGACGGTCCGGTTTAGTCATAGGACTGGCCATAACATGCGAGGCGCCTTAGTCAATTCCGCGCCGCGCGGCGGGCAAGGTCATGCACAGGCCAAAACAAGCGGCGTTGACGCTTTCCCGCGATACGACGTAAAGTTCCGCCGATAAATGATTGCGGTGGCACGCTTTTCGTGCCCTTTACGACATCGTGGCCGAGAGCGCGGGCCGTCATGAGCGACACTGATCCGATTGAGACTGCGACGCGACGGTTGTCGCTCGCGCTCGATGCTTTGGAGGCGGCGGCCGAGCGGCGGAGCGAAGCCGATCGCGGCGAGGCGGCGCTCGCCGATCAAGTTCATGCGCTTGGCAGCGATCGTGCACGGCTCGCCAGCGAGCTCGACGAAGCCACGGCCCGCGCCCGCGCGCTCGAAACCGCCAATCGCGACGTGGGCCAGCGCATCGACCAGGCGATTGAAACCATCCGCGGCGTTTTGAATTCGCAAGAGTGAGAGCGAAGGCGAAGGAGATGGCAGAAGTCAGCGTCACCATCAACGGCCGGCAGTTCCGCATGGCCTGCGAAGACGGCCAGGAGGAGCATCTTTTGACGCTGGCGCGCGAACTCGACACGCGGATCGCAAACTTGCGCGCCAAGTTCGGCGAGATCGGCGATACGAGGCTGACGGTGATGGCGGCGATCACGGTCGCCGACGAGCTCGCCGAGGCCGGCCTGCGCGTCAAGCGGCTGGCGGAAGAGCTGGCGGCGCTTGACGGGGCGCGCGCGGCGGCGTCCGAGCGCAGCAAAGCGGCGCAAGCCTCGATCGCGGCGGCGCTTGCGGCAGCGGCCGAACGCATCGAAACCATCACCAGGAAGCTCAATCGGTCGATTAGCTCCGGCGGCGTCGCGATCGGCTAGGCGGTGTGCCCACAGATCGGCGGGAACGACCGGTATCGAGAGAGACTAGCGGACATTGCGCAAGGCGGCGGTCAGGTCGGCTTGTGGACCCATAAAAGGCATTCGCGCTGCGGGATGCGAATACGGTTCGTCGAGGCGTTCGCTTGCCAACAGGATCGACTGAGACTGGATCGATCGGGAGATCGCGCCGCTCTACAGCGACAAGGGACGCTGCCGGAGCCAGCGGGGTGGGCCCCCTGCTGAGGCGGTCATCCAACAAAATTGAGTTTTAAAAAACCGGGCTATCCCCTTTTATTGGCTCGGCTGCAGGGCTAGGCTCGCTGATGTCGAAGCGGGGGCGTCGATGTTGTATTACCGATATGCTGCGCTGGCAGCCTTGACGGCGGCCTGTCTCATTACATGTGGCATTGCTCACCGAGCGGAGGCGGCCGATCAGATCCTTCCCGTCAAAGCGCCGCCACCGCCGGTGTTGCCTACACCTGCGCTACCCAATTGGGCGTTTGGCGTGATGGGTGGGGGAGATTTTGTCGAGCACACCGACATCGACTCGACCAGCGGCTTTTATCACGGCGGTTTCGACCGTTTTTCGGCGTTCTACGGCGGAGCGTTTGTCGACATTCCCGTGGCGCGGACTGGCTCGTCCGGCGCGCCATTCCAATCGTGGATCTGGAGTTTGGACCCGCTCGTCGACTACATGCATCACGGAGTAAATTACACCGGGACGGGTGGTGGCGCTCCGGTGACTGGGATCGGCGGCTCGCTGTCGCAAACCGACTTTCTGCTGTTGTTGAAGCTCACCACGTCACTGACACCAAGCAACAACTTGTCGGTCTTTGGCGGGTTCGGCGGCAGCTCGGTGCGGCCACGGGGAGAACCGACCGGATCCGGCGGTCCAAATTTTATGGGTAGTTCGGTCGTGCCGGCGTTCCGTGCCGGTGTCGAGGTTTCACAGCGCCTCAATGACTCGCTGGCGATCGCTCTGCAAGGCTTCTATCAGCACACCAACGGTGCGACCTACGACACGTCGCTTGCCGGCGAGCGCTTCGAGGAGAAGGGCAATGACAGCTTCATGCTCGGCGTGACGCTCGCTGTTGGCGGCAACGCGCCGCCGGCGGGACTGCCGCCCGGTGGGCCCGTGATCAGCCAGGATACGAATGCAAAAGTGCCGACGACGACCAGTGGAGAGAGGCGAGCCCGCGTCCAGATCAGTTGCGGGATTTCAGGGGCAAATTGCGGCGCCTTCATCTGGAATGCGACGCAAGGCGGCCATGTTACCGATGCACAACGCATTGCCATCTATCATAACAGTTACAAGGCAGCGACCACGCCACGGCCCTGCGATGTGGTGTTCTATAACGACGCCGACAATAGCGCCAACAATCATGTCGAAATCGTCACTGCGGTATCGAATGACGGGAAAGTGTTGCAAACGATTGGGCAAAATAGCGACAACGGTCCGATCACGGTCGGGCCCCCTGGAAATGGCGGGCAAGTCATGACCAGGGATCCACCGCCGGCGGACGGACCATCGGATACCGACATCACCAATGCGCTCGCCAAGGTCAAGGACAGAACCAACCCGAAGGATTGGGAGGAATTTCTCAAGCTTTGCCGCCAGCGCAACAAAGTCGATCTGAGCGCGCTGCCAAAGTGACCATCGATTGCACCATCGTGTGGCACGAAGGGCCGCCCCAAGTGGGCGGCCCTTTGTTTCAGGCAACGGCCGAAAAGGCGCGTGAATATCAACGTCGCTTCACCACGCAGGTCGCTCCGCATCCCAACGAGCTTGCCGGGCACAGAGGTGCTTTCCTGTTGCGACGGGAAGATAATAGCGAGGTCGAATTTATCGCGGTGAGGCTTTGGGACTCAATCGATAGTGTTCGCGCGTTTACCGGACAAAACCTGGATGTCGCCATCGTCGAACCAGAGGCTCGAGCCGCATTGTCGAGTTTCGACGGCTTCGCCAGACACTATAATGTCGCTTTTAGCTCAGTGAGCAGGGAATCACATTGAAGGCATCGCAGCCTTCGACCTGGGAAAGAGGGGCTAATCTGTGCTGCATGCCCCACGGAGAGAGTTCATGGGCACGATCGAGAACAAGCAGCTCTTTCAGAGTATTTTTGCCGGGCTATCAGTCGGCGACGGTAGACTTTTTATCGACAGCTTGGCTGACGATTTCTGTTGGACGATCATTGGCACGACCGCATGGTCCGGGACTTATCGCGGTAAGCAGGCAGTGCAGACCGATCTTCTGCGCCCGTTGCTCGCTCAATTCGCCGATCGATACATCAATACGCTGGATCGGATTGTCGCCGAAGGCGACCTCGTAGTGGTCGAGTGCCACGGTCGGGCCACAACTACGGCGGGGAGGCCTTATAATAATAGCTATTGCTGGATCTGCCGCGTCCAAGACGGCGAACTCCAAGAGCTCACCGAATACATGGATACGGCGTTGGTTGAGACCACGCTGGCGCCACCGAATACGCCGTGAGCAAGTTTGCGGTCGATTAACGCCGTCGCTCGGAGTTTCCGAGCCTGGCACTCAGCGGATGGTTGCCGACGTTCCTCAGCCAGTGTTTCACCGCACAAGGTGCGGATGACACTGTAATGGACAACTTGCTGAAGAGTTGGGGCTATTTCTTTTGGGCGTTACAGGCCGCCGTGCAACGCTCCATGCAATAACCGGCATTGCCGCTGCCCATATTCTCGCGGGTGCAACGAACTGTCTGGCACCAGGTCATGCAATCCTTCTTTTGTGCGAATGCAGGCTCTGAAACCACAAATGCGCTGACTGCGAGCAAAAGAAGAACAAGTCCTTTCAGCATGTCGCCCTCCCACTCTACGGCCTTTTGTAGCACGTCGAACTGTGCGCCGTAAGTCCGGTGTCAGGCGTTAAACGGACGCGACTCTGGGTGGAAGTTCGCCCATGACCACAAGGCATTGAACACGGCGCTTTGGCGCAACGCGGCCACGCTTACTGGGAATCACTTAGGACTCTTACACGGGTACTGAAGCGACAAAATATATTTCCCACTCGCCATATTTCCGGCATGTTCCGGCGTGGCGAAGAAAACAAAATTCCGAAACGTTCGTCAGAACCACTCTCTCCTTCCTCCCCTCTGCGATGAGGGAAAGGAAGGAGGAGAGGCCTTCACGCTTTACTCAGTAGTAGCGCGTAGTAGTGCCACTCGCCGGTTATCGTTGAATAGCCGGCGCAGGTTGCATCGGATAGTTATTGCCGCCGGTCTGCGGATTCGATCCGGCGCCGAAATTTTGACCGGCAGGGCCGTTGACCGACAACTGCGCGAAGGCCAGCGCGGACGCCATGCCCAGAACCAGCGCGCTGATTGTGAGTTTAAGCATGGCAAGACTCCTTTATGTGCTTTTTTGCCGTGTGTTTTTTCACGTGTGTCTTTTCACTACAGGGCGCTTGTATGCCAGCCTGGAGCCCAGCCCCTTGATCTTGATCAAATGGTCGGCGGCTGCGCCATGTTGCCGCGCCATAATCCTTCCTACGCAACGGTCCGATTTATTTCCGTTTTTCCGCTTGAACAAAATTGCTGCTGCACTGAACGCAGGTCTGTGTATGCAATTTTGCGTTAGGTGCCGCCAGGTGCCCGGGAGGACCGCGATGGCGAAAACGAAGGTTAAAGCGCGAGACATTATCGCGTTGACCAAAAAGGAAGGTTTCCTAGCCAAGCCGCTCTATGTCGTATTCACGACACCCACGAAGGGCATTGAGCCGATCATGAAAGTCATCAAGGAGCATCTTGAGTTTCAGGCGACGCTCGAAAAACAGGGGATCATGTTTGCCGCCGGTCCAAACTGGACCGACGATGAGACGTCGTGGGAGGGAGACGGCATGGTGCGATCCGGGCAAATCCCTTGCCGACGCTGCCGACATCGTGATGCGCGACCCGATGCACAAAAGCGGTGCGCGAAAATTCGAAATACGACCGTGGTTCGCCAATGAAGGCACGATAGGCCTGAAGCTGAACTATTCCCAAGGTACCTTCGAGATGATCTGATCGGGCGCATCAGCACGGATGGTTCGGGCGACGATCCGAAGGCCGTGCAACGGCGCGACGCCGGCGTATAGTGTCTTCAGTCCGCAACGTCAGGGAGATTGCTTCATGCGCAACCGAGCTAAGATCCGGTCCATCGCGGTCATCGGCGTTTTGCTTGCGGCGGCGCCCGCGCTAGCGCAGACGCGGCCGGGACCGGCCGATACGGCAGAAACGGCAAGCGAGCCGACACAATCGTCATTGACCGTCGGCGCACTGCAAATCGGCTCGGCCGCCACTCTCGCCATCGACGGCATGGCCATCAGTGTCGGGCCGGACGGCATTACCTATTCTTATTTATTCAAGAATACGGGCACGGCAGAGCTCAGTCTCATGGCATCGACAGCTATGCCGGAACTGCAGGCTAGCGCCGACGGCGACGAAACTTGGGTGCTAAAATCGAATGACCCTGAAAATCCTGTAGGCTTGAAAGTCACGGCAGCGGGCGTAGCGATACCGACAAAGGCGGAGGTCCGCGCCGAAGCGCTCGGTCTTGATCGGCTCGCCGAGATCAAGGCGGAACATCTGCCGCTCATCCCATTCGGTCCGGAGACCGACAAGGCGCTTGCCGCCCTTTCGCCGGAGGCCGCCGATCGCTTGGCGGCGCTTGGCATCATTTCGCCGCGCGATCCGGCTGAGCCGAAAGCGCCGCCGACGGCCGATTGGTCGCTCAACGCGGTTTTGAGCTGGCGCCTCGTGCTGCCGCCAGGCAAGGTCACGCCACTCGTCGTCAAATTCACTCCGGTCAAGGGTCAGTACCAGATAGCAAAGGGCGACGAGGAAGACCTCGACGACATGAAGGACGATCTTTGTCTGAAGCCGCAAGTCTTGAGCACTCTTCAGGCGCGCCTCAAGAGCGGCTCCGCTTGGAAGGTTACGGATATGACCGTTTCCATCGACGGGCCGTCCGATTGGGTTGACAAACCCGCGCTGAAGCTTTCGGTGGCCAAGCCGCGAGCCGAAGCGATCGTTGCCTTTTGCGGCATGGACGAGAAGACGGCGAATCGACCGACCATCCTGGGTATCGCGCCCGACGACGAAGATGAAATTCGTATTGTCATTTTCGAGCCTGAGGTGAAATGAAGCGCCGCGGCGAGTACGGCGCGCCAATGGATTTGCCACTCTATGAGTGGCTGCCCCGCTGCCGGCTACCTGGATCATGATGCTGATCGGCTTCACTGAGCTTGGCGCCGTGGGCTATCGGCAAAGCACTGCGTCGGGGGACTGAGCGAAAGTGCCCCTGATTTACGCCGACGTCCCGGAAAGGCCCGAAGGCGACATCGCGCGGCAGTGGGCGGTCCAAGATGAAGAGACATTCACGTTGCGTCTTGAGCTGTATGACCGGGTTCATTTTGCGTACAGGATTGAGTCGCTATGGCTGTAATGAGCCTTGATGGCTTAACTTGAGGCGCGAGAGTTACACGCGCCAAAACGGAGATTAAAATGACCGGGAATGGACCGAGTAGGGCACGGAAATTCTTGACGCGCCTGCGGGCACCAGGCGCTCTGTTTGCAGTCTATTGTCTCGCCACTATTGGCGTATCCAGTCTGATGCTGACCGCGACCGATACGTCGGCACAGGCGAAGGGTGGTCATCACGGTGGCGGTCACCATGGCGGTCACCATGGTGGTCACCATGGGCACCACGGCGGTCACCATGGACACCACGGTGGTCATCATGGCGGTCACCATGGACACCACGGCGGCCATCATCACGGTCATCATCACGGTCACTTCTTCCATGGACGTGCCGGCTGGGTTCATGGGCATCGCTACTGGTGGGGCGGCGGATGGTACTGCTGGTATGACACCGGTTGGAACGGCCCGGGCTGGTACGTCTGCGGCGCCAACTGGTAAGCACCACGGAGTCGCGAGCGGCAACACGCCGCTCGCGCAACTTCGGCCGCGTTCGACCAGTTCGATCAGCTTGCTCTTGGCGGCCGCCGGATCGCCGCCGGCACGCGCCGCGGATTTATCCGGGCCGGCGGGCAGGGCTGACCTGCAATCGTTCGTCGGCGGTATTCCGACAACGCCGCGGCGCCGGCCCGAGCGCGACTCCGCATTGAGGGGTCACGCGGAAGTGGGTTGTCAGCAGATTTTGCACGCCGTGGTTCACGGCGCCCGCGCGCGCGGCTCGCGCAGCATCGCTGCAAACTCGCCGCCGAAGCGGTGGGCGTCGCCCGGCCAGCGCGCCGAGAGATAATTGCCGTCGCGTACGGTAAAGCCGATATCCGGCCGCTCCGCGCAATCGCGCCGGACCGGCATCGGCCCGGCGATGAAGTCGCTTCTGTGCGCCAGTGCCGCGCGCACCTCGTCCTCCACCGTCACCGGATAGGTGCGGTAGTAATTGCCGAGATAAAGCCGCGTCAGCATCCAGCCGGTCAGCTCCATCATTTTGGTGAGCGCGGTGGTCTTGCGGCCGTACAGCACCGAATGTCCGTCGCGGCGCTGCGACCGCGCCGCCAGCAGCACGCCATGGCAGATCGCCGCGACCGGCTTATCGCGCTCGAAAAATTCCGCAACGATCGCCTGCAGCCGCGCCGACTCCAGATAGGGCCGCATACCCGGCGCGTGTCCGCCCGGCAGCAGCAAGGCGTCGAGATTTTTTTCGTGGATCTCGCCATAGGACATCGGACGGGCAAATTCCGCGGCCTGCGTCAGTTCCGCGTAAGCCGCGCGCCCGGCGGCATCGGCCCGCAACAGCGGCGCCAATACGCCCAAACCCTCGCCGGTGACCATTTTTGGGTCCGCTGCGGCAGGCCTTCCTTCCGGCGTGGCAAAGGCCACACGATGACCCTGCGCGCGCAGCAAACGCCACGGCACCGCGGCTTCGGTCGGGTCGAAATCGAACGCGGGCAGGAGGATCAGAACGGTTGCCATGGCGGCATTTCGCGCCTTGCCGATGTTGGGCGCAATCTTAGCACCGCAGGCGGTCAAGCGCGGGAAGGATCAAGTGGCGCCGCCCGACGCGGCGCATTACATTGGCGCGGCGGGGCTGCCTGGTGCGTCAGGAGCCTTATCCCCGGGGCCTTATCGATCCTGAAGGGAGCTGTCCCTGACCGGGCTCGTGGGTCCGGACATATGGCGCCCACCTACTTCTGTAGGGAACCCGGGATCGTCGCTCCAACGGCCGGCGCGGCTCCGCACTTTCTTTTTACCGTCACCCTGAGGCGCTCGGCGCAAAGCGCCGAGCCTCGAAGGGCGACGGCCCCGGGCCGATCATTCTTCGAGGCTCGCTGCGCTCGCACCTCAGGATGACGGAAAACGATGGACGACATTTCACAACAAAAAGCCGACCTCCGCGCCGCGGCGCTCGCCCGCCGCGACGCGCTGCCGGCAGTCGAGCGCAAATCCGCGGCCGAGGCGATTGCGGCGCGCGCGTTTCCGCTTCGCGTGACGCCGGGCACCATCGTGTCCGGCTTCATGCCGCTGAAAAGCGAAATCAGTCCGCTGCCGCTGCTGCAAAAGCTTGCCGCGGCCGGCGCGCAATTGGCGCTGCCAAAAATCGCCGGCCGCGGCCAGCCGCTCGTCATGCGGGCGTGGAATTGGGGCGAGCCGCTCGAGCCCGGGCAGTGGGGCATCCGCGAACCGAAGGCGGACGCGCCGGAAGTCGCGCCCGACATTGTATTGGTGCCGCTTCTGGCCTTCGACCGCTCCGGCCACCGCATTGGCTACGGCGCCGGTTATTACGACCTCACCATCGCGCAATTACGCGCGCGCAAGGCGGTGACCGCGGTCGGCATCGCCTTTGCGGCGCAGGAAGTTGCCGCCGTGCCGACGACACCCCGCGACGCGCGGCTCGATCTCGTGCTAACGGAGAAAGAAGTGATCGATCTGCGGGGCCGTTGAGTATGCGAATCCTGTTCGTCGGCGACATTGTCGGGCGCAGCGGGCGGACTATCGTCACCGAGCGGCTGCCCGGATTGATCCGCGACTGGAAGCTCGACTTCGTTGTCGCCAATGGCGAGAACGCGGCCGGCGGGTTCGGCATCACCGAGGCGATCTATCGCGAGCTGATCGATGTAGGCGTCGACGCCATCACGCTCGGCAATCACGCCTGGGACCAGAAGGAGGCGCTGGTTTTCATCGAACGGGCGCCGCGGCTCCTTCGCCCGGTCAATTATCCGCCCGGGACGCCCGGTCGTGGCGCGACCATCATCGAAACGAGAAGCGGCGCGCGCGCGCTCGTGGTCAACGCCATGGGCCGCATTTTCATGGATCCGCTCGACGATCCGTTCGCCGCGGTCGATCGCGAGCTTGCCGCCTGCCCGCTGCCGACGGGAGCCGACGCCATCATTGTCGATATTCACGGCGAGGCAACCAGCGAAAAGCAAACGATGGGCTTTTTCTGCGACGCCCGCGCCAGCCTCGTGGTCGGCACCCATACGCATGCGCCGACCGCGGATCAGCGCATTCTGCCCGGCGGCACCGCCTTCGTCAGCGACGTCGGCATGACCGGCGACTTCAATTCGGTGATCGGCATGGCCAAGGACGAGCCGTTGCAGCGGTTCCTGCGCCGCGTGCCGTCGGCGCGGTTCGAACCGGCGACCGGGCCGGCAACGCTTTGCGCGGTTGCGGTCGAAACCGATCCGGCAACGGGGCTCGCCGCACGCGTCGGCGCGGTTCGCCTCGGCGGCTGCCTGGACCAGGCCAAGCCTTCGTTCTGGGCTTGAGTTTTCGCGCGACACTATATTTATACGCGGCAAACGGATTTCGCGTCATGGCTGGCCACTCACAATTCAAGAACATCATGCACCGCAAGGGCCGCCAGGACGCGGCCAAGTCGAAATTG
>Ga0187769_10002744_pt1 | contig 10385 bp, 10 predicted proteins | sample 0116_SJ02_MP02_1_FD_133140 | JGI IMG/M metagenome (GOLD analysis project Ga0187769, IMG submission 133140) | Tropical peat soil microbial communities from peatlands in Department of Meta, Colombia - 0116_SJ02_MP02_10_MG | ecosystem: Environmental > Terrestrial > Soil > Wetlands > Peat | place... | reverse complement strand
CGTTGGAGATCCCGGTCAGATACAGTCGCGCCGGATCGACTCCTTCTTCGCGAATCATCTTGCGCAGCAAAGTGCCAACAAACGCCACATCGTCGATGTGTTCGCGCTGGGGCCGGCCGCAGCAGCCTCCGCCCGCGTTCCATGCGCGTCCCACTCCGTTGGGGTAGACCACGATGAATCCTTCGCGCTCTGCCAATGCATCCCACCCGTAGGCCTGTTGCGCCTGGGCGCCGGTGCCGAACCCCCCGTGCAAGACGACCACCAGTGCCGGCGCGCCCGGGTGCTCCAGGCGGACCGGCCGATAAAGCAGGTAGCTGCGGCTGCGTCCTTCAACGAGAATCGTCTGCGCTGCGGCCGCGCGCACCGGCGCGCTTGCGAATGAAATCACAAGGGCAAGCACAAGCGCACCGGCTGCGGCGCGCCCAAGAGAACGATCGATCAGGCGCTGCGCGTTGACGTGCAAACGGGGCACCCCGGGTCCCGTGCAAACCGCATCCGCCGAAATTCCATGTCCCGGCCATCGAAGCTCACGAGCTTTCCGCTTGCCGGATCTCCGACTCCGCACAGCAGTTTGATGGCTTCGCCCGTCTGCAGGGCCCCCATCACGCCGACGAGCGGGGCGAAGATGCCGGTCGTTGCGCAGTTTTCGTCCTCGCCCGTGGCCTCCGGAAACAGGCACGCATAACAGGGTGAGTCGGCGCGCCGGAAGTCGAAGACCGCGAGTTGACCGGCAAAGGCGCTCGCCGATGCGGACACGAGCGGAACGCGTGCCGCCCAGCAGGCACGATTCAATGCGTAGCGCGTCGCGCGGTTATCCGAGCAATCGAGCACGATTTCGACCTCGCCCAGTACCGACGCCAGAATTTCGGCTGTCACGCGCTCGGCGCGCGCGTCGATCGGGACCTGCGGGTTGAGTGCCTGCAGGGTGAGACGAGCGGAGTCCGCCTTCGATTGCCCGATGCGCGCTGTGGTGTGGAGCACCTGACGCTGCAGATTGGTGAGGTCGATGCGGTCGTGGTCGAAAAGGATGAGCCGGCCTATGCCTGCAGCGACCAGGTACATCGCGGCCGATGAGCCGAGCCCGCCCGCGCCTACCTGCAGCACGCGCGCCTGGGCAATGCGCTGCTGCCCTTCCACTCCGATTTCGTTGAGCAGAATGTGGCGCGAGTAGCGCAACAGCGATTGATCATCCATCCGTGCCTCGCGTGCAGCAGGCGAAACTACAGTGTACCGAGCTGCTGCAAGACGCGCGCGAGCTCTCTTGGCTTGAGAGCCGCGCCTGCCGGAGGTACGCGTTGTTTGATGCGCCCGAAGTAGTAGCGGATGGCGTCAATCGAAATTCCCAGGGCCTTGGCGATCTGGCGATCGGCTGCGCCGTCCAACGCAGCTCGCAACACATCGCGCTCGCGAGCCGTCAACGGAATCGCTACAAGCTGCGCCGCGTACGGACGGTAGCGCAGCTCCAGGGCCGCGGCCAGACGCTGGGCTGCGTAGAACAGGGCGTGTTCCGCGCGGTCCGTGGGCCTTTGCGTCAGGTACGCGAAAAGCGCTCCGCGTGACAGCCATCCGCGCGCAGGCAGTACGGCAAGGGCGCCGGCGAGGCCGCCGGCGCAGCGCCGCAGCCAAGCCTGGATCACGTCGGCGTGGTGCGTGTTTTGCTGCAGCCAGGTGCAGTGCTCCTCGATCGTTCCCGCGAGGGGGCGCCACTCCCGCGTCGCGCGTGCGAGCAGCGGATCGCGCTCGAAGATCAAACTGGCATACAGCCGCTGCAGCGCGGGCGAGAGGCTACCGTGCAGCCGCGGCGCCATGGCTTCAAGACCCGCGCAGCCGCAGTCGGCCATCACGATCAGACACCAGTGCATGGGGGCGACTTGCTCGAGCCGATCGCCCATCTCCGCATCCAGATTTGCGCAGGCGGCCGCGCGCAGCGGCCAAATCAACTCGTCGATCTGCGCGCGCGCTCGCCGCGCATTTGCAGCGGGCGAATTCCTCCGTGTGTATGCCGGTCTCGAGCCGCCGGGGGGTGGGGCCTGGAGGACGGTCGACCTGAGCTCGGAAGACGGCATGGTGAGTTCTCCTTTGGAATACGGTTGCGCGAGATGGGCGGCGCGCGAGAGGACAGATTCGCGCCCTCGACAAACGTGGCGGCCAGTTTCGCGGCACACGCCTCGCGCCGGCATTGCCCGATCGCGCGACGCGCAAAGCCGCGTGCCGCCGCGACCATGGGTGCGACCCGCCGTGTGGTCCGGGACCATTTCGTCGGGCTTGCACCTACCGCCTACGAGTGCTCGCATGCGCGCGAAAGCCGTCGGTGCGCCGCGCCGGGTACGCCCGGCGCTCGCCCCCCACGGCCTTTGGCCGGTGGTCTCAGTGCGCCTGTTGCAGGCGCTTCATCATCGCTTCACGCTCTGGAAAGCGCGTGCACTCGATCGCGCCGAGCTCCGTATCGATCAAGCGTTGCGTGCGCGCCTCGGCTCGCATTGCTCCCCGTGCGGCCTTCAGGCGCAGCTCTTTGCCGTCTTCGCGCCAGCGTGCCCCGCGCACCACGTAGCCCGTCTCGTCCGAGGGTCCCGTGCACTGGACACTGAGCGAGTCCCCCGCCGTTTCGTCGGAATACGCGCGTTCATCGAGCACCTCGAAGCGCAGTCGCGCTTGCCGCCCATTGACAACCTCAACGACTTGTCGGCGCAGCAGCCACACGCGCGCACCCGGCCCGCAAGCAGCGATCCAAATCTCCAGGTCCGTGCCGCGCACGTTGGTGCGCCAGGCCGGATCGACTTCGCATGATGGGGGCAATTGCAATCCGGTGGCCGGTTCGCTGTAGATCGGGCGGCCCAGAAAGGAGTCAGCGCTTTGCGCCTGCGCGCCGGCGGCCAGCAGTCCCCAGCCCAGGAGGGCGGCTCTAAGGAAAACACGGCGAGAAAGCGTGCGTTGCGCTGCACGCAAGGTGCGTGGCTGCATGGCGTTTGGATCCATACAAGAGAGCATCGCTTTGCTTGTGCTTCGATGCCCTTGATGAGCGGTGCGTCGGAGCCTGCATCTTACCCAAGCGTACGCACCCCGCGGGTCAAAGCTTTGCGCCTGCGCGCGAAAACAACGCGCGCCGCGACGCGCCACCTGCGAGCGTCCCGGCAAAAAATTCAGCGGAAAAACACAAATTCCGCCGAAAACGGCACCCGCAGCAGCTCATTGAGCTGTTCAGGCGTGCAGCTGGCCGGCGGCATGCCGCCGACGGTGTTGATCCGCTCCACGTACGTGATTCCGGCCAAGGCGCCATCATGAAAGGAATGCGTCTTGAGCAGCAGCCAGGGCAAGGCATCGGAGTTTGGCGAAGGCACGTGATCGACGACGTCGCTCAAGAGCAGGCTGCCGTCGACATGCTCAAAGGAAAGATTGGCGCCGTGGTGCACGACCGCATTGCCCTGGGCGTCGCGCAGCTCGGCCTCGGGCAGTCGGAAGCTCCAGCGCAAACCCGCGGACTGCGTCTCGCACCGGAAGATCTGTGAACCCGCACCCTTCAGGCGCATTACCTCGGCGCCCGCCGGCGGGGCCTGCAAGGGGCGATGAAACAGCGAATACAGCGTGCCGGGCGGGGCACTTGCACCGTGCGACGCGCTGGCGGCCGCGGGCGGCGGGGCCACGGGCGCAGGCGGCAATGTCGAGGAAGTCTGGGCACAGGCCCACAGCAGCAGCGCCGTTGGCGCGCCAACGAACAGTCGGCAACACCCTGTGCAAGGCCACCGCCGGTTTGCAGGCTTCATCTATGTCTTCCGAGCGCGACCCGCCGACTAGACAGTGCCGCCGCTCGCGGCCAGACCAACGGCCTTCGGGTGGCGCGCGAAATAGCGGCGCGCAATCAGGAAGGCGACGATTTCGAGCGCGGCGCCAACGAAAAACGGAGCGCCCACCAGGATCTCGTCGCGCGGAAGGTGCGTCACCTGCCCCAGCACAAAGGTGCCCAGCACCGGCGCCGCGATACTGATGACGCTGTTCAAGGATGTCAGCGTTGCCATCGTGCGACCTTGCTCGCGCGGATCTGCGGCTTTGGAGACGATGCCTTGCAACGCCGTTGTCGCGCCGTACGCCAGGAAGTTGGCGCAGATCAACACATAGAGCACCCAGCCGCGGGTGGCAAGGCCATAGCCGACATACGTGAGCGCCCCGGAGACGAGGCCCGCGACCACGAGTTTGCGCTCCCCCATGGCCTTGAGCAGGGGCCGCAGCAATCCGCCTTGCACCAGAACAACCACCAGGCCAACGACAAACAAGGAGGTGCCGTTTTCGCGCGGCCCCCACCCGAATCGAAATCCGGTAAAAAGGACCCAGACCGAACGCAGGGTGAATTCCGCCATGCTGGCCGCGGCCATCGCAAACACGAGCGGCCCCACGCCCTGTAAACGACCCAGACCGGCGAGCGACGAGAAGGGGTTAAGCCGCGCGGCGGCAATCGGGTTGCGGCCTTCGGCCGGGAGCGACTCGGGCAGCACGAGCAGCCCATAGAGCCAGTTGATGGCGCACATGCCCGCGGCGGCGAAAAAGGGCAGGCGCAGGTCTACTTGTCCCAGCAAGCCTCCCAGCATGGGCCCGAGCACAAAGCCCAAGCCAAACATCGCCCCGAGCTTGCCCAGGGCCGGAGTGCGCTTCTCCAAAGTCGTGATGTCGGCGACGTATGCCTGCGCAACGGCGATATTGGCCGAGAGCGCGCCGCCAAGCAGGCGCACCGCCACGAGGACCGCGAGGGAGTGCGTCAAACCGGTCACGAGAAATGTGACGCCCAGTCCCCCGATGCCCAGCAGCAGCACGGGTCGGCGACCGAAGCGATCGGATAGGGCGCCCAACAGCGGGGCGCACAAAAACTGGGCCAACCCGAAGGTCACCATCAAGACGCCGTACCAGTACGCTTGGGTGTCCCGCCCCTGCGTAAACTCGCCCACCAGAATCGGCAACACCGGAATGATCAGACCAATGCCGATCACGTCAAGCAGGGCCGTGAGCATGATGAAGGCAATGGCAGCTTGGCGCTTCATGCTGTTTTGCTTGCGTCCTCGGGAGCCCTGCTAAGCGCGCTGCGGGTTCAAAAAGGTCCCGACGCCAACCATCGCTCGATCTGGGGCAGACGATCGTTGCCCCAGAACGGCTCGCCATCGACGAAGAAAAAGGGCGCGCCGAACACGCCGCGCGCCACCGAGTCGTCGACCTGCGCTTTGAGGCGGTCTTTGATTTGCGGCTGGCCGGCTGCCTGCAGCACGGCCTGGGCATTGGCGCCGCATTGCGTTAGCACTTCGCGCAGGACCTGCTCCTGGGCGATGTCGTGCCCGTCGACAAAATAGGAGCGGAAGGCGGCATGAATAAACGCCGTGGCGAGATCCGGCCGCTCCTGCTGCAGCACCAGGCACGCGCGCGCTGCCTGGACCGTGGCAATGGGGAAGGGGTCGGGCATGCGAAAGGGCACGTTGGCAAACCGGGCGCTGCGCGCAAAATCGTGCCGGCTGTATTCGCCTTTGAGCGGTATATCCACCAGGGGCCGCTGCCCCGAGATGCGAAAAATCACGCCCAGGAGCGTGGGCTTGTAGTCGATCGCGCGGCCGTAGCGCGCGGCCAGCGGCTCGATTTGCTCGCTGGCCAGATACGAATAGGGAGAGCTGAAATCGAAGTAAAACTCGATGGGTGATGCCATGCCGGGCCTTCCTCGTAGGCAAGCATATTAGCTTGGCCGCATCTGCGCTGCCGGCCCGGCCGGTTGGTCTCGCATTTCCCCATAATGCACGCGCGTTTCAAACTCCATCTGCACGCGGCCATCGCGCTCGGTGGCGCGAAACAGCTCGCGCAGGCTTTGCATCATGGGGCCATAGCGCGCATCGCCGGCGGGCGGCACGTAGGAGGCGGAATTCAATCGGTCGGCGAGCGCCTCGAAATCCAGCGGCGTCGTGTGCGCCACGCGAAGTGTGTGCCAGTGTGCGCCGCCAAAGAACTGCGCGATGTGCTCGGTTTGTGCATGGCGCCGCTGCACCTCGCGATAGTCTGTGCCAAAGCGCAGCAGCAGCTCCTCGTAGCCCCGCGCAAACTCCGATCCTTCCGCGCGCCGGTCGTTCCACAGCAGCGCGGCCCGCGGCGGGCGCCGCAAGATGCGCAGTGCTTCCAAGCGTGCCGCGGCCACATCAAACCAATGAAAGGCCTGTGCGGCGATGACCAGGTCCGCGCTTGCCTCCGGAATCGTGGTGGCCTCCGCCCGCGCCGCGAGGACAACGAACCCGGGGTAGGCTGCCGACAGCTGCGCGGCTTGCGCGCGCATCGCCTCGTTGGGTTCGATGCCGATCACGCGAAATCCCGCCCGCAAAAACGCCTCGCTGGACAAGCCCGTACCGCATCCCAGGTCCACGACCGTCGAACCCGCGGCAAGCGGCAGCGCCTGCGCGAGCGCGGCAACCACCGCATCCGGGTAGCCCGGACGTGCCCGCGCATAGGCTTTCGCGCGCGCACCAAAGCGCTGCGTGGGGTCACCGCCAGGCTCCAGCGCCACCTCGCCTCCCGGTCAAGCGCGCAGGCCCGGGCGCTACTCGGCGCCCTTGCGCGGCGGCCGGATGATGATCACACCCGTAAGAATCCCTGCGACCAGGGCCGCCGCGAGCATCGGCCCTCCGCCGACAATGCCCGTGGCAAGCAGCGTGTGGCCAAAGCACTGGCTAAACTGTTTGGGCGAGCACCAAACCATCGTGGCAAGCAGCGAGAACGACAGCCAGGTCATCAAGGCGATGAGGATTCCGCGCGAGACCGATTCGCCCAGACGCTTGATCTTGCGGCGCGCGTCCTGATAAAAAACGAGCGCAAAAAGCATCGCGAATAAGCCCGGCACGGCAACGAAGATCCAGCGGTTGACCCCGGCCTCGTCGGCAAAGGTGCGCAGCAGCAGCTCGACGCCCGCCGCGGCCAGCAGCCCGCAGGCGCCAAATACCAAACTGGCGATCATCGCGGGCGAGATCATGGATGTCGTGCCGAACGTCCGTTATCCGCGGCGAGTGCTGGCGCTACCATTCGAGTTGCTCTCCGTTGTAGTTCAGAAACCTTCCGTTGTGCGAGCGCGTGGCCGCCGCGATCACGCGTCGCATCGACGCCACGGATTCTTCCACCGCCAGGGTCGCGCCCGCACCGCCCATGTCCGTGCGCACCCAGCCGGGATGCAGCGCCATACAGACAATGCCGCGGCCGCCCAGCTCCGTGCTCGCCGCCTTGAGTACGCTATTGAGCGCCGCCTTGCTGGCTCGGTACAGCCAGGACGAAGCGTCGGTCGTGTTGCCGATGGACCCCATCTTGCTCGAAATGACGGCAAGCTTGCCGTGGCCGGCTGCCAGAGGCTCCGCGAGCACCGGGATGAGCTGCATCGACGCCAGTACGTTGGTGCGCATGACCCGGTCGAAGTCTGCGCGCAGCGGGGCACTGAGTTGGGCAGAGCGGGGTCCCGCGACTCCGGCCACGATGATCGCCAGATCCAGCGCCTCGCCACCCAGCTGTCGCTCCAAAGTCGCAGCGAAGCCCTCTTGCAAAACGTCGAGCTCGATGGTGCGCGCGCCCAGCTCCCCCAGGGCCGCACCATCGGAGCCCTTGCGATAGGTGGCAATGACCCGCTGGCCGTCGGCCGCATACTGACGCACCAGTTCGCGGCCGATGCCGCGCGAGGCGCCCACGATCAGACAGGTCGACACGAGCGCTCCTTATGCCAGTTCGAGGGCAAGCGCGGTGGCCTCCCCGCCGCCGATGCACAGGGCCGCAACGCCTCGTCGCAGGCCGCGCCGACGCAGGGCGCCGATCAAGGTGACGACGATGCGCGCACCGCTGGCGCCGATGGGGTGCCCCAGCGCGCAGGCACCGCCGTGCACATTGACCCGTTCATGCGCAAGGCGAAATTCGCGCATCGCCGCCATGGTCACGGCCGCAAAGGCCTCGTTGACTTCCCACAGATCGACATCCTCAGCGCGCCAGCCGGTCTTCGCAAGCACCTTGGCGATGGCTCCGATGGGCGCCGTCGTGAACCAGTTCGGCTCTTGCGCGTGCAGCGCATGCGCGCGGATCCGGGCCAAAGGCGCAAGGCCCAGCCGCACCGCGTGCGACTGGCGTGTGAGCACGAGCGCCGCGGCGCCGTCGGAAATCGGCGAGGAACTCGCCGCCGTGATGGTCCCGTCCGTCTTGAACGCGGGTTTGAGTTGCGCGACCTTGTCCGGACGGGCGCGAAACGGCTGCTCGTCCTTGTCGATCAGGGTCTCGCCCGATTTACCCGGTACCGCGACAGGCGCGATTTCCCATTGAAAGCTGCCGTCCTCGTTGGCGCGCACCGCGCGCTGTGCCGAGGCCACCGCGAAGCGGTCCTGGTCGGCACGGGAGAATCCGAACTTGGCGACGCACTCCTCGGCAAACGCGCCCATCGCCTTGCCGCGTTCGTAGGCGTCCTCAAGTCCGTCCAGGGCCATGTGGTCAAACAGCGTGCCGTGGCCGTAGCGGTAGCCGGCACGCGCCTTGGGCACCAGATAGGGAGCGTTGCTCATGCTCTCCATTCCGCCGGCCACGAGCACCTGCGCCGAGCCGGCCAGCAGCATGTCGTGCGCAAACATCATCGCGCGCATGCCGCTGCCGCACATCTTGGACAGCGTCACCGCACCCGCGGCCATGGGTAGGCCGGCACCGAGCGCGGCCTGGCGGGCTGGTGCTTGCCCCTGTCCGGCCATCAGGCAGTTGCCCAGCAGTACTTCGTCGACTTGTTCGCCCGCAATCCCCGAGCGCTGGAGCGCGGCGCGCACGGCCACGGCTCCGAGCTGGTGCGCCTGCAACGCGCCGAACACGCCCAACATGCTGCCAATCGGCGTGCGCGCGGCCGCCAGGATCACGACCGGGTCTTCCAAATTCTGCTGTGTCATCCTTGCCTGCTCCCGGCACAGCCCCGTGGCCTCGCGCCCGGGGACCAGTGCGGGATTATCCGCGCTTTCGCGCGCGCTGGCCCTGTGCGTCCGATCGCAGGGCTGCTGGCGCCTCCAACGCCGTGCGTCATTGCGGCGCGGGCGTCCGCGGTGCGCGGGCCGCGCGCCCCCAAGTCTGCGCGCGCACACCGAAGCGCCGCTCCTGGGGATAGGGAAATACGTCCTCCATGATGCCCTCGCGGATGCGCTGCTGGCGCAACTGCCAGAACTCGGGCGTGAGCAAGTCGGCATGGTGGCGCAAGAAGGCGGCGCGGATGCGCGCATCGCCCAGCAAAAAGGGCGCGAACTGCTCGGGGAACACGTCGTGGGGTTCCACGCTGTACCAGGGTTCGGCCGAGAGCTCCGCTTCTTCGTTGGGCGCAGCGGGAATCTTTCGGAAGCGGCAGTCGACCATGTACTCGATCTCGTCATAGTCGTAGAAGACGACGCGATTGAGCCGGGTGAGGCCGAAATTCTTGAACAACATGTCTCCGGGAAAGATATTGGCGGCGGCCAGATCCTTGATGGCATCGCCGTATTCGCGGATCGCGCCGTCGACTTCCGCGTCGGTTGCGTGCTGCAGGTAGATGTTGAGCGGCGTCATGCGCCGCTCGATGTACACGTGCTGCAGCAGCACGCACTCCTCGTTGACCTCGACCACGCTCGGACAGTACTGCAGCAGCTCGCGAATGAGCTCGGGCGAGAAGCGCTCGCGCGGCAGCGTCACTTCCGAATACTCCCAGGTGTCGGCCATGCGCCCGACCCGGTCGTGGAGCTTCACCAGACGGTACTTGGCCATCACCTGCTTGCGGTCGGTCTCCTTGGGTCGGGCGATCACGTCGCGAATGACTTTAAAGACGTAGGGATACGAAGGCAGCGTGAAGACCGTCATGACCAGTCCCTTGATGCCCGGGGCGACCACAAAGCGGTCCGTCGAATGGCGCAGGTGGTGCAGAAAATCGCGGTAAAAAAGCGTCTTGCCCTGCTTCTGCAGTCCGATCATCGTGTAGAGCTCGGAAACCGGTTTGTGCGGCAAGATCGACTTGACGAATTCCACGTACGCCGAGGGTGCCTCCATGTCGACGAGGAAGTACGCCCGGGTGTAGGAGAACAGCGTCGCGATCAGGTCGGCGGAGAACAAGACGGTGTCGATGTAGATGCGGCCGCACTCGTCGTGCAGAAAGGGCACGGCAAGGGGCGTGATGCGCGTGCCGTTGACAAAACGCCCGATCAGGTAGGCGCCCTTGTTGCGAAAAAACAGGTTCGAGAGCACCTGAATCTGGCAGTCCGGGTCAACGTGAAACGGTTGCACGAGCGCGTTGGGCGCGCCTGCGGCGCGATGCGCCTCGCAGATCGCGCGCAGCACGTAGCGCAGGTCGCGCTCGAAGTCCACGAAGGGCGCGGCCAGACCCAAATCGATGATGATCTGGCGCACGGTCG
>Ga0187769_10002743_pt1 | contig 10387 bp, 8 predicted proteins | sample 0116_SJ02_MP02_1_FD_133140 | JGI IMG/M metagenome (GOLD analysis project Ga0187769, IMG submission 133140) | Tropical peat soil microbial communities from peatlands in Department of Meta, Colombia - 0116_SJ02_MP02_10_MG | ecosystem: Environmental > Terrestrial > Soil > Wetlands > Peat | place... | reverse complement strand
TTCGCTGGGCACAATCAACCACACGCTGCTCACGCTGGCGGCTCTGCGCGGCGCCAGACTAGCCGTGCACAGCGTCGTTTTGATCGGCGACGAAAATTCGGAGAATCACCGGGCCATCGAACATTACGGGCAGGTCCGGGTGCTCGGCCGCATCCCGCGGTTTCCATCGATCGATCGCGCCGCGCTCCTGCGCACGTTTGATACTCATTTCGATCGCGCCGCTTTCCTCGCGCGCAATGCAACGCTCGGGCACGCAGTTTGAGGCGACCGCCATGACCCGACCCGCCATGCACATTTCACCTCTCGGAATCTGGCATCCGTTTTCGCAGGAGGGTTCGGACCCGCCGCCGCTTCGCGTGCGCCGCGCCGAAGGCGCATACATCGAGCTCGAGGACGGGCGGCGCATCCTCGACGCAATTTCCTCATGGTGGGTGAATATCCACGGACACGCACATCCGGGCATCGCGAAAGCAATCGAGCAGCAGGCGCGCACGATGGAACACGTCATTTTCGCGGGCTTCACGCACGCGCCCGCCGAGGAATTGGTCGTGCGCCTGCGAAAGATTCTGCCGGCCGCACTGCGCCATGTTTTCTTCTCGGATGACGGTTCGACCGCCGTGGAAGTTGCGCTGAAGCTCGCCGTGCAGTATTGGCGCAACATCGGGCGCCCGGAGAAATGCCGCGTTGTCGCGCTGGAACACGCGTATCACGGTGATACGCTCGGGGCGATGTCCGTCAGCGACGATTCGCCCTTCACGGCGGCGTTTGCGCCCCTGCGATTGCTGGTGCTGCGCGCGCATTCGGCATATTGCTATCGTTGCCCTGTCGGCAAGACGCGCGCAACGTGCCACATCGAATGCCTCGATAGCCTGCGGGGGCTGCTCGATCAGCGCGGCGCGGAAATCGCCGCCGTGATTGTCGAGCCGCTGCTGCAGGGCGCGGGCGGCATGATCGTGCATCCGGAGGAATTTCTCGCCGGCGTGCGCGAATTGACCGCGCGGCACAACGTGCTTCTGATCGCGGACGAGGTCCTCACCGGATTCGGACGCACTGGCCGCATGTTCGCGTGCGAGCGCGCGGGCGTCTCGCCGGATTTGATGTGCCTCTCAAAAGGAATCACGGGCGGATTCCTTCCTCTCGCCGCGACGATTGTGACCGAAGAAATCTTCGACGCGTTTCGCGGCCCCAATCGCGCCCGCGCTTTCTTCCACGGACATTCTTACACCGGTAATCCCATCGCCTGCGCCGCAGCCAACGCGAGCCTCGAGATTTTCGATTCGGAGCCGGTCTTCGAGTGCATCGCCGCGATCGAAGCGATTCACGCCGAACGGTTGGCGAAATTGAAATCGCGGCCGGGAGTTGGAGATGTGCGCTGGATCGGATCGGTCGGCGCAATCGAGCTGGAAGTGCCCGACACAGGCTATTTGTCGGCCCTGCGCCCCAAACTCTACGATTTTTATTTGAGCCGTGGAGTGTTGCTGCGCCCGCTCGGCAACGTGGTTTATGTTTTGCCGCCGTACATCATCACGCCGCGCGAATTGCAATCCGTTTACGACGTCATCGAGGAATCGCTCAGTCTCGTGAACGCCCCACGTTGAGCGCCGCGATTTTGTTTGGAGTGCGGCGGCTCGACGCCGCTTTTCTGCCTCTTTAGCGCAAAGGGATGCGCCGAGCTGCTTAAATCCCCACATTCAATCTAATTTGTGAAGTGAAGCGTTGCGTTGGCTTGTACGGCCTTCGTGGATAGCAGGGAAAAAGTGTTGTCAAAGACAAGATAATATGTCCCGCCACCCGGAAGCGTGGCATTGATGCTGTTCTGTGTGAGTTTTCCGCTGTTGTAGTAGGCTGGCGTTAGGCGGTGGTTTTGAAAATTCGTGAACTCGTCTTCATTCAGCACGTACACGATGATGTCATTCCCCATGCCCCCCGCTGCGGCGAAGTGCCCATCCACTAAAACATTCGTCGCCCCTGTAGGCACCACAAACTTGTAGTAAGAAGATCCAAGTGCCGGTACTGTAATCGCGCCATTCGTGATTACCTGTGTGTGCGGCTGCCCTGTGATTTGCGATATGCCCTCGGCAAGGATAGACCCACCCGGATTGCTGGACTTGCCGATCAACCACAGAATGAACAAGACAACCAAAATAGCGCCGATAAGGTTCCCGGCGTTTAGGAATCTAGATTTTGCTTTGGTCGGAGACGCGGAGCCGCTCGCATTGATGGCGTGCCCACATTTCAAGCAGAACTGGGAGTCGTCAGGAAGTTCCTTCCCGCACTTTCGGCAAAACACTTCGGCCTCCCTTGGAGGACTTGGCCAAACAGGAGCACGAAAAGAACTAACTTAGTTCCACAATGAAACTCTTCTGTTGAAAAGTTCGACAATCCCTTATGATTGCCCCGGATTTCCCGTTGTAATCCCAGGTCCCGTCCCACAACATGGCCCGAGTACCCAGCAAAGGCTGTCCACTATAGAAGATCGAGCGGGGAGGAGACGATGGACCGAAACCAGCTAGTATCCTTAGTCGCGGCCATGCTTGCGGCCCGCACTGAGAAAGCTGACCTCGATGCGGCGGTTAAGAATGCTGAGGAGCTGATAAGAATTGTGGACACGAGAAAACACGTACCAAAATCCGATTGGAACGGAAAGGTCAAAAAGATATAGGTGACCAATGAAATGTCCGAAGTGCGGGAGTAGCATCAAGGGACACTTTGGCGGTACCAAGAGTTTTCGTGAACTGTCGTCAGCACAACAGAGAGCCTCAATTGCGAAGGCGGCTCGGGATTTGAAGGCGATGCGGCGGATTTATCGTTTGCGTTCGGCCTAATGCCAGGGATTGCCGCGGTTGAAATCTGGCGGGACCGGGCGGACTTGAACCGCCAACCTAGAGTTTAGGAAACTCTTGCTCTATCCAGTTGAGCTACGGCCCCGCGTGTTTTCCTTATACTACCGCAAAAATCCAGTCCTGAGCTTGTGCCTGATGCGGGCATCGCGTTTCCGGACTCTGCCGGAATTGCCGTTTGGCCCCTGCTTCAGCGTATAATCCGCGCCTGACTGTCCAGGAGGACACTCGTGCGGAAAACTCACATCGCGCTCTTTGCCGCGCTTCTATGCGCACCGGTTTTTGCCGCGGGCGCGCCATCGCGCCCAGCCATCAATGGCATCGCGCACATTCGGTTTATGGTTGCGAATCTCGATGCCTCGCGCCAATTTTACGGAAAGGTGTTGGGGCTTTCGGAATGTCCGGCCACCGAAGGCTTGTGCTATCGAGTGAACGATCATCAGGCCATTGAACTTGTCGCCGGGCAGGGCGCGGGACCGGGCGCGATCGTGGACGTCGCGTTTCAGACTGCCAACGTGAAGCAAATGCGCGAGTTTTTGGCCGCGCATGGCGTTCAGGTGAGCGAAATCAAGAAAGACCCGAACGGCGCGAAGTCCATCGAGATGAACGACCCCGAGGGCCGACACATTCAATTCATTCAGTACTCGAAGCCGCTTCCCGGGCCTATAGCGGTAGACCCCGTTAGCGTCCTCATGATTCACTGCGGCTTCATCGTCCGGAATCGCGCCGCGGAAGACCATTTTTACTCGGACGTTCTCGGCTTTCACCTCTACTGGTACGGCGGAATGAAAGATGACGTGGCGGACTGGGTGGACATGCAGGTTCCGGACGGCGCGGATTGGCTCGAATACATGCTGAATATGCCGGCGGCTCCGTCGCCTCACGAACTCGGAATCATGAATCACGTTTCGCTTGGCGTGCAGGACGGCGACGCCGCAATGGCACTCCTGAGAGCACACGGCTGGGACGGTGCTGAAAAAGATAAGGTCGGCCGCGACGGAAAATGGCAACTTGGACTGTTCGACCCCGACGGCACGCGAATCGAGCTGATGGAATTGAAACTGCGCCAACCGCCCTGCTGCTCCCAGTTCAACGGCCGCAGCCACTAGCGAGCCGCTGGCCTTTCCAAGTCCAAGCGCGTTCGGATTCAGGATTTGAGGTTTGTCAGAAGATCCGAGACAGAGAAGGACTTGGAAGTTTTCGCGGTAACTCCGAAGAGCCGGCGAGGATCGCTCTCAGGGGTGAGCGAGAATTCACTTCCGCGAAACAATTTTCCAAAGAACGCCTGAAAATCGGACTTCACTGCGTCCCGCGTCTCTTCGCGATTGGGCGCCACGAGCCGGTCGTTGATGAATAGTTCGATTTCGTGGCCGTTGAATCGCAGCGTGCCCCCCAGCCGTGGCTCTGCTTCCAGACGCTGGCAAGCGACAAGGGCGGCGCGCGCAGCCTGCGTCAAGCGATCCTGATTGCTGCCGTCGAGGACAGATTTGCGATTGTAGCGAACACCCAGGCGATCGTTCGCGTTGTCGACGCTGTAATTGGCCTGGTGGCCGATGAGCACCACGCCGGGCCCGGCTGGGACGTGCCGGTAATCAGCGATGTCCAGCAATAGTTCGTCGAACACCTGGCCCTCGATCCAGCCGTGAAAAATGGGGATCAACGGATCGAGTTCCGCGTCCGCGGATTTTTCCAGCAACAGCTTCACATTGACGTGCTGAAGATCCACCCCGTCGCGTTCCTTCGTTTTAGAGTTTCACCGACGTCCCGAGCCGGTTGTAGCAACTGTGGGCAGCGTCGATAAAGAGCTGTGCCTCGTCGATCAGGTAGCGGCTGGAGTCCGGCGTGTACGGCTCGCTCGATTTGCGATGGGCATCGAAAAGATAATTTGCAAATTTTCCGCCCGCGAACGGATCCCAGAATTTTCGGGTGTCATAGTAGCGCGCCCGGAACTCGCTGATGATCTGTTCGGCATCGTTCGAGATGTTCGGGTTCATGAGCTTTACGAGCGTCCGCGCGGCGTACAGCATGGAGCGATACGCCGTCGTTCCGGCCTCCTGCGTCCGGCCCTCCTCGAATGCGACCTGCGCCTCGAAGACTTCGCACTCGGCCGCGGCGAGATCGAATTCCACCGCGGAGACAACTTCTCCGGCGCATTCGCCCACTCCCATGTCGCCGAGCGTGTATTCCCGGGGATCGCCCCAGTCGCTGAACAGGGAACGATCCCTCGGATCGGCCGGCGGGCCCGCAAGGTCTTCCAGCGCCGCCTTCAGCTGAACTTTGCCGACGCGCTTGACGAAGTCCTTGAACGTTTCACCTTTCGTCCGCCCTGACGCATATTTTTCCGTCAAGCGTGTGACGGCTTCGGGAATATTCTTGGAAGGAATCGCGACGACGGGCAGCCCGTAGGAGCCCGCGTTGTGTGCCCACTCGCCGCCCAGCACGACCTGGAAATGCGGCACGGCGTAACCCGCGATCTTCCGGCTGACTCCGTAGAATCCGAGGTCGGCGACGTGATGCTGGCCGCAACTGTTGAAGCAGCCGCTGATCTTGATGTGCAGGTTCTGAATGGGCTCGTCGAGCTGAAAACTTTTCTTGGACATCCGCTTGCGCAATTCCGCCGCGAGTCCGCGCGAGGAGGAGATGCCCAGCTTGCACGTGTCTGTGCCGGGGCAGGCGACGATATCGACAATCGTCTCGGCGCCGGCATCCGCGAGGCCCGCGGTTCGCAACGCATCGTAAAGTTGGGGCAAATCGCGGCAGCTCACCCAACGGATGACGAAATTCTGCTCGACCGTCGTGCGCACAGTTTCCTTCGTGAAACGGCGCACGATGTCCGCGAGAGAACGCAGCTGATCGGCCGTGATGTCGCCCAGGGGAAGCGCAACCGTTGCCACCGCGTAACCCGCTTGCTTTTGCGGGCGCACGTTCGTCTTCCGCCAGCGCTCAAACGCCACGGACCCGATGGCGACGCCGTCTCCCCCGGGCTTCAGCGGCGCTTCCTGGAGTTTTTCGGCATCGTCGATGTAATCGGTCCAGCGAGGATCGGGCGTCAGCGTCTTCCGCTCTTCGAGAACGAGCTCCCGGAATTTCTCGATCCCCAGATCGTGGACCAGAAATTTGATCCGCGCCCGGTTGCGATTCTTCTTCTCCCCGAGCCTTGCGAAGACTCGCGCGATGGCCTGAGCCAATGGCAGCAATTCCTCGGGCGGGACGAACGCGTCGAACAATTTCGCCTGGTAAGGCACCGTGCCCAGCCCGCCGCCGACGTACAGTTCAAAGCCGCGCCGTTCTTTCCCACCCTCGCTCCGCGTGACGCCGATCAATCCCAGGTCGTGCATACTCGTCAGGCCGCAGGCATGCTGCGAGCAGCCGCTGAATGCCGGCTTGAATTTTCTGCCGAAGCTCTGGCAATCGGGGTGGCCGAGCAAGAACTTGGAGAGCGCCTTGGCGTACGGAGTCACGTCGAATGATTCATCCGGGCAGACGCCGGCATACGGGCACGCCGTGACGTTGCGTACGGAATTGCCGCAAGCCTCGCGCGTCGTGATGCCGGCGGCTGCGAGGCGCCGCATCAAACTCGGCGTGTCGTCGAGCTGAACGTAGTGAAGCTGAAAATCCTGCCGGGTGGTGACGTGCGCGATGGAATCGGAATATTCTTCGGCCAGATCCGCTAGCGTCTCGAGCTGCGCGGCATTAAGTCCGCCGCCGGGAATCTTGATGCGCTGCATGCCGGGCGCGTCCCACAGCGTGTTCGGGCCCTTCGTCAGATCCCCGGAGGGATAGGCGATCTCCTGGACCTTTTTGCCGTCGTGCCTCTGGCCATTGTCGTAGCGCTGGCCGTAGGCGCCCCTGCGGAGACGCGTCTCCGCGAAGAGGCGCTCTTCCAGCTTGCCCTGCTTTCGCAGGCCGATTTCTATTTCAAAGATGTCAATTTCGCGGGCCAGATTCTCCGGAATCTTCCCGGCTAGCTCCTTTGCCCACGTCGCGTTCGATTCCTTCATGACAATCCGTCTCCTCGGCGAATCCCGATCACCAAGTTTAACTTAATTTCGTGTCTTTCCGTTCGGACGTACGGTTCTTGCACTACCCTGCGGAGGCCGCCATCGCGCGTTCGGGGGTGGGCGAAGCTTTGGCTGCGTAGCCGGTGGGGAGGCCGGCGCGCCAAGCCTGCCAGGCGGCATTCGGTTGCGAGCCGATCGCGCGAAATTCATCCAGCCGCACGGCGCGTTCTTTCTCGATCTTCTGGAGCCAGGCCGCAACGGCCTCTTCCTCGAATCCGTCGCACCGACGGCGGATTTCAGCGCGTAGGACATCGAGGTCGTGGACTTCGCCGAGCAACTCCTGCGTACGCTTGAGATCGGGAGCCCAAGTTCCGTACCGCTGCGGCAGGAAATTCTCCACGATATAGCGGAAACGTTTCAGGCCGATGCGCAGGCGATGCCAGGCGACCCGGCTTCGTCCCTTTCGGGCGCGCTGGCAAAGGACGACGGCCTCGTCGAGGCGTTCCAGGGCGAGGCGCTGGAAGACGATGCTCTCGAGCGGGAACTCCTCGGATTTGGACTGGAGCTTTCGCCCGAGCTTGCGCCAGATCTTCGCGTCGAAGCGATCTAGGGCGCGAGCGGCCTCGGCGCCGCGTTTGCGTTCCTGGCGGGAGAGCAGCCGGAGCATATGCTTCCTCACAGCATCTCCGGAAGGGACGAGGCGCTTCACCCAGGCCCGTTCGACTTGGGCGTCGCGCAACTCGCCGAGGGCGTCGAAAAGCTCGCGGCTCTCCTTTTTGACCCGTCGCCAGCCGGCGCCGGGCGCGATCTCGTTGAGGGCGTCCGACATCGTGCGGCAGCGGCGAAGCGCGACGCGAAGATCGTGAACCGCTGCGGGACCCCAGTCCTTTCGGACGCCGTCAGCCAGCTCGATAACGCGTTCCATCCACGTCTCGAAGCCGATTTGGTTCTCGGCCGAAAAGCCCGGTATGGAGAGTGTATTAGCCACGAAGAAGTCCTACCTTCGGAAGAGGGCAACGGGGTCAGCTCAATTCTACCGCGGCGCGGTTCGGGGCGCCAGAGGCCGATAATGGTCGGCCGACGGGAATGTGGAAATCTCGTCGGCTCAAGGCTGTCCAAGGCGGCCCGGACCTGCACGGTGCCAACATGGAATGGTCGCCATGCGGATAGCCTCATTCCCTTGAGCTGGGATAGTCCGAGAATGGACTAAAGCTAATTTTTTCAAGCACTTGGGAGACATATCTTGGTGCTTGGAAACGAGCAGCGTGGCGGTGGGAATCGAGCGGGGCGGGAGGAGTGCGAAACGCCCAATCGGCGGGCGGCAGGCATGGCGGAGGACAAGCGGGAAGCGGGATAGTCCAGCCAAAAATAGGATAGATCAAGGTACTAAACAGTAGAGGGTGTTTCGTAACAGGACACAAGGCGACGGGCAGTCGGTGCAGATCGGCACAGCGGCGAATAAACTAGTATCGCCTGTGCCCATACGTCCTCGAGAGTTGGAGTACCGAGATGAAATTGAGCAAGACGCGACTCTTCGCTCTTACTGTGTTGTGCCTTGTGTTAGCGGCCGTGGTGTTTTCGGGCGAGCAGGCACCGATCTCGCCTGCATACCGCGTGCCCCTGTTGCAGGACTGGACCCATCGCAGCCTGATTTATTCCGCCCCACGCTCAATTCTGCAGAACCTCCAAATCCAGCAGCAGCCTCGATACGTTCAACAATTCCTTCGACGGAATGTGTCTTCTCGCCAGCCCATCGGCCCGCCCATCTTCGATCCCATCGGAATTCTGCGCCGAGGAACAAACGGGCTGCAACGGGATTGGGGGATCGCGGTCGGGAGCAACGCCACGGTTGGCCAGGGGAATTACCCGGCGAAGTACGTTTTCAACGTGAACGCAGCGCCAAGCTGCGCGAACGACTACGTCGTGTTCACCACGAACCTGGGAGCAGGCCTGGACATCTACGCGGTGAACAATCTCTATGTGAATTCGGCCGGAACAGGCTATTGTGCTGGACTGACGAATCCCACGGTGCTGTGGGCGTATCACGTCCAGTCTCAAACCAACGGCACGTCGAATACGTCTCCGGTGCTCTCGTTTGCAGGTGACCAAATCGCCTGGGTCGAGGGAAGCCAGGCTGGTGGCAATAGCGCGGCGCTGCACATTCTGAAGCCAAACATCAGCGGGACCGGCCAGGGTACGATCGCGGCGCCGACGACTCCGACTGCCAGCGCAAACGCGGGCGCTTATCACACCTGCGTCACGACGACGGCCGGGCCGTGCCTTCTGAACCTTCCTTTCGCGAACGGGCGCGACGACTCGGGAAACGGCCTCAATATCAGTCCCTCTTCTCCCTTTTACGATTATCCCTACGACAACCTCTACGTCGGGGATGACGGCGGGTTTCTGCATAAGTTCACGGGTATTTTCTTAGGGACGGCCGCAGAAGTGACGTCTGGCGGCTGGCCTGTGGGGATGCTCCCGGCGGACACGAATCCGGAACTGGGCAGTCCGGTCTATGACGATACCTCCGGGAATGTCTTCGTAGGCGACTTTCAGGGCCGCGAATTCTATGTCCGCGTCGCGGCTGGTTCCGCCGGGACTTGCAACGCAAGCAGCAATGGCGGCAACCCCCCGTGCGTGGGTTCCACGACATACACCGACGGGGATACGACTAACACGAAGATCACCGCGCCGCCCATCGTGGATTCGACGACGCAGCGAGTATTTGTGTTCTTCAGCCCGAACGGGGGCGGGCCGGGAGCGTATGTGGGGCAGGAGAACACAACGCTGAGCTTGGCAACCCCGGTGACGGTGAATGTGGGGACGGGAACGGCATGGCGGTTGAACCAGGGAACACTGGATAACCTCTACTACACCTCGGACACCGGGCTCGGCACGGGCACTGGATACCTTTATTTCTGCGGCAACGACGGGGCCACCGGCGCAGACGCCAACTTTGCGCTGCTGCAGCGCATCGCGGTGACCGATGGCACGCTTGGGAACACCGTCGACGCCACACATTGGCTGGCCAGCAACGCGAGCTCGCGAAGCTCGCCGGTCTCGGAGTTCTTCAACACGACGACCGGGGTGGACTACTTATTCTTCGGCGTGGAAGCCGGCGGGGCCGCCACTGCTTGCGCCGGTAATGGTTGCGTGTACGCGCTGACCATTACGAACGGGACGCTGGCGGTACCCCCTGCGGCGGGAACCGGGGCGATGAATTCGAGTGGGGGAGCGAGCGGGATCATCGTGGACAACGACAGCGCCTCGGCCGGCGCGGCCAGCCTCTATTTCACCTGGCGGGTCAATGGGACAGGAGCGCCGTACCTCTGCAATGGAACAGCGCTGAATGGGAGCGTGTGCGCAGTGAAACTGACGCAGTCGGGTTTGAATTAGCGAAAGCAAGGATGAGAGTGAGGGGGGCGCACGAGACGCCCCGTATTGAATCAGTACCGTAAGGGAACACTAGCCAACATAGACTATTGTGCCTCCCAGGCACCTTTTTATACTTGACAAGTGGGGTCAGGCATCCGTCTCGGCTCGGAG
>Ga0187769_10002742_pt1 | contig 10387 bp, 8 predicted proteins | sample 0116_SJ02_MP02_1_FD_133140 | JGI IMG/M metagenome (GOLD analysis project Ga0187769, IMG submission 133140) | Tropical peat soil microbial communities from peatlands in Department of Meta, Colombia - 0116_SJ02_MP02_10_MG | ecosystem: Environmental > Terrestrial > Soil > Wetlands > Peat | place... | reverse complement strand
GCCATGACTTCGGGACTCGCGCCGGGAAAGAAGGTGCGTACCTGGATCGTCGGGTAATCCACCGTCGGAAGGGCCGAGACCGCCAGCTCGTGGTAAGCCACAAAGCCGGCCAGAAGCACCGCCACCATGAGCAGGGTGGTGGCCACCGGACGCAGGATGAAGGGGCGCGAAATATTCATTGAGAGGCCTCTCCCGCGGGGCCGCCGCTGGAAGATCTCATCTCCACCCTGGTTCCCTCCCGGAGCCTTTCCGCTCCATCCACGACGACCAATTCACCAGTCTTGAGCCCGGTTTGAATGGAGGCTTCGCCTCCCTGGATTTCATCGATGGTGACGGGTCTGATCGCTACGGTCTGGTCGGCCTTCACGATATAAACAAATGCCCCCTGGGGGCCCCGCTGGATGGCGGACGCCGGTATGATGGTCGCTCCATGCCTCACATCCATCAGGAGTCGGGCATTGACAAACTGATTGGGATACAGCACATTCTCCTCATTTTTAAAAATCGCCTTCAGACGCACCGTCCCGGTGTTCGGATCGATTTGATTATCGGCGGTCAGCAGGTACCCCTGGGTAAGCATTCGCTTTTGCTCTCGATCATAAGCTTCGACCGGCAAGCGCTCCGCTCTCTTGAGCTTGCCTAGTACCAGCGGAAGATTGTCTTCCGGGATGGGAAAGACCACGGTGATGGGTTGAAGCTGGGTGATCACCACTAGCCCATTGGGATCGTTGGCATGAACAATGTTGCCCGGATCGACGAGGCGTAATCCGACTCGCCCGGTGATCGGTGAAGTGATGCGGCAGTAATCGAGCTGGATTCGAGCATTTTCCACCGCCGCGGCTGAGGCCCGAACCGTGGCCTTAGCGTTCTCCACCGCGGCTCGATCCGCCTGAACGGCGGCGCGGGCATTTTCTATTGCGGCCTTGTCCGCCTGTATACTCGCGGCAAGAGCGTCGGCGTTGGTTCGCATCTGATCGTATTGTTCTTTGGGAACATAATCTTTTTGGACCAGATAGGCATATCGCCGGACCTCTTCGTCCGCATATTTGGATTGGGCGATATCTTTCGCCAGGTTGGCTTCGGCCTGCTGCACCTGGGCTTTATCCCTGGTCAGGTTGGCTTCGGCCTGCTGGATCTGGGCGGTATCTCTTTCCAGGGTGGCTTGGGCCTGGGACAACTGCGCCTCGAATGGGCGCGAATCGATGGTAATCAGCAGATCGTCGCGACCTACCATTTGACCCTCTTGATATAATACTTGCATCAATTGTCCATCGACCCGGCTCTTCACGGTGACGGTATTCAGGGGAATCACGGATCCCAGTCCGGTGATATAAAAACTGAATTCGCCGTTTTTGACCGCTGCGGCAACCACTGGTATACCGCTACCCCCAGGGGCGGCCGGCGCTGGTTTGGCAGCGGTCAACTGCGCCTTCCCGCGCCCGCTAAAGGATGCATATGCCACTGCCGCGAGGAGCGCAACCAGAAAGACAATCCAAACTCCCTTATGCTTTGCGAAAAACTGGGTGGTCTTGAGTTTGGGCATCCGCTCCGGTTCTTCTATAATCAGACCAGGCACCTTTTTGTCTTCTTCCAACCGGCCCTCCATCCCTCCCCGGCCATTTGTTTCACTGCCCCTTATATAGACTGGGAATTAAAATAAAACCATTATACTTTGAATATGTCAATGATTTGGAGGTCTGATGACCAATCGGTTTTGGGTAATCCTTGTTGGGCTCTCTTCCGATGAAACCAAAAACTGACCAATTCTTTACCTCCTGCTCATTCAAACCGTAAAGCCTCGATCGGATCCAGCTGAGCGGCTTTGCGGGCGGGGTAGAAACCGAAGAAGATTCCTACACCCCCGGCAAAGGAGAAAGAAAGGAGTAGGGCCTGGACGGATATGAGTGTCGGCCACCTGAACATCTGGGAGATGATCTTGGAAGCCCCCACGCCGAGAATGATGCCGATGATTCCTCCGATCAGGCTGAGGACCAGGGCTTCCACCAAAAACTGCCACAGGATGTCCCGGCCCCGGGCGCCCACAGCCATACGGATTCCGATCTCCCGGGTACGCTCGGTTACGGAGACCAGCATGATATTCATGATACCAATCCCTCCGACCAGGAGCGAAATCGAAGCTATGGCCCCCAGGAGGATCGACATCACTTTGGCCGATTCCTCCGCCGCGGACATGGCCTCGGTCAGGTTCCGCACCGAAAAATCATTATCCTGATTGGCCCTTATCCGGTGGCGTTGCCGGAGGAGCCCGGTAATCTGGTCTTCGGCTAGGTTCATCGTATCCGGTCCGGTTGCCTGAACCGAGATGGAACGCACCATCCCGGGAAATTGCTGCCCGAAAAGGAGTCTTTGGCCGGTGGTCAAGGGGACGTAGACAACGTCATCCTGGTCCTGGCCCCATGTAGTTTGGCCTTTAATGGAGAGCACGCCGACCACCGTGAAAGGAAATTGCTTGAGGCGCACAACCTGGCCCACGGGGTCGATATCCCCGAAAAGATTGTCCACCACGGTTTGGCCCAGAAGGCAGACCTTGGCTGCCCCTTCCACGTCAGATTGAATCATAGACCGACCCTTGATAACCGGCCAATCCCGAATCAGAAGGACTTCCGGTGTGCTGGCAAAAGTGATAGTTGCCCAGTTCTGGTTTCCAAAGACAATTTGGGTAACGCCTTGGAGCACAGGAGCGGCATATTTGACCGCCGATAACTCGGAAGCGATAGCCTTAGAATCCTCCACCGTGAGGGTGGGGACCGATCCTGATCCGAAACGGATGCCCCCGCTGGTCGCGCTTCCCGAAAGCACAATGAGCAAGTTCGAACCCATGGAAGCGATCTGCTCCTGGATGCGGGCTTTGGCCCCGGACCCGATGGCGATCATGGCAATGACCGCGCCCACCCCGATGATGATCCCCAACATGGTTAGGCCGGAACGCATTTTATTACGCCCCAGGGCTTTCAAGGCTATGCGCAGGGTCATGGGAAAATTCATGCAATTCCCTCTTCTTCGGGCGCCGGCAACTGGCGTATATCTTCCGCAGCTTGGCGGGCCTGGAAATGGTCGTCTTTAATGATCTTACCATCCCTGAACACAACCTGACGGCTGACGTAAAGGGCGATATCAGGCTCATGGGTCACCAGGATGATGGTGATTCCGGATGCTTGATTGAGCTTCTGGAATATGTCCATTATTTCCATGCTGGTACGAGTGTCCAGGTTTCCCGTAGGCTCATCAGCCAGGATCAAGGAAGGTTTATTGACCAGGGCTCGGGCAATGGCCACCCGTTGCTGTTGTCCGCCGGAGAGTTGGCTGGGAAGATGATGCTCTCGTTCCTGAAGCCCCACAATGCCCAGCGCCTCCATGGCCCGCTGGCGTCTTTCGCGGGAAGAACTGTGATCGTAAAAAAGGGGAAGTTCAACATTTTCCAGGGCGGAGGTTCGGCCCAGGAGGTTAAAACTCTGGAAGACAAAGCCGATTTTCTGATTCCGGATCCGGGCCAACTCGTCCCTGGTTAGACCGGAGACATCCCTCCCCTCCAGGAAATAACTTCCTTGAGTCGGGCGGTCCAGGCAGCCGATAATATTCATGAAGGTAGACTTCCCCGATCCTGAAGCACCCATGATAGCCAGGAGTTCCCCGGCCTGGATGGTCAGATCCACCCCTTTCAAGGCGGGAACCTGCACTTCCCCCAGGAAGTAGGTTTTTACCAGGTGTTCGACGTGAATTAACTCAGACATAAGATTTTTTCATCGCGGAGAACGCAGGGACCGCCGACTCCGCGGACGCTGCGGTAAGGGTTCATTTTAACGCATTTTCATCGTGGGCGCGCTGGACTGGGAAGAGGCAAACGACCCGCTCTTGGTGTTTCCGCCCATAGCTTCGGTGATAACTTCGTCTCCTTCTTTCAGATTTCCCGAAATGACCTCGCTGAAAGATCCATCGGAAATTCCGGTAGTGATTTCCACCACCATCGGCCTATTCTGGGGCATGGGAACCCAAATCCTAAATTTTGGGAGAATGGTCTGGGTTCCGGTCTGCTCCGCCATTTGGTCAAATTTTTTGCGCTGCTCTTCATTGAGCACGGAACGAATTCTTGAACGGGTGAACGTACCAATCTCCCTGACTTTGGCCGAAATGGTCTCCGGACGTGCCTTCCGGGCCGCCTCCAGCTCGCTTCGCGTATCCTTGAGGATGCGGGAGATGGCGCCCTGCTGGTCCGGAGAGATATTCAGCTCAACCTTCAACCTCTCTATGCTCGGAAGCGAAGGAGCCGACGAAGGCGGTGCGCCCGGTGCAGCTTGGATTCCCTTCTGGGGCGCAGCTTCTCTCCTGGCAAAATCCGGCCGGAAACGTAAGGCAGAATTGGGAATCTTGAGAACATCATCCTTATGGGCGACCAGGATTGAGGCATTCGCAGTCATTCCCGGCCTCAGCTTCAGCTCCGGGTTTTTTACCAGAATCACCACATCGTAGGTAACCACGTTCTGAATGGTGATCGGGGCATTACGGATCTCCGCAACCTTCCCCCGGAAAGTGGTCTGGGGAAAAGCATCAACGGTGAAGGTGGCCTCCTGGCCGACGGATACCCGGCCGACATCGGCCTCACTGACATTGGTATCCACCTGCATCTCGGTCAAATCCTGAGCAATCGTAAAGATGGTCGGGGCCTGGAGACTCGCTGCGACGGTCTGCCCTACGTCAACATTCCGGGAGATGACGATCCCGGTAACGGGCGCCGTGATGCGGCAATGATCCAGGTTCACCTGCGCCAGCTCCAGCGTAGCCTCGCTCTGCTTGACCCCAGCGCGGGCTGCTTCCAGCTTGGTAAGGGCCGACTCCAGTTGGGCCTCATTGGCCTTGAGCTGGGCTTGGGCCGCCTCGAGCAGAGCCACTGCCGAGTCATAATTGGTCTGAGCCGTATCCCGGTCGCTGGCAGCGACTAGGTCCTTCTGGAAGAGTTCCAGGGACCTCTTCAAACTGCGGTTGGTATCTTCCACCGATACCTTGGCTTTGAGGACATTGGCCTTGCCGGCCTCCACATTAGACTTGGCCGTGGAAATATCCGCCTGGGCGGTGAGGTATGCGGCCCGCGCATTCTCCAACGTGGCCTTGGCCTGGGAAACCTGGGCCTGGAAGAGAGCTGGGTCGATCTGGGCAACGAGCTGCCCCATCTTCACCTGGGTATTATAATCGGCATAAAGCTTTTGGATGGTACCCGAAACCTGGGAGCCCACAAGTACGGTGATCACAGCGTTGACCGTGCCGTTGGCCGTTACATAAGCCGAAATACTACCCCGTTCCGCCCTGACAGTCCGGTATTTAATATCCTGACCTTTATTCTTATAAAAATAGGCATAGCCGAAAGCACCCCCGGCAACGAGCAAGATCAAAACGGCCCAAAATATAATTTTCTTCTTCAAGATGTTCTTTTCCTTTTTAATGGATTTCGCTCTTGCGGCGCTTATCGAAAATTATATGAGGAATAAATACTGCTACGCACATCCCGACTTTCACCGCACTACCGGTTTATTCCCATGGCTTTTTCAATGCGCGCTTCGGCCGTTTTAAGACCATAAATAGCCTGAATATAATTGGCCCGGGCATTGGCCAGGGAAACTTCTGCGTCGGTAATCTCCAGCGGGGAGCCCACCCCTACCTGGTACCGACCGCTGGCCAGATCATAATTTTCTTTGGCTTGTTCTACCGCTTTTTGGGTCACTTCGATTTGCTGGATAGCTAAAGTGAGGCTGAGATAAGCCTGTTCCCCTTCCAGGCGGATATTCTGTCTGGTACTTTCCTCCTGGGCCTGGAGGCTCACCAGAATAGCTCGCTGTTGCGCTACCTGAGTGGGCGTTAGGAACCCGTTAAAAAGGGGAAAATTAATGCTGGCCCCCAAAAACGCGTCCCAGTAAAACGTTCTATCATATCCAGTACTTCGGTATAGATAACTGGCATTACCGGAAAAAATCGGGTAATAACCCGCCTGGGCAAATTTGATCGAAGCTTCCTGGCTGCGTTCCTGGGCTTTTAAATTTAAAATCTCTGGGCGCCGTTCATAAGCCGTACTAAGAATTTCCTCCAGGGGAATAACTTTGGGTTTGATCTCGATCTCCTTGTCAATGGCAAAAACCAGGTCCTGGCGGAGGCCCAAGGCATTGTTCAGGGTCGCCCGGGCAACCGAGAAATTATTCTTAGCCTGGATCAGCGCCAATTCGGCATTGGCCAAGTCGACTTCCGCTTTGGTCACATCAATCTTGGGGTGGGTTCCGGCCTGGTAAAACCCCTGGGCCTGCTCCAAATGCTGTTGGGTTTGTTTTACTGTATCTTGGGCAACATCGATCAGAAACTGGGTCTGGAGGACACCGAAATAGGCTGTTTTTACATTCAGGATAACGGTCTGCCGGGTAGCGATGAGAGTCTCTTCGCTGGCCTTGGTGTTCTCCCGGTTCATCTTTACGGTGTTGGCAGTACGGCCAAAATCCCAAAAGGTCTGGGTGGCCGCAAGACCCGTGTTGGCAACATCGGTAAAGGCCCACCTGTACCTGTTCGGGCTGGAGGTGGGCACTCCGATTGCTCCGCCAGTTGGGTTGGTGATCGGCGAAGTGCTGAAATTGGTCGTAAAGGATGTATAACTGTTATTAAAGCTTAATTGGGGATAGTAAGCGGACAGGGCTTGCTCAATCGTGGCCTTATTCGCCTGAACATTCGCCTCGCTGGACTGCAATGAGGGATGATATTTAAGGGCAATAGCAACGCACTGGTCCAAAGTCAGCGGCTTACCCGGAGGGGGGAGAACTTCTTCGGCAAGAGCCCAATTGGCGCTTAACAATAAAAGGATCATGCTTACTCCCCAAATGGCTATTCCCCTGGTCTGGATTCTTTTCATCCTGGATTCCCCTTTCCCTGCATCAGTACGTCAATTTCGAAGTCTTTCCGATGAATAAATAATTAAATCTAATCTAGAACTTCGTGAAATGCAACTATTCCCCAGTCCCAGATCAGAAAGGCCGGAACGAAACCCGCATAAAAGTCCAATCCCGAGACAGCCCCCCCGCGAGGACCGTGACTCTTTTCTTACGGGACGTAGGTAGTGGATTTTCCCTCTTCGAGTCCATTTTTTCTTTCATTCCCAGTAAGACCATTGAGAAAAGTTTCCACGAAAGTATTCACGACTTTTTTCTGGGAGAAACGGAAGATGTTCTTCATCCCGTAAATCTCCTGGGATTGGACGTAATGAATGACCATGCCTATAAAGGCCCGTGCAGCCAGGAAAGGGGAAACTTTTTTAAAAGCCCCTTCCTTGATCCGTTGCCGAATGTAACTCGAAAGGAGTTTGGTTTTTTCCATCGCATGAGTGTTAAAAAAGATCCGGGAAAGTTCATGTCCTTCCAAGGCGCTGTATTGGATCAGCCGCATGAAAACGGGGTCTTCGGTGTTTTTGGAAATCAGGTAAGAGGCGATGGAACGGAATACCTGCCGGTCATCCTTGGCGTGGATGGCTTCTTTGGGGAAAAGCATCTCTTCGGAGCCATCGGTCCTCTTCTGGATAATGGCCCGGTATAGGGCTTCTTTGCTGGGAAAATATTTGAACATCAGAGCCTCGCTGATACCCAGATGCCGGGCGATCTCCCGGGTGGTCGTTCCCCGGAACCCTTTTTCAGCAAATATCTTCATGGAATCATGCAAAATTTGTTCCCGTCGGCCTCCCGCGGTCATTCTGCTTCCCATGCCTTTCCCCTTTCATCAATAAAAGTGAACACTTACCCGGAGGATAAGTGATCACTTACTAAAATAGTATATTTTCCCGGGGGGGTCAATCATAAAAAGGGGTACCGGTTTCCGGTTGTAATTTGGTGGATTTTTTTAGCTGGAGGCCTGATTCCAACAATTGGAGATTTCCCTGAATGACGAGGCCAAAGCTTGATTCCGTCCCGGGAATCGAGTAGTTTAAAGGAAGTTTTTTTGATTCCCTTTGCTATGGAGGAACCCATGATCCGGCGTATCGATCACATTTCCATCGCGGTCCGCAACCTGGAGAAAGCCAGAAACTTCTTCTTGAATATTCTAGGGGGAAAAGAGCTCTTTTCGGCGCCCGTCCCCTCGCAGAAATTCCGATGGACTACCATAGAGCTTGGAACCTCCTGTTTTGTCGAACTCATTGACCCACTGGAAAGCGATGGATTCGTCCACCGTTTCCTGGAAACCCGGGGGGAAGGACCACATCACGTTACCGTTCAGGTGGATGATCTGGAAAAGATCCGCCGGAAATTAGAAGAAAAAGGCATTCCCACCTTCGGATACGGCGAGCCTTTCCCGGGCTGGAAAGAACTATACATTCATCCCAAGAACGCTTTCGGGACCCTGCTTCAGTTTGCCGAATTCAACCCCCTGGATTGGGTCAACCCGGGTTATATTCCCCCATCTTACCGGGAATTTGCTCCCTCCGAAAAAGTTGAATCCGAAAGGGGGCAGGTGGAGGTGCGCAGGGTGGGAGCCGAGAATGGACCGGGAGTGGAGATTCAGCAGGGAGAGCAGGTAGTACGAATCTCCCAGGAACGGGTGGACGACCTGATTCAGGCTTTGAAGAGGCAACAATCTCCGTAGACGGCTCCTGCCTACAAGCGGAGGATGCCAAGCGCTGAGGCTGGCTCGCCCATTCCTGGTTTTCGCTAATGAGAATTGTTGTATTCAAAGTTATCCGGGGCCTGGACCGAGAGAATTGATCTTCAAGACTGGAGCTGGGTAGTGTACCAGTGTCCAATTTTCCAGTGCCCAATTGCCCAATTGGATATTAACAAGCTTCTCCAATCTCTCCATAATTCAAGGAGATGATAGGTTTCCAACAACTCTTCGGTCTCTTTCGCTTGGAGGAAAGCAGGGGGAAAGGGGGGAATTAGAATGAAGAAGCTTCTTCTTTTTTTCTCAATTTAGCTTTGATCCCCAGCTGTTCAAGTCCAATTTATCCCACTCATCCAAATACCGGCTCTGTCGAACAGGTCCAAAATTTGGAGGCCAAGGCTCGATTGGTGCAATTGGGCCAAATGGATTCTGAAGCCAGCCTCGAGGTCTACAAGCTCCCGGAATTTCAGGAGAGCATCCGGTAACCCGAAATCCTGGCTCTTACCAGATTTACAAATTTAATACACCATGCTTCCGGTGCGGAAAGAGCAAATCTGGCAACATTTTTGCATTTGGGTTATCCCAACGTTCGGAGATACTCTCCTCCTCTGCAAGCCATATTCTGGGTCCTGGAAAAAAAGTCGGATGAAAATATCCTTAGAGATTCTTTGACCGAGCTTCTGGATAAAGCGTGGGATTTCTCGGATTCCAGGTGGGAAGACTTTGAAACTGTTACCGATCGCCTAAATGCTCCCCGACTTGTTAATTATTATGAGAAGAAGCGATTTGTATATGGTCTTAGAACCGAGCATCCCGGTGATCCCAAATGGCTATTTCGAACCAATATGGGTATGTGTGATGAAATTACCCTGTTTACATTGATCTGTCTGAAAAAAGCTGGATATAAAGCGGCCGACTTTAATCCCAGTAAATTCAATACCGATGTTTATCGAGACCATCACGTTACCCTTTTTAAAGGGAAAAGCGGCACTCTCTATGTCATGGATAATGGAAGGGTTTGCAAAAAGGGAGTAGTAAAATTATCGGAATATCTCGCTTTTAATTCTTAATGGTTTTTTTCCTCCGCACTTCAGAATGGTATCGCCGTTCGACCACTTTCCCTGGGTCAAATGGCCGTACCCCCTTCCCCGAGAACTGCGTGGCCCCAATTTGTCACCAGGATCCTAGCTGCTGATTCCCCGCGATTTAAGGCCATTCGAGACGTGAAACGTTGAAAGGGGTGGATCAGATTGACTTTTTATTTTGTCTCCTGATATAAAGGATTCAGTATTTTGAATCCTGCCCAAGGGGATTCAGAGGGCGCTGGAGCGTCTGAAGTCTGGAAAAGGAATAATCATGAAAAGCGTTGCCAAAGCTGATTTTAACCTTCTCTTTAATCCCGGGTCCATCGCGCTGATCGGAGCGTCGAATAATATTGGAAAATGGGGAGCCATTGTTTTCCTCAATATCGTTCTGGGGGGTTACCAGGGAAAACTTTACCCGGTGAACCCCAAAGAGGAGATGGTTCTGGGGCGCAAGGCCTATGCTAACGTGAACCAGATACCGGACCCGGTGGACCTGGCGATTATCGCCATTCCCGCTCATCTCACGAGGGAAGCCGTTGAGGATTGCATCCGGAAGGGGATTCGAATGGCGATCGTGATCACTTCGGATTTCAGTGAAACCGGCGAAGAAGGTGCCCGGATGGAAAGAGAACTCACTGAGATGGCCCGGGCATCCGGGATGAGATTGG
>Ga0187769_10002741_pt1 | contig 10390 bp, 9 predicted proteins | sample 0116_SJ02_MP02_1_FD_133140 | JGI IMG/M metagenome (GOLD analysis project Ga0187769, IMG submission 133140) | Tropical peat soil microbial communities from peatlands in Department of Meta, Colombia - 0116_SJ02_MP02_10_MG | ecosystem: Environmental > Terrestrial > Soil > Wetlands > Peat | place... | reverse complement strand
TGTGTTGCTCAACGCTTGCGCCGCGGGGTGAACTGGAGCACGATCATTGTAGGAGCGGTCGGTCCGCCGCCCCACTCGAAAAAAAGCAATTTCGACTGGCAGGGCATACGCAGGGAGCGCGACCTGCGCTGCCATCGATATCGGACCGAGGAGGAATGCCGCACCGCACACCGCACAAGGAGGCGGGGTCATGTTCAAACATTGGACTGCTTCATTGGCATTCGTCGGCGCGGTCGCGATCACGGCCGCGAGCGCCGCGGACAAGCAATATGGTCCGGGCGTCACCGACACCGAGATCAAGATCGGGCAGAGCACTGCGTACAGCGGGCCGGCGTCGGCCTACGGGTTCCTCAGCAAGGCGCAGGCCGCCTATATCCGCATGATCAACGAGCGCGGCGGCGTCAATGGCCGCAAGGTCACGCTGATCTCGCTCGACGACAGCTACAGTCCGCCGAAGACACTGGAGCAGACCCGTCGGCTGGTCGAGGAAGAGCAGGTGCTCGGTATCTTCGATACGCTCGGGACCGCGCCGAACGCCGCGATCCAGGAATACCTCAACGAAAAACACGTGCCGCATTTCGCCCTCTCCGGCGCCAGCCGGTTCAACAATCCGGCCCGCTACCCGTGGACAATGGGCACGATCGCAAGCTACGAGACCGAAGGCACTATTTACGGCAAGTACATTCTGCAGAGCGTCAAGAACGCCAAGATCGCCGTGCTCTACCAGAACGACGATCTCGGCCGGGATTACCTTAAGGGACTGCAGGAAGGCCTCGGCGCTCAGGCGGCGAGTGCGATCGTCAAGGCGGCATCCTATGAGACCACCGACCCGACGATCGATTCGCAAATCATCGCGCTCAAGGCCTCGGACGCGAACGTCCTCGTCGTCGCCAGCTCGCCGAAATTCTCCGCGCAGGTGATCCGCAAGCTCTTTGACCTCGAATGGCGCCCGACATTCTTTCTCTCGATAACCGGAAATTCGATCCCTTCCGCCCTGGTGCCGGCCGGCCTCGACAAAGCGGTCGGCATCATCTCCTCCAGTTCGGTCAAGGATCCCGGCGATCCGATCTGGGCCAACGACAAGGGCATGCAGGACTATCTCGCGTTCATGAAGGCCAACTTTCCGGATCGCGACGCCAATGACAGCCTCACCTCCGGCGGCTACGGTCTGGCGCAAAGCGCGCTCTACATTCTCCAACAATGCGGCGATAACCTCACCCGCGACAGCGTGATGTACCAGGCGACCCACATGCATGACGTGGAATTCCCGCTGCTGTTGCCGGGCATCAAGATCAACACCAGCCCGACCAATTATCGCGGCTTCAATCAGATGCAGCTGGTGAAGTTCGACGGCAAACGCTGGGTGCCGTTCGGGGAGATCATCGGCGAGTGACCGCCATGGCATCCGGGGAGCGACGATGAGCCGCCCGAGAGGGCATGGCGCTCCCCGGCGCTTACCGGACCAGGCTTCGGCCTGATATTCGGCCGCGTCCGCGTCGGCGTGTCGGCACCCGCGTGCCCGCGGATTGCGGCGGACGCGCTTGCGGTCTTGCGGCCTTTGCCGCCACTATGGCGCGCCGGCCGGGAGCGCGACGCGTGAGCAAGAGCCTATTCTACAGCGCCGAACATCTCGCGTTCCGCGACGTCGTCCGCCGTTTCGTCGCGCGCGAGATCGAGCCTTACGCGCACGCGTGGGACGAGGCCGGCGAGTTTCCCCGCGCGCTCTATGAGAAGGCCGCGGAGATCGGGCTCCTCGGCCTCGGCTTTCCGCAGGAGTATGGCGGCACGCAGGTCGACCGCTTCATGTGGATCGTCGCCGCGCAGGAGCTGGCGCGCGCCGGCAGCGCCGCGCTCAAGGCCCGGGTGCTGCCGGAAATCATCTCAGGCAAAAAGATCTCGGCGCTAGCGATCACCGAGCCGAGCGGCGGCTCCGACGTCGCCGATTTGCGCACCAGCGCCCGCCGCGACGGCGGGTTCTACGTCGTCAACGGCGAGAAGACCTTCATCACCTCGGGCATGCGCGCCGACTACATCACCACTGCGGTGCGCACCGGCGGACCGGGCGCCGGCGGGGTGAGCCTCCTCTTGATCGAAGGCGCAACGCCGGGGCTCAGCCGCACCGCGCTCAAGAAGATGGGGTGGTGGGCGTCGGATACCGCCACGCTTCATTTCGACAATTGCCGCGTCCCGGTCGGCAATCTTCTCGGCGTCGAAGGCGGCGGCTTCAAGCTCATCATGCACAATTTCAACGACGAGCGGCTGACGATGGCCGCCGGCGCCACTGCCGCGGCCCACGTCTGCCTCGATGAGGCGACCCAATACGCCAAGGAGCGGCACACCTTCGGCAAGCCGCTCGCCCAGCATCAGGTGATCCGGCACAAGCTCGTCGACATGGCGCAGCGCGTTGCCGCCACGCAGGCGATGCTGGAGCTGCTCGCCTGGCGGCTCGAGCAGGGCGAGAATCCCGTCGCGGAAATCTGCATGCTGAAGAACCAGGCGACGCAGACCATGGCGTTCTGCGCCTCGGAAGCTGTGCAGATCTTCGGCGGCGCCGGCTATATGCGCGGCGTCAAGGTCGAGCGCATCTATCGCGAGGTCAAAGTCAACGCGATCGGCGGCGGCAGCGAGGAGATCATGAAGGATCTCGCCAGCCGGCAAATGGGGCTTTAAGCAATGATCACGCTTTATCACTGTATCGGGGCGCGCTCGTTTCGCCCGCTGTGGATGCTCGAAGAGCTCGGCCTGCCCTACGAGCTCAAGATGCTGCCGTTCCCGCCGCGGGTGCTGGCGAAGGACTATCTCGGCCTCAATCCGCTCGGCACTATTCCGTTGATGATCGACGGCGATACGCGGATGACCGAATCCTCGGCGATCTGCCAATATCTCGGCACGCGCTACGGCCCGACGCCGCTCGTGGTCGGCGTCGAAGAGAAGGCTTACGGGGCGTTCCTCAACTGGCTCTATTTCGGCGAGGCGACGCTGACCTTTCCGCAAACCCTGGTGCTCCGCTACGGCCAGCTCGAGCCGCCGGAGCGGCGCAGCCCGCAGGTCGCCGCCGATTATTCAAAATGGTTCCTTGCCCGGCTGCGGGCGGTCGAAGCGGCACTCGGCCAAGCGCAGACACTGTGCGCCGGACGCTTTACCGCCGCCGACATCTCGGTCGGCTATGCGCTGCGGCTTGCCGACAACATCGGGCTGAGCAAGGATTTCGGCGCTAATGTTGCGGCCTACTGGCAGCGTCTGCGTGACCGCGACGGCTACCGGCGCGCGATCGCGGCGGAAGAGCTCGCCGGCCAGCAACAGAACATCACGGCGCAATCCTGGACGCCGGCGTCATCGCCGCTGCAAGCGCGATGACGCAGGCACTCGAAGCGTCGACCGGAACCATTTCCATTCATGCTCGTTACTCCGGCTGGCCCGCACGGCCGGAGATTCAACGTGGCGCAGCCGCCGCAAAGACGAGGGTCGAGCCGCGCCAACCGCGCCCTTGATGCCGCCAACTTCTTCCTTGCCGACGTGCGCGACGGGCTCGGACCCTACCTCGCCATCTATCTGCTCACCATTCGGCAATGGGATGAAGCCAGCATCGGCGTGGTGATGTCGGTTGCGACCGCCGCCGGCATCGCCGCGCAGACCCCTGCCGGCGCCTTGATCGATGCGACCCGGGCGAAACGCGCTGTCATGGCAGTGGCCGCCGTCGCGGTCACTGCGGCCTCGCTCTCCCTGCCGCTGTTCTCTACCTTCGTCCCGGTTGCCGCTTCACAAGCCGCCGCGCACGCCGCCGCCGCGGTGTTCGGACCGGCGCTCGCCGCGATATCGCTCGGAATCATGGGCCATGTCGCCTTCACCCGGCGCATCGGCCGAAACGAATCCTTCAATCACGCCGGCAATGCGTTCGCAGCGACGACCGCCGGCGTCACCGCCTATTTCTTCGGTCCGACCGTCGTGTTCTATCTGCTCGCCGCAATGTCGCTTGCGAGCCTCGTCAGCGTGCTGGCGATACCCGGCCGCGAGATCGATCACGATCTCGCCCGCGGGCTGCATGACGAGCCGGAAGGCGGTGGCGCCGCGGCCGCCGGAGACGATAAGCCGAGCGGATTGAGCGTGCTCTTGACTTGCAGGCCGCTCCTGATCTTCGCCATTGCGGTTGCGCTGTTTCACCTCGCCAACGCAGCGATGCTGCCGCTGGTCGGGCAGAAACTTGCGCTGCAGGACAGGAATCTCGGCACCAGCCTGATGTCGGCCTGCATCGTCGCGGCCCAGATGGTGATGGTGCCGATGGCGATGCTGGTCGGCGCGCGCGCCGACCGCTGGGGCCGCAAACCGCTGTTCCTTGCCGCCTTGCTGATTTTGCCGCTGCGCGGTGCGCTCTATACGCTCTCGGACAACCCATTCTGGCTGGTCGCGGTGCAGCTCCTCGATGGCGTCGGCGCCGGGATCTTCGGCGCGGTCTTTCCTATCATCGTTGCCGACCTGATGCGCGGCACCGGCCGATTCAACGTGGCGCAGGGCGCGATCATGACCGCACAGGGCATCGGCGCCGCGCTGTCCACCACGCTCGCCGGCGTGGTCGTCATCCACCGCGGCTATAGCGCGGCGTTTCTGACCCTTGGCGGCGTCGCCATCGCCGGCGCGCTTGTCTTCTTCTTCGGCATGCGGGAGACAGGTCCGCGCCGGCGACAAACCCCAGCGCCGGCCGCCCCCGCACCCGTATTCAGCCCGGCGGAATAGCGGCATTCCCAGAGATGATCCTGATTGAGGCGCACGCCACGGCCGCGATCGTCACCGTCGCGGCGCTCGCCACGGCGGGCGTCATCCTGCGCCCGTTCAATCTGCACGAGGCGATCTGGGCGCTCGCCGGCGCGATGCTTCTCGTCGCGCTGCGCCTGATCTCGCCGCTGCAGGCGCTCGCCGGCGTTGCCAAGGGCACGGACGTTTATCTGTTTCTGTTCGGCATGATGCTGCTTGCCGAGATCGCGCGGGAGGAAGGGCTATTCGACTGGCTCGCCGCGGTCGCGACCAGCCATGCCCGGGGCTCGGCGCGCCGGCTGTTCCTTCTCACCTACGGCGTCGGCACCGTGGTCACGATCTTCCTCTCCAACGACGCGACGGCGGTGGTGCTCACGCCCGCGGTCGCGGCGGCGGTCGCGACCGCCCGCGCAAGGGAGCCGCTGCCCTATCTCCTGATCTGCGCCTTCATCGCCAACGCCGCCTCGTTCGTGCTCCCGATCTCGAACCCGGCCAATCTCGTGATCTATGGCAGGGAGATGCCGCCGCTGCTGCGCTGGCTGCCGGCCTATCTGCTACCGTCGGCGCTGGCGATCGTGGCGACTTACCTCGCGCTGCGCTGGACGCAGCGCCGCGCGCTGAGAGAGGAGATCGCGACCGACATTGCCCGCCCTGCCCTGTCGCGATCCGGCAAGGTCGCGGCGGCGGGCCTTGCGGCAACCGCAATGGTGCTGCTCGCTTCGTCGGCGCTCGACATTCAACTCGGGCTTCCAACCGCCGGCGCCAGCGTCGTGACCGCGACCGTGGTGCTCGTCAGCGAAGGCAAGGGCCCGTGGACCGCGCTCAGGAACATCGCCTGGGGCGTGCTGCCGCTCGTTGCCGGCCTGTTCGTGCTGGTCGAGGCGCTCGACGCCACCGGCATGATCGGCGCCATCGTCGCGTTGCTCCACGACGGCATCGCTCGCTCGACTGACCTCACCGCATGGAGCGCCGGAATCTCCGTCGCCCTGATCAGCAACCTCATCAACAATCTGCCGGCCGGCCTGATCGCCGGCAGCGCGGCGCAGGCGGCGCAGGCGCCGGCGGCGGTCAGCCGCGCCGTGCTCATCGGCGTCGACATCGGGCCGAACCTCTCGGTCACCGGCTCGCTCGCCACCATTCTGTGGCTCGGTGCGCTGCGCCGCGAAGGCCATCACGTCGGCTTCGGCACCTTCCTGAAGCTCGGTATCGTGGTGATGCCGCCAGCGCTCATCCTCGCGCTCGCCTCGGCGCTGCTGCTGGCGCCGCGTTAGAAGCGCGTTGTCACATCCGTCAGCCATTGCGGCGAAGCCGCCGTGAGCCCGGTCTCGATCCGCTTGTCGAGCCCGAAGAGCACCAGGACGCCGATCGCCACCAGCACGACACCGAGGCCCATTCTGGCAATCTGACCCGTGGACATCAGGCGCTGGCGCCATCGCGTCATCGCTTCGCGGGACAACAGGCCGAGCAGCAGGAGCGGCAGCGCCGCGCCGAGGCCGAACGAGAACATGATGGCCGCGACCTGCGGCAGATCGCGCCCCTGCGAAGCCAACACCGACGCCGCGCCAAGCGTCGGTCCGACGCACGGGCTCCAGACCGCTCCCAAGGTCGCGCCGATCCAGAACTGCCCGGAAATCCCCTCGCTCCGCTCGGCGCCAAAATGCCGATCGGTCCAATTCGCGATCGGACCGCTGACGGCGGCAAGTTGGGCCTGCAACCGGGGCAGCATGAGCACAAACCCGATCGCGACAATCGCAATGGCCGCGAGGTAGCGGAACACGTCGGCGTCGAGGCCGACGGAATAGCCTATGGTGGCGACGAACAGACCGATGACGACGTAGGACGTCGCCAGTCCTACGGCCAAGGCGAGCGGGCCCAGCCTTCGCGCCGATGCCGCGGCGCCGAGAACGATGGGAATGATCGGCAGCACGCAGGGCGACAGGATCGAGAGGAAGCCGGCGACGAAGGCGAGCGCGATGCTGCCGAAGGCCACGGCGGGGTGCGCCGCTACAGCGCCTTGTTCACCAGCGCGGCGATCGAATCGGCATCGGTGTCGCCAACCGACCGCGCCCGTTCGCTTGCGCCGTTGAATGCGATCAAGGTCGATTGCGTGCGCACGCCGAACCGCTTCACCACGTCCTTCTGCGCATCAAAATCGACGACGAGAAAGACCAGGTCCTTGAACTTCGGATCGGCCAAAAGCTTGCCGAGTATAGGTGCCTGCGCCTTGCAGGTCGGGCACCAGGAGGCGTGAACCGCGACCAGAATCGGCTTGCCGGCCGCCTGCGCCTCGGCAAACGCTTTGGCGTCGAAGGCCTGCTGCGTTGCCGAGAGTGCCGGGGCGACCGCCGCCGCGCCTGCGGCGAGCGCGGCGATCGAGAGCGAAAACGAACGGCGTGAAAGCATGACGGACCCCTGGTCGGTTGCTCGCGCCGCGACGTGTAGGCTTGCCCGCCGTCCTCCTCAACTCACAATTCGGCTCACGCGTTCACATCCCGTTCATTTCGCCGTGCGCGCCATGGGATGCCCTGTTGCAACGGCAAATCACCGCACCGGAAAATCAAAATAGGAATCGGGGAACGATTCGTGCCGCAGCGTGAAGTGCCACCATTCCTTGTCGTAGGGCCGAAAGCCGCCTTGGCGCATCGCGCCGGCAAGGAGCGCCCGGTTCGCCTGCGCCTCCCCGCTGACGCTGCGGTCCGAAGGCCATGATCGCGGGCTGAAGAAGTCGAATGGCGTGCCCATGTCGAGCTCGCGGCCGTCGGCGGCCCGCGCCAGCGTCAGGTCGACGGTCGAACCGCGGGAATGGCCGGACCGCGGCGAGATGTAGCCATCATGGAACAGGGTGCGCTTGTCGACCTCCGGATAGAACTCGGCCTTGGCGGCGCGGTCATCAAGGTCGCGCGCCCAGCGCACGAAATCCGCGACCGCGCGGGTCGGGCGGTAGCAGTCGAACGCCTTGAGCACGAGGCCGCGCTGGGCGAGGTCGCGCGCGACGTCGGCGAGCGCCGCCGCGGTCGCCCGCGTGAGCAGGCAGCGCGGCCGTTCATAGCCATCGATCGGCCGGCCGACGAAGTTGTGCGTGCCGGCATAGCGCATGTCGAGGATCAGGCCCGGCACGATCGTTGCGGCATCGACGAATTGCGCCGGCCGCTCCTGCGCCGGCGCGGGGTGTGAGAGGCCCGCGACGAGCCCGCAGATCAGCAGATAGGCTTTCGCCGGCTGCTTCAATGCGGGCACGGATTGACTTCGATGGTGACGTGCGACAGCCCGGCAAGGCCCGCGAGCCGCTCTTTGTAGACCGATGGCGCTTGCGGCGCATCGGAGACGACCGAGGCGATCACGGCGGCGTGGCCGGGCCCGAGCTGCCACAGATGCAGGTCGGCGACGCGGTCGCCGCCGGTTTCGATGCACTCGCGGATGCGCTGCGCCAGCGCCGGATCGGGAACGGTGTCGAGGAGCACGCTGCCGGCGGTGCGGATGAGACTGAGCGCCCAGGATATGATCACGACCATGCCGACGAGCCCGACCAGCGGATCCATGAAGGTCCAGCCGAACGCCCACGCCGCCGACAATCCGGCAATGGTCAGCACCGACACCAGCGCGTCGGCGACGACGTGCATATAGGCGGCGCGGAAATTGGAGTCGTGACGGTGCGCGTGGCGGGCGTGATCATGGTGGGCGTGATCATGGTGTGCATGATCGTGATCATGATCGTCGCGCAGCAGCCAGGCGCTGGCGAGATTGACGCACAGTCCCAACCCCGCGATCAGCACCGCTTCCGGGTAGTGGATGACGATGGGATTGATGAGCCGCAGCACCGATTCGTAGCCGATGCCGAGCGCGATCATGGCAAGTATGACGGCGCTGGCGAACGCGGCGAGCTCGCCGAACTTTCCGGTGCCGAGGGAAAACCGCGCGTCGTGGGCGTGCCGGCGCGCGAACAGATAGGCAAGGCCGGCGATCGCCAAGGCGGCGACATGGGTTCCCATATGCCAGCCGTCGGCGATGAGCGCGATCGAGCCGAACAGCGTACCGCCGACGATCTCGACGACCATCATCGCCGCGGTCAGCGCCACCACGCTCCAGGTGCGCCGCTCGTGCTCGCGATGATGCGCGCCGAGGAAGCTGTGCCCGTGACTCCAGGGGTTGATCGAATCCGAGTGCATGTCATCCTCGTTGCCGCAGTTTAGCGCGGCCTCCGCCCGCTTGTCGCGCAAGGTCGGCCCACCCCGCCGACCACGCCAAGGCTGCCTAGCAAAAGCCCACATAGCAAAGGCCGCATAGCGAATTGACGGCTCCGCTGGCGTGAGCCGCCCGCGGCAAGAGGGTCCGGCTGGCATCCGCGCCCTCTCGCTTCTGCGCAAAAAGCGTGTGGTCGGCCGGCCCGCCGTTAACCCTCCGGTAACCATATGCCCGGCACATTTTGCCGGGGAGGTCACTACCGTTTCCACGCAGCCCCGGGGGCAGCCTTGGACGCGAGTGCGGCTCCTCTCTTTCGCGCCGGCGGCCCGCAGGCCGCGGCGCACAGCTTTGAACCACGCGACCGTAACCGACGGGGCCGATCGACCGGCATGACCGACGCGACTTCCATGGCGCGCGACGAGGCGCCCTCGACGCTCACCCGTCTCGCCGACCTCGGCACCATGCTCAAGCGCAGCGATATCGCGCTTGCCATCGGCATGATGACCATCCTGGTGGTCCTGATCGTGCCGCTGCCGCCGCTGCTCTTGGATTTTTCGCTGGCGATCTCGATCATCTTCGCGGTGCTGATCCTGATGACCTCGCTGTTCATCCAGGCGCCGCTCGAGTTCTCCGCGTTTCCGACCGTGCTGCTGATCGCGACCATGCTGCGGCTCGCGCTCAACCTCGCTTCGACCCGGCTCATCCTGGCGCACGGCCATGAAGGCACCGCCGCCGCCGGCCACGTCATCGAGGCGTTCGGCCGCTTCGTCATGGGCGGCAATTTCGTCATCGGCATCATCGTGTTCACCATCCTGGTGATCGTCAATTTCGTGGTCATCACCAAGGGCTCGGGCCGCATCGCCGAGGTCGCCGCGCGCTTTCACCTCGACGGCATGCCCGGCAAGCAGATGGCGATCGACGCCGATCTCAATGCCGGCCTGATCGACGAAAAGGAGGCGCGGCGGCGGCGCAAGAATCTGGAGGACGAATCCGGCTTCTTCGGCGCCATGGACGGCGCCTCGAAGTTCGTGCGCGGCGACGCCATCGCCGGCCTGCTGGTGGTGCTGATCAACGTCATCGGCGGCATGGTGATCGGCATCATCCAGCAGAACATGACGTTTGCCGACGCCGCCCATGCCTACACGCTGCTCACCGTCGGCGACGGGCTCGTCACCCAGGTCCCGGCGCTCATCGTCTCGACGGCGGCGGGCCTCCTCGTCTCCAAGGCCGGCGTTTCCGGCGCCGCCGACAAGGCGCTGCTGAGCCAGCTCTCCGGCTATCCGAAGGCGCTCGGCATGTCGGCCGCGGTCATGCTGGTGATGGCGCTGTTGCCCGGCATCCCGATGATTCCGTTCGTCACGCTCGGCGGCGGCGCCGCGGCCTTCGCCTATCTGATCAACCGCCGCAACAAGGAAGCGGCCGCGGCCGAGACCGGCAAAGCCGATGACGCCAAGGCGCC
>Ga0187769_10002739_pt1 | contig 10390 bp, 6 predicted proteins | sample 0116_SJ02_MP02_1_FD_133140 | JGI IMG/M metagenome (GOLD analysis project Ga0187769, IMG submission 133140) | Tropical peat soil microbial communities from peatlands in Department of Meta, Colombia - 0116_SJ02_MP02_10_MG | ecosystem: Environmental > Terrestrial > Soil > Wetlands > Peat | place... | reverse complement strand
CGCTCATAGCGCCCGCCCCAGATTTCGGTGTTGTCCTGCACGTTGGTGAGGTCGGCCGTGATCTGAATCGTCTCCCCGCGCTGCACCACTCTGCCCGTAAGCAAGGCATCGACGGTCAACTCCCTGCCCACTTGTTGCACGTCAACATCTTTGCCTTTGTAGCGGAAGACGGAGTTGCGGGATTTCACCTTCAACTGCGGCACGTGGGCGAGGCTGGCGATTAACGATTCCGTCAGCCCGTCGCTGAGGAAGTCAGTGTCCGCGTTGCCGCCCGCGGTAGCGAACGGAATCACAGCTATGGATTCGATCTGCGAAGCTCTCGTCCTCGAGCGCCAATACCAGGTTCCGGCGGCCACAATGACGATAACCAAGCCGGCCAGCACAGGAACCGCAATGCCCCGGAGCTTTCCCCGCCCCTCCGCGGAAACTTCGGCGGCATTCACCGCGCTCGCTGACGGAGACTGCGTCAGCCCTGGTGCAGAACCGGAGGAGCCGGAAGCTGGCGACGGCAGTGACGGCTGTGAGCCGCTCTCCTGAACTGCCATCACAGCGCCAGAACTGACGGGCGCTCGACGCCGCGATTCCGTTTCCCGCTTCAGCCGTTTCAGGTCGGTTCGCATGTCCGCGGCGTGCTGATAGCGCAGCTCGCGATCTTTTTCCAGCGCCTTATTAATAACGTCTTCCAGCTTGGGAGGAAGGCTTGGGTTCAGCCGCACTGCTGGAACCGGATCGTGGTCCAGAATCTCGCGGGAGATTACTCCCGAGCTTTCCCCGCGAAAGGGCAGCGTCCCAGTCGCCATCTCATACAGCACCGCGCCGAAGGAGAACAAATCGCTCCGCCCATCCAGTTCTTTCGCCCGCACCTGCTCCGGCGACATGTAAGCGACCGTGCCCAGCGTCGAGCCGGGGCTGGTCAGGTGCTCCTCCGTCAGTTCCGTCTCCACCGCGGTTGCTCCTACTTCTCCCCATCGGCTGCTGACCGGCGTTACTTTCGCCAGTCCGAAATCCAGGATCTTGGCGTGTCCCCGCTTGGTGACAAAAATGTTGGCGGGCTTGATGTCGCGATGCACGATGCCCTGGGAATGCGCCGCGTCCAACCCGTCGGCAATCTCAATGGCCAGCGCAAGCGTGTTCTCGTTCTCCAACGGCTTTCCGGCGATCAGATGCTTCAGCGTCATGCCGTCCAGGAACTCCATGACGATGAAGGGATGGCTATCCTGCTGCCCAATTTCGTAAATCGTGCAGATATTGGGATGGTTCAGCGCCGAGGCTGCCTGCGCCTCCCGCTGGAAGCGGGCCAGAGCCTGCGGGTCCCGGGCCACGTCATCGGGCAAAAACTTCAACGCCACAAAGCGGTGCAGGTCTACGTCCTCAGCCTTGTAAACCACACCCATGCCACCGCCGCCCAGCTTCTCGACGATCCGGTAGTGCGAAATGGTTTGGCCAATCACTAGAGATAAAGGGATGTCCGGCTTCCCGGACGCTTCATCTTACGGAGGTGGGCGCTGCCCGTCAACGCATAGCGGAGACACCTGGCTTCGCTCCCAACCCGCGACGGACCGGCATCACAGCTCTCGACGGCAGGTTGATGTAGAATGCCAGCCGTCGTCGTACTCGTAAGGAGATTTCGATGATTCTCGCAACCAAAGCCTCATCATTCATTTTCCGTTTCGGCCTTGTCCGTCCTAACCCCTCCAGCCTGCTTGCTAAAATCACCCTCGGGGCTTTGTCGGTCGCGCTGTTGTCGTTGGCCGCGTTCGGCCAGACCACCGTTAGTCAGGGCAGTATACAGGGCACCGTAAGCGATCAGACCAACGCGGTCGTGCCTGATGCCATCATCACCATCACCAGCCTGACCACCGGACAAACCGTTACGGTCAGGACTTCTTCAACTGGCACCTATAACTCCGGTGGCTTGCCCGTCGGCGACTATCAGGTTCGCGTGCAGGCTAAGGGATTCAAGACAGCGCAACTCACCATCCCGGTGCAGATCGTCGTTACCTCCTCCGGCAACGTCAAGCTGGAGGTTGGCCAGGGTAGCACGACGGTGGAAGTGCAAGCCTCTGCTATCACGGTCAACACAGAGCAATCCGCCGTTCAAGGCGTGCTCAGCGGCCAGCAGATCGACAACATGCCGGTCAACGGGCGCAGCTTCCTCGACCTCGCTCAGTTGGAACCCGGCGTTCAGATGCAGGACGGACAAAACTTCGATCCCACCAAAGTCGGCTACAACTCCCTTTCCATCAACGGCGACTACGGCCGCACTCCCCGCATCGAAGTCGACGGCCTCGACGTCAGCGACGAAACCGTCGGCACCACCACCCAGAACGTAGCCTTAAGCTCCATTCAGGAATTCAGCGTTGGCCGCTCCTCGCTCGACATTTCCACTGAAATCACCAGTACCGGCTCCATCAATGTAGCCACGCGTTCTGGCACCAACACCTTACACGGGCAGGCCTTCTACCAGTTCCGCGACTATAGCGCCGGTTTCGCCGACCTTCCCGGAGCCGTGCCTTCCCAGTTCCAGCGCAATCAGTTCGGCGGCCGTTTCGGCGGCGCGATTATCAAGGATAAGCTTTTTTTCTTCATCGATTCCGAACGGCTCAAGCAGGACAGCGAAGATTCGGTTGTGGCCGGTGCTCCGTTTCAAGCTCTTACCCGAGGCATCGACTCCCCATTTAAGAGTTCGCAGGCCAGCGGCCGCCTCGACTGGCAGGCCGCCAAGAATGTGCGCGTCTTCTACAAGTTTGCCTACGACTCGAACTCCCCCGCCTCCTCCGCCAGCACCGGCTTTTCCTATTACGAGAACCGCGACTCTGCTCCCACCCATGCCATCGGCATTGACATCAACCAGGGCAACTGGTCCCACAGCATCCGCCTGGGATACTTCAAGTTCCACAACCAGATCATCGGAGACACCAACTCGCAGCCCGCTGACATCAATCCATTTCCCTCTGCCGAGATTGGTTTCAACGACACTAGCCTTTTCACCGGGCCGAATTATCTGGCGCCGCAGCAAACCTTCCAGAGCAACAAGCAGATCAAATACGATGCCAGCCGGGTTTTGGGTGCGCACATCATCCGCTTCGGCGCCACCGTCAATGGCATCGCCACCGGCGGCTTCGCGTCGTTCAACGGCCTGGCCCCGTTCCTGAATACCTATGTCAACGCTGCGAGTTTGCCCACTCCCAACAATCCGAATCAGTTCGTTCAGACTACGCCTTTCTACTCTTGCGGCCTGCCCAATTTCATTGGCTGCGACACAAACATTGGGGACTATCCCTTCACCGGCGCGTCGATCGGCAATGGGCAGGGCTTTAGCACCGAACTGCCTGCCTTCGGCTATCCGGCTGGCGGTCTGTTTGATACCCGCTTTCAGGCCTACGTCGGCGACTCCTGGAAGATCAGACCCAATCTCACCTTGAACTACGGGTTGCGGTACATTCGGGATACGGGACGAACTGACAGCGATCTGGCGCCAATTCCGTGTTCCGCGTTAACCCAGTCGATTTTGGCCGCCGGATTCCCCGGATGCCCCTCAGGCGTGCAGAACATCCTGGATCTTTGGGGATCAGGTTTGAGTAATCGGGTCCGGCAGCCGAACCTGAACTTTGCTCCGCAGGTCGGATTTGCTTGGGACCCCTGGCACGACGGAAAGACTTCCATTCGCGGAGGCGGGGGGCTGTATTACGAAAACAATATTTTCAACAACGTTTCCTATGATCGCAGCAACAAGCTGGCTACAGGCCTGTTTAATCAAGTAGTGCCTCTGATTTGCAACCCAAATGCTGCGGGTACGCCGCCAAACACCTCGAACCCGTACTATCAATCTGTTGTGTTTCCTATGCCGAATGGCTCCTCGGTCACTTCCGTTGATGGCTACGATCTCGCCACGCAGGTTTGCTATTCGCCGCTCGGTCCCACCGGAAGCTACGAAGGTGCGGCCAAGGCTATCACCGATTTGCAAGCAGAATATGTTACAGCCACCAGCGCCGTCGGCCCCGCCGGAGCGAATCCGAACTTCGTGGGCAACACGCTCAGCCTTGGCTATCCGTATTATCCGAATTTTCGCACCGCTCGTTCCTATCAGATGAACATCGGCATTCAACGCCAGATTGGTAAGGGGGTGTTTACCGTCGACTATCTTCGCAACATCGGCCTGCACTTTCAGGTTGGACTAGACGTAAATCACGTTGGTGATTCCCGCTACCTCGATATGAATGCGGCCCTAAATGCCATAGCCGCTACGATAGGAGCGCCCGTCACGCAGGCCAACGCCTCAACCCTCATAGGGAGTTGGTTAGCAGCGAATCCAGGCGCGACTATTGATGACTTCGCAAATAACGGATTGGACTCCGGTAATTCGTTCAACTCGGGGTACTCTGTTTACTACGCATATGAAGGACTGCTCAATTCCAATAATCAACCATATACCCCCGACAGCGGGGCAGCCTTTGCCGGCGTGAATCCGGCGCTCGGCAATCTGTACATGAACTATCCCATGGGCCGCTCGGTTTACAGTGGTTTGCAGAGCGAATACCGGACCCAAGCCAGCAATCCATTTCGCGGTGTGAAGAATTTGGACTTGCAGCTGAACTACACCCTATCCCGCTTCGTCAGCAACGGCGGCAGCGATCAGCACTTTACTCCGAACGCCTGGGACTTCCGGAACCCTACCGCGTTCTCGGGTCCAACGGCAGAAGATCGCACCCATCAGTTTAAATTCGGCGCTATGTTCGAATTTGCCCACCACGGACCCCGACTCAGCCTGATTGGCGGGTTCGCTTCGCCGCAGCCCTCTGACCTGAGGGTTCCTCAATTTGAGACCACCGGAGAAATCTTCCGGTCGGACCTGACCGGCGACGGCACGACCAATGACTTTCTCGATTCTGCTGGAACCGGCATCGGACACCCGGGAACATTCATGCGCTCGGTTTCCCCCAAGAATCTCGGCGCCTATATCACCGCGTTCAACAATAACTTTGGCAACGGAAACACGCTGACCCCTGCAGGGCAGGCTTTGGTGAATACAGGGTTATTTACTCAGCAGCAACTGATACAGCTCGGTGCTGTGATTCCCGCAATCGCTCCTCCGCCTGCCAATAATGCCGGAAACGGCTACTACAAAGATATGGACACGGTATTGAGTTGGCCGTTCAAGCTGCGGGAACGTTTGACAGTGCTGCCCAGCGTTTCGTTCTTCAATGTGTTCAACTTCGTGAATTACGGATATTTCCCCGGCGGGATCCCGAACCTCTCTTTGTCAGGCAGCCCTGGTTCGATCAACGGCACGCCGGCCGGAGTTAACGACGCCACCAACACCATCCGCATTGGGCGGGGCAGCGGCGTCTTCGCCGTCGGCGCTCCGCGCGAAACCGAATTCGGTCTGCGCTTTGACTTTTAGCGTGCTCGGCTGACACACTCCCGCCAGCGTCCCGCCAAGTTCCTTGCACGTCACAAATCTGTCAATCGGGTGGGATTGGCTCGATTTCAACCGCATAGAAAACCCCTATCCATGCCAACCAAATTATGAATGGTTGTCCTTATGGATTTTTTATGTCCGGCACTGTATGGTTTCCCTCCAAGTGATTGCGCAGCGTGCTCCCCCGTTGTGGCCCCAGTGCAAGCTTGTGGCGCCGGTTCGCCTCTCTCAACTCTTGCTTCCGGAATCTTTATGTGCCGCATACGAATTGCTTACGCGATCTTTACGACTTTACCGATGTAATGGAATTTCACCCAGAACAAGAACTGCGACGGAAATGCCAGTAACCGCTCGGCGGATTTGAAACTTGTCGGGCAGCAAATGCAGTGTCGCTAAATCGGCAGGAGATCAGGGCGTGATGAACATTAGAACTCATTCGTGTAACACCTTAGTAGTTGCAGCTTTGCCGGTAGTCCTGGCGTTTATTCTCGCGCTCGTTTCGCTGCCGCGCTGTGCTGCGCAGGCCCAGGCTCAGCCTGTCGCCAAAACCACCGTGGCAGCCCTGCATGAACCCCTGCCCGCTGGGGCAACCGGCGACGGAGGTGCGGCCGGCAATTCAGCTCCCAACACTCCCATGGCCGCGCCCGATCCGGCAATTTCGCCGGCGGTCGCGAAGGAGCTTGCCGCCATGCAGGCGGAAATCGAAGAGCTCAAAGCGGAACTGAGGAACCGCTCGGCCGCTCCAGCATTTAGCCCTGCCACAGCAGCGGCCACGAAAGCGCCCCAACCCGCCCCCGCGACTGCAATTGCGGCTCCCACGCCGGCTCTGGCGGTGGCGCAACCACAAGACTCCGCGCCCTCCACCGCTCCGGGAAAGAAGCCTAAGATTGATCCGTTTTCGGACTGGGACTGGACCTGGCTCAACGGCAACCCGCGCAACAAAGACCTGGCCTTCGACTCGAAATTCTTCACCCCGGAAATCAGAGCCGACGTTACCTACACCTACGATTTCAACAAGCCCGTAGACGACTCCATGGGTGGGTCGAGCGAACTGTTTCGCTCCAACGAACTCCAACTCGAGCAACTCGGCCTCGGCGGCGACTTTCACTGGGAAAATGTCCGCGCCCGGTTCATGACCCAGTTTGGCATGTATTCCACTGCCACCATTCGCAACGACCCCAGCTACGCCAAAGGGCAATGGAATATCGCCGACGCCGACCGCTATCTGGCGGAAGCCTACGGCGGTTATCACCTGAACGCGTTGAATGGCATCAACATCGACGCCGGCATTTTCATGTCCTACATCGGCCTGTTCAGTTACTACAACTTCGACAACTGGGCTTACCAGCCATCCTATGTTTCTTCCAACACACCCTGGTTTTTCCAGGGCATTCGCATTCAGATCTTTCCCAATCCCCATTTGAAGATTGAGCCCTGGATCATCAACGGATGGCAGTCCTACGGTTCCTCCAACGCCAGGAAAGGGATTGGCGGGCAGATCAAGTACACCCCTTTCCCGTGGATGAACATTATCTCGAACAATTACGGCATCGGCCATGACGATCTCTACGTTCAGAACCGCGGCCGCATCCATACTGACGACAGCATCGAGATCAAGTACTTCGACAGGCCCGGCAAAACCCTGGACAAGATGGCCTTCTCCTTCACCGGCGACATGGGCTGCGAGTTTGGCCCCAGCGGCACCACCTCGGCAGGTGTATATCTGCAAGGTGTGGGCTGCCTGGGCGACAAGAAAGATCCTAAGTCTATCGGCGGCGACTACTTTCCGGCGGGAATCAATCCTAAGCAGAGCTTCATCGGCTACATGATTTACAACCGCATGTGGTTCAAGAATGACCATCATGCCTTCACTCTGGGTGGCGGCCAGATCAACAATCCTGGACGCTACCTCGTCCTGCTCCCACCCATCAATGGAGAAACCGCCTCCTCCGCTGCCATCAACGCACCCTACTTCACCGGCAATCCCAGCGATCCCTTCAAAGCTTGGGATATGTCCCTCACTTACGATTACATGCCGAGGCAGTGGCTCACCTTCCGCTGGGAGTATGACTACCGCCACGCCAGTGTCCCCTATTGGTCCGGTAGCGGCGGAGTCACGCCGCCGGGTTCGGGCGGAGTGCCCTACACCAACAACGGATATCCCCAGTTCTTCGCTTGCAACAATGGAAATTCGTCCATGCAATTGACCCTCAGCGGCGCGGAGAATCCTTCTGTTGCCGGCAGCTGCGCGGCACAGGGCAGCAGCGTCTGGTTTCCCGATCTGCGCAGAGACGAGCAACTTATCGACATCGACGTAATGGTGAAGTTTTAGTATTGACGGAGAATTCCCGCAAGGGAATCGGATGCAAGTGCCTGAGTGATATATCGAGTGGAGGGTGGAACATGTTCAGAAACTGGCCGATTGTTCTAGCTGCTATCGCGGCTCTGCTCTTAGCCGGCGCTATGGCGGCGAAGGACGATCACCAAGGCGAGAAATCGACGGGACCGACGCCTTCCGCGCGCGAAAAAGCTGAAAAAGAAAAAGAGCTTGCCGCCGCAACCGAGGCCGCCAAACAGCTATTGCTCCTGATGGACACTGACAAGAATGGCAAAGTCTCCAAGCAGGAATGGATGAAGTTTATGGAAGCGGAGTTCGAAAGGTTGGACGTGAACCATGACGGAGAACTGGACGTTAAAGAACTAACCCAAACGCGGATGCGATATCGTCCAGCCGTCGGCAAGTGACGCCGGGTCGTTTTCGATCCTTGCGCGTTTGTGAAGTATTCACGGAGGTGAAGTATGCATGGTGCCATCGGGGCCAGCGCAGTTCCGGGTGAAGTTCGGATTGATGGGAGTGAAGTCATTGACCGACACGACGATCGGGTGCCGGAGATGCTGGCGCGAGTCGAACAAAGCCTGAACGACCTGGTGCAAGGCCTGAGTCTGCTCGGCCTTAAACGCTGCTCCTGGTGCAAGAGATTTGTCCGCGCCTCCGATCCGGGTGCATTATTCGGCGGCGGTCGTGAGCCGGTTTGCCTCGAGTGCGTTCCCGCATGGTGGTCCTCGCGCCGTGAACAACTAAGCTGTGAGGACCGAAAGAACATGGAGGGCAATCTCGTATTCTGGCTGCGCAACCATCACCATGCGCGTTTTATCAAGGGTTCCGGCAAGCCGGCTGCAACTCAGCCCGTAAAATTCGAACTGGTCGCGAGTTGCCTGGAGTGTCGCGGAACCGGAACGCTCATGGGCGACAGGCGCTGCCGCCACTGCGAAGGCCCTGGAGCCGTGCGGGTTGTCGTACCGCAACTGTCTCGCTGATTCGGCGCTCACTCCATCGGCTCTCTGGTCCTCCATGCCATTACGAATGCGCCAGCAAATCGTCTAGAATGAGATATCGCTGCCGCTGTAGTTGCGTGCGTAGGGCGCGTAGCTCAATTGGATAGAGCACCGGATTTCTAATCCGGTGGTTGCAGGTTCGATTCCTGCCGCGCCTACCATAGAAACCGTGGCCAGTGCTCAGTGGCCGGCGAGGCAACCGGCCTCTCCTTGCATGTCCCGGCTTTGATTTTCCAACCCCTGGCCGCTGATCACTGATCACTGCCTTTCCGGTGTTCACACGTGGCCGTATTCAAGCAGGCGTCCGCGAGCATCAGGCGCGCCACCGGCTTGCCGCCGATGATGTGGGACTGGATGATTTCATCGACATCGGCCTCGGTGACGTGTCCGTACCAGACCGCGTCTGGATAAACTACGAGATTCGGTCCGTGCTCGCATTGATCGAGACAGCCCGATTGATTGGCCCGCACCTTTCCCTTGAGGCCGCGTTCCGCCAGCTTCTGCTTGAATAGTTTTTGCAGCTTCGCCTGCCCACTGGGATCGCAACATCCCCGCGGATTTCCCGCAGGCCGCTGGTTGCCGCATACGAAGATGTGTTTTTCAAACTTGGGCATGAAAATAATGGCCAGTGGTCAGTGGCCAGTGAGGCAACAGCGGTAGAATGCCGACGGCTTTACTGGCCACTTACCACTGATCACCGGCCACGGTTTTTGAGCCGCTTCTCCCACGTTTCCTGCTCCGCTTTTCCCCACTGAGCGATCTCTATTTTGTAGCCATCGGGATCGGCAATGTTGATCTTACCGCTCGGCATATATTCCGGATGGTTGACTGGCGGCACTTTCACGCCGTTGGCTAACAACTGCTCACGCAAGTCGGTCAAGTCCGGCGTGTACATGTAGAGCATGATGGCCTGGGCCGGTGCGTCCACAGGATGCTCCCCCCTCAGGAACATCACTGCGGACCCGTCTTCACAGTGCAGGCGCGCCCATTCCAGGCGATTGCAGCCATCTGTGTCGATTGTCTTGAATCCTAATAGCTCGTAGAAGCGGATCGATCTTTCGACTTCCGCCACGTGCAACATTGGGGTTGAATATCCAGCCTTGGCGCTCATAACGCTAACCAGTGTACCTTTAAGCGGGGCCAGTGGTCAGTGCCCAGTAAACGACTTGGCGACCATCTGCACAATCTTCGGAACTCCACCTGACCAGCCACCACTGGCACCGATTCCGTTGCCATCGGTTGCACGGGCACGATAAGATAGTCCGTACACATCTTCTCCGCTTTCATCCCATAAGCCTTTTAAGCATTGCCGCGGGGCAACGAGTGTGCGACCCCGGTTAAGGCGGTATGTGTGGCGCAGTATGCGCGACGCAGTATGCGCCGCGAATCCCTGTGACGGAGTTAGCCTTGAAAGCAGGCAAGACCGCGGTGATTGTCGGCGCCCAGTGGGGCGACGAGGGCAAAGGAAAGATCGTCGACGTTCTGTCGGAGAATTTCTCCGTGGTCGCGCGTTATGCCGGCGGCCACAACGCCGGCCACACCGTCATCATCAACGGCAAGAAGTTCGTCCTGCAACTGGTTCCCTGCGGAGTGTTGCGGGCGGCCTGCCGCAGCGTGATCGGCAACGGCGTG
>Ga0187769_10002738_pt1 | contig 10391 bp, 11 predicted proteins | sample 0116_SJ02_MP02_1_FD_133140 | JGI IMG/M metagenome (GOLD analysis project Ga0187769, IMG submission 133140) | Tropical peat soil microbial communities from peatlands in Department of Meta, Colombia - 0116_SJ02_MP02_10_MG | ecosystem: Environmental > Terrestrial > Soil > Wetlands > Peat | place... | reverse complement strand
GACTTCGCGACGTTAAACGAACTGGTTGCGGCGGAGCGCGGGCAACCTGTTCCCTTTTACAGCCTTGCTTTTCCTTGGACAAGGCAGCAACAACTGGCCGCTTCTCGTGCGCACGCCGACCAAATCTTCCAAGGCATCGCTGCGCTCCCCTCCCGCAGGGCGCATCGGCGCAATTCGACAATACGAGTTGGATACGTATCGAGCGATTTTCATGAACACGCCACGGCATATTTGATTGCCGAAATGCTCGAGCGCCACGATCGCAATCGGTTTTCCATCCATGCCTACTCCTACGGGATCGACGATGCCTCGGCAACGCGTCGTCGTATCAAAGACGCAATCGGCGAGAACTTCTTCGTTGAGGCAAGCCAGATGTCGTCTTGCACACTCGCCGGCCGCATCCGTAGCGATGCCATCGACATCCTCATCGACCTCAAGGGCTACACCTTGTATTCGCGCAACGAGGTTTTTGCGTATCGCGCAGCTCCCATCCAGGTAAATTTCCTCGGATTTCCCGGCTCTCTGGGATCGCCATATTACGACTACGTCATTGGCGATCCCATCGTTACTCCGTTGGAACACGCCGATGGCTTCACGGAAAAAATTGCGCAATTGCCAAACTGCTACCAACCCAATGACAGGTTGCGGCCGGCAGGGGGGCCGACCGGTCGGTCGAGGTGGCAACTTCCCTCTGAAGCATTTGTCTTTTGCTGCTTCAACGCCAATTACAAAGTCACACCACCGGTATTTGACCTCTGGTGCTCCCTGTTACGGCAAATCGACGATGCCGTCTTGTGGTTGTTTGAGACCAACCCGCAGGCTCGCAAGAACCTGCTTGCACAAGCTCGGATACGCGGCGTGGAACCAAGCCGGATTTTCTGGGCTCCCCGACTCGACCTTGCCGAACATATGGCGCGAATCAGCGCCGCCGATCTGTTTCTTGACACTGTACCAGTGAATGCACACACGACCGCAAGCGATGCGCTGTGGGTTGGCGTTCCGGTACTTACGGTTCTTGGCGAGACTTTTGTTTCTCGCGTCGCCGCTAGTTTAGTCACAGCGGCAGGACTGCCGGAATTGGTGGCACCAAACCTGCAGGACTACGAGCGAATTGCGCTTAACCTAGCTCGTGACCGGCGCAGGCTGCGCAAGCTGCGCGAACGCCTAATCGGCAATCGCCAAAACTGTGCGCTCTTTGACAGCACCAGCTACACACGCGACTTGGAGGCCTTGATGATTCGTATGATCGAGCGCCATGTTTCAGGCCTACCACCGGAACATTTGCCCGCCACGACGACAGCTGCCTGCAGTGCGCCAATAACTAAACCGCAAGACCCCAACTTGATCTGACGGCAGAGCCAATAGCCCGTCACGCGACATCGCACCACCGCTGCCGCCGGCGTAGCCGCTGTGCGTCGAGCTGAATTAGTCTGCTGCACCAAAGCAACGAGCAGCGCGTAATTTCTCGACAGCCCCCACGCGATCCGACAGGCTCAAGTCGGGCGAAAGGTGCTCTTTTTGACGCTTGAGTAAGTCGCTGCGACGGTAAAACTATGCAAACGGCAGCGGCGCAACAGCGCCATGGGCAGTCGTGCCGGGCGCGCTGTCTGTCGGGGGAGTGTAGTGATGAGAATTAAGGCAATGGCATGCGTTTGCGACTGCGCGTGCGCAGGGACGTATGTTTTTGGCCGCGCGGTGGGTCGGTGATGCCCTTTTGCGCAATCTGCGAACAGTCAGTAGAGCGCTGGCTTGCCGATCCGCAGGGAACCGCGCACAGCTCCTTGCTACGGGTTCTCGAGGCCGTCGGCGCGGATACCGATCAGCATATTTGTCCGGGTTGCGGAGCCGACGATCGCGAGCGCCACACCTGGATGTATTTGGCAAGCACGGGGCTACTAGACGATACGCTGGGTCGACGCGCGTTGCACGTCGGCGGGGAAGCGCGGCTACGGGAGAAACTGGCGCGTCTTGCGATCGATTGGACGTTCATTGAGGAATCCGAACTTGATCGGCTACTGCGTCGCTCCGACGCGGCGCACTTTCACCTTATCGTCTGCAACCGAATCCTTCCGACTGTGACCAACGTCGCCGCAACCATCCGCTCTCTGGCTCACGCTCTTTCGGACAGCGGCTGGTTAGTCGCTCAGTCACTTTACGCGCCGATGCTAAAGCGCACCCTGGCCTTCACCGTCGAGCCGACAAAAAGGGCCGCGCACTTGTTTTTTGGTTCCGACCGTGCGCGCCGGCTATTCGGCTCTGATTTTGCGCAGATGTTTACGTTGGCCGGACTCCAAGGCGGCCCGTACCGTCATGAAGACGTACTGCCCGGAGTCGATGGTGCAACCTGGGGTTGCAATCCGCGGGAGCCATTTTTCTTATTTTCCCGTAGCCGATGCCTGACGTCTCCATCCTGATCCCGGCATATCGCCCGGACTTCTTCGACGCCTGCATCGCAAGTGCGCTGGCCCAGACGTACCGCGACTTCGAGCTGATCGTAAGCGACGACTGTCCGACCGACGATATCGAGAAACTGCTTGCCAAGTGGAGCGACCCGCGCATTTGCTATGTGCGCAACCCGACGCCCCGGCGCGGCGCAACCAACCGCGACAACCTGCTGCGCCTTGCGCGCGGCAGATACCTCAAGTTCCTGTTCGACGACGACTTGCTGTATCCAACGTCCGTCGAAACATTGGTGCAGGCGGCGCAGGGTACTGGCGCCAAATTGGTCTTCCACCATCGTCATTTCATTGACTCGACCGGCCGCATCCTGCACGCCCCTACGGTAGTACCGGCAGGGGCCGTGAGCCGATTGCTGCCGGAAGCGATCTACGAGGAAATGATCGGCCGAATTAGTAATCCCATAGGCGAACCAACCAACATGCTGATCGATTCGGCCGCGCTGCGTTCGATCGACTTGCCGTTCGGGACGCTGGAGCGCCCGTTTCGATTTCTCACGGACGTGGCACTAATGTACAACTTCGCGAGAGCCGGTCACGCAATCGTCGGTATCGGGTTCTTCGGTTCGGCCTTCCGGCAACACACCAGTCAAAACAGCAACGAGCATTCGCCAAACTTTGCTGCGGGCTATTTCGAGTGGGAGGTTCTGGCACGCAGCGCCAGGTCGGCCGGACTTTTGTCAGCCGACGGCTACCTCGAGGCGCTACGTCGCGTCCGCGAGAAGTATCGGCAATACCAGATGCAACAGCCAGTTTTCAGACGATTTCTTGCGCTGGAGCCGCTCGACGCGAGCGGTTCGTGCCTAGGCGATCGCGTCCTGCAAATACTTGACCTCGCCTATCTCGATATCGACTTGCGGCTCTTGGGTCCGATCAGCCAGCCGACGGTTGCGCAGTGGCAAGCTACGCGCGTCACGGCAGCAGATGTCCGGCATCCGGAAAGCACTTTTCCCTGACCATGGAAAACTTCGTTCTGTCGCGTTCGCTGCCCGTGTCTTCGCTCGACACCGTGATTCCGCGCGCGCATCAGCAGCGTAGCTTCTCGGGAATCGCCCGATTTGGCCACGCACGGGCGGGCGACTTATGCTTTTGTGACCGCGAACCCGGTATCGAGTACCACGAGGTCACCCTAGGCTCGGTAACCTTGTGTCCTGCGGAACTCGTTGAAATGTTGAGTCGGCGATTCGTCGGTATCACTTGTATCCCTGTGCCCGATCCTCGTTCGGTTTTCATCGATTTGGGCCAGCGCCTGCTTGCCGAATCGCTCGTCGCGGTAAGCGACGCGGTCGCTCGACCGTTTGGCATCCATCCCAGCGCGACCATCGGTGCGAATACGCAGATCCATCCGGAGACACGCATCGACCCGGGGGTTCGCGTCGGCGCGCATTGCGCGGTCCACCGCGGAACCTGGCTCAAGGCTGGAACAACCGTTGGAGATCACGTGACGATAGGTGCGGCCGGCATGAACGCTTATCGCGGCCTCGATAACAGGGTTCGCAAGTTCCCGCACTTTGCCAGCGTCATCGTCGGCGAGGGCGCAGAAATTGGCTCCGGTTGCGTTGTGGTACGCGGCATACTCACCAGCACCCGGATCGGAGCCGGCTGCATCATCGGCAACCTGTGCAACATTGGACACGGGGCGGAAATTGGCGAGTGCGTCTGGATGTCAGTCGGTAGTCTGATCGGGGGACACACCTGCATCGACGACGGCGCAACACTTGGCATGGCTGTCGCCGTTCGCGACAACATCAAGATCGGAGCGCGTGCCCAGGTTGGCATGGGTAGTGTTGTCGTCAAGCCCGTGCGGGCACAGACCTCGGTGTTCGGCAACCCGGCGCAACCGCTTCGCGCCATTCAGGCAGGCCCAAGCCGCTAGCGAGAGAGCACGCAATGGCCCAAACCATGCTCGATTTGGCCTTTAAGGGCAATCGCAATTACCTGCACGGAACGGACGTCTTCAATCAGACGCTGCTTTGGCTGCAAGATGCCTTGCCCGGTGCGCCGATTGAGGACATCGATTTTTCATTTCATCGTCTTGCTCGCCACCAGGTCGGCATTCGAATTGGCGCTGCGCCAGAAGGTCAACCCGTGTATGCGGTGTGCGCTTTCGCCCAAAGCGGACAACGCCAAAAAGCGCACCTAATCGAGACGGATTTGCCGGTGACAGGGCGTTACCCTTATGCGGAAGACAAGATCGTGGCGCCAATGCGAATCGATCTTTCCCAGCGCCGAGGCCTTTTGCTCGGATCGGTCGATTACACCGATATCGAAGTGTGGGTTGCGATGACCAAGGCCCTACACCAAGCGGTTTTTCCCCAGGCGCCGGGCAAATGGCTTTTCGTGCGCGGGCGCTTTGCGGCATACGTACGTCACAGCGCTGCAAACGAACGAGCGCTGGCGATCGTCGCTAGCTTGCACGACCGACTGACGCGAAGCGAAGTTTTGCTGGACGGCCGCAAGGTCGGCGAGATCTTTTTCTCCCTTGCGTGAGTGCGCGATGCTCGGAATCGAGAAAATCACGGTGCATGTGCCGCCAGGGCGCGCCTCCAACCTGGACTTGCGTGAGACCTTCGACGTTGACGAATCTTTTCTGAACGAAAAGATTGGGGTCCTGGAGCGCGCCGTTAAGGCGCCGAATGTGGACACCAGCGACCTCGCGCTGGCCGCCTTACAGACGCTCATCGAACAAAGTGGGGTGTCACGGGGACAAATCGAAGCACTGGTGGTCGTAACCCAGAATCCAGACACCAATATGCCCCATGTCTCCGCGTTGTTACAGGCACGCGCCCACCTGCCCAATGCCTGTGCTGCGTTTGATATTTCCCTTGGCTGCTCCGGTTACGTTTACGGTGTTTCGGTGCTGCAAGCGTTCTTGGCAGCCAACGGCCTGTCTCGAGGCGTACTGGTGACCTGCGATCCGTATAGCAAGATCATCGACCCGGCCGACAAGAGCACGGTCCTACTTTTCGGCGACGCGGCAACGGCGACCTTGATCGGTCCCGACCCGATTCTGCTCTGCGGTCCCTTCACTTTCGGAACACAGGGAGATCTCACCGGTGCGCTGATTTGCCGGGACGGCGTATTGCACATGAATGGCCGCGAAGTGTTTAACTTTGCCGCCACTGCTGTTCCCCGGGATATCGCGCAGCTACTGGATCGGGCACAGCTGGGCAAAGAGGATGTGGACTGCTTCATCTTTCACCAGGGCAGCCGCTACATCGTCGAGACGCTTGCAAAACGGATTGGCCTGGAGAGAGACAAAGTTCGGATGGATATCTTGCAGACCGGCAACACCGTCTCCTCCTCGATTCCCCTGCTGCTGCAAAAGGAACTCAACAATCCGTCGGTCCGGACGCTGGTTTTAAGCGGATTTGGGGTTGGACTATCTTGGTCAAGTTGCGTGTGTAAAAAAGTGGGGTAATGAAATGGTTGAGCTCAAGACACTTGCAGATCTTATTGCCGGTTTGGACGTAGTCCCCGACATGTCTCGCTTTGATTCCAACAAGTCGTTTCGCGACAACGGCATCGACTCACTGGACGTGATGACCGTTTTTCTTGCTGTGGAAGAGAACTACGGTATCAAGATCTCGGAAGATGAGTCGCTGCGGATCAATTCACCGGCCCAACTACTGAGTGTCATCAACGCGCACGCCTAAAGAAGCCTTCAGAGCCGAGTTTATGACACGTCGCGCTCAATCGGCGAGGATCGCGGCGATCACCGCCGCCTGTTCCGCATCCGTCAGTGACGGATAGATCGGCAGACACAAGATCCGCTGCGCCGCATCTGCTGCCACGGGCAGGTTCGCGTGTGCCGCAGACGGCAATTCGCGATACATGGGGAAGTCCGAAATGAGGGGATAAAAATATCTGCGGGCGTAGATTCCGCGAGCGCGCAAGTGCTGATACAGCCCATCTCGCGTACGGCAGTAGGGCGCCGATACGAGGACGGGGAAATAGGCGTAGTTGCTCTGCGCCTCCGGGTTCTGTGGCAGGCAAGAAATACCTTCGATACCGCTGAGTTGTTCGCGATAAACGCGAGCGATCGTAGCGCGGCGCGAAATCGCATCGTCGATGTGCTTTAGCTGCAGCAAGCCACATGCCGCCTGCAATTCGTTCATCTTTCCATTGATTCCGGGTGCGACCACCGTGACTTCGTCGACAAACCCGAAGTTCTTCAGTCGGTCGATGCGTTGCTTGGTTTTGGCGTCCGGGCAAACTACCGCACCGCCCTCGAAAGTATTAAAGACTTTGGTTGCGTGAAAACTCAACACCGACAGATCGCCGTACCGCAAAATGCTATGGCCCCGCCAGCGCACCCCAAACGCATGGGCAGCGTCGTAGATGACTTTCAAGCCGTAGTCGTCGGCTATGCGCTCTATGCGTTCAACGTCGCAAGGATGGCCATAACAGTGAACCGGGAGGATCGCCGTCGTACGTGGAGTGATCGCGGCTTGGATGCGGTCGGGATCGAGGTTCAGCGATCCGGGTTGCACGTCTACGAAAACCGGCTGAATACTGTTCCACAACAAGGAATGCGACGTAGCGACAAACGAATATGGCGTGGTTATTACCTCGCCGGAGATACGAAGCGCTTGGATAGCGGTAAGCAGTGCGAGCGTGCCGTTGCTGAAAAGACAGATGTGCTCCACTCCTAGATACTCACACAGTGCCGTCTCCAGTTTCTTATGGAACGGCCCGCCGTTTGTCAGGGTGCCGCTCGCCCATATGCTCTTTAAGTAGGGAAGAAATTCCTCCAGCGGGGGCAACAGCGGCTTGGTCACGTAAATCGGCGCCGCAGCCGACGCGGGTGCCGTGACCTGCTCAAGTGCCGGGTCTGGAAGTCGTGCTGTCATCATTGCGCTCGTGCTTTCACCCGGGGAGCGGGGAGACCATCCAATATAAGGAGCGTGTGCCGCGCCACCACGCGCGAAAAGAGGCGCAAATGCCGGCCACTGCCGAGCATTCATAGCGCGCCAGCAGTGATGGGCTGCTTAGCCACAGTGGCGCAAATTGCGTCCATTTTGGCTGGCATATCCGATCTACCCGAGGATGCAACTGCGCCCAAGATCCCTCCAAGATCGGCACGACGGGATACCAGCATGCCTTTATGCGCAATGTGCGAGCAACCAGTGGAACAATGGGTTCCGCATCCTGAACGCGACAAGCGCAGTGCGCTGTGTGCCGCGCTGGACGTCATAGGCTCGGATCTGACATTGCATAGTTGTCCGCATTGCCACTGCAACGACCGAGAGCGGCATATCTGGCTTTATATAAATGCGGTCGGGATCTTGGAAGATTCCCTTGAGCAGCCTATTTTGCATATCGCACCCGAACCAAACATCGAGCGCAAGCTACGAGCGATCGCGCGCGCCGACTATTTCGGCGGGGATTTGACGCCAAGGGATCCTTTGCACCTGCGACTGGACGTTGAACAACTCGATCAGCCAACCGGCCGATTTCACTTGATTATCTGCAACCACGTGCTCGAACATGTGGCGGACCCGCATCGGGCGATCCGTGAACTGGCGCGCTGCTTGGCCGACGACGGTTGGCTAATCGCACAGACTCCGTATTCCCCGCTCTTAAGCGACACGATGGAATTTTGCTCACCAGCCACGACCGATGCCGCGGAACTATTTTTCGGCCAGAAAGATCACGTTCGGCTGTTCGGTGCAAACATCGCGGAGCATTTTGTCGCTGCGGGCCTCAAGGGAGGCCTTTATCCGCACGATGCGATTTTGCCGGGAATCGATGCCGTCACTTGTGGTTGCAATGCGAGGGAGCCGTTTTTTGTCTTTTCCAAATCGCGCTGGCTGACCTCGCGCGGCTAGGGCGAGCTTGCCGCCTCACGGGATTTGCCCTCTTTAATCGGTGTGCAAGCGATCACCCATTACGGTTCATGTCGAACGGCTGCAACAAGCGGGGCCGGCGAGATGTTGTGCTCCAGTCGATAGACCCATGTCAGCACTTCGGCTACGGCAACGTACAGTGCCGGCGGTATGCGCTGATCAAGATCAAAATCCATTAACGCCGCCACAAGCTCCCGGGACTCGTGCACGGGAATGCCGAATTCGCGCGCGCGCGCGATGATCTGCTCAGCAACGGCGCCCTGCCCGCTTGCCACCACACGCGGTGACAGTCCAGCCGCGGCATCGCGCTCTTCGTAGGAAAGCGCCACAGCTCGAAGCGCTGGAGTCTCCAGTTCGGGTTTTGTAGCCATCAAACGCCCCCAACCGCTGCGGGGACTGCGGTCAACTGCGCAAGCTCCAGGCCGCGCGCCGACAACGCACGTGCCAGTTGCGGCAATTCTGTGCTCAGCGCGGCGCACTGGTCCGATTCGATCTGCACGCCCACCGTGCTTTGCACGACGCGAATGCGCGCGCACAGCTGGCCGAGGTTGGCAAGACGCATGGTAAGCGTTGCCACGAATAGACCCGTGGCATCTCCCGCATTGGCGGCCTCGCGATTGCGCTCCCGATCACGCTCGATCTGAATTCGAAACGGCTGTCCAGCCCACGCCTGGCCGATCAGACTGATGGCTTGGCGCTGCATCGCATCGAGCTGCATCGCACTGCGGCGGTCTGAGGCCAGCGCACCATCCGGCTGCGCTTCCACGGGAAGCCGGTGCGCCTCGCCCTGGATTTGCTCCAGCGACCGTTCGCCTCGCAGCATTTGCGCAAAATGCGCTTCCAAGAACAACCCGCTCGAATCAACCGCCCGGGCCAAGGCCCTACCGGCGTCTCCGAGGCTCGCAGCGTCCATCAGGGGCATGGTGACTACGGTTGCCGGTTGTTCGCTCTCCGACTCAAGCACTTCCGGCGATGCATTGGACGCAAGCGCGCGCGACTCCTGAATCTGCGCATCGATAAAGGCGCTGCGCGCGGCCGCGGCCGCATCGAGAATCGCACCCGCTAATGGGCTTGCCGTCAAGCCGGCGCGCCCGGAAATCAAATTCGCGCCTTGGCCCAGAAGCGTCAACACCGCGTCACGAGCCGCACCGACAAGTGCAACACGCCGCCCGGCGACCAAGATCTGCAGCGAGCCTCGGTCGCCCGCAAGCAGTACGTCCACGCTTGCCCCGGTCTGTGCCAAGCTGCGCAGTACTGCGCGCACCGAGTCGGGAATCGACACTGTGTCCAGGGCCTGCAACAGCTGGTCGGCAGGAAGCTGGTAGCGGTCGATCGGGACACTCGGTCCCCAATCGGGCCGTGCGAGGCGATCGGCCAGGAGCGTCGGAATCTCGATGGCCACGGTCTGTGCCCCTCGTTTAGGGCGTGCGGCTCCGTGGTTGGGGGGCAGACCCCAGGAACGCCTCCAGATCGCGCAGCCAGGGTTCGGCGCGCGCGCGGATCTGCGCATCGTCATTGAGGATTGAACGCAGCAGCGCGATGCGGCGTCTTTTTTCGCCGTCGCCGAGCGCGTTTTTGGCCGACGAGAGCTTGAGCTTTTCAATCATCACCCGGCAGCGTGCCGCAATCTCCTCGACCTGGTCCCAATTGCCAAGATGGGCTGCCTCGAGCATGCTGCGACTGGCCTGAGCGATTCTTTCGTATTGTTGAATCAGGCCGTGGCTGTGGCCATCGGCCGCTTCGTCCTTATCGTTGCCGCGTTTCATAGCCATGGGAACAGCACTCCGGACGAGCGGCCTACGCCCGATAGGCTTGCGCTAGCCGCGCACCGACAGGCACTGAACCACTTCGCGCGAGGGTCTCAGAACGGAAGCTGGCGTTGGCCTGCGAGACAGCGCCCGACGGACCAATTTTTGCCCAGGCGCTGCGCAAGCCCGAGAGCAAATTTGCCGCTTCATCCATCGCCTTGACATCGTTGCGCATGTTGGCCTGCAACAGGCGCATGATGATGAATTTGTACAGGCCGATCAGGCGTGCCGCGAACTCGGGGGCGTGCGATGCGTCGACACTCGCACTAAGGCCGGAG
>Ga0187769_10002737_pt1 | contig 10396 bp, 5 predicted proteins | sample 0116_SJ02_MP02_1_FD_133140 | JGI IMG/M metagenome (GOLD analysis project Ga0187769, IMG submission 133140) | Tropical peat soil microbial communities from peatlands in Department of Meta, Colombia - 0116_SJ02_MP02_10_MG | ecosystem: Environmental > Terrestrial > Soil > Wetlands > Peat | place... | reverse complement strand
TTCACCGCGCTGGCTCTGGATTTTGCCGTAAGCGGATTTGCAGGTCTTCGCGGCGAAAAACAACAAGGATCCAAGTCAGCCGCCTGGCTTGCCTGCGGCCTTTCCATCGGAGCCTGCATTTTGCTGCGTCCCGATGGCGGTATTCTGCTCGCCGCTTGCGGAGCTTATTGGCTCGCCTTCGTCCTGCGGGCCATCAACGGCCGGGGAAAAACGGCCGAACCTCCTCGCCTGCTTCCCATTCTCCGTGCCGGAGTGATTGTCGCCGTTTGTGCGCTCGCCCCGCTGATTCCGTGGACTCTGCGCAACCTGCACACCATGCACCGGCTGCAGCCTCTCGCTCCGCGTTACGCCAACGATGCCGATGAGCTGGTGATGGCCGGATTCAATCGCTGGACGAAGACCTGGATCGCCGACTACACCTCGGTGCAGGAAATTTACTGGAGTGTGCCCGGCGCGGCCATTGATTGCACCCGTTTGCCGCGCCGCGCTTTTGATTCCGAGCAACAGCGGCAGGAGACTGCGCATCTTTTTGCCGACTATAACCAGGATCACGACCTAACCCCGGAACTCGACGCGCGCTTTGCGGCGCTGGCCGCGGCTCGTGTTCATTCGGCGCCGTTGCGCTATTATCTCTGGCTTCCGGCCCTGCGCATCGCCGACATGTGGCTTCGTCCGCGAACCGAGCTGCTGCCTTCCGACCCGCGCTGGTGGGAGTTCAATGACGAATCCACCTGGTTGGCCGTGAGCGTCGTCTTCGGCCTCGTGAACTTGGCCTATGTCGCGGCGGCAGTTGCAGGTTTTCTGCGCGCTCGCCCATTTCCTGCCGTCGGATTCTTGCTCTGGTTTCTGGCGCTGCGCTCGCTGTTTCTCGGCGCGCTGGAGAATCCCGAGCCCCGCTACACGCTGGAATGTTATCCCGTGGTTATAGTCCTGGCGGCGTTGTTCATCGGAAAATCGCATCGCGCGGATCGAAAACCCGCATAAACAGGCTTCCAAATCTGGTCGGGAGTATGTGAAAAGCTGTATTTAATCGTCTCAGGACCGCCAGGAGACTGAAAATTCGACTTGAATACTGTGGCCCAATAGATGCACAATAGCGGCCCATAAGTGCCCCAGGGTCTCAAAATGTTGTTTCATTCCTGGGATAACAAGATTGCCGGATTGACTTCTAGAACTGGAAATCCGCCGAGAGAGTGTACACCGTACTTGGTGTTCTCGCTGCCGGGTTAGGGCGCTGTTGTCGAATGCCAGTCGGAAAAGGAGATCTTATGCGTTCCTTCCGTTTTGTTGCGGTAGCGCTGCTCTATGTTCTTACCTGGCATGGCTCGATCTGGGCGCAGTCAGCCACTGCCTCCATTCTTGGTCGCGTCACCGATCAACAGGGTGCAGCCATCCCTCACGCCAGGATCATGGTCACCAACGTTGCCACCCAAGTGGTCAATAAGACCGAGACGGACGCGGAAGGGAATTATCGCGTCCTGGCGCTGCCCATCGGCGTCTACACCGTGACTGCTGAACATGAAGGCTTCGCAAAGCTGGTTACCGAGCCTCGCACTCTGCAAATCAACCAGCAGGAACGCATGGACCTACATTTGGTGGTCGGGCGGCGCAGCGAAACCGTGGAAGTAACTGGCATAGGAAGCGACGTGGAGACGGTGAACCCAACTCTGGGCCAGTCCATTACTTCCCGTCCTATTGTTAACATGCCGCTGAATGGTCGCAACGTCTTATCCTTGGCCTTGCTGCAACCCGGCGTCACCGAGGATAACCCGGGCGACACAAGCGCCACTCAAGGTTTCAACATAGCCGGAGGTCGCACCGACTCCGTCACCTATTTGTTAGACGGAGGCCTCGACAACGAACTGCTGGGCAATGGTGTCGTCTATAATCCCAATCCCGACGCAGTCGCCGAGTTCCGCATCCTGACCAGCAACTACACAGCGGAGTATGGCCGGAATGGCGCCGGCGTGATCAGTGTCGTAACCAAGTCGGGCACAAACGGGTTCCACGGCAGCGCCTTCGATTTCGTGCGCAATACTGACTTCGACGCCAATGAATACTTCAACATCCAGCAGGGCGTCCCAAGAAACAATCTCAAACGGAATCAGTTTGGAGGCACACTTGGCGGCCCCATACTCAGGAATAAGCTTTTCTTCTTCACGTCCTACCAAGGTCAGCGCCAGATAGAAACGCAGACCCCAGGGTTGGTAACATCTTTTACGCCAGACGAAATCAAGGGGGACTTCTCGCAGGCTGTGAATGGCGGTCCGGACCCAAACGTGGCCGCGTTTTTGGCCGCGAACCCCTATTTCGCCACCCCGAATGGTAACGCGGCGCAAGCTATTATTGATCCCACCAAAATTGATCCCGCCGCGCAGGCCTACATTGCGACCGGGCTGATCCCAACTTCGACAAGCGCAACCGTCTTCCCATCGGCGGGCTCGACGAACAACAACAACGAATTGACTGGGAAGATCGACTTCAACTTAAGCTCCAAAGACAAGGTCTCGTTTACCCTCGGCGGATTCCGTAATCCTGTGCTCCTGCCGTTCGGGCGCGGTCCCGGCTATTCTGCCACCGTCCCCGGTTTTCCGAGCACAGAACAGACCAATAACTACTTTCTGACAATCGCCTACACTCGAACTTTTTCTTCCAGCCAGCTCAATGAACTTCGCGCCACCACACAACGGCACCATACTTTAGCTAGCAAGCCCGTTAGCAACATGCCTGCGATCTCCGGGTTTGGCCTGGCGTCGGATCTTTTTAACGGTCCGCCGCTGATGACCTTCGACAACGGCCTCGGTTTCGGACAAGATCAGTCTGGCCCGGCCACCGAGAACGGCAACACGTATGCAATTGCAGACACATTCACATGGGTCAAGGGACACAACACCTGGAAATTCGGAGCGGGATTTACCGCTTATCAACAAAACACGCTGTACGCTTTTTTCACCGATAGCAATTTCTCTTTCTACGGATTTGCTTCCGGCGGATACGGTACCGGGAACAGCCTCGCTGATTTTCTGGTGGGCGCTCCCAATGGCATGTTTCAGGGACCGAACGCCGCCAACAATTTCCGCAGCAAGGAAACCTACGGGTTCTTTCAAGACGAATGGCACGCAAGAAGCAACTTGACTTTGACTCTGGGGATTCGCTACGAGTACAGCACTCCCAAGATCGATACGGAAGGAAGAACTTTTGACATCGTTCCCGGAGACCAGTCTGTAAAATTTCCCAATGCACCGCTGGGCTTGGTTTTTCCCGGAGATCCGGGGGCGCCTCGCGGAGTAAATTTCCCTGACAAGATGAACTTTGCTCCCCGTTTCGGGTTTGCCTGGAGTCCAGGAAGCAACGGCAAAACCAGCATCCGCGGCGGCATTGGCATCTTCTATGATGTTCTCAAGGGCGAGGACAACCTGCAATTCAACGGTGCGCCTCCGTTCTACAGCGAAGTGTCGGTAGCCTATCCCTGCTTCCAGCCTAGTACCGCGCCGCCCTCCGGTTGCCTGCCGGGCGACCCGGTCGAACCGGCGCTAACGACGTCCGGTTCACCTATTTACGGCTCGCCATGGGAAAGCTCAACCACACCTGTGAGCAATCCCTTTCCCTCCGTCGTACCTCCCAACACCGCCAACGCGTTCAACACATGCGCAAGCAGCGGCTACGTCTGTCCTTTCTTTAACTTCCTCCCGTATGGAGGGGCTGCAAGCGGGCTCTACTTCGTGAAGCCTCATCTCCACACGCCTTATGACTACCAATACAACCTCAGCATCCAGCATGAGCTGGCAAAGAACCTGGTGGCCGAGGCCAACTACGTGGGCAGCAGCTCAAAGGGACTTACCGCGCTTGAGGACGCCAATCCCTTCGATCTGACCACAATAAGCGGTCCAAGCCCCGCCCGAATTCTGAATGAGAACCAAAATGCCAACATAACTGCATACTGTCTCCAGAATGCTGCTGGCCCGGCCAATTGCCCATTCGGCGGTCTGCTGCAGTTTGGCAATGTCAGCTTCGCCAATTTCAACAGCTTGGAAGCGTCTTTAACGAAACAGAACGGCGACTATCGATATATTGGCAACACCTACTTCACGCTGGGCTACACGTATGGCCACAGCATCGATAACGCATCTGGATTCCGTAACCTTAGCTCCCAGATACCGTATTACAACATCGGTGTGTTCCGGGCCTCCTCCGATTTCGATGTGACCCACCGTATCACTTTCAGCGGAGGATGGGATTTGCCCTTCGACCATATTTGGTCGTGGCCGTCACGATTGGTAAAAGGATGGAGCCTGTACCCCATCTTTAGCTGGCGCACCGGGTTTCCGCTCAGCATCAGCTCGGGCCTTTCCACCTTTGCCGTGTCTGACCCCGGACCATCAGGGGCCGGGGACGGCTATCTAGCAAACGCTGTGTTCGTGCCGGGGTTCACCAGCATCTCGCTCATAAACCCCCGAAACTCAACCGCAACATGCACCAATCCCAACAATGGTGCCACTGAAACTGGAAACCTGTACTTCAATTGTGCAGCGCTTCAGGCGATTGCAGATGTTCCTGGTACAGGCTATGGCTTGCCGCGGAACTTCTTCCGCGGGCCGGGCCGCACCAATCTTGATATGGCACTTGCAAAAACCACGGCCATTACCGAGCGGGTGAACCTTGAATTGAGGCTTGAAGCGTTCAATGTATTTAACCATGCTGAATTTGCGAATCCAGACACGAACCTTTACAGCCAGACATTTGGTCAAATTACGAGTACGACGTTTGGGTCGGGAATAAATCCGCTGCAAACCCAGCGCATTGTGCAACTCGGTGGACGTCTAACGTTCTAACGTGGAAGCATAAATGCCCGTTAGCCCTTAGAGGCGGATCCTGAATCTCCGGCCGCCAGGAATGCTGAACTTTTCGACTTGAATACCGTGGCCTGATATTGCACAATAACGCCCCAACGGCGCTCAGGCCACCCTGCCGTTCGTGATCCCGGGTCACAATGAGCCTGAGTCAAAAATCTCGTGTGCAAGGAGTTCCATTATGCGCACCCATCAAGTTGCGGCTCGTCGCTCTCTCTCGGCGGCCACATGGGGTCTGGCTCTTGGCTTGGCTATCTTTGTTTTGACCGCAAACCTTGCGATCGCTCAGCAAGCCACGGCTCTGCTGACCGGATCGGTGAAGGATGCGAGCGGGGCGGTGGTGGTGGGTGCAACGGTCACGCTGAAGAATGCCAACACCAACGTTGTCCGCACGCAGACAACAGGCAAAGACGGCGATTACTTATTCAATCTAGTTCCCATTGGCACCTATGAAGTCATGGTTGAGCAAGCGGGCTTTGAGAAATACGTGCGCCGGGGCATCACGCTTGAGATCAACCAAAACGCGCGTTTGGACGTTGCCCTGCGAATCGGGAAGTCCACTCAGGTGGTGGAAGTCTCGGGAGATTTGGCGCAGGTGGATACGGTCAGCGCGACTCTCGGCAAAGTAGAGACCACGGAGCGCATCCTCGAGTTGCCGCTCGTGGAACGCGACACCTTGCAACTCGGACTGCTGCAAGCGGGCGTTTTTGCTCCCGACCAGGACGATGGGTCAGGCAATCCGTATTCTGTCAGCGGGCAGCGCTCCGAGTCGATGACGTTCCTGCTGGACGGCGCCGACAATAATGACTTCCTGGGCAATAACATCGTCGTGAATCCCAATCCCGACGCCGTGGCCGAATTCAAGATCCTCACCAATAACTACACCGCGGAATACGGACGCACCTCCGGCGGCATCGTCAACCAGGTCATCAAGTCTGGGACCAACCAGATTCACGGCAGCGGGTTTGAATTTTTCCGCAACACCTCCCTGGATGCCAGCGATTATTTCTTGCTGGCGGTGCCGGTTCTCAGGCGAAACCTGTTCGGAGGAACGGTTGGGTTTCCCATCGTAAGAGACAAGATGTTCTTCTTTGCCTCGTATCAGGGAACCCGGCGCAGCGAAGGGCAGAACCCGGGCCCGCTCCCGGTGCTGAGCTCGCCGGAAAGAAGCGGAGACTTCAGCGAACTGCTGCCAGCCATTCAACTGGTGAATCCGGCCACCGGTAATAACTATCTCAACAACCAGGTTCCAGTTGATCCGGTCATTGCAACCTACATCAACAACTATTTGCCGTCTCCTAATCGTCCCGGCAACCTGTTTGAATCCGATCCCGTGGCCAGCATCCAGGACAATCAATTCATTTTCCGCTGGGATTACAACATCTCGAAGAAGGATACTCTGGCGGGAGTTTACATTTTCGACGATTCCCCCGACACATATCCCTTCGAAATCATCAACGGAGCTTCTACCGGCGGGGACGTGCCTGTCGGCTCCGGCTTTACAGACGCCAATCGCTATCAGAGCGGCAATCTAACCTGGACCCGGACCATATCGCCGACCCTGTTGAACGAACTACGTTTCGCCACCAACCGAGTCGCCACCTACGACGCTGTACCGACTACCACAACTTCTCCCTCCGCTCTGGGCTTCCTTACGGTGACCCCGGACGATCCCAAGGGCACGGCGCCACCCCTCATGAGCGTTGTCGGCAATTTCAACCTGGGTCCGTCCCCGCAAGGGCCGACAAAGATCCATGACACCACCTTCCAGTATCAGGACACGCTTTCGTGGACTCATGGCCGGCACGATTTGAAGTTCGGAGCGGATCTGCGTTGGGTCGAAAACAACTTCGACTACGATTTTTACAACAACGGCAGTTTTACCTTCGGCCAGTATGGTCCGCTTGCGGGAACCTTTACCGGAAATGCGCTGGCCGATTTTGTCGGCGGATTCTTCGACAACTATTACCAGTTTTCCAATGCATCCTATGGCATACGCACTCACTCCTATTATTTCTTTGCCCAGGACTCATGGAAGGCCACCAAGCGCCTGACCTTGAGCTACGGCTTGCGCTACGAATACAATTCGCCGCAGACCGACCCCCACAACGAGATCATCGGTTGGTACCCCGGGCAACAGTCCACCGTCTATCCCGGGGCCCCTCCGGGCTTTCTCTACCCGGGAGATCCTGGCACACCCAATCGCGGGCTGGTCTATCCCAACCGTCGGGACTTCGCGCCGCGATTCGGCTTTGCTTGGGACATGCTGGGCAATGCCAGGCTGGTAATGCGCGGCGGCTTCGGCATTTTTTATGACATCGAAGATGGCGCCCTGAACCTGCAGTTTGGCGGCCAACCACCGTTCGGCTATGTGGCTAACAACTACCCCTGTTTTGGCGTGCAGACAAATAATTCCGACGGCTGCCTGGCCGCCCAGCCCAACGGTTCTTATGTCGCGGACCCGTTTCAGAGCCTGTATCCCGACCCTTATCCCTTCATTGCGGGAGGACATTTGGGACAATTCTTCAGTCCGGCGATTCCTTTTGCCTATGTGGCTTCTCCCCACTTCCGGACGCCTTATGCGGAGAATTTTAATTTCGGATTTCAGTACCAGCTCAGCAGAGACACGATGATTGAGGCGGTTTACGTTGGCAGCTTGAGCCGTAAGGCAATTGCCAGCACGGAGACCAACTATCCCCTGGTTTCAGCTCTGGAACAGCAATATGCTGCGGTTGGCTATTACGGATTGAATCCAGATTGTGCGCGGCCTTTGGCCGCTTGCAACTCCAGCGGCTTAATCACCGGCGCAGGGCAGATTTATACCAACGTAAGTGAAGCCAACTCGTCCAGCAACGAATTCCAGCTTACGGTGGATAAACATTTAAGCCACAATGTGCAATTTCGTCTGGCTTACACCAACGCCAAGACGATTGACATGACTTCCGGATTCCGGGCGCGATCCTCCACTTTCTCCGATCCGGCCGATCCGGCACTGGACCGTGGGCTGGCGGACTTCGATGCGCCACAGCGGTTGGTCATCAGCCCCATCTGGCAGATTCCATCGCCACGTGGCAACTCCGTCCTGCGCAAAGTCACGGAAGGCTGGACCGTGGCCACCATCGCAAGTTTTCAGTCGGGCAATCCATTTACGCTGTTCTCCGAAAACAACGCGAGCGAACTCAATAACGGCTTAGATCGTCCAGATATTATTGGACCAATCCAAAAATTCAACCCTCGAGACCAGCAAACCTTCAGCCCAAATGGGATAAACGGAAGCTGCCTCTCCGGTACCACGTTCGGACGTTTCCTGATTAACCCCATGAACTTGGTGTGCGCCGTGGGTCCACCAGCCGGCGTTACCGATAACACTCTTACTACCGGGGGCGTTCCGCTTTTCACCCAGGGCAACATGAGACGGAATGCTCTGCGCGGCCCTGGAATCAACAACTGGGATTTCTCCATCCAGAAAGACTTCAAATTTATGGAGAACAAGTCCGTTGAGTTCCGCGGTGAGTTCTTTAATGCCTTCAATCACGTGCAGTTCTATAGCCCGACTTTCCAGAACGGCGCGGACGGATTTGACTCGCTGTTCGGCCAGGTCTCTTCCGACCGGGGACCGCGCATCATTCAGTTCGCGCTGAAGGTGTATTTCTGAGGCGTTCACACTCCGCCGCAACCGCGTTTCTACGAGAGCGGCGAGTCGCTCATGCGGAAGCGGGTGCGCACGTGCTCGGAGATTAGTTCGATCGCGGGACGGTTGCTCACCGGGTCGCTTTGGGCGAGATACCGCATAGCCTCCACCAGCAGCCGCTGTCCGTCGACGTAGCGCGGATCTGACGTTCGTTCCCTTTTCGGACCGCGGCCTAACTGCGGGGGCACGGGAATGGTGAACACTTTGGCCATACCTGGACTCAAGACTCTAGATGAAAGTTCTCAAAGGCAGTATAGCGCCCGAGTGCATTTTTCAGAACAACAATCTTCCCCTGCAAATTCAACCATTTAGCCGTGAGGTGAGACAAACTTGGTCTTGCTCGTGGTTTTCAAGCGAAATATGTCGCTGCCGATCTTCGCCGGCATCTTGATCGCAGAGTACTTGGCCACGCGATAATCGCCTTGGCTTTGCATCAGCTTTTGTTGCACCGAAATGCCGTTGTCGAGGCCGATCCACAAAATAATCTCGGGGAAACTGCCGCGCGTCTTCTCGCTCTTGGGAATCAGTTGCAGCTTCGCCGCCGCAATGTTATCGACCGTCTCTTCCCCCTGGTAGCTGACGTCGAACATTTTCTTCAAGTCCTGTCCGCTGCCTCCGAATCCCAGGACGAGAAAGCTTTCCACCTGTTCGCGGTTGGCGCCCGCCGAATATTCCATGACTTGCTCAATTTTCGGCTGGTACACCTGAAGTTTGCCGTCCTTATAGAGCACAAACTTGCGATCGGGCTCCCTGAAATCGGCCATCATTTCGATTTCTTTCCCCGCCCGGCGGTAGTAGACCGTGCCCTTCTGCGCGTCGTGCTCGTCCACCACTTTTTGATACTGATCAAAAACGAAATCAGCCTGTGCGCTTTGGAAGTGGGCAGCGCCTTCGTCCATTTTCTTGAGGATGCTGTCCAGGGTCGGCGCATCCTGTTTTTGTGCGGCCCCGAGCCAGGTCAGCAAGGCCAGCCAGAGCGCTCCGACGGTAAGTCCAATGCTAGGCAAGAAAAATCGCCTCACTGTTTTCTCTTTACCCAAACCCGGTAGCTTTGCGCGTTCCCTTGATGATCGGGCAAGGGTTCGTACTTCACGATCGTTACCCCACCCGAAATCGGCTCGATCACGCGCCGCAACTGATCGCGCACCGAAGCATCGTCTCCCGGCGCAATGCCCGCGGCCGAAATTTCGTAGACCAGGCCGCCTTGCGCATCGGGGGTAACGACCACATCGGTGGCATGCGGGTTGCGAGCCACTGGTTTATCTTTGAAGTTGATCCAGTAGGGCGAGGCGAAGATAAAAATCAGGATCAGCGTCACCATGATGTCGTAGTGAAGCGTGCCACGCTCATGCTGCCACAAGATATAGCTGCGGATTGTTCGCCAAGCGGCGTTCATCGGTAGGGCAGGCGGGCCCGAGGCGGTCGTGCTGATTTCCACACTTTGCAAGTTTAGTGTTCTCATCCTTTCTTGGCAATGCTTGACTGTCATCCTGAGCAAGCGTTCTTTGCGCAGCGAAGGATCTGGACGAGCCGCGCGTTGTGTCGCGCTTTTTGCGACACAATAATCGCGCGTTTGGCTCGCCTCCTTATCAAATTGCACCACCACCCTCCAGCTGCTAGCTTCTAGCCACTCGCTGAAAGTCTCGGTTTACACTAAGCAGCTAGAGGCTCTTTGCCGTGATGCGCTCCGCGCCCATGTACGGCCGCAGCGCTTCCGGTATTGCCACGCTCCCATCAGCCTGCTGGTAGTTCTCCACAATCGCCACCCAGGTGCGGCCCACCGCCAAGCCGCTTCCGTTCAGCGTGTGCACGAACTCGGTCTTGTTCTTGCCTTCCGGGCGATAGCGAATATTTG
>Ga0187769_10002736_pt1 | contig 10397 bp, 6 predicted proteins | sample 0116_SJ02_MP02_1_FD_133140 | JGI IMG/M metagenome (GOLD analysis project Ga0187769, IMG submission 133140) | Tropical peat soil microbial communities from peatlands in Department of Meta, Colombia - 0116_SJ02_MP02_10_MG | ecosystem: Environmental > Terrestrial > Soil > Wetlands > Peat | place... | reverse complement strand
TGCGCGACATGCTGGACAACGATGAGCCCTATCCGATCACGGCTTGGTCGGCGCAATTCCGGCGCATTCGTTCCGATCTCGATGACGCTCTGCGGCGTGAGGAAAGTCTTGCCGTTGCCCGCCGCACTCCGCAGCAAAGGGAATATCTTGCCACCTCGCTCGCGCAATTCTGGGATTCCGTGGACCGCACGTTCGCCCTGGCCCAGCAGGGCAAGGGCCTCGATGCGAGAGACCAAATCCGGATTACGCTGCAAGCGCGGCAGGCGGCTTTGAGCACGAGTGTGGCCCGTTTGCTCGTGGAGAACAACGAAAGCGAAGAACAGGCGGCGCTGCAAATCGCGCAGATTTACGCAAGAGTGCAGCGTCAAGTGTATTGGTTTCTCACCGCGACGTTGGCGGCCATCCTACTTACAAGCCTGTATCTGATTTATTCGAACCGGCGGTTGTTTGCACAGCTTGCCACGCTCTCCGAACAACGCAGCGACCTGGCTCATAAGTTGATTGCGACGCAAGAATCCACGCTGAGCCACGTCTCTCGTGAGCTGCACGACGAGTTCGGCCAAATCCTCACCGCGGTCGGCTTGATGCTGGGCCGCGCGGAGCGCCACGCTCCCGAAGGCTCGCCGATCCGCACAGAATTGCGGGAGGTCAGCGAAATCGCGCAGGCGACGCTAGACCGCGTTCGGAGTCTCTCGCAGACGCTGCACCCGGTGATGCTGGACCAATCGGGGTTCGAGAACACAATCGATTGGTACATCGAGACCGTTGAGAAACAGGCGGGAATCGCCATTCACTACGAAAAATCGGGCACTCCATTTCCCGTGTCCAGTGGCGCGGGTATTCATATCTATCGCATACTGCAAGAGGCATTGAACAATGTCGTGCGCCATTCGGGGGCCCGGGAGGCCTGGGTGCGATTACGATTTCTCACAGCCGAATTGCAGCTTGAAGTGGAAGATCATGGAAGGGGGTTTGTGGCGGGTGCTGCAAGCAAAGGAATCGGCTTGGTGGCGATCCGCGAGCGCACGGAACTCCTTGCCGGCACGATTGAATTTGCGCATCCACCGGAGGGTGGAACGCTGGTGCGCTTGAGCGTGCCGAGAGACTCACGGGATTTGAATGGCGAAGGCGAATAAAATCTCGGTCTTGCTGGTTGACGATCACAACCTCGTTCGCCGCGGTTTCCGGCGGATGCTCGAAGATGAGGGGGACATTGAGGTGATCGGAGAAGCGGCTGACGGCAAGGACGCGATTCGACTTGCCAAGCAGCTGCGGCCGCTGGTGATCGTGATGGATTGCGCGCTGCCGGAGATGAACGGGCTGGTGGCAACGCGGCGAATCCTCGCGGATTCGCCGTCGACCGCAATTCTCATGCTGAGCATGCATTCGGAGGATACGCTGGTGCGCCAGGCACTCGATGCGGGCGCACGGGGATACGTCCTAAAGAACGCGATTGACCTCGAATTGGCCACTGCGATTCGCCGAGTGGCCGCGGGCGAGACCGTGCTCGAGCCGGGACTGGCTCGCGCGGCAACATTGAAAGGCGAGAAGCTCGCTGGGCTCACCGCTCGCGAACTTGAGATTCTGCAACTGATCGTTGACGGCAAGTCGAACAAGAAGATCGCGGAAGATCTCGACTTGAGTGCGAACACGATCGCCGTCCATCGGGCGAACATCATGAACGCTCTGGGAATTCACAAGACGGCGGAATTAGTAGCTTACGCGATCCGGAACGGGCTGGTGAATATTCCGTGAATCGCAGGTCATTTCTCTTGGGACTTGCGGGTTTCGCCTCCGCCTCAGGCTTGCGATTGACCGGCTACGGATCCGAAGATGCCCGCGCGGCAACGCCGCCAGAGTTTCCCGACCCGGGATTCCGTCTGACGGACGTCACGAGGGCCGCCGGGATTCAGTTTCGTCACAACAGCGGCGCATTCGGCGGCAAGTTCCTCCCGGAAACACTCGGCTCGGGGTGCGCTTTCCTCGATTACGACGCCGACGGCTGGCAAGACATCCTGCTCATCAATGGCATGGACTGGCCCGGCCACAAACAGAGCCACAGCACGCTCCGGCTGTACCGCAACAATCGAAACGGCAGTTTCACGGACGTAACCCGCCAAGCCGGCTTGGAAATTGAGATGTACGGTATGGGAGTTTCGGTCGGCGACTACGACAACGACGGCTTCCCCGACATTCTTATCACTTGCGTCGGGCAGAACCGTCTCTTCAAGAATACGGGCAAGGGCACGTTTGTGGACGTGACGCGAACGAGCGGGCTCACGGGAAAGCAGGGTTTCAGCACTTCGGCGCTGTGGTTCGATTACGACCGGGATGGACTTCTCGATCTTGTTGTTTGCAACTACGTGCGATGGTCGCCGGCGCAGGACGTGTTTTGCAGTTTGGACGGAATACACAAGTCGTACTGCACTCCGGAAGCGTATCGCGGCGAGACCTGCTGGCTCTTTCACAATCGGGGTGACGGATCGTTCGAGGACGTCACCGCTACCAGTGGAATCTTCGACAGCAGCTCGAAATCGCTGGGCGTGGCGATGCTCGACTACGATCAGGACGGGTGGCTGGACCTGCTCGTCACCAATGACACGCAGCCGAACAAGCTCTACCGCAACCGGCGCAACGGCACATTCGAGGATGTTGCCGTCCAGGCGGGAATCGCATTCAGCAGCGAGGGAAAAGCACGCGCGGGAATGGGTGTGGATACCGGAGACTTCGACAACTCGGGCCGGCCGGGCGTGGCGATCACCAATTTCGACGATGAAATGATCGGGCTCTATCGCGCCATCGGCGACGGGGCCTATCTGGACATTGCGCAAACGGCAGGCGTGGGTCTCGCCTCGATGAACACGCTCGGGTTCGGCTGCCTGTTCCTCGACGTGGATCTTGACGGCTCCCTGGACTTAGCAATCGCCAACGGGCACATCGATGAAACCGTGCGAAACATTCGCGGAAACGTCGGCTACGCGCAAGCACCGCAACTCTTCCTGAACGATGGCCGGGGATATTTTCACGACGTTGCTTCCGCTGTCGGCAATGATTTCGGCCGGGCAAGGGTGGGCCGCGGACTGTGCTACGGCGATTTCGACCGCGACGGTGATTTGGACATTTTGATGACGACCAATAACGGGCCGGCTGTTCTCTTCCGCAACGACAACTCAACCGGAAACAAGAGCGTGCGATTTCACCTCGTGGGCACGAAATCGAATCGCGACGCTGTTGGGGCCGTGGTTCGAATTTACAGCGAGGGATCGGTTCAAACCCGAATGGTCAAGACCGGATCGAGTTACTTGTCGCAATCGGAATTGCCCGTCACCTTCGGTCTGGGCCGCAGGGAGAAAATCGATCGTGTCGTAATCGATTGGCCCAGCGGAAGGACCGAAGAATTCAAGAATCTGCAGTCTGGCAGGTCGTATGAATGCACCGAAGCACGAGGAATTGCCAGCCGCTAGGCCGCTAATGGATTTGCACTATTGTCTTTCCTCGGCTCCCACGATTTAATTCCGGCGCACGGAGTCCAAACAGTTTCCCAGCGGAAGAAACGAAATTGGCTATATCGATTCGCCTTCGGAGGTGAGCCTTGAAGGACCGCATATTCATCAGAATTTCCCTCTGCGCACTTTTCGCAATGGGTTTCGCTGCGCACGCAAGGGCGCAAAGCAATTACGCGTCCGTCACAGGGACGGTCGTCGACCCCCAACGTTTCCCGGTGATAGGCGCAACAGTGGAGTTCAGGGCCCTCAGCACGGGGGCCGTCCGGCACTTTGTGACCAACGAAGGAGGAATATTTGAGGCATCGGCGATACTGCCGGACGACTACGAGGTCACGGCATCCGCTTCCGGGTTCGCAGAGACAAAGAAGTCGCTCCATGTGGAAGTTGGCCAGAACCTTGCGATTGAATTGGCCCTGATGTTAAGCGGAACTTCACTACAAGTGCTGGTATCGGCGCAAACCGACGTGCTTCGCGTGAATGACGCCAGCGTCGGTGAAGTGGTCGAACCGAAATCGATTCAAGAGCTGCCTTTGAACGGCCGAACGCTGCTGGATCTGGCGCTGACAGTGCCCGGCACCCACATGGGTTTCGGCGCGCAAGAAGGAAATGTCAACCCGCTCTATTGGCGTCCTGGACAGAACTCCGCGCTGGTCATCGGCGGCGGGCGCTCCAATGCGAATTTCTACCTCATCGATGGCTCGACCAATACAGACCCGACGTTCAACACGCAGAATCTGAGTCTTTCTCCGGACGCAGTGAAGGAATTCCAAGTGCAGACCAGCAGTTACACTGCGGACATGGGCGGCGCGGGGGGCGGGGTGATCAACATAGCATCGCGCTCGGGCACAAGCCAGCTTCACGGCACAGTCTACGAGTTTATACGCAATGGCGCGTTAGACGCCGCCACGTTTGACTCGATGGGCAACAAGTTCCTCGTCCAGAACAATTTCGGAGGATCCCTCGGCGGCCCACTCCTCAAGAAGGGAACCTTCTTCTTCGTGAATTATGAGGGACTTCGCCTCACGCAGACTGACACGCAAATTCTGACTGTTCCGACTCAAGCCGAAAAAAATGGCGATTTCAGCATGAGCGGAGTGAACATCTACAACCCGACCAACAATGCCAGCGCCTCTCCCACTAACCCGCGGCCCCAATTCGCTGGAAACGTGATTCCTCCGCTCTGCACCAATCCGAATCCCACGCCGACGAACTGCACAATCAATCCGAACTCGCCGATCAATCCGGTGGCCTGGAGGTTTTTGCAACTTTACGTGCCCGATCCCAACATGACCATGATGGGGAGTGGGTCTGACTCGAACAATTATCTCGACGCGCGAAATGAAAGACATCACAACGACCAGGGTACGGCGCGCGTGGACCATATTTTCAACAATGGCGATGGGCTTTTTGTGCGTTACTCGCTCAGCGCGGAGAGCGGCTTCACGCCAACGACCAGCATGATGAATCCCGTCGCCCAGAATCTGCCCGGCTTTGGCGCGAACTTCGACAACTTGTCCCAGCAATCCGTGGTTTCCTGGAATCACATCTTCTCAAGCACCAAGCTCAACACAGGTTCGGTCGCGCTTTCGCGACTCTCGATGAATCACACGTCCCAGAACGACAACGTCAACAATATTGTCGGGCAGCTCGGCATCAGCGGCGTCGGCTATGGCGGGCCAGGCGCCTGGGGAGCGCCGTGGTTTGCCGTGCAGGGTTATACCGGCATGGGCGACACTTACGCGGCGACTCCGATGCACGCCTGGGATACGGTGATCGAGGTCCGAGACACGTTTGCCTGGCAGAAGGGACGCCACGGACTGAAGTTTGGAGGGAGTTTCCGCCGGTTCATTTGGCCGATGTGGGGATTCTTTGAGAACCGCGGGTATTATCAGTTCACACCGGGATACACGAGTCAAACGGGAGCCAATGACGGCACGGGTTCGGCCTTGGCGAGTTTCTTGCTCGGGCTCCCAGTCGTCAAGCAAGTTCAAGCTGGAATACCGCAGATGAATCTACGCAATTGGGGCCTCGACGGATTCGCGGAAGACAGCTGGCAAGCGACCTCGAACACGACATTAGATATCGGTCTGCGGTATGAGTTCGCGACTCCGCTCTGGGATCGTCACTACACGAACTCGAACATGATCTTCAACGATGGGGTCCCCTCCATTTTCATCGGGGGACAAAACGGCTATCCGACTGGCCTGATGTACTCAAACAAACATAATTTCGCGCCCCGTGTGGGAGTCGCGAGAAACATACCGCATTGGGGACTCGTGCTTCACGCGGCATACGGCATCTTCTATACGCCCGTGGACCAAAATACATGGTGCAATCAGAGGCACAATGTGCCGAACGTTTTCCCCGAAACGATTCAGAACAACAACTACAATGTCGCCACAGCGGCGAACGCTCTCGGATTTAATTTCGCGCCGCCAGTCCTTGGGCCAACGTCATTGGGCGGCACGCCGGTCAGCTTCACGGCCTTTGATCCTCACGCGCCGGCCGAATACGTTCAGCAATGGAATGCGCATATTGGAAAGAGCCTCGGCCAGAATGCGACCCTAGAAATCGGCTACATTGGCTCGCGTGGATTCCATCTGCAGCAAGCCGTGCTGATTAACAACGCGCCGCCGGGGCCCGGCTCTATCGGTCCACGCCGTCCGATTCAATCCGTGAGTTTTGTTCCGAACACAGTGTTTCCCGCACAAGACACGGTCGTCGGCAACGGAACTCTTACTTCACCGGCAATCAACCTCTTGGAGAATTCCGCGAGGAGCTGGTATGACGCGGGGTACATCAATCTGCACCGGCGCTATTCGCATGGCCTGAGTCTATTGGCGAACTACACTTTTGCGAAAAACCTGACGACGGCTCCGGACTTTCGATCGCCGATGGATGAATCGGTCCTGCCACAAAACAGCTTCGATTTGGCGGCCGAGAAAGGGCCCGGCTGTGATGTCCGGCATCGCTTTGCGCTGAGCAGCGTGTATGACCTTCCTGCCTACAGTGGCACGGCGTGGACGCGGCTGCTGTCCGAAAATTGGCACCTCTCCGCGATTTATCAATTCCAAACCGGGATGCCATTCACGATTTCCGTCTTCGGCGACACGGCGAACTCGGGGACGCTCCTGGGCGAGAACCCGATCCGCGCGGACTATACCGGTCAACCCATATTCGGTCCGGGAACACACACGGCTGCGGAATGGTTCAATCCCGCCGCATTCGCGGCTCCTCCTGCTTACACGTTCGGTGATGTGGGCCGGAATTCTCTCTATGGCCCGGGGCTGCAAACTCTCGATGTCTCCTTGACGCGAGCGTTCCAAGTCACTGAGAAAATCGGCTTGCAGATTCGCGGCGAGGCCTTCAATGCCCTCAACAAGGTGAATCTCGGCACGCCAAACCGCTACGTGAATGAGCCACAGTTCGGCACGGATACGATGACCATGACACCGGGCCGAGAAATCCAATTGAGCGCTCGCCTTTTCTTCTGATGGCGGCGTAACAGGATTGGATCGCGTTTAGCCCATCCAGACTGGCCAGGCTCAGAGGTCCGCCGTATTCGGTTGGCCCTATCTAGATGTGGGATGAGTTCAACGGGGATTCGGTCCCTGGTGTTTTTGCAGTATCGCCCCGGGATTCGTACCGCGTTCTAATCCCGTCAGTTTTTTCCCTTGTTCTAAACCGGGGAACTCTCAAACTTCGGTTTTTGATCTGCGCCTAAGGGGGTGTGCTATGGAAGGTTGGAGAATTCGCTCTTGGATTGCAAAGGTTGGAATCAATTCGGTCGGCTCTGCACTCTGTCTCTTGGCCCTATGTGCCAGCGGAACGATCGCACGCGCTCAAGGATGCGTGGCCGCTCACTCGAGCTAGCGTGCGATGGACGAGCTAAGCGATACGGACAATTCACACGGTAATATCGCTTTAAGCGTGTCACTAAAAATATCGACAGGCGTGGATTGGGTACTCAATGGGCGAATGGGTGAGGCGCCCAAACCGGTGGTGAAACATTTCTGACACGCTTTCTCTCTCCGATTCGGATAAACTTCCGCGAGCCTGAGGGCGCGCGCCACCAAGACCTTGCTGACAATTTCGACCACATTGCGGATGGCAGGCCACTGTGCGTCCGTTGCGCTGTTGGCTGGGGCGCTGTGTCTCTTCGCGCAAACGGCTCCCCCAAAAGAGCACGCGCAGACGGTGCAACCCCCAGCCGTCTATTTCGAGGACCTTGCGGGCCGGACCGGACTGACAGCGCTCAACGTCTATGGTGGAGACACGCACAAGGAATTCATCATCGAGCAGCCGGGCAACGGCGCAGTTATCTTCGATTACGACAACGATGGCTGGCCCGACATTTTTCTGCCCAACGGCTCAACCATTGAGGGATTTCCACCGGGCCAGGCGCCGACCGGCCACCTGTACCACAACAATCACGACGGCACATTCACCGACGTCACCGTCAAGGCGGGTCTGGCGCATGCCGGCTGGGCGCAGGGCGCGTGCGTAGGCGACTACGACAACGACGGATATCTGGATCTAGTCGTGACGTACTGGGGGCAAACCATTCTGTACCACAACAACGGCGACGGAACCTTCACCGACGTAACGGAAAAAGCGGGATTGAAGACCTCCGGCAGCCCGTGGAGCACTGGGTGCAGCTTCATCGATTACGACCGCGACGGCAAAGTGGATCTTTTCCTCTCGCGCTATGTGGATTTCAGTTATGAGACGGCCCCGCATCCGGGCCAGGGATTAACATGCACGTGGAAGGGGTTGGATGTATCTTGCGGCCCGCGCGGGCTGAAACCGGGCGTGAATGCGCTTTACCACAACAACGGCGACGGCACGTTTACCGACGTTTCGGAGAAATCGCATATCAGGCCGACTTCGGAATGCTTCGGTTTTACGTCGCTCACCGCAGATTTCGATCAGGACGGATGGCCCGATATCTACGTCACGTGCGATGCCACGGCCAATCTGCTCTATCACAACAATCAGGACGGGACGTTTACCGAAATGGCCCAACAGGCAGGTGTGGCGTACAACGAAGATGGCTTTGTGCAATCCGGGATGGGATTGACCGCCGGAGATTACACGCACGACGGGCTTCAGGACGTCGTGCAAACAAACTTCACCGATGATTCGCCGACGGTTTACCTCAACCGCGGAGGGATGAATTTCGACGACGTTACTTTCACCGCAGGCTTGGCCAAGATCCGGAATTGGCTCGGCTGGGGAGTGCAATTCTACGACTTCGACAACAGCAGCTGGCCGGGAATCCTGATAGTCAACGGCCACGTGTATCCCGAAGTCGACGGCAAAGGCCTGGGAACGAGTTACCGGGAGCCGCGGGTCCTGTATTACAACTTGCACGACGGAACGTTCGCCAACATCACGGCGGATGCAGGGCCTGCGCTCAGCGAAAAGCACTCCGGCCGGGGGCTGGCTCTCGGCGATCTCTTCAACGACGGCCACGAAGAGGCGCTTGTAAACAACATGAATGAGAAGCCCTCCCTCTACTACAACACGAAGCCCGTCGGGAATTTCATCAGCCTGCAGCTGATCGGCGTCAAGTCGAATCGCGCGGCGATCGGGGCCGTCGTCACGCTGGAATCGGGAGACGGCCAGTACGCCCAGGAAGTGCGCAGCGGAGGTGGATTCATTTCGCAGAGCGACCTGCGGTTGCATTTCGGTTTGGGCAAGGCGGCAACAGCGGAAAAGATCGTAATTCGCTGGCCGAGCGGGTTGGTGGAGACGCTACAGAATCTCCCGGCAAATCACTTCTACGTGGTACGGGAAGGAAGCGGGATCGATCCGAGCATGACTCACGGGCCGAGCAGCACGCCGGCCTATATTGCCGCGCCAAAATGACATTTACCGCGCTTGTTCGACTGGAAGCCGCTGCGCGCGATGCAAATGAGGTACAATCCCGCCGGTACCCAAGGAATCTCGATGATAAGGAGAGCCCCATGATTAGACGCCACACGCTTGTACTGTTCGCGGCATTGTTGGTTGTCGCTTCCGGCATTTCCTTCGCGCAAAACCCGAGTCCCGCGGCGGCTCCGCCGCAAGCAAAGGATACAATTCTGAAAGTCGCGGACATCAACGGGCAGCTTTTCCCCACGACCGTGTTCTTTAGCGGACGGACCGCGACGTCCCAAATGGACAATGTCGGTGGCGTGCGCTATGCCGATGGTCATCTGGTTCTCGCGGCCCTGGTGGACAGTTCGGGTTACGCCTCGCAAATTCGAATGAAGTATCAGGGCTATCTCATTACAGAGGTTGAGATCTTTATCAGCGGCCAGACGCTCAAGCCCGGCGCATATGGCTTCGGCTTTCTCGATAACAACAAATTCGTGGCGATGGATCTCGGCGCGAACGACGTGTTGCAAGCCACCTCGACGCGCGACGCCGATATCCGGCACCCCATGCCGCTGCAAATCGTCGCGGGGGCTGAGGCCGGCGACTATCGCCTCTATCACGGCCGCGATTACATCGAATTCCACCGCCAGGGGCACTGAGAAGAAACTGGGCAGTGCACACCCTGGGTTTTAGAGCCTGACTGGGTTCCCGACCAAGAACGCCGCGGCCCCGCTCGGGAGGGGCTTACTTTGTCCTTGGTTGAGGCGGACGGCGGAAACCGCCGCACGCTTCCTCTATTCTGGCGGCTACGGCAAAAACCGCCTCTTCCTCCCAGGGGCGACCGACGATTTGCACTCCGATCGGCATCCCCTCCGGTGATTGACTGACGGGCACGACGGCGGCTGGATTCCCGAGCAAGTTGAACCACTGCGAATACGCCATGGCCTTGAGGTATCCGAGCCTTTGCCCTTGAACGGTCCATGCTCGTTCGCCGTGGTGAAACGCCGGAATGGCGCAGACGGGGCAGAT
>Ga0187769_10002735_pt1 | contig 10401 bp, 14 predicted proteins | sample 0116_SJ02_MP02_1_FD_133140 | JGI IMG/M metagenome (GOLD analysis project Ga0187769, IMG submission 133140) | Tropical peat soil microbial communities from peatlands in Department of Meta, Colombia - 0116_SJ02_MP02_10_MG | ecosystem: Environmental > Terrestrial > Soil > Wetlands > Peat | place... | reverse complement strand
GTACGAGGCGCTCCTCTTCCGGCCCGAGATCCAGGAGGTCGTGGAGGGCGCGGTGGTCGAGATTCGCAAATTCGGCGCCTTCGTCCGGTTCGGTCCGCTGGACGGCCTCCTCCACGTATCCCAGATCATGGACGACCGGGTGAACATCGACGAGCACAACCAGCGCCTCGTGGGGGTCGAGTCGAAGAAGGACCTCAAGGTCGGCTACCGGGTCCGGGCCCGGGTCGTCTCGCTGTCGCTCTCCGAGATTTCCCCTCGGGACAGCCGCATCGGCCTGACGATGCGCCAGCCGGCGCTCGGCCGCTTGGAATGGATCCAGGAGGCCCACAAGCGGGCCGACGAGAAGGCGGGCAAGAAGCCCTCCTCCGGGCCTGCCGGCAAGAAGCCGGTCGCGAAGCCGGCCGCGAAGCCGCCGACGGCCGCGGGGTGAGCATGATCAACCTCAAGGCGTGCAAGAGTTGCAACACGATCACCGAGGCGGCGAAATGCCCCCGGTGCGGCGGCGAGACCTCCCGCGAGTGGCAGGGGTACCTCGTCGTCATCGACCCGGAGAAGTCGGAGATCGCACGCAAGATGGGGATCCATGCCGCGGGCCGGTACGCGCTCCGCGTCAAGTGAAGGACGCGCCTGGGTCGTACCCGAGTCGCTCCGACCGACCCTGGCGGAACGGTACGGGCCCGTCCATGCCGGCGCCGACGCCGATCGACGGCTCGTCGCCCTCGGGACGTTCGGAGCCTGCGGGGACCGGGTGACCGCTCGAGCGATCGAGCTGAAGCACCTCCCGTTCATCGGCATTGTAGACTACAAGACGAAGCGGAAGGAGCCGGTCCCTGCCGGGACGTTCGCCCCCCTCGCGGCCCGACAACTCGTCCGGGTCCGGAACCCCGCGGGGACCCTCACCGAGGAGCTGCGCTCGGCCGTGAAGGGGTTGGTCCGGTCGGGCGGCGGGCTCGTCGAAGTGGACGGAGAGGAGGACCTCGGCTCGCTCGCGCTTGTCGAATCCCTCCCCGCCGGGGCCACCGTTATATACGGCATCCCGGGTGCGGGGGTCTCCTTTGTCCGCGTGGACGCGGTGTCCAAGGAGCACGTTCGGCACCTGATCGCGCTGATGGAACGGAGACGGATCCCCCTTGGAGATTAAGATCACCGACGAGCACGCGAACCCCCTGTTGAAGCGGCGTGAGTACCACTTCGAGATCGCGCACGCGACGGCAGCGACCCCGACCCGCGAGCAGGTGCGGGCCGAGCTCGCGAAGATCTTCAACGCGCCGAAGGACCGTGTCATCGTCGAGCGGATGAACGCGCGCTTCGGCACGGCCGTGACCCGCGGCGAGGCGAGGGTCTACGAGTCGGCCGAGGTCGCGAAGACGATCACCCGCGAGCACATCCTCGTCCGCAACAAGCTCAAGGAGAAGCCCCAGAAGGGCACCCCGGCGGCGGCCCCCGCCGCCCCCGAAGCCCCGAAGGCGGAGCCCGAGAAGGCTCCGGCCGAGCCGAAGAAGGAGTGAGGCCGCGTGGCGAAAGCGCGCATCGGGCTCTACGAGACGAAGGGCGACCAGCTCACGCGCACGCACAAGTCCTGCCCGAAGTGCGGGCCGGGTACCTTCCTCGCGGAGCACTCCGACCGTCGCTCGTGCGGCCGATGCGGTTACTCCGAATCGAAGGCCCCTCCCCCGGCGAAGGGGAAGGTCGCGAAGGCCGCGTGAGCGCCCGGCGCACCTCCGGGTCGCGACGCTAGGTTCCGGAAGCCTTCTGGGCAGGACCGGCCGGTGCCCCCTGGTCCGGTAGGGCCACGGCCTGGGCGATGCCGTAGAACACCATCGCGACGATGAACGCGACCGCCATCCCGAAGGAGTAGTCGTCGTTCGAGAAGCCGGAGAGGATGAACTGAACGCCGGCCGCGTCCGCGCCGAGCAACGAGAGGAGGCCCGCGACGTTGAGCCAGCGCATCATCCGGGGCTCGGAGCTCGGCAGCGAAAGGACCACGAGGACGACGGCGAGAATGAGGATGATCACGGCGATCGCGTAGTGCGCGCTCAGCACCGGGTCCCCCGTGTAGCGGAGCGCGGTGCCGACGTTGTCGGTGGAGGGGAACGTGCCGAAGAGGGCGACCCAGACGCCCAGGACGAACTGGAGGGAGATGAGCATCACGATCACTCGGAGCAGGAGGACCAATCGAGGGCTCGAAGCCATGACTCACCCGGCCCCCGAAGTCCGGGCCCCATTCATATCCATTCCCGTCGGAAGGCGGCGGTTAGTCTCGGCGTCCGCGGTCGGTCGGTCCGACACCGTTCGGGTCGTTCCGACGAATCGGGGCTCATCCCCTCCGCGGGTTCAGGCGGTGTCTTGGGCCAAGGAAAGTCGGCGGGCGCTGTGGCGGAAGAGGAGCACCGCCGGGACAACGGGTGCGAGCAGGAGGAGCCAGATGACGAGCGGATTCGCCGTGAACGAGAGCACCGCGCCGCCGAGGAGCACCGAGAGGATGAACCCGACCGCCCCGACCATGGCGAATGCTCCGTTGTAAGCTCCCACCTCGCCCGAGGGCGCGAGGTTGGAGGGAAGGGTCGCTTGGGGGATGGTGATGAGGTTCTCGCCGAAGGTGAGCACGACGACGGCGAGGAAGAAAACGGCCGTGGGAACGACGGCGAAGAGTCCCGCGGCGCCGAGACCGAGGAACGCCGCTCCGTAGAGAAGGAGACCGAGGATCGCGATCGTCGTGTGGCGGCGGCCGATGACGCTCTCGGTCGTGGCACTCTGGCCGAACACGACCACGAGGCCGTTCAGGGCGAGCCCGACCCCGAGGAGCGAGTAGGAGATCCCGAGCACGTTGTGGACGAACAGCGGGAACGTCACGCCCCACTGGCCGACCACTAGCGCGGCCAGCGCGACCGCGAGGAGGAGCTCGAGCGCGACCCGGTCGTGCGCGAGCCGGCGGAAGCTCGCGGCCATGCTGGGCGGCTTCGGGTCGGAAAGGGGCGACTCCGGTCGGCCGGCTCTCGACCGCATCCGTGCCAGCTCGAGGTCGCGCGGCGACGGAGCGAGGGTCAGCGCGAGGAAGAGCGCGCCGGCCGCGATGATGCCCGTCGCCACGGCGACGGAGCCCGCGAAGCCGATCGACGCGATGAGCAGACCCCCCGCCGTGACTCCCGCGGAGTATCCGGCGTTGAAGCCGATGCGGTAGAAGGTGAAGCCGCGGGTCCGCTCGGAACCGCTCGCGAAGTCGGCGATGTACGCCGATGCGGCCGGCCCGGCGAGGGTCGCGATCAGCCCACCGCCCAGCGCCGCGGCGATCGCACCGGGAAGTGACTGGAGAGCGAACGCGTAGGCGAGGCCCGCGGTCGCGGCCGTTTCCCCCGCGAGCCCGAGCAGGATGAGGCGGCGGCGGCCGACCCGGTCCGTCAGGAGCCCGCCGAGAAAGTTGAACGGCAGGAGCACCACGCCGACTCCCGCGATGATCGCGCCGACCTCGACGTAGCTCAGCCGCAGGACGTTCACCAGGAAGAGCGCCAGGAACGGGTTGTAGAGCGCGTTCCCCAGCATCCGGATCGCGACGCCGACGCCCAGGAGTCGGAGGTTGCGGTCCACGTGGGCCCACGGGGCCGTCGACTAAGAAGCTCGACACACCGGGAGTGGGTGCCGGTGGTCCACGAAACCGGCATCCTCCCGACGCGGCCGCCAGCCGAAACGTCAAGAACGGGCCTGTTCTGGGACGGCGTTCTCCCGGAGGCGACGGGCCCGTAGTATAGCTTGGACATCACGGAGGCCTCCGGAGCCTCAAACCCGGGTTCGAATCCCGGCGGGCCCGTGACTCCGGTGACCGGGTCGAAAGGTCGGTCGACCGGAGAGTTCGGCCGGGAACCTCCGCCGGCCAGGGACCTAACAACGTTCAAGTAAGGCGACCGGGGTGAGGGGTCCGTCCATGCCATTCGGAAAATCATCGGAGCATCCGGCGCGGGACGATACACCGCTCGAAGGGGTGACCGACTCCGCTCAGCTGGTCGCCCGCATCGAGGAGGAGCTCGACCTTCTCGTCCGCAACGTCGACATCCTCGAACGCCTCACGAAGAGCCCCCCGACGGGGATCATCCGACTCTCGGAGGCCCTCCACCTGCCGATCCACAAGACGCGCTATTCCCTGCACTTGCTCGAACGCGAGGGGGTCATCCAGCCCTCGGCGGACGGCGCCGTCGTGACCGACAAGGCCCGGGAGTACTGGGCGAACCTCGATTCCTCCCTCGACCGGATCACGGAGCTCATCCAGCACCTGAAACAAAGGGCGACCGAACACGTCGTTCGCTCGCCGTCCGGCCGGAAAGGCTATTAGCGCGATGCCAGCTCGGCGCCCCCGGTGCCGCCGTAGCTCAGTGGTAGAGCGATCGGCTGTTAACCGAAAGGTCAGCGGTTCGAAAGGAGGGCGGAACTCTGCCGCCGTCCCCAAACTCCGCTCGGCGGCGCCTCCGCCTTCTCGGATGCGGGCCCGTAGCTTAGCCCGGCTTAGAGCGACCGGCTCATAACCGGTCGGTCGACGGTTCAAATCCGTCCGGGCCCACTGCCTGCGAGCGTACGGACGAACGCACCTCCCTCGACGACTCTCGAAGTCCCGCGGAGGAGCCCGAACCACCGGAGGTTGGCGGGTCCGAATCACGCGAGGGGCTAAAGGGGAGGAGGCGATGCGAACCGCATGAAGTCCCGCCACCTCGGTCGAAACGGGCCCCGTGTTTCGGCCATCGGGCTCGGTTGCATGGGCATGTCGCAATCCTACGGGCGTCCCGACGACACGGAGTCCGTGGCCACGCTCCATCGCGCCCTCGACCTCGGGGTCAACTTCCTCGACACGGCGGACATCTACGGGCCGTTCACGAACGAGGAGCTGGTCGGTCGAACGATCCGGGAGCGACGTGAGGACGTGTTCCTCGCGACGAAGTGCGGGTTCGTGCCGGGCGAAGCGGGTCGACCGGGACAGGTCGACGGGAGCCCGGAGCACATCCGGGCCGCCTGCGACGCGAGCCTCCGCCGTCTCGGGGTCCGTACGATCGACCTCTACTATCTCCACCGGGTCGATCCCCGAACGCCGATCGAGGAGAGCGTCCGCGCGATGGCCGGCCTGGTCAACGAAGGGAAGGTTCGCTATCTCGGACTTTCCGAGGTGAGCCCTCGGACCCTGCGCCGAGCCTTGGCCGTTCATCCGATCACGGCCGTCCAGAGCGAGTACTCGCTCTGGACGAGGGACCCGGAGGGTGGGATCCTCCCGGCCTGTCGCGAACTCGGCGTCGGCTTCGTTCCGTTCAGCCCCCTCGGGCGTGGATTCCTCTCGGGCACGGTGCGCACACTGGAGGGGCTCCCTGCCGACGACTTCCGCCGTGGAGTTCCTCGATTCCAGGAGGGAAACTTGGGCCCCAACCTCGCCCTCGTCGACCGTTTCGCGGGGGTGGCGGCCGAGAAGGGCTGCACACCCGCCCAGCTCGCCCTCGCTTGGGTCCTCGCCCAGGGCGAGGAGATCGTCCCGATCCCCGGTACCAAACGGAGAAGGTACCTGGAAGAGAACGCCGCCGCGGTCGAGATCTCGCTCTCCGCCCGGGACCTTGCACGGATCGAAGGAGCCGTCCCCAAGGGCTCCGCGGCGGGCGAGCGGTACTCGCCCAGCAGCGCGGCGCTGGTGGACCGCTAGCCGAGAGCCAAGGACCGAAGGTTCCGAACTATCCCGCCGGGCGCCCGCAGTTCCGGCAGAAGCGCGCTCCGGGAACCAGCGCGCTCCCGCACTGGGAACAGAAGCCCCCACCACCGGGGGGCGGAGGGGCCGCCGGTGGAGGTGGGGCCGCCGAAGCGAGCGGAGGGGGCGGCGCAGCGAAGACGGCGGGGGGCGGGGCATAGTACGGCGGTTGTCCCATGGCCCCGGGGCCCTCGGTCATCGCATCTCCGAGCTTCACGTAGGCGATGAGGTACAGAACTCCCGGAATGAGGGTGGTGAGGAGCGAGAGGATGGCGAACACCAGCGTCGGGGTGCGGGCGCCCGCATAGTCCCCCTGCCTCGTCCGATCGTAGGAAAACAGGTAGACCAGGACCACGAAGAGGAGCCCGAGGACCGCCAGGAGCAAGAGCACGACACCGAGGAAGGGGAAGATCAGGAGGACGGCACCGGCGAGAAAGAAGAGCAGTACCTCCACGACCTGGATGACCAGCCCGATGAGAATCAGCGTCCCCGCGGTCTCCCCGGATTGATTCATGGATAGCCCGGACGGCCGAATAGGTCGCGGCCTCTTAATCTCGCGTCAGCGCCCTGGCTCGCGGGCGCGGGCCGGGGAAGAGCACGGGAGGTTCCCGCTACCTTCGGAAAGGGGAAAGGAAAAGGTTGGACCGACCGCGGTTAACCGCAGCCGCACCCACCGGAACCACAGCCGCACCCGCCGCCGCCCTCGGGGGCGGTCGGCGTGTTCAGCGAGGTGATCTTGAATCCGGAGACGTTCAGGTCCTGGACGTAGTCGATCCGCGCCCCTTCGAGCATCGCGGCCGAAAGGTCGTCGACCACGATCGAGAAGCCGTCGATCTGGACGACCTGGTCCCCGTTGCGGGGGCGGTCGAACGCCATGCCGAAGGTCGGCCCACCGTGCCCTCCGCCGCCACCGCAGCCGCACCCGCCTCCCTCGGAGCCGCAGCCGCCTCCGCAGCCGCCGCCGCCACCGGATTGGAGGTAGACGCGGACCGCCGTGCCCGGTTTCTGGCTCTTGATGAGCTCCCGGACCTGGTCCTGCGCTTCCTTCGTGACTTCCAATTTGATCGGACTATCGCTCATGCCTAGGGCCCTCCTTCGCTACCCCGATTTCTCAACAATGGACGTGGTATAAAACGCCGGTGTTACTCTCACGCCGAAAACGACTTGCCGCACGAACAGGTCTGCTTCGCGTTCGGGTTCGTGATCTTGAACCCCGACTGCTCGAGGCCGAGAAGGAAGTCCACTTTGAGCCCATCGAGCAAGGGGGCGCTCGCCTTGTCGACGACGACCAAGAGGCCGTCCCGGTCGTAGGCGACCTCGTCGCCGGACTCTCGCCGGTCGAACGTCATGCCGTAGGTGAGACCCGAGCAGCCACCCCCCTCGACGTAGAGCCGGAGCGCCGAGTCGGACTTGCCCTGCCGCTCCATGATGTGGCGCACCTGATCCCGGGCGGATGGGGTGACCTCAATCGCGACCATGGTCCCTTGGGTGGTCTGAATCTACTCGCGGGGGGTTAAAAAAGGTCGCTGGCCCGCGCGTTAGCGCTCGATGGGGGTTTCCGGGCCCCGAGTGCGAGGGAGCGCTGGTCCGACGCCCCGGTCGGGGGGATGCCAAGACGGACGCTTATCTACCGGTGCGGGGTCCGCCGAACCGATGTGCCGACTGTTCGCGCAGCTGACCACAGTGCCCGGGTCGGCGGAGTCGTGGCTCGTCACCGCGGACCGCTCCCTCCTCGCCCAGTCGAACGTGACCCCGGAGGAGGCCCAGTCGGATGGCTGGGGGATCGGTTGGTACACGGACGGAGGTCGCACCCGCGTCGAGAAGGGCGTGGGTGGGGCGTACATGCCGGGGGAGCGGGACCGGTACGTACGAGCGGCGGCGGAGGCGAACGGCACCTTCATCATGGGCCACCTTCGGCACGCGAGCAACCCCCTCCACCTTCCGCCGGAGCGCCTCCTTGCCCTTGAGAACTCGCAACCGTTCGATACCCACACGGTGCTCTTTGGGCACAATGGCGCCATCCCGTTCCCGACCGAGACGCGGCCCCTCCTCGGCCTCTACGAGTCGAAGGTGAAGGGGGTCAACGACAGCGAGGTTCTCTTCTACCTCCTCCTGCGCCACACGGAGGAGACGGGCAACCCGCTGCTCGCCTACATCCGAACGACCGAGGACCTGGTCCGAGTGTGGCAGGCGATGAAGCGGCCGCCAATCCCGCCGTTCTCCGGGCTCAACATCCTCTTCTCCCGCGGGCCGGAGGAGCTCTGGGCATTCTGCCAGTGGACGGGGGACCACGGGACCGGGCTCATCGACTCCACCCGGCGGTACTACGAGATGACCTACCTCGCCCAGCCCCACCGGGTCATCGTCGGCAGCGAGCCGTTCGACGGAGAGCGCGGGGTTTGGAAGTCGCTCCCGAGCGGGTCCTACCTCCACGCGAGCCGCAACAGCCACCACGTGGAAGTGCAGTCCGGCCGCATCCCGCTCCCGACCGCGCTCGAGATGCCGGTCCCTCCCGCGTAGGTCGCCGCGCGAGCCCCGGGTCGGGGTCCTTCGAGCGTGTCGAGCGAGCTGGTCTCGGGGCCGGACCTCGGCGGAGGGTTCCTCCACCAGCTCTCGGTCGACCGCGAGGGGAGCTCCACCCACTTCACGTTCCACGCGCAGGCCGGCGGCTCGGACGCGAACGGACCTCCGCGCGGTCCGCTGGACGTCTTCGGGTTCGTCCACCCCCCAACCCCGTGCATGTTCGGGGGCCCGCGCTGCTGGCACCGCCGCTTCCTTCTTCCGGTCGCCGAGTCCGGGAAGGTCCGGCAGGCGTACCAGCGGAACCGCTTCGTCCTGGACGCGATGATGGGGCAGGCGTACCTCGGCCAGCCCGTCCCGTTCGAGTCGGCGCTGCGCGAGGTGGTGACCCGTATCTCGGGTCCGATGAGGTCTGGGGGCATCGGCTGGTATCTGGGAGGTTCCGCGGCCGCCCGCCTGGTCGGCGTACCGATCGAGCCGCGCGACATCGATCTGGGAACCACGGAAGAAGGCGTGGATCGGGTCGGGGAGCTCCTGCGCGACTTCCTGATCGAGCCGGTCGCGCTGACCGACTGGCCCCGGCCGGGCGTCGTTCGCGGGGCGCGGGCGTTCGTCGGGACATTCCGTGAGGGGGCCCGCGTTGAGTGGTCCGTTCCGTTCCCCTCCCTGGAGCCGCTCCCGCTCGAGGAGTGGAGCGGGCGGGAGGGCGTCGCCCGGCTGGAGACCGTCTCGTTCGCGGGCGAGACGCTGCGCGTGACCCGACCGGAGTACGCCCTCGTTCGAGCCGCGGAGGCCGGGCGGAACGACCGGGCCGAGACGCTCGCCACCTTTCTGCGCACGCGCGGCGCGGATGCAGAGCTGCTGGGCGTCCTCCTCGACCGGTCGCCCCTACCGGAAGCGCGGCAACGTGAGCTCCTCCGTTCGGTGACCGGCGGGTGAGCCAACGGGGGCCGCCCGTCGTTCGTCTCGAGCCGTAGCTTCATAGCCCCCCAGCCGGGACGGGTCGCCGATGGAGGCCACGCTGGAGGTCGCTCGGCTCGAGCACCTGACCCCGCACGACCTGGTCTCCTACTTCCGGTGCCCTCACGAGATGGAGCTCCAGCGCGCCCTCCATGCACAGTTGCACACCGGGGCGCTCGGGCCGGTGAGGACGCCGCTCGACGTCGTGCCGTTGCGCCACTCTCCGCTGTTCTCACCCCCTCTCGGCCAGGTGGCCGTGAACGAGGGTCGTCTCGACATCTCGGACAGCGACCGGCTGGTCTACGAGGACCCCGGCGAGGACGACCTCCCGATGCTGTTCCCGCCCGAGCACGTCCAGCTGGACCCCCGCTTCTCAAACGGACACGCCAACCTCATCGACCCGGAGTGGGGGATCGCGGGCCGACCGGACCTCGTGGTCCATCGGGCCGACGGGAGCTTCGTTCCGGTCGAGTACAAGGAGACCCACCTCTTCGTCGGCTACCACGAAGCCCACGGGCGGCTGTTCGACACCGTCCAGGCGATCGCGGAGTGTCGCCTCGTGGAGGTGACCTTCGGGCGTCGCCCGCCGTTCGGCATCGTGCTCTACGGCGACCGGGCCGGGGATGGCCTTCACGAAGGATGGGTGGAGATCCCCTACGGCGAGTCAGAGGAGCGGTGGCTCCACGTCGCGCTCGGCCAGGTCCGTGAAGACCACGTGCGGGCGCCGGTGCCGGCGGAGAGAAACTGTGCCGGGTGCGGACCGAATGCCGAGGGGCTCTGCCGGTTCGCCGCTTCGCGGCCGATGGGGCGAGCGCCCCCGCGCCCCTTCACCGTCCGCTGAACTCGGGGCGCGGGCCGGGGGACCTCCGGGTGGCTCTCGAAGGGATTAAGTAGAGGCGGCCGCTGCTAGAGAGGCCGCGCCACGGCGAAGCTGTTCGGTCGGCACATGCACCCGCAGAGGCCGGGGCCTCTTCGGGGAAGGGGCGAGGGTCCCTTCGCCGTGCCGGCGACGGGACCGATGACGCCAATCACACGCGTTCTGGACGCTTGTCAAGCGCAATCAGTGTAGCTGACTCCTGTCAGTTGGGGAATGGCTGGGCTCGGGCGCCGATGAAGGTCGTGCCAAGCTGCGATAAGCGGTGGGTAGGCGCAAGGAACCTGTGATCCACCGATCACCGAATCGGAACTCCGGTCCCGCAAGGGACATTCCG
>Ga0187769_10002734_pt1 | contig 10405 bp, 12 predicted proteins | sample 0116_SJ02_MP02_1_FD_133140 | JGI IMG/M metagenome (GOLD analysis project Ga0187769, IMG submission 133140) | Tropical peat soil microbial communities from peatlands in Department of Meta, Colombia - 0116_SJ02_MP02_10_MG | ecosystem: Environmental > Terrestrial > Soil > Wetlands > Peat | place... | reverse complement strand
CGTTCCGAACCGAGTAAGCACAGAGTAAGGGGCGGCTGCGTCTTTGATGGTGCATCTGTGCAACCACCTGAAACACAGCAACTCATGTTCAAGAAATGGGCCGCGAGCAGCATTGCGTGGCTGACCACTGCCCGGGTCAGTCGAGCGTGTGCGCGAGCGTGTGTGGCTTCTGCCAGATCCATTCCCGCCTTGAGGTCGGTCTTTTCTAGGAAATAGCGCCAGCCCTCGTGCTGATCCGCCGCCGCTCGCGCACCCTGCGGCCCTGCACATTCTCAAGAGATGGTCGTACGCTGCGCAGCAAAAAGGGCTGGCCAAACGTATTCGCTCAATCGGCTGGGCCACGATTCGTGGCTCGAGCGCGCTGATGTAAGCGGCAATATCCAGCAGTTCCGGCATACTCAATGCCTTGTTGGCGCAACCGCTTCTTGCAATTGCGCTATTAAGATAGATGAATGGGCGGCGTTCGCATCGACAAATGGCTTTGGGCCGCCAGATTCTTCAAGACGCGCAGCCTGGCGGCACGAGCCTGTAACCTGGGCAGGATTCGGTGCCACAATCAGCCGCTAAAGCCTGGGCACGAGGTCCGCATTGGAGACCTCATGCAGATCAGCACCGAGGGTGGTGAGTTTCAAGTTGAGGTTCTTCTTCTAAGTGAAGTGCGCGGACCGGCGGCGGTAGCTCAGACACTCTATCGGGAAACAGATTCGAGCCGCGAAGCACGGCTCAAGATCATGGAAGACCGTCGGGCCGGAATGAACCTTAGCCCGGCGCCGCCGAGCCGGCCATCCAAGCGCGATCGCCGAAAAATCATTCAGTTTCGCGGAGATGGCGGCATGTAGCGAGTACTGCCGGGATGGCAGACGTGCGGTTTGCGCTCCGGGAATCGCCGCTTCTAAACCAGCTCTCAAACATCAATATTTCGTTACTTTGTTAGGAGTACGCTCATGGCCCAAATCCCAGTCTGGTTTGAAAGGAAGTTCGAGTTCACGTTTCCGGCGGAGCAGTTTCCGAATTTGTGCACGCGTCTGCGCGGTACTCCGGCGCGGCTTGAAGAAATGCTTCGCGGACATCCGCACGAAATCTTGACCCGGAAGCCACCAGGGAAGTGGTCGGCGCAAGAACATGCCGGCCACCTGCTCGATTTAGAGCCCCTGTGGCTAGCGCGCGTCTCTGACTTTCAGTCTGGTGGCACCGAGCTGACGGCAGCGGACTTGCAAAATCGCAAGACCCACGATGCGAACCACAACGCTCGTCCTCTGGAGCAGATTCTCGCCGAGTTTCGAAAAGCGCGCGGGCAGCTCTTAGAGCGGCTGGAGAGCATTGAGCCGCAGATGTATGCCCGCTCTATGCTGCATCCGCGCCTGAAGAAGCCAATGCGGCTGGTAGACCATCTGCATTTTGTCGCGGAACACGACGATCATCATCTGGCTCACATCTGGGAACTTGTGCGGAACTCGGGGGCGACAAGGTCGTCGCTGCCCCAGTGATCAGGACACAATCTTGATCAATAATGCCGGCATCCAGCATGGTCGTGGCCCCTAACCAGCCTGGGGAGGGCTCGACATGCTGAGGGCAGCCTCTCCGACGGCGAATGACCTCCCTTATTTCATCGCTGAACGAGGGTGCCTGCCAAATTGAGATCGGTCGGCGCCCGCGCTTCAAGCGTTGCGTCCACAGGCTCGCTCCTCGCCAACTTTAGCTCCGTTTTCCCAATCATTTGTGACCACAGGGAATCCGGGTCCGAATCGAAAACCGTTCGGGCGTCCGCCTGAAAAATGAACCACGCACCCAGTTCCACTTCTTGCCGCAGTTGATCGTGGGTCCATCCGGCGTAGCCCAGGTAAACATGAAAGACGCCAGGGTCGGGCCGAGCCGAGATGGTCTGTTCGAAGAGGGTCTTCGTGGTAATCAGGTAAACCCTACCGAAAATGTGCTCAGCCCCTTCGAGCTTAGACTGTGACTGGAGCAACCCGAACGCCGCGGGCCTTTCCACCGGACCTCCGAGATAGACCGGGTCGGAACGGCCTTGCGCCCCCTTGAGGCCCTCAAACACGCGTGAAAGCGGGACATCCGTCCGCCGGTTCAGAATCAGTCCAACCACCCCTTCGGCGTCGTGGCGAACCAGCAGGACCACTGTTTCAGCGAAATTGGGATCGGCGAGGTCCCGGCTCGCCACCAGCAACTTTGCAGCACCCAGATCCTTGGGGTTCCTGGACTGGACCGGGAGAAAAACGGTCGGCGGGATTTCGCATTCCGTGCGAGATGCCTTGGCCTGGTGCGCCCCATCGGGTGCAAGCGCCGGATCGTACGACCGCGCATCCGGTCTAAGAAAGTCAAAATCTCTGATTTGAACGCCTAACCTTCCCACTGCCGCAAAGACAAAAATCGCGCCCAGCATTGCGACAAAGTACAGTTTGCGCGGAGCCATGGCTGCTCTCCTCACCGAAATCCCGTGAAGCGTGAGGCTGTCCGAGTCGCAACATTCTACTGCACATTTCCCGGCTACAAGTTAGATCCTCGATCACTGGCTTTTACGCTCTCAGGTGGAAGTCCTATTGTGCCTCGTACGCTTTCTGCAGTTCCTGGATGATGATCCTGTCCATTTGAAGCATTGCCTGCATGACTTGTCTGGACTTCTTAGCGTCCTTGTCTTGTAACAACTTGCCCAACACGGTTGGAATGATTTGCCAGGACACGCCATATTTATCCTTCAGCCAGCCGCACCTACTTTTTTCTCCGCCTGCCGAGAGCTGCTCCCACAGCTCGTCGATTTCCGGCTGCGACTCGCATTTCACGAAGAACGATATGGCCGGAGTGAACGCGAATAGTGGGCCACCATTCAGCGCCATAAATTCTTGTCCCTCGATCTGGAATGTGACCGCCATGACCGAGCCCTTCGGTCCGGGGCCTGCGTCTCCGTAGCGCGTCACGCTCACAATCCGTGAATTCTTGAAAATGGAGGCATAATAATTCACCGCCTCTTCAGCCTTGCCATCGAACCACAGGAATGGGGTGATTTTTTGCATGTGCTTTCTCCTTCGCCGAACCGTTAAGTCAGAGCAATTTGATGTGGCTTAGTTCGTGGCCGCTTGCGACGCAGCCGGCAGGCGGGAACGGCTATTAGTCCTTTTCCAGCTCATGCTCCAGCTCTACCACTGGTTCGCGCCACAAGCAATAGATCACATAGGCGAACAAAATGATCGCCACGGCGCTGCCCAAGGTGAGCGCCAAGTGTCTATGAAGGAGCACTCCAGCGAAGGTGGCGACGTGGGGCCCGAACACCAGCGTCAGCAGCGAGAGCACCAGAAAGCGCACCATGCGTCCGCAAAAGATGGCAAGCAGGAACTGCGAGAAGTGCATTTCGAAGACGCCGGCCGAGAGCACGAAGAGTTTGAAAGGCGCCGGCGGCGGCAGCATGGAAGGCACCATCAGCGCCCAAAACTCGCGTTTCTCGAACGACCCGCGAATCTTCTCGAAGCGTTGCTCGGTGAGGCGCTTGCGCAGCAGCAACTCGCCTCCCTTGTAGCCGATTCCATAGATGATCAGGCTGCCGATGGCCGAGCCGATGGAAGCCATGAGCGCATAGATGAGGAAACGGGAGCGATCGTTGTAAACGTAGCCGGCCACTACGGGGTCCAGGGGCAGGCCAAGAAAAGCCGCATCGACGGCAGCGATGCTGAACGCGCCCCAGATGCCGAGCGGCTTCAGCAACCCCCAGACGAAGATGCTATAGCGGGACAGGATGTGCTTCAGGAAACTCACGCAGGCCACACCATTCTACGCGAGCGGTCGTGAACTTACCGTGAATTCGGGGGCCTTCCCACCTCGCCCGAAATCAACGCTCAGAGTGCGCGGTCTTGCCGGCCAGCAGATCGAGGGCGTGCGGCAGCAGGTCCAGCACCGCAGCCAGCGATTCGGTCGCTGCTTGCGGACTTCCGGGAAGGTTCAGCACCAGCGCATTTCCGCAAATGCCGCAAACGCCACGGCTGAGCGCCGCCAGCGGGGTACTCTGCGAGCCCACGGCACGCATGCGTTCAGCCACGCCTTCCACCAACCGGGTGCATACTGCGCGCGTGGCTTCGGGAGTGACGTCGCGCTGGGCGATCCCCGTCCCCCCCGTGGTCACCACCAGTTGCACCCGCAACGCCATCTCCAGGATCGCCTCTTGGATGGACGACTGCTCGTCCGCAACCACCTCGCTTGCGACCACGTGGAACTTATGGCGTTCGAGCGCTGCCTTGACGGCCGGTCCGGAAAGGTCCCTCCTCTGGCCGCGCGCCGAAGAGTCGCTGATAGTGAGCACGGCAGCAGTCATGAGAGACCTTCAGCTTTCGAGCACATCCTGCTCGGCTTCGTGGTTGGCCTCGTCGAGGAGCCGCAGGCCTTCCATCAGGAGGCCTTGGGTGGAACGGGTGGTGGTCTGTTCCGCGTTGTGCTGGGTGAAATCGATCAGGAAGTTGCCCGCAGGCCAGCACAACACTTTGTAGACAGCGCTGTCGCCCTTTAGGTCGCCATAGAGAGCGTGGTTGATCTGGCCCTCGGAGAAGAAGAGCTGGCAGCTTTCGCCATCGCGGGTAAGCGTAAGGGAGCAAGTCTTGTGGCCCATCTCCAGCGACTGCAGCAGGTCGATGACGTTCATCTGCGCCAGGCTGCCGTGCAACTGTCCGTCGCCCGCGGCCGAGCGCGCCATCTTTTCCAGCGCGATCTTGTCGATTACCTTCTTCAGGCGGGCGGTGGCTTCCTTGATGAAGAACGGCTTTTCCAGAAAGTCTTCGGCGCGGTCCTCCAGCGGCTTGAGCTTTTCGTTGATGTCGGCGCGGCTGGCCGCGAGAATGATGGGGATGCGCGCCGTGGCGGTGCGGCCTTTTAGCTTCTCGAAGAGCTGGCGGCCGTCCATGCCGGGCATGCTGTAGTCGGCAATCATCAGGTCGGGAGGGTCGTCGATGGCCTTGAGCAGGGCATCGGCGCTGTCGCCGGCGGTGGTCAGTTCGCTCAGCGGTTCCAGCGCCTGGCGAAGCAGCTCCAGAACCATCGGATTATCGTCCACCAACAGGACTTTGATGTTGCCGGCCACGATTACGTCTTTGATCTGTTTTTGTTGCGCCGATAGCTGCCGCTCTTGCCGCCGGTCTTGCGCTCCAGGACCACGTCGCGGATCGCGATTCCCTTGTCCAAGGCCTTACACATGTCGTAGACGGTCAGGGCGGCGACGCTGGCAGCCACCATCGCCTCCATTTCCACCCCGGTAACGGCGGTGGTCGAGGCGCGTGCGGTGATCGCCACGCCATTCTGGCACAGCTCAGTAAGCACATCAACGTGACTAAGGGGAACGTTATGGCACATGGGGATCAATTCGGCCGTGCGCTTGGCGGCCGCGATACCGGCAAAGCGCGCTATTTCTAGCGGATCGCCCTTGGGATTGCGGGGCAAGGCCTTCAGCACGGCGGACGAGAGCACAACGAAAGCCGACGCTTCCGCCTCGCGCCGCGTGGGCCGCTTGGCGGAGACATCCACCATCTGCGCTTGGCCGCGGTGGTAATGCGATAGCTTGGAGGGCTTTGCCATGGGTTTGGACTGGCTTCACAGTTAGAGCTTCACGCTTCGTGTCAGGGCACGACTTCAGTCGTGCCGAAAGAGCCTCCACAGTTTGCCATCCCGAGCGAAGCGCGAGGCAACCTTGCGACGCCGAGCGCGAGTCGAGGGATCTTGAGTTCTTCCACCTTACATCTCAAGATTCCTCGCCTCGCCCTCACTCGCCACGGCTCGCTCGGGCGGGCTCGGAATGACAATTGTAGTGTTGCTAAATGGCACGACTGAAGTCGTGCCCTGACACGGGTTGTCTCCATTTCGCTACTTTTTCAGCTCCGCCAGCACTTCTTCCGCGTGGCCTTCCGCCTTGACCTTGGGGAAGAGATGCGCGATGCGGCCCTCCGGGTCGATCAGGAAGGTGGTGCGTTCGATGACCAAGACTTTCTTGCCATACATGTTCTTCTCTTTAAGCACGTCGAAGGCTTCGGCCACCTTCTTGTCCGGGTCGGAGAGCAGGGTGAAGGGCAGGTCGTATTTCTCCTTGAAGCTCTTCTGCGCTTTGGGTGAATCGGGCGAGATGCCCAGCACCACCGCCCCGGCTTTCTGGATCTTGCTGTATGCGTCGCGGAACCCGCACGCCTCAATGGTTCACCCCGGCGTGTTGGCTTTGGGGAAGAAGTACACTACGACGTTCTTTCCGCGATAATCTTTTAAGGAGACATTCTTGCCGTTTTCGTCGAGCAGAGTGAACTCAGGGGCTTTTTCTTTGACGTCCATAGGACATCATTTTTACCGCAAACGCACAGGATTCGCCATCCTCGCGCTGTTGGCGATGGTAGCGATGATTGCAAGCATCGCGCCTGCGCAAGCGTCGAAGAAAGAAAAAGGGCCGCGCGCCTTGGCCGTGGTCGAGCTGCCTGCGGATGGAAAATCGAAGGCGCGGCTGATTCCCATCGCCATCCTGGTGGACGGCCGCTTCTGGGACGCTTCCGTCTACCTCGCCAATCCGCGGCCGATGGCTCTCGACCCCGGCAATGTCTACGAAGCAGAACGCAGCGGCAAGCCGGCCGGCTTTTTCACCGTGAGCGATGCCCGCCAAGCGAAGGACCGCTGGATCGCGTTCGGCGACTGGCAGCCGGAATCCGAAAAGCCTGCGACAAAGACCGTGAAGTCCGCAAAGCCGTTGGAACCGGCAGATGACGACCGTCCGGTGCTGCACAAGCGGCAGTCTTCGGCGTCCACGCCCGAAGCTCAGCCAAGTCCGCAGAACGCGGCCCCGGTGCCTGCCCCCGCTCCGCCAGTCGACGATCCCAATCGTCCCGTGCTGCGGCGCGGCAAACCCAAGCCCCCACCTCAGGAGCCGCCAGAGGAAAACCTAGGGGGGAGCAGTCCGCCGAAAGCCGCGCCCCCCGCTCCCCCGACGAAGGCTGGAGAACTACTGGCTGCGATCTCCGACGCCGGCGGCCCTGATCCCCGTCCTTATACCTACGCGTGGGCGCCCGACGAGCAGCCGAAGCTAACCAAGGCGATTTCCGACATCGCTATGGCCGAAGTTGCGCGCTACGTCAAGAACACTCCTGCCCTGCGCTTCGCGCCCGCCGCCGCCTTCGACCAGGTCGCAGTCCGCGCCTTTGACCTCGACCTTAGCAACAATCCCGAGCTGGTGCTGACCGCGCGCGTTCCCGCGGTTGCGCCGCCGACCACGCGCTCCCGCGCAGCCAAGCCATCGTCGGCGCCAGACTTCTTCTTCTACGTCACAGTGGTTGGGCAGACCGATCTCTATGGCCAGATGCGCAAGCTGTTCAGCTCGGTGACCGATAGCAGCCATCTCGACGTCTTCCCCCGGCTGGAGCTGGTTGATGCCGTGGATGCCGAGGGTACCGGGCGTGGCGACCTCCTGTTCCGCGCCGCCAGCGGCGACACACCCAGCTATCAGCTCTACCATGTTGGCCCGGACTCCCTGCGTAAGCTGTTCGACAGCGCGGGAGAATGAAGGAATTAACATAGGTCCCTCGCTCCGCTCGGGATTTCGGCCCGCGGCTCGGACGCCGCGGAAAGCGCCTCAACTTCCGGTACAATAGCCCGCCGTTTTGAGGGGGTGGAAATTCATGCGCAAACTCTGCTTGTTCATGGTGTTCTTTGTCCTGGTGCCGGTAGCCGCGCCGCCGCAGCAGCCTGACTTCTCCAAGGTTGAGATCAAGGTCACCAAGGTGGCCGGGACCGTTTACATGCTGCAGGGCTACGGCGGCAACATCGGTGTTTGCGTCGGGGAAGACGGCATCCTGATCGTCGATGACCAGTTCGCGCCGCTGGCCGAGAAGATTAAGGCGGCCCTCAAGGGCATCACTGATAAGCCGGTAAAGTTCGTCCTCAATACCCATTGGCATTTTGACCACACCGGCGGCAACGCCTATTTCGGCGAGACCGCGCCCATCATCGCCCACGAGAACGCGCGCAAACGCCTGCAGAGCGGCGGCAGCATCAAAGCCTTCAAGATGGAAATCCCACCGGCACCCAAGGCGGCACTGCCGGTGGTCACCTTCGACGACAAGGTGGTTGTGCACATCAACGGCGAGGACATTCGCGCCATCCACTTCCCCAACGGCCACACCGACGGCGACATCGTGGTTTTCTTCCCGCAATCGAACGTGGTGCACATGGGCGACGACTTCTTCGCGGGCATGTTCCCCTTCGTGGACCTCGAGAGCGGCGGCAGCGTGCAGGGCCTGATTGACGATGTTGCACAGATCATCCCCATGCTCCCGCCGGACGTTAAGATCATCCCCGGCCATGGGCCGCTCGCCTCCCTCGACGACCTGAAGAAGTTTGAGGACATGTTGCGCGGCACGTCGGCTGCCGTCGCTGCTGCCATCAAGCAGGGGAAGACCCTCGATCAGATGAAAAAAGACAATGTCTTGGCGAACTATGCAGACTGGGGGAAGGGCATGCTTAAAGCCGACAACTTCACCGAGATTCTGTATAACGATCTTAGTGGAAAAAAGACTGGGGCGTTCCTGAAGCACAATTGATAATCAGAAGAATTATTAAGGCGAGTTGCATCAAGATATCGCTCGGGGAAATTGGGAGGAACTTGCATGACCAGGTACCACATCGCCCAGGTCAATATTGGCCGGATCAAGGCCGCGCTTGAAGATCCTGTGATGTCCGGCTTCGTCGCCCGGCTGGACGAAATCAATGCCTTGGCCGACCGCAGCCCGGGCTTCGTGTGGCGGCTTCAATCAACCGGAGGAAACGCTACCTACCTTCGTCCCTATGACGACGACCGAATCCTCATAAACATGTCAGTCTGGCAGACCGTTGAGTCACTCAGAGACTACGTCTATCGCACGGCTCACGCGGAATTGCTCCGCCACCGCCAAGAGTGGTTCGAGAAGTTCGCCGGTGCATACGCCGCATTGTGGTGGGTACCTGCCGGTCACATTCCCAGCGTTGACGAGGCAAAGAAACGCCTTGCCCATCTGGATAGGCATGGCCCAACCCAGTTTGCGTTTACCTTCAAGACAGTTTTTCAGCCCGATGAAGAATTCCAGCAAGGCATTGATTGGTCATCCTTCAAGCCTTGTCCGGCAACGTAACCGGATGCCGCCGTCGGTTAGAGCCCGCTTGCGGCATGGCTGAAGAGGCTGCGGAAAAACTCCGGCTCAAGTCTGTTTTGAAGGGGCGCGGCTTCAGCCGCGCCGCAGAAGTCCTTTATTTTTGTCATTCCGAGGGGTTTTAGCCCCGAGGAATCTCGGTTGTGTTCCGCTCACGCGAGTTTTTCCGCAGCCTGTGAAGCCGTGCGCTGATACAAAGCGGATTTATCAGATGTGCCCCAATTTCTTGTCCAGCAGCTCATTCACCAGGGCAGGATTAGCCTGGCCTTTGGTCTTCTTCATCACCTGGCCGACAAAAAAGCCCTTCAGCGTGGTCTTACCGGCGCGATATTGCTCAACCTGCTTGGGATTTTCGGCCAGGGCCTCGTCGATGGCCTTCTCAATGGCGCCCGCATCCGTCTGCTGGGGCTTCTCTTTTTCGTAAACCTCGGGAAAGTCTTGATTGCGCTCGAAGCTGAGATCGTAGAGCTCTTTGAGCTGCTTGCCGGTGATTGCGCCCGTCTCCACTAAGTCCGCTGACATGGCCACGCCCTTCATGGAGATGGGCGATTGCTCCAGTTCCAAAGCCCTGGCCTTGAGCCGCCCGGCGAGTTCGCTCTGTACCAGGTTGGCGACGCGTTTGGGATTCTTCGCGGCTTTGGCAGCAGTCTCGAACTGTTCGGCCAGCGAACGGGTCGCGGTCAGCACGTGCGCGTCGTACTCAGTGATCCCATACTGCTCCACAAAGCGCTTACGCATGGCTTCCGGCAGCTCGGGCAGCTCACGCCGGATCTTCGCCTGCCACTCCGCATCGACCACCAGCGGCAGCAAGTCGGGCTCGGGGAAGTAGCGATAATCGTGCGCGTGCTCCTTGGTGCGCATGCCGTAGGTCTTGCCTTCGGCAGCATTGTAGAGGCGGGTCTCCTGCACGATCTTGCCGCCAGACTCAAGCACGCCGATCTGCCGCTCGATCTCGTACTCCAGGGCCCGTTGCAGGTAACGGAAAGAGTTCAGATTCTTCACCTCGGCCTTGGTGCCGAAGCGCTCGGCGCCGCGCCGCCGCACGCTGACGTTGGCGTCGCAGCGCAGCGAGCCTTCCTCCATGTTGCAGTCGCTCACGTCCACGTATTCGAGCACCTGCTTGAGCGTGTTCAAGTAGGCGTAAGCCTCGGCGGGTGTGCGCAGGTCGGGTTCGGAGACGATTTCGATCAGCGGAACTCCGCAACGGTTGAAATCAATGTAGCTCCAGCGTGCCGACCCCGGAAATCCCTCGTGCAGGCTCT
>Ga0187769_10002732_pt1 | contig 10413 bp, 12 predicted proteins | sample 0116_SJ02_MP02_1_FD_133140 | JGI IMG/M metagenome (GOLD analysis project Ga0187769, IMG submission 133140) | Tropical peat soil microbial communities from peatlands in Department of Meta, Colombia - 0116_SJ02_MP02_10_MG | ecosystem: Environmental > Terrestrial > Soil > Wetlands > Peat | place... | reverse complement strand
TCCAGCTGCGACAGCAGCAAGGAACAGGCCTGCTAACCCTAAGATCTCGATCATACGGTAATCCACTCAAGACTCCAAATAAGTATGGCAGATGGGTTTCCATCCGAGAACTCACCATTCTGACCATGGCTGGAGATGCCGAGTAAGTGATTTAGACCAGTATCACTGAAGCGCTCACGTGTCAGCGAACAATAGGAACGCATTCGTTACCTTCGACCTTTGGGAGACGCTAATCTTCGACGAGCCGGAGAAAGATGAGACTCGCGGACGAATGAGGTATGAAGGTCTCCAAGTTGCACTAGAAGATTATGGAATCAAGTTAGCGATGGATGATATGAAGCGCGGCTATGAACAGAGCGGGCCGAAGCTCCAAGACATTTGGGACCGTAACGAAGAGGTGCCAATAATAGATCAGATCAACTTGATAATCGAGTTAGCCGCCAGACGATCGATTACCATGAGCCCGGCTTGGGTGCAAGGTCTTTCGAAGGCTTACGTTGATCCGATATTCGAGATACCCCCCAAACTGAACCCGGATGCGCCAAAGGTTCTGGAAGAACTGCGAAGTCGTCGGTACAAGATAGGGCTCATCAGCAATACGGGTCGAAGTCCAGGCGAGGCGATCCGCCGACTGCTTCAAACCTATGGCGTGATGAAATTCTTCGACGCAGCGGTATTCTCGAATGAGTTGAAGCGACGCAAACCAGACCGAATGGTCTTCGATTACGCTGCCCACATGCTGGGCACGGAAACCGCATCCGTTGTTCACATTGGGGATAACCCTGAAGCCGACTATTGGGGAGCTAGGAAGGCGGGAATGCGCGCTATCCTGTTCGAGCCAGATTGGCTTGACATTTCCAGATGGGGGCCAGACTCACTGTTTATTCTGTCTAGGAGAAGAGGGCTGAAGAATGTTTCAGATATCGAACCAGAGTGGCGGATAAAATCTCTGGCGGAATCCGTAGACTTACTTGATTCGTTATCTGCTGGAGAGCCTTAACCGACCGTTGCTAGCTTTCTGAGAGACTTTCGGGCGGTGAGAGAACGGCTGGGTATGCTGGCGGCCAAGTATGCGCGTTTCCGGCGTCAAGTTCGTTGAGTGCTCCCTCAATTTCTTGCCTCCTCGGCTCCAACCATGGCGCAAGTACCAATCGTGAGCCAAGTTTCTCAGCGGGTTCGTCAGCGCTGTATCCAGGCCCCTTGGTTGCGATCTCAAGAAGATTGCCATCAGGGTCGCGGAAGTATAGGGATTTGAACCAGAAGCGGTCAATTATGCCGGAGTTATGTACGTTCAATGTATTCAATTGGCGAAGTATCCTCTGCTGCGCGGCGTCATCCTCGACGCACATTGCTATGTGATGTACACTACCAGTCCCTACCTCGCCCAGCGGCGCCCTTGGAGAGGCGAGGTAGCGGAGAAAATCCGGTCGATCCTCGTTACCTACCCCCACTATGACAGTATCCTTCTGATCTGGATTCGTTCGTTTGAATGAATTCTTCAGGCCTAGCAGTCTGTCGAGGAACCGAACTGTGACCTCTGGGTTTAATGTTACAGGACTGGCGTGATCGAATGACGCCAGCCTCATGTCGGACCCGATTTCTCCCACAACTGGGGCTTCCCTATTCAGTTCATGCACGTAGTCCGGGGTGATGCCTTCGTCGTTTGGTTTCGTAATCTCAACCATAACTCCATCTGGATCCTTCAGGTATAGAGAGATGCGGCCGTCTCGGACGAACGGGCCGTTCACGGAAACTCCGTGCGAGAGAAGCCAAGCCCGCCATTTTGGCAGCACCTCCAATACTGCCACGGCGTACGAGAGGTGATGGGGAGAAGTGAGCCCGGGAACGCCTTTAGGCAAACCAGGCCATTCGAAGAATGTTATCGCACTGCCCGTCTCAGCCTTATCGTTGGCGTAAAACAAATGCCGATGAAAAATGTCGTCCTGGTTTACTGTAAGCTTTACCCTTCGAAGGCCGAGAATCTCCGTGTAGAACCTCCGGTTCAATTTCTCATTTGACGTTACGAGCGTAATGTGATGAAGACCCTGAACCAACCCTTCGAGGTCAGATTGTACCGCCGTCATTTCAACTACCCAAAGACGTCGCCCAAGTCTAGTTACACATACCCCTGAAGGCTTCAAATGACGTAAACGGAACGAGGCCCTACGACGAGACGTCGGTGGCTGTGGTAGTCATCGAGCGAGCCACATTGGTTACCTGCAATTCGCAGGTCTCGGAACTGAACCTCGCCCCGACGCACTTGTTAGAACCGCCGTGATATGATTTCAAAAGCCGGGTTGTTCCAATATAGCCACGAGATCTGCTTGGACATACCAGAAGCCGATCATGAGACCAGAGTTTTGGAGCGACCCTGAATAGACCGTATTAGCGATCTGCACAAATTAGATTGTCGAAACTTCACCCCCGAAATCCAAAATAAAAATCGTCAAGAAATGTGGCGTTTGAATATGGATTCGCTCAGTGCAACCTGATAATCCCTTCGGCCGCACCGAACCAGCCACTCGATTTCTCGCGCGCCCGTGTGAGTTTGGGGAGGTGGGGGGCGAAGGATTATGGACTGACTATGTTACTTCGGTCTTTGCGGGCTGCTTAGTGTTTGTGTGTGGCTGTCTTCCTCTTGAGCTGCTGGATGTAGTTAGTTGGGTTTAGTTTCTTGGGGCAGGCATCGGCGCAGTTGAATACCGTGTGGCACCTCCAGATTCCGTCTTCGCAACCGACTAGCCGTAGGCGCTCAGCGGTGGCCGTGTCTCTTGTGTCGTTGATGAATCTCGCCGCCTTCAAAAATGCGGCTGGGCCTGGATACTTCTCGTTGGTCCAACTCATTGGGCAGGCCGAGTAGCAGGCCATGCAGTCAATGCAATCTATGACCGTATCAATCGCTTCTCGGTCCTTGATGGATTGTGGGAACTCCTTCTCCGGGTACGGATCTTTGCCCTCAAAGTATGGCTTGATCAAGTCCATTTTGTTGAAGAACGGCCTAAGGTCGACGACTAGATCGCGAACGACTGGTATGTGTGGGAGCGGCGCTATCGTGACCTCATCTCCTAGCGTGCTGACCTGTGTGTTGCAGGCCAGTCTCTGTTTGCCGTTGATGAAGGCGACGCAGCTTCCGCATACGGCACTGCGGCATGAGTATCGGAAGGTCAACATTCTATCTTGCTTCTCTAGGACCTGGAACATTGCGTCGAGCACGGTCATTCTTGGCCTGACGAGAACGTCAAAGACGTCATAGTGTGGCTCAGTATCCATTTTCGGGTCGAATCGTTGAATTCGCAGGAGTATTTTTTTCTGCGGTTCGCTCAATACTTTCTCTCCTCCGGTGGGTACATTGTTATCCTGACAGCTGAGTATTCGATTCGTGGTCCGTCAGGAGTCTTGTAGGCCAAGGTGTGTTTGAGGAAGCGCTCGTCATCCCGTTTAGGAAAGTCCAACCTCACATGAGACCCTCGGGATTCTTCGCGGCCTAGGGCACCGGCTACTATGACTTCGCTCAGTTCGAGCATTTCCTCGAGTTCGATTGCGCGGATTAGGTCCAGGTTGTAGACTTTGTAGCCTATGATGGGCCTGAGCTTGCTAAACTTCGCTTTCAGTTGCTTGAGTTTTGCTTTGGCTTCCTCTAGGTCCTGTCTGTTTCTGAACAGGAATACTTTCTCGACCATTAGGTTTCGCATTTCCTCTCGGATAATGGACGGATCCTCGTCTCCGCTTCCCGCGTAAAAACGTGCCACATGATCTTTCTGCGCGTTCAAGGAGTCTCGCAGGAGACTTTCTTTGGTGTCGTCCTGCGTGATGGTCCTGGCGTATTTCGCGGCTTCTTCGCCAGCAATCTTGCCGAAGACCACGCACTCGAGTAGTGAGTTGCCGCCGAGCCTGTTCGCGCCGTGAACGCTGACGCATGAGCATTCGCCCGCAGCGTAGAGTCCCTTGATGAGTGTTTCGCATTTTGCGTTGCAGTCTACGCCGCCCATGGTGTAGTGTTGGCCCGGCCAGATTGGGATTAGGTCCTTTATTGGGTCGACTGCGGCGAAATCCATTGCCAAGTCACGAATTCCAGGCAGCCTGAGCATGATCTTCTTCTCGCCTAGGTGGCGAATGTCCAAGTGGACGTAGAGGTTCTTGACGCCGCGTCCCTCGTTGATTTCTGTCTGGATTGACCGGGCGACTATGTCTCGTGGGGCCAGTTCCATGGCCTTGGGTGCATAACGTTGCATGAATCGCTCGTTTTGGGAGTTGACTATGTATGCGCCCTCACCTCGCGCTCCTTCAGTCATAAGGATGCATGTTGGGTAGAGGGTGGTGGGGTGGAATTGGACAAATTCCATGTCTTTGAGGGCCACGCCTGCTCTGTAGGCCATGGTCATGCCGCTGCCGGTGTTGATCATGGAGTTGGTAGTTCTTCCGTATATCCATCCCGCGCCTCCTGTGGCGAGGACGATTCCTTTCGCCTTGAAGGCTTTCAAATCTCCCGTTATGACGTCAAACGCCACGAGGCCCTTGACTGCCCCCTTGTCGGTGATGAGGGAGGTGACGAACCATTCGTCGTAGAACTTCACTTTGCGCTTGACCGCCTGCTCGTATGCAGTGACCAAGAGGTAGTGGCCGGTTTTGTCTGCTGCGAAGCAGGTTCTTGGGTAGCCGAGTCCGGCGAAGGGCCGCTGGGCAATCTTTCCCTCGGCGGTTCGGCTGAACGGACAGCCCCAATGCTCCATCTCAATGATCCGTGCGGGGGCGCCTTTCGTCAGTACTTCGACTGCGTCTTGGTCGGCAAGGAAGTCTGCACCTTTGATTGTGTCATACGCATGCTTCTGCCAGTTGTCGTCTTTGTTGGCCTCGATGTTTCCCAATGCTGCGTTGATTCCGCCCTGCGCGGCACCTGTATGCGACCTGAGCGGGTGAACTCGGCTGATGACTGCGGTGTCACAGTATTGAGAAGTCTCGATCGCGGCTCGTAGGCCTGCGAGGCCGCCACCAACTATTATCACGTCATGCGAATTCATTCTTGTTTGTCCCTTAACCCGGAAACAGTAGAGGCCACAAGCCGTACATGCCGAAGAGAAAGGCCGCGAACCCGAGCATCCACAAACTGACTGAAACGAACTTCCGAGCTTGCGCTCCCATACCAAAGTCAAGGACGATTGTTCTGACGCCGTTGAGGCCATGGACGAGGGCGATTAGTAGGAGGGGCACGTCAATTCCAGCACGAAGGAGAGACGCCCAGTCTGTGGCAAAGTTAGACGCCCACAAATGAACGCCGAGCAGCACAACTAAGAGCGCGGCGGAGATTCTCTGGAGGAGCCAGAGGAAGACGCTTCTCCATATTTTCTGTTGCTTCATCTTTAGGTCGCCTTCGGTAGCATCGGCAGCCCCAAGACGATGACGTAGGCGCTGATGGCGATGGCGACGAGCATTGTAACCCAGAAACTCAGTCTGTGCCTTCGCACGCCAAGTCCCAGGTCGAGAAAGACGATTCGAATGCCGTTGAGGCCGTGGAAAGCAACTATGCCCAGCGCAATCAAGTCAAAGATTGCGGCAGTCGAGCCCCCGTACCAGAACGGGTTCCTCAGCACGTCGAAGATCTCGACCTGAAAGCCCTTCGTGATTCCGAAGTTTGCTTGGGCGATTGCTGTGATGTGTGTGAGCAAGAAGATGACTAAGTAAATGCCCGAGAGGCGCTGGATAACCCAAGCATACATCCCCAGCCGCATGTTGCGCGGGTTGAGGTCGCTGCTCCTGTCGAGCAACCATCTTGTTTTGCTACCCATTCTTCAATCCCATCCATAAGTTATGAGCGAGACCGAATAGAGTAGTGCGGCGAAGCAGAGTATTGCGAGGCCGGCGAAGACTCCGAAGATGCGCTGGTAATCAGCGAAGTCCGCCATCATTGCCTCGAAGACGAAGACAAGCTCCAGAACAACCAGTACGCCCGCCAACGCTAACCATCCTTTAGACAAAGCTGCTGACGTCGACACATTCACCTACTCGAACCAACCAACCTTGTTCCGAATGCGTCCCGCTTTCTTGTCCAGTCTGTACATGTCCCGCGCCAGAGTTGCGACGGCCACGGTGCCCGCGACCAAGTATCCTACGATCAATAATCCGTCGGTGAAGTTGAGTCCCTCTGTGATGACTTCGAGCAGGAGTGGCATCAGGTTGGAAACGGAGAGGACGCTCACAATGAAAGCAGCGGCAAGTATTAGAAGGTGAGCGAGGCGTCTGTGAATCATTGTTCTGCACCTTCGCTTACCCGTCTACTCATTGCGAAGACAAGTATCACCAAGACAACTGCCACCGAGTTAGTGACCAGGAAAGCGGCTGTGAAAGCGCCACTTGCGAACGAGCCGACTTGGCCTGGAGACATGTAGCCGAAGATTGTGAGGCCGAGGAATTCGACTGCGACTAGAAAAGCGATGGCTACGAAGACAGGCCGTCTCAGCGGACGACGCTCGTCACCTCTGTCAATGAACGGGGCGAGTACCAGAAAGATGGCCAGCCCCGCCATCAGGATTATTCCGTAGATCGGCTCGACGCCCTGCGTCTTTAGAAACTGATAGACGCCCATGAAGTACCATTCAGGTTCGATGATCGTCGGCGGTTTCATCGGGTCAAACTTTTCTCCCAGTCTCAACGGGAACAGGGAAACGAAGATTGCGAGCAGGCCCATTACGGCAGTTGCTAGGCTCGCTTCTGCCAACAGGACGTTCGGGAAGAATTTCACTTTCTCTTCTTTAGAGTGGGCGGGCAATGTGATGCCTCCTTACCATCCAAAAGTGCGACAGCATCAGAACCATCAGCAGGCCTGGGATTAGCCAGACGTGAAGCGCAAAGAAGCGTCCGAGCGTATCCGCGTAATTCCTGCCCCAAATGAAGTTGGTGAGGAAATTGCCGAACCATGGGACTGCACCAGCTAAACCCAATCCCACGCCGGAAGCTGCAACTGCTTCCTGATCCCACCGGAGGACGTAGCCGGTGAACCCCGCCATGATTGTGAAAGCACCGAGCGCCACACCAACGATCCAATTCAGCTCTCTCGGTTTCTTGTAGGCGCCAGTGAAGTACACTCTTAGCATGTGGAGGATTGATGTTATTATCATTCCGTTCGCAGAATAGAAATGCACTCCACGAATGAGCCAGCCGTAGCGAACGTTCGTTGCGATCTCCTGTATGCTGTTGTACGCAGTGTCGGGGCTTGGTTGGTAGTACATCCCAAGCATCATTCCCGTTATTGCGAGCAGGAAGAAGAACATGAAAGTCAGGCCGCCGAGGCAGTACATCGGGCTTAAGGCGCCCTTCACAATCGTTGTTTCCAGGATTGGCTCGATTCTAGTTCGCGAGACGAACCATTTCCAAATCCTCCGCACAATTGCCTTTGGTGATATTGCCAGTAGCCTCATCATTCTCAAGCCTCTCCATAGAGCGGAAGCCCGCTTTCGTAGCCGTCCGCGAAAATCTCTCCTTGGTCCTCAATCTCGAGTTTGATTTTGGGCAATGCTCTAGGCGGCGGTCCGCCGAGGACTTTACCTGTATTCGGGTCGAAGACGCCTCCGTGGCACGGGCAGAAGTTCTGGAGAGGGTTGCCCTCCCAGCTGGCTACGACAGTTTTGTCGAAATGCACTTGACAGCCGAGATGCGTGCAGAGCGAATCGAATGCGACGAAGCCGCTTGAAAGATGTATCAGAATTGCAGGCCGGTCTTTGTATGGGTATTCAAACAGGAGACTGTCGTTCAGCGCGATGTCCTTAGTGTTGGCGACCCTAGTTCTGGGGTATGTGACGGGGCCGGTCTGCGTTGGTGCGAGCAGGAAACGGGCCAAGCTCACTAACGGAGCGAGAAGTACGACGGCTCCGCCCAGAACGGCCAGTTTCAGCGCGTCGCGGCGAGTAATCCTCGCTGACAGGTAGTTCTCGTTGCGATGCTCAACTATCAACGCAATCTAGTTTCAGTAAGTAGAGTGAAGGCGGTTTATTTATGTTGGAAAGAAAGAAAATACTACTATGTACCGTTCCTGCCGTCACGAACTAAAACTCGCCTCGTGAAATTTGGTTATGCCGACCATCCTAAAGTGACGAGCGCCTTCGAGTGGTTGGTGAAAAACCAGGCGGAAAAAGGAGGGGGTCCTGTTTCGGGAGCGGTAGGAATCTGGATTCGTGTGACATACCTGGCGCTACGTCTTCATTGAATTCCAAAACGACTTCTGCAAGGAAGGAGGAACTCTTTACGCTTCGGTTAAAGACCAGATCGCCGTTCAGTGAACGATCAAGAACGCTGCCGATTGCATCAGCAAGGCGCGAGACAAGTGCCTAACATTGATTGTTCCAATACTCTTCGAACAGAACTACCACCTTACTTTTGGCTGGTTAAAGTCATGAGTTTCCGAAGCCATGAACGAGTTGAAGGACAGAGACACTGCACATCTGAAGCAGTGTCTTCTTACCACGTCATTTTTAGTAATGGCGTTCCGCTGGCTGATACTTGGTGATTGTTACGGGGGCATATTCGAAGCGTGGGGTGTCCTGTGTGTAGTAGGCCAATGTGTGCTTCAGCCAATTTTTGTCATCTCTTTTTGGGTAATCCAACCTTGAATGCGCTCCACGGGACTCTGTCCTGGCCAGAGCTCCAGCTAGGACTATCTCCGCTATCTCAAACATTGCTTCCAGTTCGAGAACATTGACGAAGTTTGTGTTGTATTCCTTCGCTTGATCGTCCACATGTCGGAAAGATCTGCTCCTCAAGCCTCGAAGCTGCTTCAGTCCGGCTTCAAGACCGTCCCCTGTCCGGTAAACATATGCGCAGTTGTCCATTATTGTTCGAAGTTCATCTCGAACTTCGTACGGGTTTTCTTTCCCTGCCCCGTGGAAGATTTCGTCGAAGAGCCTCTTCTCCTCCTGACTTACGGCTTGTTGCTGAATGTTGTGCGAGGACTGGTTCAACGCGTATCTGGCCGCGCCTGCCCCACCCTCGGCGCCGAAGACTAGGCATTCTGAGGTGGAGTTGCAGCCCAATCTGTTCGCTCCGTTAATGTTGACGCATGCCGCTTCACCCGCTGACCACAGACCGAGAATTGGGGTTTCCGCGTGTAAATTGGTTCTAATTCCCCCCATCGTATAGTGGCAAACAGGGCGCACGGGCAGCGGGTCGTCAATGGGGTCCAACCCTTTGAATTTTATCGCGATCTCCCTGATTCCGGAAAGACGTTCCTTGATCTTCTCCGCACCGAGGTGACGCAAGTCGAGCAGCAAGTGCTCCATGCCGCTTACCGGATCCTTCAGGCCCCGGCCTTCCTGGATTTCGGTTATCATGGCGCGGGAGGTAACATCACGAGAAGCCAAATCCAATTTTTCTGGGGCGTATTTCTTCATGAAACGTTCACCTTCACTGTTGATTAGTATGCCTCCGTCGCCGCGCGCACCCTCGGTGATCAAGATGCCTGATGGAACCAGGCCGGTTGGATGGAATTGGAAGAACTCCATGTCCTCTATAGGAGCACCCGCGCGATATGCCAGAGAAAGCCCATCCGGCGTTGAAGAGTAACCTTGCGTAGCGAAACTGTAGAGTCTACCCGCGCCGCCAGTCGCAATTACCCCAGCCTTCGAGCTAAAGGCGTGGAAGTCGCCTGACTTCAAATCGAGGGCGGTCAGCCCAGTGAAGACACCGTGTTCAACGAGGAGGGAGGTTACGTACCATTCTTCGAAGAAGTGAATATTCTCGAATTTCCTCGTTGTGTCGTAGAGGGTCTGCATCTCGAAGAAACCTACTCTGTCCCCGGCGAATGCTGCCCTCGGGAAGCTGTAGCCTCCGAACCAGCGTTGCGCTATTCGTCCATCATCGGTTCTTGACCAGGGCATCCCCCAATGCTCGAGCATGTAGATCTCCCGCGGCATGGCTTTCACGAAGAATTCAACTGTATCCTGGTCGGCGAGGTAGTCGCTTCCTTTGATCGTGTCAAAAATATGTGACTCGAACGAATCCCCCTCATCAGGATACAAGACAGCTGCAGTGCCCCCCTCAGCGCAGACAGAGTGCGAACGCATCGCCTGGAGCTTGGTGATCACCGCGACGGTACACTTGCCTTTCGAAACTCGTGCTGCTTCGATGGCCGCTCGCAGCCCCGCTATACCAGAACCGACAATCACGACATCATACACAAGAACTTCAGTCACGTTGGTAGCGCCTTAACTGTGCAAATCTTTTTCATCATATAAGTTCTGTTATGTTTTGGAAAGCTTCTTCCGTGAAAATCCAAGCTCGAACAAATCCGTTACATCCGTCACAACCTTCCACACTAGCAATACAGTGAAAGTAGGCTCTGTTGAAGTTAAGCCGATTCACGTAGACCATTCCGTGCCGGGTTCCTATGGCTTCGTCATCCACACAGCGGATGGCGCTGCGATCTAT
>Ga0187769_10002731_pt1 | contig 10414 bp, 13 predicted proteins | sample 0116_SJ02_MP02_1_FD_133140 | JGI IMG/M metagenome (GOLD analysis project Ga0187769, IMG submission 133140) | Tropical peat soil microbial communities from peatlands in Department of Meta, Colombia - 0116_SJ02_MP02_10_MG | ecosystem: Environmental > Terrestrial > Soil > Wetlands > Peat | place... | reverse complement strand
GTTGACGGAGAAGAGATCGCCCTTAACGAATTCGTCAACAAGATCCTCAGCGGAACCGTTGTAGGCGCAGTGACGTCGCTGAGGGGGATAAACAAAAGCTGGAAAAGAATCGAAATAACAGTCATAAAGTGAAGGTTGATTTTAGGTGCCATCTCACCCGTTCGGGCCTATCTCTAGTATTGCAAACATCTCTCTCTTGGCCTTACATATCGGGCAAACGTAGGGGGGGTCTTCGCGAAACGTCACATAACCGCACTGCCTGCAATACCACAATTTCTTCTTCACCTCAACAGACTGGCCCTCAGCTTTCATCACAGGCCCCTTTTCAGTCGCCGTCCCCACAGCTGCCTCTCCTGTTGCAGTTGCAGCATAGGCTCTGGCCTGCTTGTCCTTAGGTCTGCGTTCTGGAATCGGAAGGATAGGGGTCTTCCCTTCGTACAAATCCTTACGGACGTACAGGGCGCAGTAGCAGCATCCGTGTTCTGCAACGTCGGGGTCTCGATAGTCGCACGGACAGAATATGTCTCTGTCCAACTCAAACTTTCCTGAAGCAAGCCTGCAAGGACACGATGGGTATCCGTATCTCTCCTCGTTTCGCTTCAACCCTTCCAGAAGGTCTTTGAGAAACTCAGGGTCAGGATGCAGATAGTAACCGTTTGTCTTGGCATCAGCCTCTGCTCTCTGCCGCACTTGCTCAATGGTGATCAAAGCTCTAAAGCCTCTTCTATCTTGTCTTTGCGAAAACCAGTGATTACAGTTTTGTTATCAATAATTAGCGTAGGATAGCTAGGGTCTCCTCCTTTACTGATGATGTCTTCTCTGATCTTCTCGTGGTCCTCGTCACTGGCCAAGTCAACGTCAACGTACTCGTACTCCACATCGTTTTCATTCAAGAATTTCTTCGTCATCTTACACCAAGCACACGTGCTAATCGCGTACATCAACACCTTATGCTTGTTGTTCTTGCCTGTAACCTTGACCTTGTTCAAGTTATCACTTACCAATTTGCATTGAGCGTTATCATTGCCCTAGATATAAAAATTTAGCTTCCTTGAAAGAGGCATCGTCAACTCACACAAGATTCTTGGAAGCTACTTTTAAGAACAGGATTATAATCGCAGACGTTGACAGTTTTTCTGCCTCGAAATGATCGCCTTTGCTAGGGCTGCTTCAACGAGCTGAACGCGTTTTGAACCACTTCAGTCATTGAGGGATGAATGTGTAATCCTCTGAAGATCGGAACGAAAGTCCCGTCTCCTGAGGCCATAGCATTGATGATTTCCTGAATCAGCACAGAAGCAAAGGGACCGATTATGTGTGCTCCGAGGATTCTTCCGGTTTTCTGTTCAACAATGACTTTCACGAAGCTTCCCGTTTCAGCCATAGCAGCTCCCTGCGCTGTGTCTTTGTAAAAGGCTCTTCCAACCAAAATCTTGTAGCCTGACTGCGAAGCCTCAGCTTCCTTCATGCCCACTGAAGCGACTTGTGGATGCGTGAAAACAGCGTGAGGTGCTGCTCTGTAATCGACCTTCACCTTGTGATCGTGCCCGGAGTTGTGCCAGGCAACCTGGGCTTCATAGTTTGCAACGTGCTTGAACATTTGCTTGCCGATAGCGTCGCCGAACGCAAATATGTTCTTCTTGCGAGTTTCAAGGAACTCGTTCACTCTCACAAATCCCATCTTGTCCAATTCGACTCCTGTTCTTTCTGGCTTGAGGACGTCCGAGTTGGGAACTCTTCCAGCAGCTAGCAGAATAGCTTCTCCAGAAAATTCCTTGACCTGCCCACTTGCTCGGCTTCTAGCCACCACTGTCTTATTGCTGCCTTTTTCCATAACTTCAACGGCCTCGTAGTCTGTGAAAATCTCCACTCTTTTCCCCATCTCTTCTGCTAATAGCTGAGAGATCTCCGGTTCTTCGTCTGGCAAGATTCTCGAGTTTCTCTGAACAATCGTCACCTTGGTTCCTAAGCTGGAGAAGAAGTGCCCATACTCTGCGCCGACGTACCCTCCCCCGATGACGACCATGCTCTTGGGCAGCATCTCAAGGCTCAGCACCGTATCGCTTGTCAAAAAGCTCACATCTTTTATTCCCTTAAGCTGGGGAACATCCGGCCTAGCCCCTGAAACGATGAAGATCTTATCTGCTTTCACCACCTCTTCTCCCGTTTTCAGCGTGTAATCTGAAACAAACTCGGCCTTGCCTTTGAACCACCTGATCCTGTGGTCTTCCTCCACGGCTCTCGTCTGCCGTTCAACATCTTCCGCAACGAGCTTATGCATTCTCTTCATAATTCTGTCAAATTCGATCTTGTCGATCGTCGCTCTTATTCCAAGTTTTTCCGCCTCATAAATCACGCTTGCGACATCTGCAGGGTAGATCAGTATCTTCGAAGGCACGCACCCACGGTTTACACATGTTCCCCCGATCGGTCCAGACTCAACCAACGCTGTTTTCAGACCGTTGACAAGGGCGCTCGCGGCTACTATCAACCCAGAGCCTGCACCGATTACGAGAACGTCAAACTTTTCCATAAAAACCCTCACACTACATGTGAAAACTATCATTGTGATGGTGCACAAGCATTCTTAAGGTTTCTCCGAGTCCAAACGACGAGTGACAACGCCAAAGAAAGCATACGCAGGAACAGCGTTCTTTGCAAGCGTTGAAAGACCCGACTTTCCGAAAAGACTTTATAAAACATTCAACACTAACCAAAAACGAAGGTTGAAGGCGCATGGAAAGTGAACATGTTTTCAAGAAAATTCTCTATCCAACAGACGGTTCGGATCCAGGGCTCCTTGCTCAGGAATTGGCGATTCTGCTTGCCAAGAAGCTCGAGTCGGAAGTAACTGTCTTTCACGTCGTTACTCATGAACTGATGCAACCTCACGCTAAAGCCTTCTTATTTGAAGGCCGCACCGTCTCAGAGTCACCTGACGCTGAGCCTGGAGCTCAAGTTGAGGGAGAGATGTCTTTTGACAGGGAGACTCCGACATCTGCTGGTGCACATTCTTCAGAAAGAATAGAAGATGAGCTTACCAGTATTTACCGCCAACAAGGAGAAGATATCGTTGCTGACTCAATGCTGACGTTCAAAGAGGAAGGTGTGCATGCCGACCAGAAGGTCGTGCAACGCAAGAGCGTGGCCGAAGCCGTGATGGAAGAAGCTGAACGAGGAAAATATGACTTGATAGTCATAGGGCGGAACGCGCAAAAAGAAAAGGAAGCCCATCTAGGAAGCGTAGCTTACAAGGTATCGCGCCAGTCGGACATACCTGTATTAGTAGCTGGAGAAAAAGCGGCAGAAAAAATTACGAAGATACTCGTTCCCGTCGACGGCTCCGAGAGTTCGGAGAACGCGCTCAGGTATGCTGCTGCACTATGTAATAAACTCAATGCTGCACTGACATTGCTTCACGTCCAAGAATCGCATCTATTCAGTTTGCGGCCTCACGTGTCCACGGCTATCGGCAAAGGCATTCTTGCTGACGCTGCAGAAAAGCTCAAAGGAACGAACTTGGAACAGAAACTGGAATCCGGAGACCCCGCTAAAAAAATCTCGGAGATCGCCGGGAAAGAAAACTTTGATCTCATAGTCATGGGAAGCGATGGTGTGAGCAACCATGTTTTACACTACACGATGCATTCAGTCCTCATCGTAAAATAAGCCTCAATTGGCCAACGAATATAAACTAACTAAGGCTGCGCAAGCCAGTGCTCATTTCGCTAACCAGAGTATTCGGCAGTAGAACGCACTCTGAAAAAACGAAATTGACAGAGCAGACAAGAGCAGACGACCATTTTAGCAAACGGTTTCAGAGAAAATGTTTCCGTGCCAATAGGCATGCGGAAACATCGGGCAGTTTTGGCAAAGTGTAAAACTTGTCTTGTTCCATGTCGGTTTCTCCTTTGTTGGAACACTTGTTTTCCTGCAAACTCTAAATGTTTCGGTGTTGAGGCAAAGTCAACTGCTCATCTGATGACAGCAAAAGGGTTATATTTCCACCGCCTATCGTGTTCATAGGTGAAAAAGTCTTGCCGATAGACCCAGATTTTCAGAAGAAACGCAAGGTCGTCAGTAAACATCAGGGCCACGACGTTTGGGGGCCTGTTGAACCTCCCAAGAAGCTCGGTGTTCATGGAACAACTGTTGCAGTTGATTGGGACGTTTGCACCGGAGACGGCGTCTGCTTGGAAGTTTGTCCCGTGACAGTGTTCGACTGGGGAGACTCACCTGGGCACCCTGTTTCTGAAAAGAAGTCTGACCCTGTGAGAGAACAAGACTGCATAAAATGCATGGCATGCGAAACTCAATGTCCTACTCAAGCGATAAAAATAGCTCAGTGAACAATGAGCAACCGCAAACACTGCTTGCATTTTTCTCCGCGACCAAGGCCACTTTGAAAACAGATGGTTGTACGAAAAACTTTTTACTTTTATCCTTAAGCCATAGTGAATGAAGGGATGTCATGAAAGAAAAGGCTGACAGAACGTTGGATTGCTTAGGTCTATACTGTCCTGAGCCTGTTTTCAAGACCAGAATGGAACTGGATGAGCTGAAGGTCGGCGAGACGCTGAAGGTCTTGGCAGATGACCCGGCCGCAGAGTCAGACATTAGGAGCCTCGTGAAGAACTTGGAGCAAGAACTTGTAAGCGTGACCAAGAAAGGAAACGAAGTTCAAATATTGATTAGAAAGGTTAAGTGAGAATTAGTTAAACTCGTGTCAAGTGAATGATGCATGTCGACGACCAAACGAGTTTACATGGACCATATGGCTGGAAAGCCTGTTGACCATCGGGTCACAGAGGCCATGCTTCCTTATATGGAATCGTCTTACGGCAACGCTTCATCCTTGCACGTGTTCGGCCAAGAAGCTAAGCGTGCGCTTGAAGGCGCAAGGGCAAAAGTTGCTGAATTGATTAACGCTGAAAAAAGGGAGTCTATAATTTTCACTTCAGGAGCCACTGAGAGCAACAACATGGCTATAAAAGGGGTTGCAAATCGGAATAAGGACCGTGGAACACGAATAATAACGTCAGCGATTGAGCACATGTCAGTGGTAAACTCGTTCAAGTTCTTGACCACAAGAGGATTCGAATCCGTCTTCGTCCCAGTTGACAAGTACGGTTTTGTGATTCTCGAGAACCTAGAAAACGTGCTGTCCGATAAGACAATCCTCGTTTCTATCGTGTACGCAAACGGCGAAATAGGAACAGTTGAGCACATTAAGGAAATCAGCAAGATTGTGCACGGCAAGGACGCTTACCTCCACGTGGACGCCACTGCAGCTTGTGGACAGGTTCTGATAGACGTGAAAAAGGAGAACATCGACATGCTCACGATTTCCTCCAACGACATGTATGGCCCTAAGGGTGTCGGTGCCCTGTACATCAAGGAAGGAGTGCGTGTGGAACCATTGTTGCATGGTGGCGGACAGGAACGCGGGTTAAGGTCAGGAACAGAAAACCTGCCTGGCATAGTTGGTTTCGGAAAAGCTGCTGAAATAGCCAAGATGGAAATGCAGAGTAATAGCCTCCAGCTGACGAGGTTGAGAGACAGATTCATTGAGGGTTTGTTGAATCCAATTCCATATTCATTCTTAAATGGGCATCCGACCGAACGACTGCCCGACAACGTTTCTGTTAGGTACAGTTTCATAGAGGGTGAATCGATGCTGCTGGGGCTGGACATGATGGGCGTTTATGCGTCGTCCGGTTCAGCCTGCACAGCAAAAACCTTGGAACCTTCGCACGTGTTGTTAGCAATTGGACTTAAACACGAGGAGGCTCACGGTTCCCTGATGTTCACCCTGGGGAAGGAGAACACTGAGGAACAGGTTGATTACGTGATAGGCCTGATGCCTGGCATAGTAAAAAGGTTAAGAGCGATATCGCCGTTAACTCCGAAGGAGCTGAACGCCTGATGTACACCGAGAAAGTGATGGAGCACTTCAGGAACCCACGGAACATGGGCGAGATCCCGGATGCAGATGGTGTGGGAACGGTGGGCAACCCCGTTTGCGGAGACCTCATGACAATTTACATCAAGGTCAAGGACAATCGACTCGAAGACATCAAGTTCAAAACTTTCGGTTGCGGGTCAGCGATCGCGACGAGCAGCATGATCACGGAGCTGGCCAAGGGGAAAACGTTAGAAGAGGGAATGAAAATCACCCGAGCAAACGTCGCGGACTCTCTCGGCGGCTTGCCTCCTATCAAGATGCACTGTTCAAACCTCGCGGCTGACGCGCTGCACGCTGCCATAGAGGACTATCACAAGAGACAGAAGGCCAAAGAGGTGAAAGAATAAAACCCAAATTCGTCAAATGTGAATACTGCAGGGCTGAGATACCGACAGAAACGTGCAGACTCGCCGCTTACACAACCACGATAGACGGAAAAGAGTACGCCTTCTGCTGCGTCAGATGCGCCGAGCGGTACGAGAAGAAGAAAGCAAAGGCAAAATAGCTGAGGACAGAAAGTTTTAAGCATGGAACGCGTAAAACTCGCGTGGTGAAAGGTGATATGCGTTGGCTTGCTGGAAATGGTTTAACGACGTGCTGAAAGAAGCCGGTGTCAAGGTGAACGAGAAGAACAAGAGCAAAGTAGACGAGGTCATTCACAAGTACATCGGCGAGCAGTCGAGCTACGGAACCTGCTCCTCAAACTGGCGAAAGGCTAGAACGCAGATTCAGGGAAACGAAAAGATGAAGAAAGAACTGATCGCAAAGCTCAAAGCCTTAGCTTAGGCTTTTTTGGGCGACATCCCAATTCCAGACAAACCCTTATTTTTGTTTGATCCCTAGGACGCAGTTGAGTGCAGTTTTAATGCAGAGGTCTCGCGCAACGTTTTTCACAGGTTTCCAATGCGTGATGCTAAAGAGTTAAGTCAACTGTTTTCACTTGTCCGCAGATACACTTCTCCGGCGAAAACATGTTTAAAGACTCCGTTCTCAAGCATGAGAATCAGGGATCCATCCATGTCCACGTCATAAGCCAATCCAATCGTTTTTTCGATTCTGTCTCTTACTTCGACCTCTTTGCCGAGGAAGCAAGCATACTTTTTCCATTGCTTAAGAATAAAACTGAAGCCTCTTCTGTTGTAGAGCGCATAGGTCGCTTCCAACTTCTCTAGCAGTCTGATGAAGAGTCCTTCAAGCTGAATTCTTCGGTTGAGTTCCGTTTCCAACGACGTGGCCCCTGCTCTAATCGATTCTGGTAAGACTCGTTCAGCGTCGAAGTTGGCGTTTATTCCGATTCCCAAGATGACATAGTTGATTTCTTTGCCCATCGTGCTCGCTTCGCCGAGTATGCCGCAGATTTTGCGCCCGTTCACGAGTACATCGTTGGGCCACTTGGTCTGAGCGCTCAGGCCGTACTCTTCATGCAGAGTCTCAGCGACTGCGAGGCCACCCACATATGTGAGTTTGGCAGCTTTGGCCAAGCGTTGTTTAGGCCTGAGAATCAACGAGAACCACAGGCCTCCAAGCGGTGAGATCCATTCGCGGTCAAGCCTTCCCCGCCCGTGGGTCTGAGTTTCCGCAATAGCAACCCAGCCCTCTAGCGCACCTCGGCTCGCCAGCTTCTTGGCCCACTCGTTTGTTGAGGCCACTTCCTCAGAGAATAAGATGCTTTTGCCCAGAAGTCTTGTTCTTAAGCCTTCTTGGAGCTTGCTTGGGTTCAGCCTTTTTGACATGCTGGGTCGCCGTCGGATGGTTTCATGCGTCAAACGTATTACTTTTTTTGGGTAAGAGTAACCAAGGTTGAGTGTGAGGCCTTAAGAATTTAGGTTTGTTCTTCATCTATGGTAGACCTAGAGCCCGCGAATTTTATCGATCTAACTAGAAAATTTCGGAGCTAATATGGCTTTCAAGCGTTTGTGACAGCGGACAGCCAAGTCTGATCGCCAACTAATCTTCACACGATGTAGGCTGGCCTTAGCTCTGTGCTTTGACTTAGACAGCCTTTGTACCTTGCAAGCATATCGTTTAATCCTCTCTCTAAGTCTTCTTTGGACATTAGGCCTACAATCTGTCCCACTGGTCTTCCCCTGCACAGGAACAGTAACGTAGGAGTGCTCATTACGCCGAAGTTGTTCGCTATCTCCTGATTAGATGGGCTTGCAAGCACGTTCAGCTTCGCAAACTTTATCTTTCCTTTGTACTCTTCTTCGACCTCCTCGAGAATGGGGTTGAACCTGAAACACCATGGACATTGTTCATGCCAGAAGTAGACAATCGTCAAAATAGTAGACTTTGAGATTTCGGGTTCCCAGTTGCTCGCATTCACGTCTAAGGTCTCCATGATAATCACGCCTAGATAACTGCGAGAAAAGGCGTATTAAATGTTTCAGCCAGGAATCATACGTGAGCCTTCGATTTCTTGCAGCCGATTCATTCTTCCTCGAATTCTTTGAATCAAGAATGCCAGCATGGTCACCAATGCCACTATTGTAGCTGATCCCCGGCGCGCGCGCTAAAAGATCGGAACCATCAATTGGATACAGGAGAGGGAAACACCCAGAAACTGAGACTAGGAGTACAAAGAATGATTAGGGCATTTTGCTCAAAGTAACTTCGAAGAACTGTTCGAAACCTCTGCGGAAGACTGTAATTCTCACCTTTTCACCGACCCTTCTCTTGTGAATATCGTTCAACAAGTCCTCGATGGTATCGATCTTCACGTTGTCCATTCTCAGGATTATGTCGCCCATAATAAGACCTGCGTGCTGTGCCGGGCTGCCGTCATTGACCTTGGATACGAGAACACCATGCTCCAACGGCAGATTGTAGTATTGAGCTATGTCCTCGTTAAGGCTTAGGCCGACTATCCCTAGCCAAGGTCTGACAGAAACACCGTCCATAATCATTTCGCTCGTGCACTTCTTCGCCATGTTTATAGGAATAGCAAACCCTATTCCCTGAGCATAAGGGATTATCGCTGTGTTTATCGCGATGACCTTTCCTTCAAGGTCCACGAGAGGACCGCCACTGTTTCCGGGGTTTATCGCCGCGTCGGTTTGAACGAGGTTTTCCACTAGCCCTCTCTGAGATTCTATCGTTCTCTTGGTTGCGCTGATCACTCCAGACGTAACCGTGGGCCCCCCAGCCAATCCGAACGGGTTTCCGATCGCATAGACTCTCTGGCCAACCCTCAGCTTTTCAGAATCCCCTAGCTCTGCCGCTTCCAAACCTTGTCTTCTAACACGCACGATTGCAGTATCATGAACAGCGCACGCCCCCACTATCGCCCCCTCCAACACTTCTCCGTTCCACAGCGTCACACCTATCTTCTGAGCGCCTCCGACGACGTGGTTGTTAGTCAATATATCCCCTTTCGGGTCTGTTATCGTCCCAGAACCCATGCCCTCCACGGGGACCGCTTGATAAAACATCCGACTGACAAGCTTAACCGTGCTTATGTTCACGACACTTTTGCTCACTCTTTCCAGAACATCAAGAACGGCCTTCTCATCGAAGGAAGACATGCTTCTACCTTCTCTTTTTGCCTAACCTCAGCTCCATACAGAAACCGCACTCTTCTGTTTTTATTTTCGGATCTGACTTTTTGCAGAATCGGCACACCATACCCGTTTTCCTTATGGTTCCACATGTCTCGCAGAAAAGCTGCAAGAACTCTGCCCTACGAGACTCTCCGTTCACGACCATTATCACCATGCTGGCAATGAGAGGTCGGGCTTCCTGCACTTTGTCAACCTCTATAACGTGTCCTCTGACCTTTCTGAAGTACTTGCTCACTGCAGACTGCGATATCCCAAGGATTTCTGCCACCTGTTCCTGGTTCATGCCATACTGTTCGACTAGTTGTTGTGCCATTAACGCCTTCACTGCAGGCACGACTGATTTTACAGCGACTTCGCACGGAAGTATCAATAAGTATTCACCATTTGATTTACCATGGTGGAAAAGTATATAAAGATGACGTATGTCATACTTTTTATGACGTATGTCATGACAGGTTTAGCATCCCCAAAATCTGGTTTTAAGCGCAAATCCGATTCCTTTCTCAGCCTGCCATGACATGCGCCTGAAGGTAATCGAAGAATGGAAACCCAAAATCACTCAAACTCAGCTCTGGATACTGAAAAGTATGCAAGCCTAGTGAATATCCTAACGAGTTTGGAAGAGAAGTGTAAGAGTTGTAACCCGCTCAGCCCCATCACATGCATAACGGACTGTAAGACTTGGAAGCTGAAAAACCAGCTCAGAAAGATAGGCGAAAAAATGCAGAGACCGAATTTTGTCGAACAGTTGCTGAATACGCTGAAGAACGGCAGGCGACTGCAAATACTCGACTTGATTTCAACGCAGGGCTATTCCTTATCTCAACTTCAGCAGAAGCTTGCATCGTTTGGCTTTCGCCATAGTCAGCAGACCATAGTTGAGGAATAC
>Ga0187769_10002730_pt1 | contig 10415 bp, 9 predicted proteins | sample 0116_SJ02_MP02_1_FD_133140 | JGI IMG/M metagenome (GOLD analysis project Ga0187769, IMG submission 133140) | Tropical peat soil microbial communities from peatlands in Department of Meta, Colombia - 0116_SJ02_MP02_10_MG | ecosystem: Environmental > Terrestrial > Soil > Wetlands > Peat | place... | reverse complement strand
TTCGGCCCCTCGAGCCCACGGAGGATCGCCTCCGCGGACGGCCCCCAGAGATAGTCGAGGACGACGCCGACCCGCTCCTCCCGCGCCACCGTCCGGACCGCGTCGCGGAACGATTCCATGGGTTGGTGCAACGATAGGAGGACGTCCGCTCCGAGACCGGAAAGCTCGCGGAGCTTCGTCTCATCCCGTCCGGTCGCGACCACCTTCGACGCGCCGAGATACTTCGCCACCTGCACGGCCATCCGCCCCGCGACCCCGGTCGCGCCGTTCACGAGGACGGACTCGCCGGACCGGACCGGCGCGAGCCGGGTGAGCGGAACCCAGCACGACATGCCCGGGTTCGCCGCCGCCGCGGCCGTCACGTCGTCGAGGTCGTTCGGGAGCTCCGCGAGGCAGCCGGCGGCCACCGGCACCAGCGCGGCGAGGGACCCGAAGGGGGGTCTCGGGAAGGCGAAGAAGACCCGCTTTCCGTCGTCCGTCCGTCCGACCCCGTCGACGCCCGGGACGAACGGGGGAGCGGCCCCCGCACTGTAGTGCTCGCCGGAGGCCCGGGACCGCGCGAGGTGGCTCACGGCCGCCGCGGTGGTCGACACGAGCGTCTCGCCCGGCCGCGTCGACGGGTCTTCGAAGTCACCGTACGACGGTGGTTGGCCGAGTTCGCGCACGACCGCGGCTTTCACGGGATTGGTTCCCCGGTCCCGAAATCCCCCGAGGACATATTGCGGTGCCGGCCGGCGTACGGTACGTCTCCCGCGCCCGAGGCGAGCCTCCTCCTTGGCGCCGGCGGCCGAACGCGACGGACGGTGAGCTCAAATCCTCCCAAGAGGCTCGGTTCGAGGAGTCGGAACGATGCCCGAGGTAGAACCCCCGCGCGCTCCGGCCCCGTTCCGGATCTTCCTCGGGGTCTGGGCCACGACGGCCCTCCTCTTCCTCGGGGCAACGGCGTACTATGCGCTCAAGGCGGCGAAGTCGTCGTCGGCGGTCTCCCCGCTCTTCGTGGACGTCTTCGTGGTCCTGATCCTCCTCTTCCTCTCCACGACCCTCGCCTTCCTGATCGCCTCCCCCTGACCTCGACCGCCTTCCCCCGTCGGCCGCGGGTGCGAGTTCGGCGAACCCCCGTCGAAGTTCAGGAGAACAGATCCGGAACGGTCCGGTCGACCCGGACGTTCAGGAGCGCCGGCCCCTCGTGCTCCCGAAGTTCGCCGAGCGCCCGGTCGAGTCGCTCGGAGGAGTCCACGCCCGACGCGTCCACGCCGTAGCCCCGGGCGATCGCCTCGACGTCGACGCCCGGAAGGTCGAGGTAGTCGGCGTTCGCGAGTGCGGGATGGTTCGCCTTCGAGTAGCTCTTCAGGATGGTGTAGCTACCGTTGTTCACCACGACCACCTTCACGGGGATCCGGTAGTGCGCCAGTGTCCAGAGGGATTGGACCGAGTACTGAAGCGCCCCGTCACCGACCACCACCACCGTCTTCGGCCGGCGGAGGGCGATCCCGATCGATGCGGCGAGTCCCCAGCCGAGCTGCTGGCTCCGGGACGAGAAGTAGCTGTCCCGACCCCGGTAGAAGCCGACCGACTTCATGGTCGGGATCAGCGAGACGGATTCGTCGATGACCGTGTGGTCGGGGAAGGCACGTCGGATCGCGTCGACGACGAACTCGCCTCCCATTCTCGGCGCCGCGCGGGCCACCCGGTTCGCGCGGCCGAAATCGGGAGCGGTCCGGTAGGTTCGCCCCGAGGCCGGCAGGACGGCGAGGAGGGAGTCGAGCAGCTGCCGCACGTCGCCCAGGGTCCGGGCGCATCGGAGCTTCGCCGGGACCGACGGGTCGGAGCCGAGGTACGCGAGGCGGTCTCCCGGGAGGAGGGGCGCCGCGCTGAACGGATACAGCGTGAGGTCGGCTCCGACAAGGACGACGAGGTCGTAGGCCCCGAGCGCCGAGTCGATGAACGCGCTCTGGGGGAGGAGGTCGCCCGCGAAGTTCGGGAGTCCGGCCGGCACCGGCGACCGGGAGCAGATTGGCTCCGCGTACACGGGCGCGCCGAGGCGTCGCGCCAGCTGGGCCACCGCCTCGAACGCGTCGTAGACGTCGACCTCGTACCCGACGACCAGCGCCGGGTTCGACGCCGCTCGCAGCCGCTCCACGATCGGACCCACGTCCTCGATGGCGGGCCGCCGGCGCTCCGAAGTGCCGGCGGACGGCTCGGCCGCCTCCTCCAGGACGTTCATTGGGAGGCTCAGGAGGACCGGTCCCATCGGGAGCTCAAGGGCGTGCTCGACCGCCCGCTCGAGGGCCGGGCCGAGGTCGCGCGGCCTTTCGACCTCCTCGAACCACTTCACCAGCCCCTGGGTCATCGTCCGGAAATCCCCGAAGAGGAGGGGGTTCTGGTCGACGTGGCGCAGGTCCTGCTGGCCGACCGTGACGAGGACCGGCGAGTGGTTCCGCCGCGCCGTGTCGAGGAACCCGATCGCGTTGCCGAGCCCCGGCGCGGCGTGCAGGTTCGCGACCGCGACGCACCGACCGACCTGGGCGGACCCGTCCGCGGCGCCGAGCGCGATCGAGTCGTGCAGCGTGAGGTAGTAGCGTTGCCGGAGCCCCTCGAGGAACGGTAGCTCGGTCGTCCCCGGGTTCCCGAAGACCTCGCGGACCCCGAGGCTCTCGAGTCGCTGCGAGAGCTCCTCGGACGCTCGCATCGTCCCTCCGTCCGGGACCGCTACGGGGAACGGGGGAGCCCGTCCACGCGGTAGAGCGGCTCCTTCCCCTGGACGAACCTCAGGACGTTCTTGACCGTCTCCTGGAGGAATCGCTGCTGCGCCTCGAACGTCACGCCCGCGATGTGCGGCGTGAACGCGGTGCCGGGCGCTTGGAAGATCGGGTCGGAGAAATCCGGCGGTTCCGTCGGGTAGACGTCGAGCCCGGCCCGGATCTTGCCGTCGGTCACGGCCCGGCGCAGCGCGACCGGGTCGACGAGCTCGGCGCGCGCCGTGTTGATGAAGACGGCCTGGTCCTTCAGGAGGGCGAACTCGGCCGCCCCGACGATCCCGCGGGTCTCCTCCGTGAGGGGAAGGTGGAGGGAGACGATGTCGGCCTGGGCGAGCAGCTCCCGGAACTCCACCCGGGTGAGACCGAGGCGCCGTTCCTCCTCGGCCGAGAGCGGCGCGACGTCCGTGTAGACGGTGGACGTCTCGAACGGGACGAGCCGGGCCGCGAGCTCCCGGCCGATCCGCCCCATCCCGACAATGCCGAACACCTTGCCCGCGAGGTCGCTCGCACCGGTGAGCATCGGCCACTCCCCTCGTCGCAGGTCGGCGTCGAGGCCCCGGAGGTCCCGGAGGAGCGCGAGGGCGAGCAGGATGACGTGCTCCGCGACCGTCTTCGAGTTCGCGACCGGAATGTTCGAGACCATGACCCCGCGGGCTCGGCACGCTCCGAGGTCGACCCGGTCGTAGCCGGTGCTTGCCACCTGGACGAACTTGAGCGCGCGGAACTTCTCGAGCGCCGACGCCGGGAGGTCGTGGAACGTGGTGAGGATCAGGACGTCGACCTCCTCGGGAGGGACCCGCCCGGGGGCGTCGAGCGACGTGGTGATGTCGATCCCCGGCAGGATCGCGCCGACCCGCCGCCCGATCTCCTCGAGAGGGAGGAATGGGGGAAGGACCGCCCGGACCTGCACGGCAGAGTGCGTAGGCCGCCGGAGGTTATAGGGTTCCGAGCCGGGACGGTTCAGGCGCCGGCCGCCGGGACCGGCATGCGGTCGATTGCGATGACCTCGTCTACCGCCTCCGCCGCGGAGGGGTCGTACCGCTGTCCTTCGAGGAACCGCCGGGCGTAGAGCGCCGCGACCCGGGCGAACCGGGAGGAGTCGAGGGAATTCGCGATTCGCACGAGCTCGGTCACCGCGATCGCGTGGCCGAGGTCGTTCAGCGTGTCCTTTCCGAAGAACTGGGCCTCGGCCTCGGAAGCGGCGCCGAGGGACGAGAGGGTCGCCTCGATCCGGGCGCGGGCCAGCGCGTACGTCTCCCGACCCGCTCGCACCTTCGTCTCGTTCCGCGCGACCTCTTCGAGCAGCGAGCGGTGCGCCCCTTTCTTCGCGATCACTTCGAGGAGGTCGAGCGCCTGGACGTTGCTGGGGCCCTCCCAGATCGGCGTGATCAGCGCCTCGCGGTGCCACCGCTCGACCGGGAATTCCCGGAGGAAGCCGAGGCCACCGTGGAGCTCCATCGCGACCTGAGTCACTCGCGCGGCCATCTCCGCGGTCACGTTCTTCGTGATGTGCGCGAGGAACCGGGCGAAGTGATACGGCGGTCCGTACGGGGGCCGTTCGGTCCACGCTCGCTGGAACGCTTCGATGGCGTGGAACGCGAGCGCGAGGGAGCCCTCGATCGCCACCTCGAGGTCGAGGAGGTCGCGTCGCACGAGGGGATGGTCGATCAATCGCCGCCCAAACGCGGTCCGGGCCTGGGCATAGTAGTACGCCTCGAGGTACGCCTTCCGGGCGATGCCGAGGGCCGCCACCGAGTTCGCGAGCCGGGAGACCATCAGGTTCTCGAGCGTGTAGTAGACGCCGTTCTCGGGAGTTCCGAGCAGCATCGCCTCGGAGCGGTGGAACTCGACCTCGCCGGTGGGAACGCCGATCGTGCCGCTCTTCTCCTTGAGGCGGCGGACGAGATAGTTGCGACGACCATCGTGGGCGAGTTCGGGCACGAGGAAGAGCCCGAGGCCTTTCACGCCCGGGCCACCCCCCTCGACCCGGGCCGTCACGAGGGCGAGTTCCGCGAGCCCGGCGTTGCTCGCGAAGTATTTCGTGTCGCCGTCGACCGTCCACCGCTCATCGCGCCGTTCGGCCGTGACCCGGTTCGCCCCGAGGTCGCTCCCGCCCTGGATCTCGGTGAACCACGTCGCCCCGTACCGGACCGGGGTCTCCTCACCGAGCAGCCCCGGGAGGAATGCCTTCGCGGCGGCGTCTCCGTACTTGTAGATCGCATAGGCGGTCTGGTTCGTGACCGTGAGGATGCATCCGACGCCCGGGTCCGCGATCAGATAGAGGGCCGCGAAATGCTCGAACCAGTCGCCGCGTCGATAGGGACCTCGGTTCACTCCGACCTCCCGCATCAGAAAGTCGAGGACCCGCATCTCGGACGGGGCGATCCACGCCCGGTCGACCCGCTCCCCGTCCACGCTCCACATGATGTGCTGGGGGTGTCCGAGCTTGTCGACGTAATCGGCCACCTCGTAGAGCTCCTTCCCGACGAAATCACCGAGCGGGGCGAAGTCCGGAAGCCGGCCCGAGTGGAATTGCAAGACCGCTTGGAACGGTCGGTCAATGGCGAAGTGGTTTCGACCGTACGCGTGGGAGAGGTAGCGATAGGGCGAATCGGTCACAAACCGTCGAGGACCCACCGGTAGTTAACGGGGCCGCGAAGCTCGGATGCGGTAAGTGGATATGGGGCGGAGGGCCTCGCGCTCTTGCCTACTGGAGGGGCCTCGCAGATGACTTCTGATGCAGCCCCAGACCTGTTTGAGCCGAGGACTTCCGTGTTCCTGTCCGGGAGCAGTCGTCCCCTCCTCAACTGGGTGGCGTATGCCCTCGTGGCGGAACGCCCGGGGGGCTTCCTCTGGGGTCACGTCCAGCTCGAAGGCGAGATTCTCGACGAGGGCGACCTCCTAAAGACCCAGCTCATCCCCCGCGACCGACTCATCATCGTGTCGCCCATCGAGCTCGTGCGCGACGAGTTGGCCGGCAATCTTGCGCTCGGGGGCCTCGTACGGTCCGAAAAGGCGGACGATTCGGTCCGCAGCTTCGCCGACTTCCTGCGACTGCCCGCGCAGACCCAAGAGATGATCTCCCGGCTTCCCCGGGAGGGGCCCCAACCGGTCCTGGTCCTCTCGGGTGGTCATCGTATCGCCCCCTACTATTCGGCGGAGACCGTCGGCCCCACCATCCGCTCGATCGTCGAGTCCGGCGGGTCCATGCTGGTGACGTGGGCCGACACCCTAGTGGCGGCTCGGCTCGAGTTCGAGCGCGTCCTCCAGCTCAAGGGTGACGAACCGGCGAAGTGGAGGGACGCCGTCTTGAAGGTGGAGAAAGGATGGTCCACCGATCCGCTTCGGTCGGGAGCGGAGCTCCGTCTCGGGGACCTGCCCGGAATCGCCTCGGTCCTCTCCAGGGCTTGGAGCTCGCTCCCGGGACGCTGAGCCGGCCGGGGAACGATCGTCGGAACTTCTCGGAAGGCCCGGCAACGTCAGGACCCGGAGCGTGGGGCCGGGGGCTGGTTGAGCGAGAAAAGATTCCCGTCCGGGTCTGCAAACGTGACGGAACGGCCCCAGGGGTAGTCGACCGGTGGCTGAAGGAACTCGACCCCTCGAGCCCGCAGTTCCTCGTACGTCGCCGTGCAATCGCTTACTCGAAGCACGATTGGCGGCGCCTTGCCGGGAGCCCATTCCCGGGCTCTTTCCTGCTGCTCGGGATTCACCGCGGAACCCAGCTGGAACAGCGCGAGCTCGAGCTCCTGCCCTCGGGGACCCACTGAGACCCAACGGTATCCGCCGGGGGCGCGGACGTCAGTCTTGGTCTCGAAGCCCACTTTCCGTGTGTAGAAGTCGTGGGCGACGGCGAGATCACTTACGACGATCGTCACCTGTTGGATCTTTGCCTCCATGGAACCGCCTGGGACGACCGTATCTCGCCCGATAGATAATCCAAGTGACACGCGAGGGATGAATTTCCGAAACGCGGTCGATAGCCCGTCCGACCCGCTCCCGAGGTCCCGGACTCAATCGGGTCGGAACGACGACTTCCGTACGATTTCCCCTCTCAGCCGAAGTGGGCGTTCGAAGACCCGAGCGACCGACTGCTTGCCGTCCAAGTGGAAAACGCGAATCCCGGCCGAGACACGGTCGGTCCTCTATCCGGCCCGGTGCGGGGAATATATCCGGAACTGGGCAGAACGCCGGGTCGCTGTCCGTAGGTACTCGGCCAACTGGGTGTTTCAGCATCCCCTCCGAGCCTTAAATCAGGGGTCGAGCCTCTCCGTCCGCCATGGCCTCGAAGGTTCGTGACACGAGCGCGGAAGGGAGTTTGGTTCCAGAGTCGCTGCTGCTTCATCACCACGACCGGCCGCCTGCCTCCCGGAGACGATGATGACGCGATTCGTCCTGGTTCCGGGCGCTTGGCTGGGGGCGTGGGCCTGGACGCCGGTGACGCCCCTCCTCGAGAAGGAGGGCCATACCGTCTATCCGGTGACGCTGACGGGAATGGGCGAAAAGGTCCACCTTGCCACGAAGGACGTCGGCATGGAGACCGCCATTGCAGACGTCCTGAACGTGATCAAGTACCACGAGATCGACGACTTCGTGCTCGTGGGGCACAGTTTTGCCGGTAAGGTGGCGGCGGCGGTCGCCGACCGGGCGCCCGAGAAGGTTTCGAAGGTCATCTACCTAGATGCGTTCCGCCCCGAGCGAGTGCGGGCACCGCAGGGCGAGTTCGACCCCGCTCGCGAGTTCGGTCCACCCCCGGCCGGCGGATTCGCGATTCCCCTCACCGAGGAGGTCATCGGCCGCATCGGCCCGGATGTCAAAGGCGCGAACCTCCGACGGATGATGTCCCTGGCCACTCCCTGGCCGACGAAACTCGGCACCGACCCCATCACGCTATCGAAGAACTACGATGCCGTGAAAGAGGCGTACATCTTCTGCAGCCTCAGCGGCGACCCGGTCGACGAGATCATCGCCGGGAAGTGGGGAAAGCTCGAGGGGCCCCACGCGGTCATCGAGGCGGGCCACTGGCCGATGATAACGAGGCCCGAGGAGTTGGCTCGCGACCTCGTGGCACTCGCCCGGCCGTAAGAGATTCAACGGGACCCACGTCGTCTACCCCAGCTCCACCCCTCGGACGGGGGAGTCGATCTCCCCCTACCTTGAGATTCCGAGCAGGAGGGCCGAAGCGGCCCCATCCGCTTGCGTCCAGAGCTCGGTGCTAGAGTCCCCGGGGTGACGTGCGAACGGCGCGGTGTTGCGAGGGGATTCGGGGTCGAGCTCAAGTCGCCGAGGAGGTACCGGTTCCGAGCATGGCGATGGCCACCCCTACCCAGGGAGTGCCGGTGGCGGATCGGGTCGTCGACGCTCGAGGGATGGCGTGCCCGGGACCGCTTCTCGAGGCGAAGCGGAGCATACTTCTGGTCCCGGTCGGTGGAGTGCTGGAAATCCTCTCGTCCGACGAGGAGACGGCGATCGACGTGCCGGCCTGGGCCTGGAAGGTGGGGCATGCGTATCTCGGATGCGTTCGTGAGGCGGGCTTCTGGCGGATCTTCGTGCGCCGGAACAAGTGAGGTGTCGGCCCCAGAGAGGTGCCACTCCGGTCGACGGGGGAGCGCGATCGGTGGCCACGAGCGGTCTCTCCGCTTCCGGGAGCCTCTCTCGGTTGAATCCAGAGCTTCGACGTCTCGAATCCCGGGGGTTTAGATCGCGACGAATCTCGGCCGATTGATTCCGACGCGGGTGGCGGGAGGCGCACCTTCTCCCCGTATGGTCTGGAGTCGATGCGATCCGAACCGAGCGACCGCGTGCAAGTTGGAACGCGCCGCCTCCCGGCAGGGCTCTTCGGGCAATCCCGGTGAACGCGATTCTCTCTAAACGGAGCGGGTTTCGGCCCCGAGTGCCCTCGACACCGCCTCGACCTCGCGGAAAACCCGCAGCAGATTGCCGCCCAGAATCCTGCGACAATCTTCGGCGGAGTAGCCGCGGTCGAGCAGAGCCTCCGTGATTCTGGGCAAGTCGGCAGCCGAGTCGAGTCCCTCCGGCAGCTGACCGAAGACGCCGTCGAAGTCGGAGCCCAGGCCGACGTGGTCGATGCCGGCCACCCTCGCGATGTGGTCGATGTGATCGATCAGCCGGGAGAGCGGCGGGCGAGGGATCTTGTCCATGGCGCCGCGCCGGATCCTTTCCTCGTCGGCGAACGTGAACTCGCGTCCCTCGGCCTTGGCCCGCTCCCGTTGGTTGGCGACCGCCTTGTCGGCTTCGGGCCGCAGCGACTGGGAGGCGTCGCGATACTCCTGGGAGACAAAGCCGGAGAAGAAATTGACCTGGACGACACCACCCTTCGAGTTGGGTCCGCCGGAGTTGGCCACGGCGCCCAGCATATCGTCGGTCATATTGCGCGGTGAATTGCACAGGGCGCGGGCCCCGGAGTGGGAGGCGAAGACCGGAGCACGACTGACCGCTCGCGCTCGATAGAAGGTGGAGTCGGCGACGTGCGAGATGTCCACCATCATGCCCAGCCGATTCATCTCGAGGACGACCTGCTCGCCGAACTCGGTGAGACCATCCTTGGTGTGCGGTACGGTCCGGTCGTCGAGATCCCCGGAGGAGTCGGCCCAGCCGGGGGAGTTCGCCCAGGTCAGGGTCATGTAGCGCACGCCGAGAGCAAAGTACTGCCGCAGGAGGGCGAGCGAGTTCTCGATCGAGTGACCGCCTTCGATACCCATCAGGGCAGCGAACTTGCCGGTCCGGTGGGCCTCCTCGATGCCGTCGGGAGTGGTTGCAAAGAACACCCGGTCCGGATGTCGGGCTACCTGGCGTTGCACGGAGTCGATCAGCTCGAGCGTGCGGCGTGCGTACTGCCCCTTGTACCGGGTGGGCTCGACCCAGATGGAAAAGAACTCCGCGCTCAGGTGGCCCTCCTGAATGGACTCGAGGTTGAGGTTGCCTCCGTTCAGCGGGTCGGCAAGGTCGAACCGCTCATCCACGAATCGCTGCGGAGTGTCGGCGTGGGTGTCGATGACGATGGCGGATCGCTGGACTTGAGCGGCCATGGGATTCTCGCGGGTCATCTTCCGCCTCAGGCGGTGCGGAAACTCTGCGGAGACAAAAGCCCGGAGGGCCAGTAGCCGGGAGGAGGCCGAGATACGCTCCGCCCACCTCCTCCGCTGTCGCGAGGGGACCTTCGAGTCTTTCGGGCGTTCGAACGCGACGAGGGTCGGGTCGGTCCGGACCCATCGCGGGTTGGCCCGGCGTTGGGGGTCGATTCTCGGGCAAGGATTCAAGAGCGAAACGCCGATTCCTGCGTGTCTTTCACGAGGGTTCGATGCCGCCGGACGCAGGTCATCGCAGTCGTCAGTTTCGGTGGCCCGATCCCGCTCGATTCGCGGAACCGGTCCGGACCCTGAGCGGACTCGAGTTCATGCGGTCCCTTCTGACCGGGGGCCTCCCCTCGCCCCCGTTCATGGAGCTTCTCGGGATTCGAATCGTGTCGGTCGAGCCCGCGACGGTCGCCTTCGAGTTCGAGCCCGCCGAGTTCATGTATAGCCCCCTCGGAAACGTCCACGGTGGCATCGTCACGGTTCTGCTCGACACGGCCATGGGCTGTTCCTTCCACACGACGTTGCCGGCCGGAGTGGGCTACACGACGCTGGAACTGAAGGT
>Ga0187769_10002729_pt1 | contig 10415 bp, 9 predicted proteins | sample 0116_SJ02_MP02_1_FD_133140 | JGI IMG/M metagenome (GOLD analysis project Ga0187769, IMG submission 133140) | Tropical peat soil microbial communities from peatlands in Department of Meta, Colombia - 0116_SJ02_MP02_10_MG | ecosystem: Environmental > Terrestrial > Soil > Wetlands > Peat | place... | reverse complement strand
GAGCCTGGTCACTTACCTCGTTATCCCCTTCTGCGGCGTAGCAGTCATAGTGCTGCTCGACACGATGCTAGTGGAGGACTAGGGAATGGCCAGGATTGAACCTAAAGAGAAGACGATAGTAGCGGTAACATCTGTTTGCATCGGCTTGACTTTCACAATCGCCTCGATCGTAGGCACATTCATACTTGGCTTGACTTTGCCCCTGACCTGGGACCAGTTGATAGTCGTAGGACTGATGATCGCGTTATTCCCTCCCGCAGCGATGGAATACTTGGACTTGCGTTGGCAGAGGGGAATTGACAACAACATTCCCCGTCTCTTACGAGAGATTGCAGAATCAGGAAGAACAGGCCTCACGTTGATCCGCGCAATCGAGGTCTCCGCTGAAAGAGATTATGGCCCGCTAACTCCTGAACTGAAGCGGTTGTTGGCGAGGATTTCATGGGGTGAGACGCTGGAGGAGGCTATGAAAGCGTTCGCGGAGAGAACACGAACTAAACTTTCTCAGAGAGTCACCACGCTGATTATCGAGGTTTCACGGTCAGGGGGTGATACTCAAGAGATTATGGAGCAGGTCAACAAGCATGTGAACGAGCTTCAAACCATCGACAAAGAGAGATATACTCAGATGCGCCCCTACGCAGTTGTAGTCTACGTGGCGTTCGGCGTATTCCTGTTCGCCGACATCATGCTCATTCGCACATTCTTCGAACCCATGGCCGCAATTCACTCTCAAGCATTAGCCGCAGGCGGAGGAGGAATCTTCGGAGGTCCCGGATTGAACATTCAAGCCCTAAGCGACACCCTCTTCCACGCCACGGTCATCGAAGGTATCCTAGGAGGCCTAATTGCGGGGAAGATGAGCGAGGCACATTTGGGCGCGGGGTTGAAGCATGCGCTCATGTTGGTTCTCATAACATTCCTCTCCTTCCTCCTATTCGTCTGGAGTTGAAGAAAACATGAAGCCGAGCAGAAGAAGAACTAAGCGATTCTGGGGTAGGAGAGGGATAAGCACCGTCGTAGCAAACGTGATGATGATAGGCATCACACTCTCACTGGCAGCAATTCTGGTCGCCTGGGCGGGAACAAGCTACGGCGCGTTCGCCGGAGGCACACAGATCTATTACCAGCAACGCGACCAAGCACTTGAAGAAAACTTCGTGATCGAAGAGGTCTTCTTCGAGAAAAACACAACTCTCCCCCCCCAAATTTTCGTTTTCGTGCGGAATGTGGGGATGATAAATATCAACGTGGCCGCGATCTACCAGAACGGAACATCGATAACGTCGTTTCAGTTTACGTCGGGGTGCTCATCATCTTCCTCATACAATATTGGGGTAGGGCAAGTTTGTGAATTCAGCTGGACTCCGCCGTACACGTGGGGGTCAGGCGGAGGGTCTACGAGCATGTGGAACAGCGGTGACATCTTCATAATCGTCGTCGCATCCCAAAGGGGCAACCAAGTCACGTCGACAATGAGGGGGCCCTAATGGTTAGATGTCTGATACGCCGACTCCGCACTCGACGCGCGATTAGTGACTTAGTTGGCGGTTTGATCGTATTAACAGTACTACTAACAGCCCTTGCCGCGATGAATTTCGTCTCGCAGGAATTCTTCCAATACCAGCAGATAGCTGCCAACATGGCTCAATATCGCAACCAACAACAGGTCGAGGAGGAACTCGTGATAAACTCCCCGGGGATGATCTTCAATCCTGCATGGAATGGGTGTGGCGGTTGCAACATGTACAACATTAGCTTAAGCAACTCGGGGAGCATAGGGATCCAAATCGTGCAAATCTACATAAATTCCACTGGCCCCGCGGGGACAGGATGCAACCCGAAGGTATGCATACTCAGTCCATCCTCATCAACAACTTCGTACGGCTTCAGCCAAGCGCAATCGTTCATCAACCCGGGCGAGTCTAGTCCTGTTGGCTCTACGCTGACCTTTCAGCATTACTTGCTCTTTTACTTACCCAGCAGCCTCACCCTCCCAAATCCAACACCCGCATTTCCTGAGAATACCGTAGCGCTCGTCACCGCTAGGGGAAGCGTGTTCTCATTTCAATGGCCATTCCAACCTCAGACCTTCGGCCAGAGCCAATCAGCATTCAGCAGCGGAAACATGAAAATAGCATACGTAGGGTCAAGCGGGTTTGATAGCAAAAACGAGCCTGGACCGGTAGCGAGCAACAGCGGAGGTGTCAATGAGGGAAGCGGGACAGGTTACTGTCACAAGGAGACTACTCCGCAGCTTGGGGAGAATTATCCCACGCCGACCGGCTATGCTGAGGAACTCACGGGGCTGGAGAGTGGAAGTACTGTGTTTGGTGACTCTGGCGTATTGTGGTTCGTGAATCCATGGGTCACAACCTCCTACTCCGGGAGCGGTACTTGCAAGGATGTCATGTGCTCCGCGGCCAATGGGCAGACAACGATGTATATCTACGTGGTTGTGGCAAACAGTGGGAACACGGCTTATACCCCCAGCGCGGGCACCATAGACCTGACCTGGTACGGGTCCAATCACATCGATGGCTATCTTATCGGCATCTACTATGAAGGCGGGTTTTACTGCACTTCCTGTTCCCCGCCGACAACGTATTCAATTCCCGCAGGCTTTGCTTACTACGCAATCTTCAAGATCACGATATTTTCGATAGGAAACTGGCCGGCCAATATTGACCCTGGCGCCTCAATCATGTTCTGGGGCGCGGCATCGCTGACGGATGCACCTGGAAGTAGTAACGAAGCTCAAAATTACTACTCCGGCACGATACTTCTTTCCGGATTATCGGTTCATCAAGTGGCAACATCTGGAGGCTGCTCGTGAATTGGCCTTCACGACGCGGGAGGGTGGGCAGCGGGATGCCTAGATTTCAACGATGCAGTCTTCGCAAGGATCGAGCAGTCAGTACGATCATCGGCGGGCTGATAATGTTGACGCTCATACTCTCTGCACTTGGCACAATGATCTTCGTTTCCGAACAGTACGATCAGTATCAACAGATAGATAGTCGGATTAGCCAATATCAATATCAGCAGATTTCGGAGCGACTCGTAATCAATTCGCCCGGTCTGACAGCATTAACCTCGGCCGGCGCCTGGGGATCAGGCTGCGTTAGCACCTACAACTGCTACAACATTACGGTTAGCAACTTCGGAGGTGAGGGAGTACAGATAGTGCGCATTTACATAAATTCCACAGGCCAGGCGGGCCAAGGATGCAACCCCAAACTCTGCATACTAAACCCAACCTCCACAATCGCAAACTATGCGTTTAACCAAGCAAACCAGTTCCTCAACCCCGGCGAAGTGGACCATGCGATAGTCATAGCGTTACCCAGCAGCATTACACTTCCCAGTCCGACCCCTGCGGTCCCTCAGAATTCTGTGATGCTAGTTACGGGCAGGGGCAACGTGTTCTCATTTCAGTGGCCATTCCAAACTCTCTCCTACGGCCAAAGCCAATCTGCCTTCAGCTCCGGAATAATGAAGGTAGCATACCAGTGCACCAGCACTAGCAATTGCAGTTGCAGTAGCACTTCAGGATGTGATAGCATGAATGAGCCCTTGGGAGGAACCAAGGGAGCGACATACTGCCACACTGAACCACTTGTAAGTTACCCGGCTCCCTCCTACGACGCTGAACAGCTAGGCTCTGCATCCAACCCAATCTATCTCTCTCAAGGGGTCAAGGTTGGTGACGGCGGTGTATTGACATTCGTCAATCCATGGATTACCAACACGATTCTGGAGAGCGCACAGGGTTACCCCGGGGGCTCTCCGAATACAAATGCGACTCAGCTGTACATCTACGTAAACGTGATCAACACGAGCGGCATCCCCTATTCGCCTGTTGCGGGATCGATAGACTTTACGTGGTACGGCCAAGATCATATCGACGGAGTGCTTATCGGCGCATTCTACAAAGGACAATACTATCTTTCAACGCAGACGATGAGCCTAAGCATTGCATCGGGAGCGAGTTACTACGCGATTTTTCACATTAACATTGTGAAACTAGGTAATTGGAATCCGAACGCTTGGACTTCTGGTAACTGGGCTCTCCCAATCATGTGGTGGGGTTCGGCGTCCATCACAAATGATTACGACAGCGCCTCCCAGAGCGGTCAGTTCTTCACCGGTTCAATTCTCCTGAGTGGGTTATGGATACGGTCCTCATGCTAAGGAGTGAGAATTGTTTGGAAGCAGTACAAGGGGCATACAGAAGGAGAGCCCTAACGATGGCTAAGCGCGCATCGTTTCGATTACGCCGCAGAAGTGCAATTGCCCCCATTATCGCCGGACTAATAATTCTAACACTCATCGTCACGATGCTAAGCACGATGGTATTCATTTCGCAGCAATACGATTACTATCAGCAAATAGCTACGAAGATGACTCAGCAAGACCAGCAGCGAGAGCTGGAGAACCTTGTCGCAAACTATCCCGGCCTTGTGCAATGGACGATTAGCTCCTCATACGGCTGGGGGGCCGGTTGCGTCACCAGCTACAACTGCTACAACCTTACCATTAGCAACTTAGGAGGTGTAAGTGTTCAGATTGTGGCAATCTACATAACATCTGTAGGAGGAGGTTGTACGTCGCTCTGCGTATTGAAACCGTCCTCCTCATCGACATCGTACATATTTCTGGGGTCAACTCAGTTCCTCAACGAGGGCGAAACAAATCACATTGTGCTCTTGTATCTACCATTAGGATCAAAGGGAAACTTACCAAGCGGAACTGGTCAGAATACGATAACAATCGTTACGAGTAGAGGAAACGAATTCTCATTCCAATGGCCATTGCAGATCCAGATACTGGGCGGTCAAACTACTGCAGCCTTCTCCGCGGGAATAATGAAAGTGGCGTATCAGTGCGTCACATGTGGGATCGGGACGGGATACGATAGCGAGAATGAGCCTGGAGTTCCGGGAGGAAGTGGATCGCCGGCTACTGGATACTGCCACTACGAGTCAACGTCTAACGCTGAGTCGGCCAATGAGATACCTCAGGAGTTTACGGGCATTACTGTGGGAGGGCAACCTATACCGGATAGTGGCAATTTGTGGTTCGTGAACCCTTGGCTGACCCAAGAGATATTTTGTACGACAGCGCCCGGCGGGAAGGCTTCTTCGAACTGTTCAAGCTGTTCAGGCTGCACGAACCAGACAACCCTCTATCTTTACGTGAACATCACAAACACGGGAGCAACTGGCTATACGCCCGCCGGGGGTTCGTTGGACTTGACCTGGTACGGTTCCAATCACATCGATGGGACTCTCATCGGGATGTGGTACGAGAACAATCAAAGTCTGACTTGGCAATTCTACCCGATAGGTGCAAGTAACGCTCCAATGGTTTATTGCGCAACTTACTCTCAATGTGAGTCATCACGTCCGGCATCAAATCCAGACTTTTTCTACGGGATATTCAGAGTCACTGCAGTGACTCTTGGCTCGAGCAGCAGTACTTGGCCACCACAAGTGGTCTCCGCTTCCGCTTATCCCCTCGGCGTGACGTTCTGGGGATCCTTGTCGCTCTCCAACAACTTGGAGAATACACAGTTTGTAGGAGGTACGGAACTCTCAACGGGGTTGTGGGTCCGAACTTCATGTTAAGGGGTTGAGAATAAGGTTGGAAGTCACAATCACTGAGAAAAAGGCGCCAACTCCCGCACCGATAGGGCACATCGCTCCGGAGGGCATGGAAGGTAACTTCTGCCACATGCTCAGCACAGAATCGGAAAAGATCCAGCGCGGCATCTATATTCGTATCGACGATAATCGCGAATCGTTCATAGCTCGAATTTTCGACGGACCATTCTTCAGCAAAGACGCGGCGATCACCGTATACAAGCTAGAATTGACCGCCATGATCGTGAACGGTCGCAAGCAAGGCGTCACCAGCATCCCCAGGCCCGGAAGCGCAGTGATGTTGCTCGACTCCGAGAGCGCCCAAGCCTACCTCGGTTCCGTAGGAGATATCCTGCTAGGCCGATTGCTTGGTCAACGTGAGGTCAAGGTGGCTTTGGACTCGCGGGTTCTCGCTAGGCATGTGGGCCTCTTCGGAACGACTGGTAGCGGAAAGTCGAATACGCTGCAAGTCTTGGCTGAAGAGTGCAGTCAAGCTCGCCGCGCCGTCTTAATCTTCGACGCTGAAGGCGAATACATGAGAATGAATGAGCCGACACAGGACCTGGTTCAGACGTTATCCGAATTCGAAGAAAAACCACGAGGCGTAACCGATTTCCGTGCTTATGTGCCTGCTTCGAAGGTTAGCGTAAATGTCGACGCGAAGAAATTTGGTATCCCCCTCCAAAATCTCGATTTGGAGGTTTTCAGCGACGTTCTCAGCCTTAACTCGTTCGAGCGATTCTATCTGTCTGAGCTCGCGGCAAAGATTAAGGAATCCGCGGGTGGGATTCATTCATATTCGCTTGACGCCGTCATGGGTGCTTTGCGGAAACGGGTAGAGTCTCAGATGGATAGCACGTCTAAGATTCCTCAAATGGTTGCTGAAGCGCACATGAGTCTCTATACGAAGTTATCGGTAGCGAAGAGGACCGGAGTCATTGATACTAACTCCGACAGGATCTCCCCCGAAGAATTTTGCGTCCCCGGTAGGGTATCTGTTATAGACTTGAGCGAGTCATCCGACATCCTCCGCAACATTTGCGTCGCCCATTTCTTAAACGAAGTCTTCAGATTCAAGACACGTAACCCGAATACGACTCCTCTCACAATTTTCGTAGAGGAGATTCACACTTTCATCAGCAAAGGAAAGAGCTCGAAGATGCTGGCGACACTCGCAATGCTTACGGAGATGGCCAGGCAGGGGAGGAAGAGAGGGCTCAGCTTGGGCATCGTTTCTCAGCAACCGGCTCTCCTCCCAGCGGAGCTAATCGAGTTGTGCAACACACGCTTCATCCATAGGCTCGGATCTCTCCCGAATCTCGAGGCCTTACGTAACTCAACCGGAAACGTGGCCGAATCACTCTGGAACACGTTGTCTTCTCTCGGGCGTGGAGAAGCCTTAATCGCCTCTCCTGCGCTTGAACATGCCATAATCACCCAAGTTCGACCTGTTAGGTCAAAGAGGTTGAAGGTGGAATTCGGGTGAAGTCATGATTGCATAAGGAAATAGGTGGAATATGAAATGAGTGAAATAGCGAGAATAAAAAGCGGAATACCCGGACTGGACGAAGTACTTGAAGGAGGCCTGCCACGAAACTACGCCTACGCGGTCGTTGGGGCCCCTGGCAGTGGAAAGACCGTCATGGGAGCACAATTCCTGTACAGGGGCGCAACGCAATATGGAGAAAACGGAGTGTACGTTACCCTGGAAGAACCAACCCACTCCATTGCAAATACGATGCTACGATTCAACTGGAACCTTTTCGACCTGGAAAGCCAAGGCAAACTCGTACTTCTAGACGCTTCACCGCATCAGGATCAACCAAACGCAGAGATGAAGATTCGCGGAGGCTCCGTTGGAACAGAGAAGTTCGACCTCGACGGCTTGCTGGGCGCGGTTGCGCATGCGCGGAAGAACGTGGCAGCAAAGAGATGTGTCATAGACTCGTTAATGTCGATGTCGGTCGTCTATACGTCGCAGGCCGGCTTCAGATTTCGCCTTCTTCACTTCCTCCGGGCTCTCTCAGAACTTGAGCTAACGACACTTATCCTTACGGAATCGTCGTCGTCCGTCATCCGCGAGCACGGCCTTGATTCCATCTTGAGTAACGGAACATTGCTGCTTCACAACACCACCGAAAACAATTCGGTCACTCAGATCCTAGAGATCCCCAAGATGCGTGGCGTGAAGTTACAGAGGAGGCTAATGCCTTACAAGATCACTCAGAGCGGGTTCGAAGTGAAAACGCAAGAACAAGAACAGTGACAACGGCTATGACTACAATCACAGAAACTGTGACCATCCCCTCTCAGGATATCTATGCTAACGCTGAGGCCAGAAAGATTCTTGAATACCTAGTCTGGAACACGGGAACAATCCTATCACCCGCCATTCTTCCAACCGACGAAATCGCGTACCCACAAGTTGAAACCATTCTTGGAAAGGACAGCCCAGCAACAGAGAAGCAGCTACGGCTGCTAAAGATCATGACGGATGCGAACGTACTCGTTACGGAACTGGTCGACATGGTTCCGACCTGTCCGACGTGCGGCTCAAAACAGGTGAGTACGAGATACATATGCCCCCAATGTTATACATTCGACATAACCAAGACATTCCTCTTCGAACACTTGAAGTGCGGCAAGGTAGGGAGCAGTGACGAATTCTCAAAGGAGGAGAAGATCATCTGTCCGAAGTGTCAAACCGTGCTACGTGATTTCGGCGTCGAATATCGATCTGTCGGAGCATGGTACAAATGCAACCGCTGTAGCCACTCGTTTAACAGTCCATCACATTCGCACTTCTGCAGACCGAACCACCACGAATTCACCTCGGACGCAGTCCGGCTAGTATCGCTCTGCCAATACCGAATCAATCCTGAAAACGCGGAAGAAATCAAGCTAAGAGTGCTGGTCTACGCTGAAGCGATTGCTCAACTCGAGAACCTAGGCCTGACGGTACTTGCACCCTGCTCCCTGCCTGGAAAGTCAGGACAATCCCAGGCCTTCGACATTGTGCTGAAGCATCAAAAGAAGGGATGGAGAGACGAGGAGAAGACGCTCGTCATCGACATCAAGATCGACAAGGAATCTACAGGGACGGAAGCGGTCAAAAATTTCCACGCAAAAGTAAAGGACGCCAAACCGACCGAAAGCTGGTTAGTTACCGTTCCCGGCCTAAATGCCGACGCAGAGACATTAATTCGCAATCTGAATCTATCGCACGCTGAAGGGGCAACGCTGCATGACGCGGTTCAAATCCTCCTCGACAAAAGTAGTATAAAATCATACGTGGAACGTTAACTGGTGAGGCAGGATATGAGGCTAAGATCGTCTCCAAAAGGGATCTCAGAGATCATATCGGCCTTACTAGTCGTTTGTATCACCGTCTCTGCAGCAACCTTGTTCGCCGCATATGCTAGCGGGCTAATGGGAAGCCTCCAAACGCCAGCGAAACAACCCTACACGGAACAGCTAACACTAGATTATTACAACTGGGCAACCGTAGCAAATGGGCCACAGGTCACCATAAGAAACGACGGCGCAGCCGCAATAACACTCTCAGACTTTTATCTTCAAGGCGTGAAAACAACACCGCCCTCCCCAACATCGAACACCTTCGGTTGTCCTTCACAAACAACACCTTTCACACTATCGATCCAATCCTGTCTGACCCTAACGTTCCCAGTCCCGTCGGGACTGACTGTAAGTTCAGGAACACCCTATACGGTAAAGCTAGTCGCTAATGATGGAACAATCTTCACGTTCTCTTGCATAGCCGGAAGCTACACATAATGGGGTTAGCTTACACGCTCATCATGCGGCGGCTGCAATCTCCAGGATTTTGTTAGCTACGAGAGTTGGCGTTGAACCTTCGGCAACTTTGATTCCGTGCATCGACGCTACTTCTTGAGCCCTACTGGAAAGACGAGGTAACGCCGCGAATATCGCCATGTCGGGCTTAGACTCAAGAAGCTTTACGAAGAGAGCTAGGACTGGCTCAACGGCGACCTCCGACTCGCTCGAGTCAAGATCTATTGCAATTGTTCTCGACCCTTTACGGGCCACCAACGAATACTGTCCCACTCCGCCAGTTACGGTTCCGGGAGCGGCTACTTCGTATCCGTTTCTCTGAAGGATCTGCGCAATAGCCGGGATGCCTATCTGAGCACGAGTTTCTTCAATAGTTTGCTCGTTGATTGAATAAGTATAGAAGTCCATTACTATGCCTGTTATAAGATTGAAGTCGACTTGACATCCTCTGCAGAAGAAACTCTGAGCGGGATCTTCGAAATGCGCCCTGCACTTGCTACATGAACACATGAGTCCTATGAAACGTTCTTCGCTCGGCTTTTGCAGAACCTTCTTGCAGGTTGGGCATATGCTAACATTGCCCACGCGAAACACTTTCTCGTCATGGATTGTGCCGCAGGCTAGATGCTCAACCATTCGATTCATCGATATGTCGGACGACCCGCATTGGGGACACTTGAATCGAGCGTACACATTGGTCGGGGTTCCACACGTCGGGCACATGAAGATCTTTTCGAAGAGGGAGGCTTTCAGAATCCCGATGTCTGCAAGCCGGCGCAGGAGTGACGAATCGACCCCCAACCTAGCGCCTTTCTCCGGCTCTATGTAGTAGCGTGGGACACGGTCTGCCTCAAAGGTGGGTTCTAGGCTTTTCTGGTTGTTGAGGAAATGGTAGCAAATCTGCTGAACTTTTGACTCAAGATAATTGGTGGCCCTCAGTTTGCTAGCAATCGATTC
>Ga0187769_10002728_pt1 | contig 10417 bp, 7 predicted proteins | sample 0116_SJ02_MP02_1_FD_133140 | JGI IMG/M metagenome (GOLD analysis project Ga0187769, IMG submission 133140) | Tropical peat soil microbial communities from peatlands in Department of Meta, Colombia - 0116_SJ02_MP02_10_MG | ecosystem: Environmental > Terrestrial > Soil > Wetlands > Peat | place... | reverse complement strand
TCGCCCAATCAGAAGGTGATGTGCGACTTGTCTACGTCTCCGCCCTCATGGCTGTCCGCGGAAGGCCACAAAGCTGTGCGGCTCGATTTGCAATTTATAGCCGTACTGCGTGGGCGGCGGCGTGGCTCCGGGTCGAGGCGGGAAAGCGAAAAAGCCTCCGGCAGGGGTTACCGGGTCGCCGTTCGAAGTCACTCCCGTCGTCAAGTTCTCGAGGTGACTGGAGCCGACGATCACTCGCACCGTCACCGGCTGGTCGAGAAACGATTCGACGACAAACGTCTCGTTGTTGTAGGCGAAGAGGCTCACGTTGGCCGGGCCTTCGAGCCGAACCGGCAAGCCGGGCGACAAATAGCGGCGAATCGCGTCCAGCGCGCGTGGCGGCAAGGAATAGAGGTCGTTCATCTCCTCCGGCACGGCGAGAACGTAGAGCTCCCCTTTGCCGTAGTGGTCCATCAGCAAAATCGGGACGCCGCGGTCATTGTCCAAGCCGCGGACGACGGCCCAATCTTCGTTCGTGTAGAAATGGATTTCGGGGAAGAGGATCGGCTGGGACGTGCCAACCACCGTGCCCTCTCCGAAGCCGGCTCCAGTCACGTACTCGGTGGCGGCCAGGACGTTGTCGGTGACGCGCATGTCTGTAATCTGGTCCATGCCCTTGTCTTGTATCGCGCGAAGGAGGCCGGACGTAATCACCACGTTATCTCCCGCGCGGAGGTGCGTTTCAATTTTCGTGACGATGTCGGGATCGCGATCGGCGGCTTCGCTCAAGAACACGGTTTTCGCATCCGGCCATTGCGGATACATCTCGACGGGAACGCCGCTCTGGCCAACGACCTCTTGCAAAAAATCCTCGCCGGTGGAGTGCAAGGGGCGGTAACTCGCGAGTCCCACCGGGTCGCCTAACGCGCCCGCCACCTGGTCCACCTGGCGCAGGGAATATGCGACCACGTCGGCCAAAAGCGGATCCTTCGATCCAGGGAGGCCGGGAAAACCGCAGCAATCACGCAACATGGCGAAATAGTTGAAAGAAGTGGGCATTGTTTCCCAAGCCGTTCGGTCGCCAGGATCGGCGCCGCGCAAAAGGTCGGTGTACTGGAAGAGATTGATGGCGGGCGCCTTGGCCAGAATGGTGTCCCAGAGTTGTTCGGCGTACCGGTCGAGATAAACCATGGCGATGGGGTCCACCCAGCCGCCGCCGTTGCGCCCCGGAGCGATATTCTCGAAGTAGCGGAAAATCTCGTAGCTTTCATACTGCTGCAACTGCTGGTCGGTCGTGGGGGCGTAACGCGTCTCATCGCCGGTCCAGATCTCCGGGAAGATTTTCGGCTGCTGCTCGAGATCGAAGCCCATGCCCTGAAACGACGGATAAAAATTCGGGAACTTTATGATGACGTGAACTTTGGGATTGGCCGCCAACGCCGGCTTCAGGATGAGATCGAGGGACACCTCGTCCATCAACTGCATGCGAAATTGATCCCAACTCAGCTTGCCCTTGGCCGCGATGTCGGATTCGCTCTTGGTGTTGGTAAAGAAGAGGTCGTCGAGGATGAACTCGTCGAAATGCCTCGCGGCCAGGGCGGACATGCGCTCCGCCAGCGCGCGATCGTTGGGGTCGGTGTAATCCAGTGTGCGGAACTGGCCTCCGCCGGCCGGCGCCAGCATGGCCATGCCCCCCGACACAGCGACGCCTTTCGAGACGAAGAATTGCTTGACGCGAGAAATCGTGTCGTCGTCGGCGGTGGCCCCGGCGCGATAACTCTCGATGAAGACCTTATCGACGTGCAGACGGCTGCTGATGGTGTCCCAGCTCGATTCCATCCAGGCGGGATCGTGCCCCATCTGCTGGACGACTTGGACGGGGATGTAAACCGTTACCTTGAAATTCTTGTAAGGCTGGGGCTCGGCTGCGAGCGGGGTCACAGCAAAGAGCAAAAACATGGCTGCTGCAAAGCAATCCTTGCGCATCACGATTCCTTCCGCCCTTCTCGAATGGATTTTGCGCAGCCTCCACAGTGACGCAAGCTGCGTCTCGATTCGCCCGTGCGGCCCCTAACCGCGCCTCCGATGCGCCCGGGCGAGCGAACTAAGAAAATACACCCCTGAGAGCGAAAACGGAAATGCCAAACCGGTGGTGCTCACTTTACTTCCGCAGTCAGTTTGGCTAACTTTACCGGCGAGCCTGCTCGCAGCAGTTTCCCTGCCGCGGAAACAGCAGGCTGACTCCGATGGACACGCTATCCGCCGGCAAGGATCTTCTCTTTACGCTGCTCATGAGGATAGGCGTGGCCGGATCGATTGCCGCGCTGATGGCCCGCTGGGGAACCTTTCGCAACGTCCTGTACACCGAAATCCGCGATTCAGACCTCAAGGTCAAACTCATGCTTTTTCTCACGCCGACACTGGCCATCGGCGTGATGATGCGCCTCTTCGGCCCGGCCTATCGGTTTGCCGACCTCATGCTCGAAGGCTCGTTCCTGCTCGGCCTTCTCGGCGGAAACGTCGTCGGTGTGCTCGGCGGCTCGATTATCAGCCTGCCCGCATTCGGCAATCACGAATGGCTCTCCACTCCGATGGCCGCGTTTGCGGGACTCATCGGCGGAATCATCCGCCAAATCATCCCCAACAAAGAAGAGATCTGGAATTTCGGCCCCTTCACGTTTCTGAACATCCCGGGCGCGATAGTCCGGCTCGTGCGCCAGCGCCGCGCGACCTGGGTGATGTTGCCGCTCGGCGGCTCGATCGCTCTCGAGTTGGCCCGCCAGGCCCTCGGCCACGCCACCAAGATCCAGTGGCTCTTCTACACCCAGACAACCGCGTCCTGGCAATTCGCCCTGGTTCTGATCGCCGCGATGATGACGGTCGCGGTCCCCATCAAGATTTGGAACAACACGCGCATCGAGATGAATCTCGAGCGCCACCAGCAGTTGCTGCTCAAGGCGCGCATGGACGCGCTCACCGCCCAGATCAATCCTCATTTTCTGTTCAACACGCTGAATACGGCCTCCTCGCTCGCTCGCCACGACCCCGATACGGCCCGCGAAGTTCTCATCAAGCTCAGCAACATCCTCCGCCGCCTGCTGCGCAAACACGAGACGTTCGTCCCCTTGCGCGACGAACTCAGCTTCGTCGACGATTACCTCGACATCGAAGTCGTCCGCTTCGGCCGCGACAATCTCCGAATCTTCAAGGATGTCGATCCGCGCACGCTGGACTCTTTTATCCCCAGCATGCTCCTGCAACCCATCGTGGAAAACGCGCTCAAGCACGGCCTCGCCGCAAAGCTCGAGGGCGGCTCGATCGTCATTCGCACCGTCTCGCAGGACTCGCGCCTGGTCATCGAAATTGAAGACAACGGCATGGGCATCCCCGGCGAGCGCCTCGCCCAGGTCTATCAGGAAGGAATTGGCATCAGCAACGTTCAGGAACGCCTTCGTGTTCTCTACGGCGGCGATTTCCGGATGGACATCTCGAGCCGCGAAGGCGAAGGGACGCGCATCCGCATCGAGATGCCGGAATTGTTCACGCTCCTGCCGAGCTCGGAGTAGTTTTCGTGGCGAATTAAGAATCGGCTTGGAATAGATAGCCGGCGGGACATTGAGATGGGCCCGGACCGCTATTCGTACCGCAGCGCTTCGAGAGGGTCCACGCGCGTCGCACGGCGCGCCGGAATCAGCGACGCCAGAGTTGCGACCGCCATCAGAAGCACCGCGACGCACACGTACGTCACCGGATCCCAAATCTGCACGCCAAACAGTTCACCCTGTAGCATCCGCATCACGCCGACCGCTGCGATTCCTCCCGCAAGCAGACCCCAAAGCGCAAGGGACAATCCCTCATTCAGCACCATGCGCAGCACGTCCGCGGGCTGCGCACCGAGCGCCATGCGCACGCCGATCTCCTGCGAGCGTTGGCTGACGCTGAACGCCATCACACCGTAGAGTCCCACGGCTGCCAGCCCCACCGCGATTGCCGCAAACAGGCCCAGCAGGAGAACCTCGAAGTGCCGCATTCCAACCGCTTCATCCAAATAGTCGTCCATCGTCTTGATCTCGAAGACCGGCTGCTCCGGATCCACACGCTGGATCGCGGCAAGCACTTGCGGCGCCGCGGACAACGCGTCGTTCCGAGTGCGGACGACGAGGTTCAACAGCGGCGACGGATCCTGCAGCACCGGCAAATAGACCATGGGGATTTTTGGGTCGCCCCATTGCCATTCCCGAACGTCTCCCGCGATACCCACGATGGTGAGCGCATCCATCCGAAAATTCGGTCGCCACGGCTGGTAACCTTCGGAGATTTGCAGCGTGATCCGCTGTCCGATCGGGTCGCGTCCCGCGAAATAGGATTCAGCCGCAGTCTGGCTCAGGATGGCGACACCCGGGCCGTTCGCGTCGTCCGACGCCGAAAATTCGCGCCCCCGCTCCATTGGGATGCCCATGGTGCGAAAGTAACCGGGCGAAACCACGGCATAGTCCGCGTAAGGCGCCGAGTGACCGGCCGGCGTGGCATGTCCTTCGATGGCAAAGTTCAAGAGGCTCGCCCATCCGCTCAGCGGCAAGAAATCGGTTGTGCCGGCCGATGCGACGCCGGGCGACGCTCCCACCTGCTCTTGCATTTCCCGGCCGAACTGCTCCATACGCGCGGAATCCGAGTACTTGTTCTGCGGGAGCCAGAGTTGCATCGTTAGCACATGGTCCGGCCGGAAACCGGGACTCGTATCCAGCAGCCTCAGAAAACTTCGCAGCAGGAGTCCCGTTCCCGCAAGCAGAAGCAGCGATACGCTAACCTCCAGGACGACGACCGTATTGTGGAATCTGCGCGCACGAATCCCCGTCGCGGCCGATCGGCCGCCTTCCTTCAGCGGCTCGCTCAAATTTCTCCGCAGGATGCTGATGGCCGGCGCGATACTGAAAAGCACGCCCGTCGCCACGGAAACCGCCAGCGTGAACCAGAGCGCGCGCAGGTCGAGACTTGCCAATTGCAGCCGCGGGATTTGGAAGAGCCCCGCGGCCTTGCCGACGCGCCGCAGCGCGGTCAGCCCAAGCTCGCCGATCCAAACGCCCGCGAAGCCGCCAAGGAACGCGAGCAGCAAACTTTCCGTCAACAACTGTCTCACGATCGGCCACGCACCCGCGCCCATCGCGCGGCGAATCGCGATTTCCTTCTCGCGGGCCGCGGCCTTCGCCAGCAGCAAGCTCGCGACATTGGCGCAGGCGATCAGCAGGACGAGTCCGACCGCACCTTGCAACAGCAGCAGTTGCGGCCGGGCCGTATGCACCGCATCATCCAGAATTCGCACGACGTGAATCCCCATGTCCGCGTTCGTATCCGGATACTCACGCCGCAACCCCGCGAAAATCCCCTCCATCTCCGCCTGCGCTTGCCCGAGCGTGACGCCGTCACGCAGCCGCCCGTACACGATCAGCGAGTCCACCTTGCGCGTCGCTTGATTGCGCGCCAGAGTCATCGGCATCCATAGGTCGTACTCGCGCGCCGTGCCGTAGACGTGGTCGTATCGTGCGGGCAGGATTCCGATGACTGTGTACGGCTTGCCGTCGATCAGGATGCTTCGCCCCACAAGCGCCGGATCTCCTCCGTAGCGCCGCTGCCACAGGCCGTGCGTAAGGACCGCGACTTGGTCGCGTCCCGGCTGGCCTTCCTCCGGCAGAAACGTGCGGCCGAGCTCCGCTTGCACGCCTAACAGTTCAAAATAATTCGCCGAGGTGTGGACGCCCCACACTTGTTCGGGAGCGGCGGCGCCTGTCAACGTGCTGAACCACGTTTGCCACGCGGAGAGTTGGACGAACGCGTGGCTTTGCTCCTGCCAATCCAAGAACTCCGCTGGCGAAACGATCTGCCGGTCGGCTCCGCGAGTCAGATCTGTTTTCCAAACGAAACAAATCTGTTCGGAATGGGGGAAGGGGAAGGGCCGCAACAACACCGCATCCAATACGCTGAAGACCGCCGCATTCGCGCCAATGCCCAAGGCCAGCGTGACGATGGCGATCAGGCTCACGCCGCGATACTTGACCATCATCCGCGCCGCGAAGCGCAGGTCCCGCCACAGCGTCTCCAGCAAAGGGGTCCCCCGAGTGTCGAGTTAGTTTACAGTAAATTCGGAACCGACGCGCAGGAAAGTGGGGCGTCTTGAATTGCTCCTCAATCAGGAAACACTTTCGCGCGGGGCGCCGCCTTGCGCGCAAACCGCCGCGGTGCTTCGCGATTCAAGTGCAACTGTGGTCCGCTCAGGGAGGGGGCGCGATAGGAAATGTCTGACTGCGCTGGAACTCGGGTGTGGCAACGATCGAAATGAAGATGAACTTCTCGAGTGCCTGGAACGTGGCTCACTCGTGGCCGAGGCCCGCGTGCTCCGCTGCAGAAGACATTTTTCGTCGGTGGATTGCGATTTGACTGGTACAGCCGGGCGTTTGGCCGCCACGGCCCTGATAACGTTCTCCTCTTCCATGCCAGACGCCGCCGGCGGCTCGCGCGAGGCGCAAACTTCGGTCCGGGCTTCCCGCCGCGATAACCCGAAGGACGAACGATCCCTCACTGTGCGTTGACGCCGCCCCTTGCGTTCTCTTCGCCTTCTTTATAAACGTACTTCACGACCTGCTTGTAGATCAGGAGATTCGGGCTGCCGTCTCGTGTGAGCTTGATGCAATCCCGGTCGTACCACTCGATGACGCCGTGCAAAACTTCTCCATCCGTGAGCACGACCACCATCGGCGTGCGCGATTGCATCTGCTTCACCCAATAGAAATTCTCCGCTGCGGTCTGGTCCGGAGGAGCAGGCTTCTTGTGGGGCTGCGGCCCATTGTGCGGCGAGCGCATCGGCGGTTGTTCTTTGACCTCAGTGAGACTTGGACGAAACAGTTTGCGATTGACCATGACCACTCCTTCAAGCCCGCTGTAGAACTGCAAATTGGGTTATGACCTGGCGGTTCTGCATGTGAGACGCGCGACAGCCCGGGCCGGTTACGAGATTTTATTCGTGTGGCTGGCCGAAATCGGCCGCACGGCTGGCCAGTGACGTCGCCACGGCATCCAGTCCCAATTGACGGTTCACATTGCGCCGTAGGCGCCCGTGCAACCGGTCAATTCCCCCAATCGCCTTCGTGACCCAGGCTGAATCCACTTTCTTGCTCAGTACTTCCAGTCGCTTGCGAAGGGCGGGATTTCGCAGTTGCTGTTCCGACGGGACCCGGGTCAATACGAGCAGATCGTTTAAGAGACTATAAAACACATCCAGCACGCGTTCAAAGGGGATTTCGCGCTGTTTGGCGAGTTGATCGGTGCGGCCGAACAACTCGCCGAAAGAACCCCCGCTGGCGGCGCTTTCCAGGATGGCCAACGCGCTGTTCCTCAGCTCCGCGGCGGCTTCGAGATCCAGTTCCATGGCAATCCCAGGGCTTCCCTCGCCGAGTTCAGCGGCTAGCTGGCGCCGCGCGGAATCAAGCTCTGTGTGTTCCCGCAACACTTGGTCCACCAGATTCGCTTCGAGCGATGCAAAGGTGAACTGAATGCAGCGCGAACGAATCGTCGGCAGCAGCGCGAAGGGATTTGGCGCAAGCAGGATCAGCGTTGCGCTCTCCGGCGGCTCTTCCAGAACTTTCAAGAAAATATTGGAATAGTCCGGGCGCATGGTATCCGCGCCGTCCAGTATGAACACGCGGCGCCTCGCCGTCGGCCGGAAATAGGCCGCTCTTTGAATGGCCCGCAACTGCCCCACATGCAGCACCGGGCGCACCACGGGACTCTTCGACCGGATCGGGTCGGGCACAAACACCCAGACGTCGGGATGCGTCTGCAGAATCAGCGGGACCCGCTCGACGGTGGCTGCGTCGGCGCTTTCCCCGCGTTCCGCCAGACCCTTCTCGATCAGCGGAAGCGGATCCGCAAGCTGAGCGATTCGCTTGCAGGGATCGCATTCCCCGCAGAAATTGTCTTTCAAACGTTCGCAGTTCGCCGCTTGCGCGAACATCCGCGCGAGTGTGTACTTGCCGATTCCCCTCGGACCTGTAAAGAGCAGCGCGTGCGGCACGCGTCCTGCGGCGAGCATGCCGCGAAGGGCGGAAACGATGCGCGCATTGCCTAAGAACGCATCAAATCCCGCCGGCGCCGCTGCTCGCGACGAGGACCTCTCTTCGCGGCCGCGGCTGGCGCTCACCGCCGCTCCTTCGCCATCGGAAGAAGCGCCTGAATTGCGGCGATCACTTCGAGATGAATTTCATCCGGCGGACGCAACGCATTTTTCACCTCGTCCCAGCATTCGATCGTTCGCCAGTTGGCTTCGGTCGCGAGACGATCGTAGACCAGCGCCGCTTGCTCGAGGTGCCGCAGATCGGACTCCTGCAAATCCCGCTTCCGGCTCGTGTACTTCCGCGCGACTTTCCGCCCGACCATTCGCTGCGCCTCCACCGCGGGCACGCGCAAGTAGAGCGCCAGATCTTCCGCCGGTAGACCGTAGATTCCGTACTCCAGCCGCTTCAGCCAGGATGAAAATTCCTCCCGCCGCTGCGGCCCGACCCGCGCTGTCTGGTGCGCCAGATTGGATGCGATGTAGCGGTCGGCGAGAATGGTCCGGCCACGCGCCAGCGCATCTTCCAATTCGCGCTTGGACTCAAACCGGTCGCCGGCAAACAACAGCGCGGAAAAATGTGGGTCCACGGCCTCGAGCGAGCCGAACTCGCCGTTCAAGTAGCAGGCCACGAGCTGGCCAAAGGACGAGTCGTAGCGGGGAAAACTGAATCGCGTGTATGGAATTCCCCGCGCGTCAAACGCCTTGGAGAGCAATTCGATCTGGGTATGCTTTCCCGAACCGTCTATACCTTCAATTGCGATGAGTTTTCCGTTGGAAGCCATGCTGTTTCAACCAGTCTAGCGAGCCGCGCGCCGCGCCGCAACCCCTGCGCCGCGCCCCCGCTTGCCCAGAGGGCGGGCCGCCCCGTTCAGAGTTTGCGCCGGGCCTGTTACAATTCGCAAAATGGCGCGTGAAAACTCTAGCATCGCCAGGAATCTATCCCTCATCCGCGAGCGCATCGAACGGGCCGCGGCACGTTCGGGACGCGCCGCCGGAGAAATCACGTTGGTCGCCGTGTCCAAGACTTTTCCTGTCGAATACATCCAGGAGGCGTACGCCGCGGGAGTAAAGCACTTCGGCGAGAATCGCGTCCAGGAGTGGGAGTCAAAGCAGGCTCGCGTTGTGCAACTCGATGCCGTCTGGCACCTCGTGGGCCATTTGCAAAGCAACAAAGCCGCGCGCGCGGCGAGACTCTTTCACACGGTGGATTCGCTTGACAGTCTGGATCTCGCGCGGCGGCTCGATCGCGGCGTCGCCGGCGCTTCCATGCAATCGCAAGCGTCGAGGCTGCGCGTCCTGATCGAAGTCCGTCTGGACGCCGCGCCGTCAAAATCCGGCGCGAGTGACGCAGAACTCCCCGCGCTCGTGGATGGCGTTCTGGCATTGCCGCATCTCGATCTGCAGGGCCTCATGGGAGTGCCCCCGCCGTTCGGGGATCCGGAACGCGCACGGCCTATCTTCCGCCGCTTGCGTGCGCTGCGCGATGCTGCGGCGGCACGCACCGGCTCGCCTCTGCCCGTTCTCTCCATGGGGATGTCACACGACTTCGAGGTTGCCGTGGAAGAGGGAGCAACCGAACTCCGCATTGGCTCGGCCCTATTCGGCGCGCGCAAAACTGAAACCGTTTGAAATCTTGGCTACAGAAAGTTTGCGGGCGAGCCGGTCCCAATGCAAACGCCTTCGCGATTGGCACTGGCGCTCTGCCGCGGCCGCGTCTTTGGGACCTGGTTCCCGTTGACAACGATTTGTTCGGCGCGTAACATGCCGCGCAATCATGGCTAATGCCGTGGAAGGCGAGAGCGGTTGGAGCGGGCTGCTGATTGATTTGGTCCGCAACTTCTTGCTGCTCCGCGATATCTTCGGGTACCTGCTGCCCGGGATTGTCTTCCTGCTTCTGGGAATGCTGAGCGGACGATTTCTGGTTCCCGACTGGCTGAGTATTCTCGATCTGTCATTCTGGGAACGCGTGATCGTCTTCCTCATTATGGCGCTGGTCGCCGGGCACGTCCTGGTGGCGATCTCCTACCTCCCGGCCAATCTCAGACAGCTGTGGGAGGCAAGAAAGAAACTCGCGGAGAGTCCGACCGAACTCTCCGGCGACGAGATCGAAGGCCGCGCCAGATTCCCCGGTCTTTTCCTGGAATACGATCGCCGCACGACACAGTCTATTATGGTGTCGGGCCTCGCCATTGCGTTCCTGCTGACGGCCTTGATGGTCTATTGGCCGGGATTGCGTTTGCGCTACATCGTGCTCGCCGCCGGGGCCATCATGTTCTTAAACATGTATACGGGCAGAAAGCACTTGGCTCGCGTGCACGCGACGCTCCTCTCCAC
>Ga0187769_10002727_pt1 | contig 10418 bp, 10 predicted proteins | sample 0116_SJ02_MP02_1_FD_133140 | JGI IMG/M metagenome (GOLD analysis project Ga0187769, IMG submission 133140) | Tropical peat soil microbial communities from peatlands in Department of Meta, Colombia - 0116_SJ02_MP02_10_MG | ecosystem: Environmental > Terrestrial > Soil > Wetlands > Peat | place... | reverse complement strand
GAGTCAAGCAATCAGGGAACTAACCCAATCCTTGACCAGGGGAGCAGGCCTACGAAAAGTGCTCCTTTGAGGGAGTCCTAGATAGGGACTCAGACGTCTCTCCGTTTCCGCGCACGAAGTTAATGTGCGTCCAAACGAGCCAAATGTGTCATTTTCTCTGAATTCGAATCCTCTGATATCTGCCTCCCTTCGGCGAAGCGAGAGTATCTGAAGGGCTCTATGAGCTTTGGCATCTTGCTCTCCAGGATGTTTCGAGCAAGCATCCGCCCGGCAATAGGTGCCGTCGCGAAACCAATATACCAACCACAATCCAGGATGAAGCCATCAACTTTCGGGATTGACCCAAGAATCGGGCAGCCATCATCAGAGATTGAGATCAGCCCCGCCCATTGCCTGAGCAAAGCCAAACGCCCAAGAGACGGAAAAATCGACGACAAGGCTGCTGAGACTCTCTTGATGAACTCTAGGCTGCATCGAAGATCCATTGAAGAGGCTTCATGGGAATCAACCCCAGCCACGATCTCGCCTCTGCTGGTCTGGCTAACGTATAGCTCGCCTTTGGGCCAACGGACGTAGGGATTCAGGTAGGGCTTGATTGGTTCTGTGACCATGGCTTCCCACCTTACCGGTCTGGTGGGCAACTCTACTCCAACCATTTGGGCGACATGCTTGGAATGACCTCCGGCCGCATTGACAACGGTATCTGCCTGTACCTCTCCTTGAGGAATTTTCACGGATCTAACATGACCGTCCTCGAGGTGTATGGCTTGAACCTCAGTCTGAGGGAAGATAGCAACGCCGAGATGGGATGCTGCTCTTGCATATGCCCATACGACGGCGTCATGGCGAGCGATACCTCCCTTTTTATCGTATATACCGCCTCTAACTTCGCGCTCGTTGAAACAGGGTATCAACTTCATTGCTTCCCCAGAATCAAGCAGTCTAGTGTGAATACCCCAACTCGTATGCAGGTCGACCATCTCTTTGCAAAATTCCATCTGAGGTTCGGTACCCGCCACAATGAAAGAGCCCCGCTGTGTATACATCACATTAAACGCGAGCTCCTCCGAAAGGTGTTCCCAAACCTGAACGCTTTCGTTCATGAGAGTACACACCTCTTGGGAGAACCAGGCCGTGCGAATTAAGCCGCCATTTCTCGTGCTGGCGCCACTTCCAATGTACCCCTTTTCAAAAACGACTACATCCCTCTCTCCCAGCTTTGCAAGGTTATACGCTAGGGAAAGGCCCTGCACTCCGCCACCAATAATCGCGACCCTATATTTGCTCTTCAGCGGCACCACCTGCCAAAAGCGCCAGTCGAGTAGGCCTGAATGGAGGGCGAAGGGCTGGTATGCTAATCAATTCGGGCCTAGTGGATTTCATCTCGCTCAACAGCTGGATTACGTTGGTAAGGCAGAACTTCCCTTGGCAAGGTCCCGTGCAGACACCAGTGAATCTTTTTAGCAGCTCCAAGTCCCCAAAACCGTTCTCAACGGCATCTTCGAGATCTTCCTTCGTCAAATCTTCACAGAGACACACGACCTTCTTGGGCTTCATCAGTGTTTTAGCTCCTCCGATTTCTGGACACGTCCGTCGTGAGATCCGCTTGTTCTCGCAATCTGGCTGAGTCGCCCAAGCCCAGACTCAGAGCGGCTGACAATCCCGCCAATCGACCTTCTAACAACATCATCGATAATGGCTGTGTTCCGAGCATTTCGCCGGCGACGTAACTTTCTAGATTTGACCTCATGTGTTCATCGTGAATTGCTGTTGCAGATTCCAGCGCAGGATCATACTTCAGTTCACACCCTGCTTGCTGCGCAAGTTCGCATACGGGTTGTCTGCCAACCGCGAAACAGAGAACATCACACCGGATCTCATGTTCTTGACCGTCCTCTCCACTTGTCTCTATCGAATTCAGCCGATTCCGTCCCGACGCTCGAAAAACCTTACTATTGAAGTATATCGGCACATCTTTGCTGACCACAGTGTCGAGCATTTTCGATTGCGATGCGTCTTTTCTCTCGTCCACAACAGCGTTCACTCGCACTGCTGCATCGAGAAGCTGAGAGGCCAATACAAAACCTTCATCGCTGCTGCAGTAGACTGCTGCCTCGTTGCCCGGCTTTATTCCGTAGAGGTGCATCAGAATCTGAGCCGAGGTCTTGGTGATAATGCCCGGCAAATCGTTATTCTCAAAGATGGGAAGACGATCTGTGCAACCAGTGGCGAAGAGGTAGCGCTTAGGTTTAATCTCGACGAGCCCATCTGAGGATTCGGCTGCTAGGATGCCTTCAGAAAACACTCCGATAGCAATCGCCGGTGCGAAGATACTGATATTCGAAAAAGTAACAGCGTGATCTGCAAGTTTTTTTGCTACTTGGAAGGCCCTCATTCCAGCGAACTCACTCCGGCTGTCTACCATGTCAGTATTCCATCTCAGGTGTCCACCGAGCTGGTTTCCTTCATCAACGAGCGCTACGCGGGCTCCCATCTCAGCCCCGGCGATTGCGGCAGAGATACCGGCGGGGCCGCCACCGACGACAGCGATATCAGCCTCCACAAGGCGCGTGTGAAAGGGCTTCGCGCGTTGACCTTGAAGTTGCATAGGCAGTCTGCCAATACCAGCAACTGACCTTATCATTCTCTCGTAGAACGGCCATAGAGATCTTGGTCTGATGAATCGCTTATATTGAAAGCCGACGGGAAACGCGAAATCGAGTTTATCCAGGACAGAGTAGAGATCAACTCGTGAATTTAGAAAGACATTTTGTGTTCTGACAATCATCTCTTGAGACACTTTCTCTCTGCAAATTCGAACATTCGGAACCCCGTTGACCTCAGCCATACAATTGGGGCATCTCCCCATGAAGCACAAGAAACCGCGGGGACGATGATACTTGGCGCTCCTGCTGATTGTCTTGACGCCGGCTGCGACCAACGCCGCTCCTACGGTCTCACCCTCGTAGGCGTCGTATTCGTTACCATCGAATTTGAAATGGGTCTTGCGCTCTCTATTGAATTTGAGATATGGATGATCATAAATTCTTTGATCTTTCAAACATTTTCCTAGACGGAGAAGATTTTCCGCACGCCTGCCCTGCTCATTTGAATATATCTGTCTTGCGAAACGTGTCTTGTCGCACGACATTTTGGCACATCACGAAGATAGTCTTGGGGCTGCTCTCTTCTTCTATGAAAGCAAGCCAGCAGAAGTTCTGAACACAAAAACTCCAAACGTCTATGTGAACCCTGATACTTGAGCTAGCATATTTTCTTGCGTCTATCTTCTCATTTTCCCTTGTCTTGTAAGCCTGTTACGTTGCAATGATACTCCGCATGGCTGGATTGCTTGTTTCGGTTTTTTCTCACGTGACTTATATGCCAAACAATCGTTTCGCTAAGCTTGACTTGAAGCAAAAGTCCGGACCAAATATATATTCCGACCATTAGGCCGCCTGTCAAACCACTTCCTCTTGCAAGCCTAGCGAACGCTTGAGATGAATTGGCGTAGACGTTCTTGTGCGATTCCGGGTGATTCACGTTAGGATCGTCTTAAGAGAGCTATTCACAAAAGCTTCGATGATTAACCAACACTCAGATTCCGTGTTTGCATAAACTAGCCATGTCGCCCCAAGTTGAGCGTGGTATCATGAGGTCCTTCATCGTTTTCAAGCCTGGTTCCGCATTCAAGACGTGAGGAATCATGTTGACCATGTTGGAGACGGTGACAGCGCCGCCTTCTAGACCACCCCTGATGACCAGATTGATGTTTGATGTTCCTTGGATTGAATAGCTGTCGTTTATCTCTAACTTGTCATCTTTAGGTGAGATGCTGCAAGCATAATTCAGAACAATCAATTCCTTGCTTTGCCTGATTCCAAACGTTCTTTGACGAAAGCCGGACACTTTGCCTGTTCTCTTGGAGATTATAGGCTCAGCGGTTAATTTGGTATCATCGAGCTCCCAGCCGAGCGAATCTGCTACCATGAACAATGAATCCATTATAGGCTCGAGAACTTGCAGCTTTCTACTGGCAAGAGCGGCCTTGTACTGATCGGCTGTTAAGGTTAGGCCAATTCCCCATCTTCGTAGACTCTCCTCACCGTACACAGAGTAGTCTGTTGTTCTAGTGGCTTCGATCTTGGTTACATCTTCGCAAACGCTACATAGCAATATTATGAAAGTATCAAACCCAAATCCAGGTATCGAGCCGGTGCCAAGAACTGTTGCTCCATGGTCCTTTGCATCGACATCGATTCTCTTGGCGAGTTGTGGCTGGCGCCGAAATGGATAGGCGAGGTCTTCGCAGGTTGATATCACGTCAGCTCCCGCGTTAATCGCTGGCACAATTTGCGGATAGATCTTCTCAAGAACGCCGACAGTGGCGAAGAGAACTACGTCGGGCTGAGTTGCGGCGAGGACAGCGTCCAAGCTATTTGAGACACTCACGCCCACGTTTTTGCCTGCCTTAATCACATCGCCTAGGTCTTTTCCAATCATGCTGTCCAAGGTATCTACCGCGCCAACGACACGTAGGCCCTTTCTCCTTAGCATGAGTCTTGCTATCCCGGCGCCCATGGCGCCAAGACCTACCTGAACAGTTTTGATCTCTTCGGTCAATCGAATCACATGAACTCCCGAAATTTGCTTTCATAAACTGCTGTAAGCTTCAGGTCTTTGGTTCCCCTCACAACAACTGTTACGGAACAACCCGTGAATCAGGACCGACCCTCTGGCAATGCGACTCGCGAGGAAAGTCAAAACAGCTGTCGTGTCCCATGGATCTGTTTATCGGATTACTTTCCTCCAAATCTACATACCGTTTTCTTGCGCGTCCCAGTCGTACAGGTGAATAGATTTCTGAAGGCGACACGTAATCAGAACGAAGTTACTCGCGTGCTCGAGTTATTGGAGTTGAACCACTTTTCTCTCATGTAGTTACTATTCGGGTGGAATCTCTTGGAAGGCCTTTTGGAAGGGAAGACCACCTCTGCTTCTGTACCACCTAACGGCGAAGTACCAGCCTATGCAGGCCAAGAAGAGGACTACCATGACTCCGAGAAACGGAAAGTACAGATTAGCAGCGAGTGACCCTGCCCCAAGATAAAAGTTGTAATCGTACGAGTAGTAAGCTATAGTACCCACGGAGTATACTAGAGCTACGATGCCTAGCCAAGTGATTACTGGTACCCCGGCTATCTTTCGCTTCACGGGGCATGCTTGCTCGTAGAAACTCTTGTTCCTGTACGGGAAGATTATGCCAGAGATGCTTGTAAGAGTGAACAAGAAGCCGATTGTTCCCAGCCCAGCGTACGTATACAAGAGGAAAGCCAGCGCAGAAGTAGATGGGCCGATAACTCCACTTAGAACCACGAGAAAGATCTCGGCTCCGATAGCGCTTACGATGAGGCTCTTAACAGGGGTGTGGAATCTACGGCTGACATCAGCCATGAATTTTGGCACGATGCGATCGAAGGAGTAGGCAAAGAAGATCCTAGATAGCATCATCAGATCGATACCAATAACGAATACGAAACCCGCTACAATCCCTATTCCTATGAACAACACGAGAAAAGCGTTATTGCCCAGTAGGGCTGCAAAAAGTGTCAGGTTAGGCAGAACAGGCAGGGGATTAGGTGCGTAGCCAGACGCGTAATAGCCAGCGCCCGCGAGAAACTCCGGTCCCAAATTTCGATATCCAAGACCTAGTATAGCGATGGTTGCTATGAAGACGATGGCGAAACTCCCGAACATCGCTATTTTAGCGTTTTTTCCTGTATCCTTGAGTTCCCCTCCCAAGTAGTTTGACGAGAATACCCAGAATAGTACCGTGAACCAGAGGGGTATCAATGTAAACGTGAAACTTGACGTAGGTGCAACAGGAACTGAACCGCCCCAATAAGTAGTTCCAGCAGCGGTAATATTTTGATATGCGCCTTGAGCAAGGGAGACTCCCTGTGTTGTGGCATACTTGTTCAGCAAACTTGCGAAGGCTGTCGGATTAGTTGTCGCCAGGAGTACGATCATGGTAACCAAGCCGAGTACACCAATAATCATGGCAATGTTCTGTATCCGGAAGAATAGCTTGGAACTGTAGATCACGAGCAGTGTGAAGAATACGATTGCCGCCGTACCGACTAGGAACGTGGTATTGGGCGTGAAGATTCCTGCCGCATTCATGGCCCATTGCTGCCCCGTCAGGGAGCCATAAGCGCTAAGAACTTGTGCCAAGCCCTGACTTGAAAAGACGGTTGCCGCGTCACCCATCCAGAACCATTGAAAGACCGCCCAGCCGGCGAAATTTGCGGCAAGGCCAATCGCGGGGTGCAGGGTTCTGCTGATGAATACGTAATCTCCTCCTGATCGCGGCATGCTCACCTGAAATATGTAGTACACGCCTAAGAGCGCCAGGACTCCAGGGGCTGTCAGTATCAGACTACTGATTGGATCACCGCCGTATAGAGGAACATACTCTAGGGCGTAGATGATCGACCATGCGCCGCCAAATGATACTATGTTAAGGAAAAGCATATCCCATGCTGTGAACGGTCTCACTAAACCCGATGACTTTCTGAGGAAGACTCCGGACGTTTCAGGAACAGTCAAGTTGACTCTCTCCAGCAACTAGACAAGTAATCGCAACACTCTATTTATATAACCTTCGGACAGATCGTGAGCACGCGAGAGGCTTGTGTAGAAAAACGTCCTCGATAATAAGTTGTATCTAGATAGTCTAGAGCAAACATATACTTTATCCAAAATGCGAGAATTTTTTCAGCAAAGGTTGCCAGCGTGACAGACTTTTCAACTGCCAAGGACGTTTCCTCCCGCATGCACGGCCGGTTTTTGCGGCGGTAGGATGTTTTGCTGTTCACAGATTTTTCTAAACAAGTACCAAACCTTTTAGGAAGATTGCGGCAGGTTACGAGGAGGAAATAGGAATGGGCGATAGCACCAGAGTTTTTTTCGCAACGGACGTTCATGGGTCAGACAAGTGTTTCCGGAAATTCGTAAATGCTGCAAAGTTCTACGACGCTCACGTTTTGATTTTGGGCGGTGACATTACCGGTAAAATGGTTATTCCAATTGTCGATGTCGGAAATCACAGTTACACCTGCACTTTCTTGGGCAACGAGCTCACCCTAAGCTCCGATCAAGACCTCGCCAATACCGTGAAGAATATTCGCGATGCGGGATACTACCCCCACATTTCTAAACCCGACGAAGTATCGGAGCTACGAGCTGACAAGACGAAAGTGGATATTCTATTTGAGAGGTTGATCGTTGAATCCATCGACGGGTGGGTTAAGTTCGCTCACGAGCGCCTCTTGAATTCGAATGTCAAATGCTACATTTCGCCTGGCAATGATGACACATTTGCGATAGACAAACATTTGCCGGATACAAGCGTTGTCATCAACCCCGAAGGAAGGGTTGTGAAGATTGATGCTATGCATGAAATGATAACCCTTGGCTACACGAACCCTACGCCATGGGACACCCCCAGAGAAGTTGACGAGAACAAACTCGAAGCTATGGTCGAAGGAATGTGCTCAGATGTCAAAGACATGAAAAACTGCATCTTCAACCTTCACTGCCCCCCACGGGACACGCTCCTCGACCAAGCTCCCGCATTGGATTCGAACTTGAAGCCAATTATCAAGAGCGGCCAATTCCAGTTCGCGCCCGCGGGGAGCCTAGCGGTTAAGAAAGCCGTTGAGAAGTACCAACCGCTAACAGGATTCCACGGTCACATACACGAGGCCAGAGGCGTAGAGACCATTGGCAAAACGGTTTGTTTCAATCCAGGTAGCGAATACACGGAAGGAATACTAAGAGGCCTTTTGATAGACTTGGAAGACAAGAAGATCAAGAGCTACATGTTCACGTCCGGCTGAACCCTTCGCTCTTCTCCGTGTCAAAAGTTCGACGCTAGGGCTCATGGTGTTCCATCGGGGGAATACTTTGCAATCGAGGTCTCGCCCGCGCAGTCAGATTCGACCGTAGACTTCTGGTCTCCTATCACGAAGAAAACCCATCTCTCGCCTCACACGCTTGGATAGAGTCGAATCGAGCTCTCCTAGAAGCAGTTCATTTTGATCTGTGCTCTCGCAGAGAATGTTTCCTCTCGGATCCGCAATGCAGCTTTGTCCAAAGAAATGGAAATTATCCTCCACCCCGACTCTATTGCAATAAGCCAAATAAACTGAGTTCTCAACCGCCCTCGCCGGGATCAGCTTCGCAACCATTTTGTCAAATGGATACCAATCAGCGGATGGCACTAGGATAATGTCAGCATCCCTCAAGGCTAGAACTCGCGCAACCTCGGGAAAATATAAATCGTAACATACCATTATGCCAATCGTCAGCAGCGACGTATCAAACGCTTCTATGCTTTCCCCTGGGTCAAAGTACTTTGACTCTGCACCTACTAGATGTACTTTTCTTTGCACTCTCGATTCTCCATTTCTATCGATAAAGTACACTGAATTGTAGATTCTCCCGGAATCGCGATCAAGCTCCGGAAATCCCATGGCTATTGCAATGCTGTACTTCGTGGCCAGTGCGTCCACTTTGGCCAAGACGGAGCTATGGGGAGGCTGAGCATGCTTTTTCATTTCTTCCTTCAGGGCATAACCTGTTAGATACATTTCCGGGAAGACAACTAGCTGCGCTCCATAGTCTGCGGCTCGCTCGATGACATTGCGAGCTTTGTTGAGGTTTGAGGTTTCGTCGCCTAGAACGCAGTCTGTTTGAACTAGGGCCAGTTTCAATTTCATGGAATTTTCCTTCAAGAAGCCTCTAAAACGGATTTGGATCCACTCAGGGTGGCGAAGACTGCTGAAATCTTCTGGAGTCTATTCCTAACCGACAATCTCTGCAAACGCCTCAGACAAACGCTCGTTCAGCGTCATATAGCAAACGCTTGAACTTGCCGATAAATCCTCGACTGCATCTAGCGGTATTCAATCAGTTCATGAACGTTGCCGAAGGGGTCCCTTAAGGCAGAGTAGACACCTTCTGGGAATTTCTGAGGTGTGTCATAGACCAATTCGACTCCTTTCTTCTTCAAGTCTTCCAAAGTCGCCGTCAAATCGTCAACTTGTATTGCTATGAGAGTTTGTGCAATATTCGGATACTCAATTCGTGCTGGCTTAGTAACCTTGACGAGAACTAGACGAATTCCCTTTTGAACCAATTCTACCACGTTAGGATAATCTTTCTTGGACAGCACGTCAAATCCAAGCTTGTTGCAGTAGAAATCTGTAGCCACATCCATGTCCGTTACGTTGATTTGAATCAAACATACCCGTGGCAATTATCGGCCGCTCTTACGGCGATATGCAATAAACTAGCATATAAGCCCGAACATAATCGCTTGCATGCCTCTAAGAGTAGCAGCCCACCGCGATTTCGTAAGGCGCCACCATCATCAAAACTAGCGGGCCGCTATGCCAGCGTGGTTCCCCTGTGAGACGCTAACGCAAGGCTATCATCAAACGCGGTCTTCAGCGAGCGACTCAGTCTCTAGGGAAGGGCAATACGTTCCAACTGCTTCAGGAAGGACGAAAGCTGAGAGATCCGGCACTAAAAAGGTTGAGAGCGCGTCCCATGCCTTACCAATTTGACTGAACTCAGCGTATTGCTAGTTCTGCATAGTACGCGTCTAGCATTTCACTTGGCTAGACGGTGGACCATGATGTGACGTAAATGTCGCCGCCAGGAGCCCAGACGGATCCGTACGTTGACGGTGTGAGGATAGTTCCAGTTACGGTGATTGCTTCACCATCTTGTAGATATGGGATATTCGGGCAGTTACATGTTGATCCCGCTGGGCAGTTACAAAAAACCAAATGGTATTGGGTCGAGCCAACATCAAAGAAATACACTCCTGCTCCGGTTCCAGGAATAATCTTCACAGTTCCAACCAGTGTTTGGTTGGTTTGAGTTGAACTCAGATAGCTAGAGATCGTCGTTGTTACGATCCCACCACCACAAAGTCCTCCAGGACAAGCGACAGGAATGCAGCCATCAAGGAAACAAGTCATCGTTGCAGTATACCCACAGCCGGGTAACCCTGAGCATGAATGCGTTTGATCAATGCTTGAGTTAAACCACGCAGTGTAGGCTGTCAGTACGGCCGTGATCACAACGATTATCACGATTAGTATCGGCACACTTCCCTTGATTGAAAAATGCTTCTTGAGTGTGGTCATGATCAGGAGACCATCCTTATCTTCACTTGTTCTCACCCTGTGAATAATTCAGGGTCCATCTCTATCTCATGGGCTGGATTGACGGACTTCGTAGTGATTATGGTTTCAAGCTTGGGTAACATCAAGTCTTCGGTCGCTACGCCTTTTGTTAGACTTTAAAAATCATCTACTGAATGGAGTTTTTCTTTGATCTCAAGG
>Ga0187769_10002726_pt1 | contig 10421 bp, 8 predicted proteins | sample 0116_SJ02_MP02_1_FD_133140 | JGI IMG/M metagenome (GOLD analysis project Ga0187769, IMG submission 133140) | Tropical peat soil microbial communities from peatlands in Department of Meta, Colombia - 0116_SJ02_MP02_10_MG | ecosystem: Environmental > Terrestrial > Soil > Wetlands > Peat | place... | reverse complement strand
GGCAAGGAAATTCTGAAAGGTGAAATCCTCGGGTTGATACCGGTCCCATACTCCCCCCGGGCTGCGGAAGTCCGGGATCCCGGATTCGGTACTGAGGCCCGCTCCAGAAAAAACGATAACCCTTTTAGAGCTGACGATCCGGTGAGCAACTTGTCTTAGCCTATCCTCCATTTGATATTCTCCCCTCTTTAAATCTCCTCACCCCGCCCTTTCCGCCCGGAGATTGTGTCGCGATGGCAAAAGCCGGTTCAAGACAGGATGGAAGAGAGGGTCGGGTGAAAAAGTTTTGGGGCGGAACCCTTTCACACGTCCGATCCGGGCCCTCGATCTTGGTCAAATGATTCCATTTCCCATAAGCGCCGATTCGCCATTCCTAAAAGACAGCGTTCCGAAGCTTTGAAACCTGACTATCTCTTCCCCAAGACTGCGAACAGGAAACAGTCTCCTGGGAAGAGGGAGATGTCTCTCTATATCATACGGCTACTGTGACTTGCAAGGGGAAGACGGCATATGATAAAATTTTATGATGAAATGTAATTTAATTAAACAAGGATATCCCCAGGGAAGCTGTTTCATTGAGGTCGAACACGGAAAATCTTCTGCCTGTGAAGCCACGCTCAAGAAGACAGACAGTGGCTTGCTCAGGCTAATCTCTGCGGTCCACCTCTCCCGTCCGGAAAACTACCTCTCCATTTACCAATCCGGCTGTAACTTCTCCTGCCGGAAGTGTCATTCCTGGAATTTCACAAGAATTGCCAAGGGCGATTGGTGGTCTCCTGCCGATGTCTTGAAGGCGTGCAAAGAATATGAAAAAGAAGTGACGGTTCGAGAGCCCCGAGACAGAGCGACTGCCTTTCACGCACCCGACTCCTGTCGCGGTTGCGGGGCGTGTGTAATGCACGGGAAGCGGTCTCCTCTCTGTCCGAAGGTGATCCAGAAAAAAGATATTGTTCTAAGCCCTCAGGGATGGGGTCCTGCTCGAAATATTGTTGCCTTCACGGGTGGAGATCTGACCTGCTGCCCGGAGTTCTATGTTGAATGTACTCGCCTCATTAAGGCGGAGACCAAGCTCTGGGTGCTGGTCGAAACCAATGGTTACGGCCTTACCCCTCAGAACCTCGATGCGTTGAAGGGAGCGGGGGTTGACTCCTTCTGGCTTGATATCAAGGCCTATGACGGGACCGACCATAAATGGCTGACCGGTTGTTTCAACCGGAATATCCTAAAACTTCCTGAGGAGATCGTTAAGAGAGGTTTTGTTCTGGAAGTGCTTTCTCTCTACATACCAAACCTTGTAGAGACGGTTCAGTTGAAGAAGATTGCTCAATTGATTTTTGATGTCGATCCGGAAATCCCTTTTACCATTTTAGCCTTTTTCCCAGAATATCAAATGAAGCGCTACAAAAGTCCGAAGGTTTCTGAGATGATTGAGGCCTATATGGGGGCCAGGGCCGCCGGGCTGAGGAATGTCAGGCTCGGAAACGCCGGAATCTTCGCTTCATCCGAGCAGGATTATGATCTCCTGAAAAAGAAGGTCGGCGCAGGAAACTACTAGAAGTTCAAAGTTTAAAGTTCAAAGTTGAAGGAAGGGCACGATGGAACGGGTTAAGAACTATATTAACGGGAAATGGGTTGATTCTAGATCAGGGGAGACGTTTGATTCAATCAATCCGGCCAACAGGGATGAAGTGATTGGAATTGTCCCAAAGTCGGGCCGGGAGGACGTGGATCAAGCGGTCAAGGCCGCCCGAGGGGCTTACGAAGCGTGGCGGTTCACCCCGGCCCCACGCCGGGGCGAAATTTTGTTCAGGGCTGCAGAAATCCTTTTGAGAGATAAAGAGCCTTTGGGAAAATTGGAGACGCGGGAAATGGGTAAGATTCTCCCCGAAGGTCTGGGCGATGTCCAGGAGGCCATTGACATGGGTTATTACATGGCCGGCGAGGGGAGGAGACTTTCCGGAGAAACCGTCCCCTCTGAACTTTTCAATAAGGACATGAAATCCATTCGCGTTCCCGTCGGCGTTTTTGGCTTAATCACTCCGTGGAATTTTCCGATTGCCATCCCTGGATGGAAAGTTTTTCCAGCCCTCGTGTGTGGCAATACCGTTGTCTTCAAACCCTCCAGTGACACTCCTGTCTGCGCGACAAAATTTGTGGGAGCCCTGGCGGAAGCAGGTTTACCCAAAGGGGTTGTAAACCTGGTCCATGGGCCGGGGGGGGAGGTGGGGGAATATCTGGTAAGCCATCCGGAAGTAGATGCGGTCTCTTTTACAGGCTCTTTTGATACCGGGAGACGTCTCGAAGGGATTTGTGGCGCGATCCATCGGATCATTGCAGCAGAGATGGGTGGGAAGAATGCCATTATCGTCATGGACGATGCGAACCTGAATTTGGCCGTAGAAGGAGGCATCTGGGGTGCTTTTGGGACGACCGGCCAGCGATGCACTGCCGCAAGTCGAATCGTAGTGCACAAGAGAGTTTACAGGGAATTTACTGAGAGGTTCAGAAAGGCTGCCTCCCGCCTCAAACTGGGTGATGGCCTTCAAAAAGCGACAGACGTGGGTCCGGTGATCAATCAATCTCAGTTCAACAAAATTCTTAAGTATATCGAGATTGGAAAGAAGGAGGGAGCAAAACTTATATTGGGCGGGAAGGCCTGTCAGAAGGGGGATTGCTCCAAAGGGTATTTCGTCGAGCCCACGATCTTTAGCGGCGTCACTCCCGAAATGCGAATCGCCCAGGAAGAAATTTTCGGCCCAGTGGTCTCCGTGATCAAAGCAGAAGACCTTGAGGATGCCATTCAGATCGTCAATCGGATCCCCTATGGACTCTCTTCCGCCATCTACACTCAGGATGTCAACTCGTCGGCTGTCGCAGAGAGGGACCTGGAGACAGGGATTGTTTATATCAACGCCTCGACCATTGGGGCGGAGATACAACTGCCTTTTGGCGGGGTCAAACATTCGGGTTATGGAAGGGAGGAGGCAGGAGGCCGCGGAGGGGCTCTGGATACCTACAGCCGATGGAAGGTGATCTACCGGGACTTCAGCGGTCGGCTTCAGAAGGCCCAGATGGATAAATAGAGAAAAATTTATGAATTCGAAGCACCTGCCTGCGCGTAGCCGCTTCGGCGGAGGCAGGCGAAATGCGAAGTTGTTTAAACGCTAAAGACTAAAGACTAAATTCTAAATCCTAAACAAATCCAAAATCTAAAAGTGAAGCTCCCCGCCCACAGGGCGGGGCTTCCTTGGCATGCAGCGGCGAGCAGGATGCGATCAAAGGAAATTTTCATTTATGTTGTGTCCCTTGCCCCCGTTTACGAGACCGGCTTGCAGGGCACGTGCCGGTCAAAAGATTAGGGTTTTGTGTCTTTGACGTTTGAGTTTGTTTAGAGTTTAGGGTTTCGGATTTAGAGTTTAACGTCGATATTTGGATTTTTCAGCGATCTTTTTGATTGTATCTTGGATTAGGGATATGGTAATCTGATTGAGCCTGAATATTTGAGGAAGTCTCATGGAAAAGAAAGTCCTCGTCGTGGATGATGAGGAAAGCGTTGTTCAATCGATTGAGGGTGTTCTGGAGGACGAAGGTTTCCGAGTCGCTAAGGCGAAGAGTGGCGAGGAGGCGATTAAAGTTTTTCAGCAGGAGGATCCCGACGTCACCCTCCTCGACATCTGGTTGCCGGGAATGGATGGCATAGAGGTATTGAAACGACTCAAATGGATGTCGCCGGAGTGCCAGGTGATCATGGTCTCCGGGCATGCAACGATCTCAACGGCCATGACCGCCGTGAAATTGGGCGCTTTTGACTTTATCGAAAAGCCTCTTTCTCTCGATGTTCTTCTTATGACCATTTATCGAGCCCTCGACCATCAGAAGGATCTGGCCGTCCAGCGATCGGGTGAAATCGTCACAGAGGAATCCGTTCAGGGGAAGAAGATCTCTGCAAAAGAGGCAGCCGGAGAACTCTCGGGTCCCCCTTCTGCCCCCATCCGGGAGGCTATCCCTTTGGCCAAGAAGGTTACAGAGAGAAAAGGGACTTCCTTATTACCCCAGCGTACCCTGAAACAGAGCATGGTGCTTTACGGGACGGGACTTTTTTCCGGAAAGAAGACAGGGCTTCTCCTCCAGCCCATGCCCCCTCATAGCGGAATCCTTTTTGGAAATGTCTCATCGGACGAAGTGGTCCCCGCCCATGTCGACTATGTCGAAACGACGGAATTCGCAACTTCACTGAAGAGGGGAAGAGCCATTGCTCGGACGGTCGAGCACCTCATGGCCGTGTTGCACGCGTATCGTATCACCAACCTGATGGTGAAGATGATTGAAGAGATTCCGGTGATGGACGGTTCTGCTTTGGAGTTTTGTAAGATTGTAGAAGAGGCAGGCGTGGAGGAACAGGAGGGGAAGGTGGATGAATTGATGATCGACCGGCGGCTGGAGACCGTTCACAAGAATAAATCTCTGGTCATCGAGCCTGCCGAAGTCTTCTCCGTCCGCTTCTTTTTGGACTACCCTCCTCCCATCGGGCAGCAGACGCTTGACTTTGTTTTAGAGGGCGAATCGGCCTTCAAGGATCAGATCGCTCCGGCGAGAACCTTCGGCTTTGTTAAAGATGCGGAGATGCTCGGAAGGATGGGAAGACTGGGAGGCGGGCGACTCCACAACTTTATTCTGGTGGACGAGGAGAAGATCGTCAACACCGAACTCCGGTTTCCCGACGAATTTGTACGGCATAAGATTCTTGACCTGATCGGTGATTTCTATCTCCTCAACCGCCCGATTCGAGGAAGAGTGACCGCCCGTCTGACGGGCCACACGGAAAACATCACGCTCATGAAGAAGATTCACGAAGCGGCAAGAGAAAAGGAGCGATAAGGGATCGCACTCGATATTCGGACAGCGATATCTTTTGGCAATGCCCGGAAGCGGAGTGGCGAAATGATCAACAGTGTTTTTGTGCGAAGCTAAGGTTTCTCCTTTGGAGGAAAGAATGGTACAGGAAGAATACCGACCCATGATCAAAGAATTTTTGGATATGCTAGCCGACCTGTTGGCAGAGAAGTATTTTGAACGGATGGACGACCGAATGAAGAAGATTCCCGAACTCCGGAGATTGATTACTGCCAAGGAGGCGAGCCAGTATTTGAGCCTCTCGACTGACACAGTCTACCGAATGGCCTCGCTGAAAAAACTCCCGTACCTCAAAATTGGGGACAGGGTTCTTTTCGATGTGAAAGCCCTCGACCACTGGATTGAGAGAAATATGATCCGCGAGAAGGGGTGGAAGAGAGAAGAACTAAAGCCATCCAAAGAATCCGACCTCCTCGGCCTGCTGAAGAAGAAAGCAAAAGATTAGATCCTCTAAGATTAAGCGTCCGCTTTCTAAAGCCCTGGAATCCGGCTGTTTGTTCCGCTTTTTATCTACCTCCATCCGATGACGACACAGTCTCTGTTTTCTCCTTCCTTTTACGATTCTTATTGGATAGAATATTCTTATCCATGCTCCACTTCTTGAAGAGGGGTTATCGAAGCGTGGAAATAAGGGGGTGAGCAAGATGGTGGACTATTTTCAGGTAGAAGGATTGTTGAATGACGAAGAGAAAAGCTTCAGGGACAGGGTGCGAAAATTCGTGGACGAAGAATGCATGCCCCTTATCCCAACCCATTTCGATAGTGGAACCTTTCCCATGGAGCTCATCCCCAGAATGGCGGAGATGAGACTCTTCGGTCTGCATGCGGACGGCTACGGTTGCACCAAGTCAACCCATACGATTTATGGCTTGATCTGCCAGGAGCTGGGCCGCTGCGACAGCGGTGTCAGGGCCATGTTTTCAGTTCAAAATTCCTTAGTAATGTACCCCATTTATACCTTTGGATCTGAAGAACAGAAAGCAAGATGGCTCCCCGAGATGGCACGAGGTCGGGTGATTGGCTGTTTCGGTCTCTCCGAACCCGATTTCGGATCGAATCCTTCGGGAATGGAGACCAAAGCCGTAAAGCATGGGGACCATTACCTCCTGAACGGAACCAAGATGTGGATTACCAACGGGTCCATCGCGAGCGTGGCACTGGTCTGGGCGAAAATAAATGACCAAATCCGGGGGGTCCTGGTAGAAGCTGGGACTCCGGGGTTTCAAACGACCCTGATCCAGAGGAAGTTTTCTTACCGGACCTCTCCCACTTCCCTCCTGATCTTCAAGGACTGCGAGATTCCCGAAAAAAACCTCCTGCCGGGGGCAAAGGGTTTAAAATCGGTTTTGAGCTGCTTAAACGATGCTCGTTATGGGGTGGCTTGTAGCGCCTTAGGCTCGGCCGTGGGGTGTTATGAAGCTGCCGAGGCCTTTGCTCGCCATAGGGAGGTCTTTGAAAAACCCATTGCTTCTTATCAGCTTGTCCAGGATAAACTGGTCAGGATGGTGTTGGAAATTACGAAAGCCCAGTTGCTCACCTATCATCTGGGCAGATTAATGGATCGACATCAAGCGAGACCTCCCCAAATCTCGATGGCCAAGCTGAATAACGTTCGGGAGGCGATGAAGATCGCACGAACGGCCAGGGACATCCTCGGAGGCCGAGGTATTCTGGCCGATCACCATGTCATTCGCCACCTCTGTGATCTCGAGGCCATGAGTACGCTGGAGGGGACGGAGAGCATTCATTCGTTGATCATTGGACAGGACCTGACCGAAATTTCAGCCTTCCACTAGGGTCTTTGCTCGAACAGTCTCGATTCTCTTGATCTTTCTGGAATAGGGATTCCCTCGTCAGACCGACCGGGAGATTCGCGACCTTTACAGGGGATTGCGCAGAAAGACGGAAAATCTGACATTGGGCTCTCCCTGTTTGTTTTTTCTTGACACGGAGGGGAAACTAAATTTAAAATAGAATTAAAAGAAGGAGGTGAGGCCAATGAGATGGATGTTTCCCCATGCAACCCATTGCTCGACCTGTGGTTCGTCGTGTTGGTCCTGAGCAGGACGTTAAACGGCTCATCAGAAGGTAAATGAATGAACGAAGAATTAAAAGGCCGGCAGTTTAGCCGGCCTTTTTGTTTCGGGTTGTCGACCTGGGAAACGTCCATGCCTTGACTTCCCGATGCATTTCTTATAAACTCCTGCACAAATCGACCCTTTACGTCATACTCGACTCATAAAAAATTGTCGAAAAGTGGAATGACCGGCAAGTAGACCGTATGCATTGCCTTCCACACCTGCCGGCAGCCGAGGAGTTTGTCAATTGGGATTTTGCCGGTTTGGTTTCTAAGTTTAGCCGGATGTGATGCAAGACTAAGGGAGATCATGGAAGGGAGATCGATATGGCGGATGTAGAAATTCCGAATACAGAAGAGCTTGAGGAAATCAAGGGAAAGGTCTTCACAAAGCGTGTGGCACTCACCACAGCGATCTTTGCGGTCGCACTGGCGATCACCTCGTTAGGGGGAAATAATGCCATGAAGGAGATGCTCCTTGCCCAGCAGCAGTCCTCTGACCAATGGTCTTTCTACCAGGCCAAAGTTTTACGTGAGCATCTTTACCGTAGCCAGAAGTTGCACCTGGAGATAGACCTGGTCGAAAGAGGAAGTGGCATGAGAGCTGAGGTGAAAGAACGGGTTGAGGCGCTGCTTAAGAAGATTTCTGAAGAGGAAGCGCGGTACAATGCCGAGAAGAAGGAGATCGAGAAAGAGGCGAAGAAACTCGAACACGAAAGGGATGTGAATCGGAGTAAAGACCCGTACTTCGACTATGGAGAAGTTCTGCTTCAAATTGCCATCGTCATGGCTTCTATTTCGATTCTTTCAGGATCCAGGCCAGTTTATTATTTTGCCATTATCAGTGCCTGCTTGGGGGCTCTCTCGTCACTCAACGGCTTCTTTCTGATCTTTCGGGTCTCTTTCCTCCATTGACAGCGGGGACAGGAGGTGCACGCAATATCTCTCTGTGGGTGAAGCCAGGAGAAGGCGCTTGCTTCAGGGATAGAGAGGTTTACAAAGATTATCGAGAAATGCATCCGGATTTGAAGATTAAAGATAGGGCGGATAGAAATGCGAGGTGTCGAGAAGTCAGAGAGTAAAGAGAGAGGATCCTTCGCCTTCCATTCCCAGATGGCGCCCCTTCTCTTTCTCGTCGGGATCTTTTTTTTGAACTTTATCTCTCGAATTGTCCTGTCACCTCTATTGCCCAGCGTTGAGAAGGATCTGAGAATAGGCCATGAAGAGGCCGGGTCCTTCTTTTTCATCCTATCGTTTGGATACTGTATCATGCTTCTGGGGTCGAGTTTCGTCTCTTCCCGCCTCAGTCATTGGAAAACCATCCGCCTCTCCACCGTAGCCCTGGGCGGGGCTCTTCTGTTTGTCGGCCTTAGCTACGAGCTTTGGATGGTTCGTTTAGGACTCTTTGCCCTGGGAATGGCGGCAGGACTCTATCTTCCCTCGGGGATTGCGACCCTCACGGAGCTGGTCAACCCGAGGCATTTGGGAAAGGCTATCTCAATTCACGAATTAGCCCCTAACTCAAGTTTCGTCGTGGCTCCGCTGATCGCGGAGATGCTTCTCAGGTGGTTCTCCTGGCAAGGCATTTTTATATTATTCGGGATTTTTTCCATTCTCAGCGGCATTCTTTTTTCGATCTTCGGAAGGGGGGGTAATTTCTGCGGAGAGCCTCCCAACGTCAGCACCCTTCGGGTCATCATGCGGGAGCCTTCGTTCTGGATCATGATGGCCCTTTTCAGCCTGGGTATTGGTGGCACCTTTGGAATGTTTGCCATGTTTCCGCTTTACCTGGTATCGGAGAGAGGGATGGACCAGGCCTGGGCCAACACACTGGTTGGGCTTTCCCGGATCGCTCCTGTGGGAATAGCCATTTTATCCGGTTGGGTCACGGATCGTCTTGGGCCGAAGCGCGCCTTGAGAGTGATCTTTCTGGCTAACGGAATGGCTGTCATGCTCCTTGGTCTGGTATCGGAATCGTGGATGGTCGTTCTTATTTTCCTTCAACCCGTGTTGGCTTCATCCTTCTTTCCGCCGGGTTTTGCTGCGCTTTCTCGGATAGGAGATGCCAAGTTCAAGAGCATTGCAGTCTCTCTGACCGTGCCTGTGAGTTTTCTTCTCGGGGGTGGGGCGGTCCCGGCGATGGTCGGTGCGATCGGCCAGGTAAAATCCTTTTCGACCGGGTTTATTATTTTAGGGACGATGCTTCTCGGAGGGGCGTTTCTCGTAGGATATCTGAAATTTGCCAAATCACCGCCTCTCCCCTATCTTTAGAAACGGTGTCGTGATCAGGATACCTACCTTCTGCGGGTGCGGCCATCGACCACGGCTCGCTCCGTTGGAGACTCTCGATTTTCCAAAATCACAGGATCAACAATCTCTCCGCAAAAGATGCACCGCCACCCCCAAAAATGTTCGTGAGGCCCGTAGAATTTTTCGTAAACCATATGATTGCTACAGCGATGACACTTCATGGAAACCTCCTGTTTGTCTTAGTCTTCTTCGAGCATCACCCCACTCCGCAGGTGGTTCAACCCGTGAGCCAGGGGAGTAATTGTTTTCTGATCGGGGACTCGCGAGAAAGCATAAGACTTTTCCTAAATGCCCCGTTGAAAAATTCTCCTCCCAAGAGGTCTTGGAAACGATCTCCTGGGTGATGTTTGGTCGAGTTCTTTTTTGTTATCTTCTTAGTGATCGGACCGGAACTCTGCAGCATTTGGCCACCACCTTTCTCTTGGCTTGTCATTTGCCAATCTTGTCTGTCGTTTATCTAAACCGCTCGGCGCATAGCGTATTTCCAGCCCGTAAGCACTTGCGTGATTCTTTGCGATGTGAAGCAACACGTCATAAGCCTCCGGAGGGACCCAATCACGATGCAAGGCCAAGAGCATCTGGAGCCACGTCATCGGCACAGCCCCTTCCCGGCAGAGGCGTTGGGTGGCAATGTGGTGAGCTCTTAGGGTCACATCCCCGCAGGCATCAACGACCATGAAAACCTCATAGCCTAACTGCTGTGCCTGCCGAATGGAGGCCGCGACGCCGAAGTCCGTCCACAATCCGGCGATGATAAGCTTATTCCGTCCTATCTTCTCCATGGCGTCAAGAACCCTTGTGTCTTCAAAAATGCTGAGGGTGGTGCGATCGATAGGTTCCCGGCCAGGGAAGATTTCCCGAAGTTTTGAGAAGAAAGGACCACCAAAGCTTGATCGGCCGATGGTCGTCAGAACAGTGGGAATGCTAAATGTCTTGCCTATCTTCGCAAGATTGATTCCATTATGGACAACGATATCCCCGTCGGCGGAGTTGATCGCCAGGGCAAACTGCTGCTGATAGTCCATCAGGATAATCGCGCAGTTCATCGGGCTCAGCCGACCATGAATGGGTTGCAAGATCATAGCCCTAATCGAGACCTCCTTTCCTCCTTTAATCGGAG
>Ga0187769_10002725_pt1 | contig 10423 bp, 13 predicted proteins | sample 0116_SJ02_MP02_1_FD_133140 | JGI IMG/M metagenome (GOLD analysis project Ga0187769, IMG submission 133140) | Tropical peat soil microbial communities from peatlands in Department of Meta, Colombia - 0116_SJ02_MP02_10_MG | ecosystem: Environmental > Terrestrial > Soil > Wetlands > Peat | place... | reverse complement strand
CTCGACTATCCCGGCGTGGGACCCGAGCACAGCTACTACCATGACCGGGGACGGATCGAGTACACCTCCGTCACGGACGCCGATGCCCTGGCGGGCTTCCGTCTCCTCTGCGAGACCGAGGGGATCATCCCCGCCCTGGAGGCGGCGCACGCGGCGGCCTACCTGGCCAACGTGGCGCCGGAGTTCGGGCGCGGGCAATGCGTGATCCTGAACCTGTCCGGCCGGGGCGACAAGGACGTGGAGGTCGCCGCCCAAGGCTTGGGCGTGCCGATAGGACAGGCCTCATGAGCGAGAACCGGATCGACCGCGCCTTCGCACGCCTGCGAACGCAGGGCCGCAAGGGCTTGATTCCCTTTCTCGCCGCGGGCGATCCCTCGATGGAGGCGACGGCCGCCCTGATCTGGGAATTCGAGGACCGCGGCGCCGATCTGGTGGAGATTGGCGTCCCGTTTTCCGATCCGGTCGCCGACGGGGTGGTGAACCAGCGGGCGTACCAGCGGGCTCTCGCCGCCGGCGCCACTCTCCACCGGGTCCTGGATCTCGTGGCGAGCATCCGGCGGCATTCGGAGATTCCCCTGGTCCTGATGAGCTACGTCAATCCCATCCACCGCTTCGGCCTCGACTGCTTCCCGATGGCCGCCCGGGAGGCCGGGGTGGACGGCCTCATCCTGTCGGATTGTCCTCCGGAGGAGATGGACGGGTTCCTGGAGGCGCTCGGGCGGGCGGGGGTCCACCCGGTCCTGCTCGTCGCCCCGACCAGTTCGGATCGGAGAATCTCCTTGATCAGCGCTCGAAGTCGCGGCTATATATACTATGTCTCCCTGCGGGGCGTCACCGGGCCGCGGGAGCAATTGCCGGCGGACCTCAGCGACGGGATCCGGCGGATCCGTGCTCTTACGAAGATGCCGCTGGCGGTCGGGTTCGGCATCTCGACCCCCGTCCAGGCGAAGGCCGTAGCGGGGCTGGCCGATGCCGTGATCGTGGGATCGGCGATCGTGGCCACCATCGAGGCTGAACGAGGATGCCCGGATCTCGTCCCCCGTGCAGGGCAGTTCCTGGCAGGCCTGCGATCCGCCATAGGCTGAAATCCCTGAAAGCTTCGGCGGTTCCGGATACTATATGGAATGGGGGTTGCACTGGTTCATCCGTATCAAGTGGGATGATGAAAATCGGCCAGCCGCCCTGTTCTGTCTTTCCTGGTCCAGGGATGCACATGCGGGCTGCCAGGTGCCTGTGCTGAGGCCGAGCGGGACGGCAAAGGCATGAAATATCGCGTGCTGGGATGTTCGGGGGGAGAGGCGCCGGGGTTCCGCTTGCCCAGCTTCCTGGTGGAGGACCGGCTCCTGATAGACACCGGCTCGGTGGCAGTGGCCCTGGAGGTGAGCGAGCAGGCGAGGATTGATCATATCCTCCTCACGCACTCGCATCTTGACCACACGGGAGGCTTGCCACTCCTGGCCGACAACATCTTTGGGATGCGAGCCGCGCCGGTTCAGGTGCATGGGATGGCCCCCACTCTGGATGGGGTGCGTCGCAACCTGCTCAACGATGTGCTTTGGCCGAACTTCACCCGGATTCCGTCGAGCGCATTTCCCACGCTCCTGTACCGCGAGGTTCCCGAGGACGGCCCCTTCGAGCTGGCGGGGTTTACCATCACGACGATCCGGGTGAATCATACGGTGGAATGTGCGGCTTATTTCATTCAAGGTCGGGCCGGGACGCTGCTGCACATCGGGGACACGGGTTCCACCGAGGCGGTCTGGGCGCATGCGCGCACGGTCCATCGTCTCCTGGCTGTGTGCGTCGAGACGACATTTCCGAATCGCCTCCAGGAAATCGCCGAGGCTAGCGGCCACCTCACCCCGCAGGGCCTCGACAAGGAGCTGGAGAAACTCGACCGGGATGTGCCGGTGTTCGTCTACCACCTCAAGCCGCACTTCCGATCGGAGATTCTGGCGGAACTGAAGCGGCTGCGCCGCCGTGCGCTCCACGTCCTGGAGGATGGCACGCTGTACCGGTTCTGACGCGCTCGGCTCGGGGATGCCGACCGGGGTCGGAGGGGGGACCCGGCCGGGCGGGCGAAGCGTCAGATCCTGCGTGACATATGGTCCGTGCGAGCAGGACACAGTCCCATCCCGATGACTGGACCCCCGTCCCCCAGCCGATTCACGCATTGCGCGCCTTGGAGGCGCGGCGTGACCTTCATCGAGCTCATCACCCTGACTATCCTCATTCTCATCCTGGCGGCCATTGGGATCCCCAGGGTCAGTCCCATCGTCCAGGGGTTTCAACTGAAGGGGGCAGCCTGGCAACTAGCTGGCGATCTGCGCTTGGCGCGCCAGCAGGCGGTGGCGACGCAGCAGCGCTTTCGGATCTGCGTGAGCAGTTGCAAGATCACCCTCCCGGTTGGGACGTACAGCTTCGAGGTGGAGCAACCGCCGGTGGGCAGCCTCAAGTGGACAAGCAAAACCGGTGCCCCGGTGAGGCTCCCCCCCAACGTCTGTGTCAGCGCCAACAACCCCGGCAACGCGACGTTTGCCGCAAACGGGATGGCGAGCGGGAACACCTTCACTCTCTACAACCTGATCGGCGAGTATCAGGTGGTAGTCGCCTCTACGGGTCAGGTCACGGCCACAGTGGTCACGGGGGTCAATATCCCGAGTTGTCCCTAAGGAAGATTGCGGGTCCCAATCGTCCCGGGCTGACGCTGGTCGAGGTTCTCTTTGCTATCTCGGTCCTGGCGTTTGTGCTGTTGGGCGTCGCCGGGATGTTCCCATCGGCGATGCGCTCGGTCCAGGGCGGAGGGGAGACCACCAAGGCCACGATGCTGGCGCGCGAGATGATTGACATGATCAGGGCTGACTCGTATGCCAACGTCTACCCGGGGTATAACAGCTTCGACACCAGCACGCTGAGCGTCACCTGTCCGGCGACTCAAACCATACCGCCGGCCACCCCCGACCCGAACTACAACAAGAAGAAGTGGACATGCGACATCGCGGCAAGCGGAACGCGCGGTACAGGACAGGGCCTACCGGGAGGGCGAGGGACTGTGACCGTGGCCTGCGTGAATTTCAATACCGCGAGCCCTTTCAAGGAGACGAGCATCACATGCCCTGGTAGTCCTCCCACTACCACAAAGGTCACTGTGACGGTCACCTGGGGGGCCCAGGGATCGCGCTCCGTGAGCCTGGTGACATATGTCTTCTGGACCCAATGAGCGCTCCTCACGAGAAGCTTGCCAGGGGATGACCCTGGTTGAGGCGCTCATCGGGGTCCTGATCTTTGCCTTCGTGACCGCCGGTGTGTACACAATGTACACAACCATGCAGAACACCATGAGCCGCGGAGAGCTGATGAGCGACCTGCAGCAGAACGCCCGAATCGGCCTGGCCCAGATGGTGCAAGAGATCCGTATGGCGGGCTACGATCCCAGCGGGGTCATCCCACTCATATCGACGACGACGCCCCCTCGGTCCGCTATTCGGTCCGCCATGCCCGGGTGCTTCTCATTCGTGGCGGATTGGCAAGGGGATGGCACGGCCGACCAGATCACTTACACTGTCGGCACTTCCAACACGTGCGTCTCCCAGTGTCTCCAGAGAAGAGTGGACAACTGGAACTCGGGTAGCATGCTGTTCAGCAGCAGCAGCGGCTTCCAACCCCTGGCGGGGGGGACGCTGGTGAATGTGTCGACTTTCACTGCGGTAAGTGTACTGACATTCACCTACTATGACAGTAACAACCAGGTTCTGGACCCCAGTACGGTTCCTGCTTCCACACGGCAGTGCCCGCCTGCTTCGAGCGCGGGTGCGTCGGTCCAACAGTTGACATTCGACCAAATGCGCAATATCCGCAGGGTCGCGATCACCCTGAAGGTGCAGGGGTCACGGCCCAGCCTGTTTCCCGAGTTCTTCACGCTGACGAGCGATGTGCGGCTTCGGAATTTCTAGCCAGCCCCGGGGTGCGGCCCTGGTCATCGTCATGCTGCTCATGGCGGTGCTGCTGATGGCCGGCACGGCCTTCCTCACCATCTCGTCCACCGAGAGCCAGATCGCGCTGAACGAGCAGGGCTCGGCCGGGGCCCACGTCCTGGCGGAGGCAGGGATTCACAAGGCGCTTGCCTTCTACTATGCCAATCCGTCCTCGACCTACGCCGGGGAATCGAACACGGCACTGGGTGGGGGGACATTCACGATCAGCGTCACGAAAGTCGCGGGCTGCACTACGATTCCGCCCAGCGCTCGGCAGATCGTGGCTACGGGCTCTGTGCCGATCCGTGGTGGGACTGCACAGGCGCAGCTTCAGGTGACGCTGGATCAGGTCTCCTATCCGTACCGCTGGGGGATCTTCGCTGTCGAGACCATTAGCTACGGGCAGCAACTTCATATTGGCAGTACCAACTCGGTGGACAGCTTTGATTCCGGCGGGGGGGCATATGACCCCCCCCCGCCTAGCGGAAATGGCACGAATAGCGGGCAGAGCGGGAACGTCGGCTCCAACGGCGATGTAGAGATTGACTATAACAGTACTATCGGGGGGAGCGTCACCGCGGGGGCCACACTCACTACGCAGTCAGGAGTCACTGTGTCCGGCTCCACGACTGCAAACGCCCCGACGCAGTCCTTCCCATCCGTCACGCCACCCCAGATGGGGACGACCCAGCTGACGGTTAGTTCCCCTGAAGCCAAATGCACTTATTCCTCTCACACCGAGATGTACACCTGCACCCTTTCCGCCGGGACCTACTACTACACGAGCATAAGCTTGCCGAACAACACCACCCTCAGTACAAGCGGGGGTCCCGTTGCGATTTATGTGACCAATACGTCTGGGACCGTGGTGAGCTTGGGGAACAATGTGACATTGGGGGGCCCTCCCGGAGGTCAACTCACAATCATTACGCAGAGCAACTCACAGAGCCCAACAATTGCCACTTTCACCGCCGGAAGCAACTTCCAGTTGTACGGCAACCTGTATGGTACGAGCACCAACATAACTCTTGGAAACAATGCAAAGATCTATGGCTCGATGCTCGGGTGGAGGGTCACAACGGGGAGCGGGACGGCCATTCACTTCGACCAGGCGATGTCCACCCGAGCGGTTTGCAATCCCGGTGGGAACTTCACCATCCTCCGCGGGACATGGCGAGAAATCATTCCTTCCACCTAGCATGAGGCTCTCGGCCGGGGAGGATGGAGCGTGCCGGCCTGAACCATAGCGTCGTGCCGCCCGTTCAACCATGAGTCGTGCATTTGCCCTGGTCAGTGGGCGCAACCCCAGGGCGGCCAGAGAGGTTACGCCGGATCCCATGAAATCAACGGGCATTCTGGTCGCGTCAGTCCTCCTGGCCTTCCTCAGTGGGTGTGGGCCCGAACGGACCAAGACCGTCCCGGACGAACTCGTCGGTGTCTGGCGAACCACGGCGGCCAAGTACGCGGACCGCTTCCTGGAGCTTACGAAAACCACGATCAGCTTCGGGACCGGGGGAGAGGATTTCTACACTCGGACTGTCGTGGCTGTGGAGAAGACCCGCGAGGACGGAAACGTATTGTACACCGTTTATTACACAGATGCTGAGGCGGAGTACAAATTCGCCTTCTACTACGAGCCGGCGAGCGGCGGCGTCATCCGGCACAAGAACCAAAAGAGCATTGCGTGGACGAAGCAGAAGCGCTGACGGCCGATAGGTGCGCAACGGGGTGGCCCGCTTGTGCAGATAGGCTCCAACCGAACAGGCACAAGCAGGGATACCGGCGAGCGATCATGTGGGCGCGCTTCCCTCTGCAGTCATGGCCAGAAGAGTCCGTTACGTGCGGCAGTCTGGGGGAAAAGGACCGGTGCCAGGGGATCACACTCGTCGAGCTGGTCTTCATTATGTTGATCCTCGTCACCATCGCCGCGATAGGTTTCCCCGCCTACACCAAGTACCGCGACAACGCAAGACTCACGCAAGCCATCTCGGACCTGCGGACGATGGAGCATGACATCCTGATCTATCAGGCATATTCCGGAACGTTCCCCACCAGCCTCGCTGATGTTGGAGACAATAATCTTCTCGACCCCTGGGGGTATCCGTACCGGTACCTGAACATCAGCCTTGCTCAACAGGGGACTGTCCGCACCGATCAGTTTGGCAATCCGCTGAACACGGATTTCGACCTGTACAGCGTGGGCGCAGACGGGCAAACTAACCCGCAGATCAACTACCCGACCAGTCTGGATGACGTCATTCGGGCGCTGAACGGGGCATACATCGGCCTGGCTTCGGAGTTCTGAGACGGTACCGGGTCATGAGGATTGACACGACGTTGCTCCGCAGCAAGGTGGCACGCCGGATCTTTGTGCTGTTCGTCCTCTGCACCCTCCTTCCCATCGCCGCCCTGCTGATCCTCCCGTTCAGCCAGGTGACGAGACAGTTGAACCAGCAAAGCCAGCGTCGGCTACGCCAGGCCACCAAGGCCGCAGGCATGGGCATCTCTATGAACGGCTGCTCTTCCTTGAAGGCGAATTGAGGGTCATCGCGCCCTCCGTGGCCGCGTCCGGCAAAGGCGCCGCTCCAATCACTTCCACGCAATTCCGCGAGGACCCGAGCACCGGGTTCGTAGGCGTGGTGATTCTCGCGGATACCGGAAAGCAGCTCTCCCTCTTTGGTCGTCTGCAAGAACCGCCGGGGCTGAGTGCATCGGAGAAAGAGTATCTCCGCTCCGGTCACACCCTGGTTTCCACCGCCGGCATGTCCGCATCGGGGCGCGGGTCCTGGAACCCGTCGCCGCGTATGCCAACGCCATCCCCATTATCTTACAGCATCACGAGTCCTTTGATGGAAGTGGGTATCCCCACGGCCTCTCGGGAGACGCCATCTCTCTGGGGGGCCGCATCTTTGCCGTTGCTGACTCCTTTGGTGCCCTGACCTCGAATCGCCCGTACCGAGGCGGATTAGGTCGGGAGCGAGCTATCGAGATCATCAAGGAAGGGGCCGGTGGCCAGTTCGATCCGAAGGTGGTTCAGGCCTTCCTGTCGCTGATGAATCAGGAAGGGCGCACGGCAACCGATCAGGCCGAGGGACATCGTGCACCCGTCGCGGTAGCTTCGGAAGCCTGACCTGGGAGGTCTGCTGGGGACCCCGGCCTGGGCTGGGGCATACTCTGCTGGATCGACAGGACCGTCTCGACGCGGGCCCGAGCGGCAGCGGTGACAATGCCAAGTCCGGACTTTAATAATGCTGTGCGGCTCGCTGGCCAGCAGTTGGGGTTGTCTCAAGAGGGAACACAAGCTGTTGGGCGATGCTTCTCTTTGACGTTCGATAGGCATTTTGCACTTGACAAATCAATAAGTTGTCGTTAATAGGCAACTTATCCACGTGAGCCAGCGCACGTAAGTTACGCACAGTAAAGGATTCAGCCATGTTTGGCATGGGACGAAAAGAGGAAACGGTTGGACTGGATATTGGCGCCAGCTCTGTCAAAGCGGTCCAGTTGAAGCCGGTCCGGGGGGGACACCAGCTGGTGCGCCTCGGGATTGCCCCGCTCCACCCGGAGACGATCGTGGACGGGGTCATCATGGACTCGGGGACGGTGATCTCGGCCGTCCAGCAGATCTTCACCGAGAACCAGATCAAGAGCAAGGACGTGGTCGTGGCGGTGTCGGGCCACTCGGTCATCGTCAAGAAGATCAAGGTCGGCCGGATGAAACTCGAAGAACTGGAGGAGCAGATCCCCTTCGAGGCGGAGCAGTACGTGCCCTACGCCATCGAGGACGTCAATCTGGACTTTCAGATCCTCGAGGGCACGAGCCCGGAAGCCAACGAGATGGATGTCCTGTTGGTGGCGGTGAAGAAGGACATCATCAACGACTATCTCTCCATCATCTCGACGGCGGGCCTCAAGACCGTGGTAGTGGACGTGGACGCCTTCGCGCTGCAGAACGCCTTCGAGATTGCCTTTGAGGTGGAAAAAGATCAGGTGGTGGGCCTGGTGAACCTGGGCGCCGCCGTGATGAACATCAACATCCTTCAGGGCGGGTTGTCGGAGTTCACGCGGGACTCTGCCCTGGGGGGCAACCGGTACACGGAATCCATCCAAAAGATGCTGGGGCTGAGCTACGAGCAGGCGGAGAGCCTGAAGCTGGGCGGGGAGGTGGAGGGCCGGACTTACGAAGACGCCCGGCCCGCCATCGAGATGGTGAATACCGAAGTGGCGGGAGAGATCCGGCGCTGCTTCGACTTCTTCCGCTCCTCCTCGCACAGCGACACGATCCACCGTGTCGTATTGAGCGGGGGCTGTGCGCGACTGCCCGGTCTGGTGGAATATCTTTCGGAAAACCTCGAGATTTCCTGCGAGCTGGCCAATCCACTCCGGAACATTAAGGCCGACCCAAAGACGTTTGACCCAGAATACCTGGGTGTCATTGCCCCGCAACTCGCCGTGAGTGTGGGGCTGGCCCTGCGGCAGGCCGGAGACAAGTGACATGATCAAGATTAACCTCCTTCCACGAGAGGAGCGCGTCCGGAGCGCCCCCGTCAACATCAAGCTCATCCTGGCCGGGGTCGGCGTGCTCGTCGTCCTGGGGGCCATGGCTTACGGCTGGATCTGGCTGCAAGGGGACGTAGCGCGGCTCGAGGCCGCCATTAGCCAGGCCCAGGCCGACACCAAGCGCTTCGACGACTTGGCCAAGCAGGTGGACACGTACCGGGCAGAGAAGGCGCGCCTGGAGGAGAAGATCAAGGTCATCCAAACGCTCGTGGCGGCGCAGACGGGCCCGGTCCAGCTCCTCGACGAAGTCAGCAAGGCCCTTCCCAATGAGGTGTGGCTCACGTCTTTCAACCGGACGGGTAAGAAGCTGGAGCTTTCCGGCATCGCCTTCTCCAACTTCAACGTGGCCGCGCTCATGAGCAACCTGGGCAAAGCGTCCAACCTGCTGAAGAGCGTGGACTTGGTCGTCTCGGAGAAGACCGCGGTCGAGGACGTGCCGGCGGAGAAATTCACCATCACGGCCGAGATCGTGGAAGGGAAGAGCTAGGAGCGGGGGATATCATGGCACTCGATTTCAAGAGCTTGACCGGCAGTATGACGCCGAGGCAGCGCAACCTTCTCCTGGGTGCCATCGGCGTCGGTATCATAGCTCTCTACGTCACGCAGCTCGCGCTCCCGCTCTGGGAGCTCAGGGACACTCTGGAGATGGACGTCCAGAAGCTCCAGGCAGATCTGGACCAGAAGCGTATGATCGCCGCCAACCGCTCGAAACTGGAGGAGGAGATCAAGGGGTTGGAGAAACAGCTGGCGGCGGCCGTGGTCAAGCTCCCGGAGGAGAAAGACATTCCCAACCTCTTGACCCAGGTGAACGAGCGAGGGCAGCAGAGTGGGCTGGAGTTTCTGTTGTTCCGCCCGGCGGCGCCGGTGAAGAAGGGGTTCTATGCCGAGGTTCCGATCGACATGCGGGTGGAGGGGGAATACCACACCCTCGCAACGTTCCTGGATCGGGTGAGTAAGCTCGAGCGCATCGTGAACGTGACCGACCTTCGGATCAACCCGCTGCCGGCGCAGAGGGCGAAGACCGGTCGGACGATCAGCGCCGACCTCAAGGCCACGACCTTCACTTTCCTGGAGAAGGGAGGGTCCGCCGGTGCTCCCTCGAAATAGTCGGGATTCAGGTCTCCTGCTGCGATGGACGTCCCCCCTCCGGTGTGGGACCCATCTCCGGTGGGCGACCCACCTCCGATGTGTGCCAGCCCTCGCCATGGTCATGGGACTCGCCCTATCCGGATGCTCCGGCGGGGAGGCTCCCGGTCCGACCGCTCCGATGCGGCCGGCCCGGCACACCGCAGCCACAAAGGTAGCGCCCGCCTCGGCGCCCGAGCCCGCCCCGCCTCCGTATGTCTATGAGGCCAAGGGCCGCCGCGATCCGTTCAGCCCGCTCATCGCGCCCCGGGCGGCCGAGGAGAAGAGCCGGCCCAAACCCGGCCTGGCGGGCCTGAATGTGAACGAACTCAAGCTGGCCGGCATCATCTGGGAGAGCCACGCGTCCTTCGCTCTGGTCGAGGCGCCAAATGGCGCAGGCTATGTCCTGCACGTCAACGACATCGTGGGTGAGAACGCCCGAGTGACCGACATCACGCCTGAGGCCGTCACCTTTGAGGTGAAGGATGTAAGACCAGGGGCCGCAGCGTCACAGCCCGCCAGGACGCGTGTGATGGAACTCCGGCTCAAAAAGGAGGGATAGCGCATGGATTCGCCGGTATCCGCTCATCTCCTCTGGCGCAGCTCTCTCCTCGGAGTGGCAGCCCTGCTCCTGGGCGCATGCGCCTCAGATATGACGGAGGTGCAGCCGGCGCCCGCTGCCCCGCAGGTGGTCGCAGCGACGCCAGCCCCTCAGCCCCCGCCTGAGCCTCCCCGCGCCGCCGAGGCCCCCGCCCCGGTGGCGG
>Ga0187769_10002723_pt1 | contig 10426 bp, 9 predicted proteins | sample 0116_SJ02_MP02_1_FD_133140 | JGI IMG/M metagenome (GOLD analysis project Ga0187769, IMG submission 133140) | Tropical peat soil microbial communities from peatlands in Department of Meta, Colombia - 0116_SJ02_MP02_10_MG | ecosystem: Environmental > Terrestrial > Soil > Wetlands > Peat | place... | reverse complement strand
CGTGGCTACCAAGCCATTGTCCGACGGGGGAGCTGTACCGATCGAGATCATCAGAGAAACATTGGGACAGGGCGCCAACGCGGTGCTGCTCGGAAAACGCTTGCTCTGCCTTGGGATGAACTGCGAGCGAGTTGTTTGCAATACCGAGCTTTACGAGAAATGCGTACAAGCCTATGTCATCGCGACGGCCGCCGTCAGCCGTATCAGCACGATACCAGGATGGGTCTGCTTCATTGCCAACCGTCGCCTGCTGCGAGATGAGCGCCGCGCTGCGGCGAGTTATAGGAGGGGTGTTCCCGCTGAACTCGCAAGCGGGTACTGAAAAGCGACGTCGGCGCCACAGGCTGTACGGCCTGAATCTCGTAAGTGTCCTCCGGGACGAACTCCAACAAGCTGGAACCCAGGCCGGTAGGCCGGTTCTTTTTGGCTTGTAATCCGAGCATTGCTCATATTATGCTGGTGCCATTCTAAGCACGTTCGAACTGAGGTGAATCCATGAGATTCCAGGTTCGGCATTTCGCAGCCATCTTACTGTGTACGACCTTGCTGTGTGCGACGTTGCTTCGTTCTCAGACTCGCACTACGGGCGACTTGAGCGGCTCGGTGACAGATCCAGCAGGCGCGGTCGTGCCAAACACTGCCATTACGCTGGTACACAAGGGGACTGGTGCAAAGCAGAGCTCTGCCACAGACGCGGATGGTTCGTATCGGTTCGCCCTTCTGCCGCCCGGTGAGTACTCTGTGACTGCGACCAAGGCCGGGTTCGAGACGATCACGAAAACTATGCAGGTCTCGGTCGGCGGCGATTTGACTTTGAATTTCCAATTCAGCGGAGTCTCATCGGCTCGCGAAGTAGTCGAAGTAGTTGGGATCGCGACCGGAATCGAAACGGAAGATGCTAACCTCAGCACGACCTTCACCGCAAAACAAGTCGAGTTGCAGCCGAACCCCGGAAATGACCTAACCGCGGTTGCCCTGACCACACCGGGCGCGGTCATGAACACGGCAGGCGGAAATCTGAAAGGCGGCAACTTCGAAATCTACGGTTTGCCGGCGACCTCCAATTTGTTCACCGTGGACGGCGCGAGCATGAATGACCCTTACTACAATATCAATAACAGCGGCGCCACGAACATGGCGCTTGGATTGAACGACATCCAGGAAAGCACGGTGGTCGCCAACGCCTACAGCGGATCTTACGGCGGCGTGGCCGGAGCGAATGTCAACTACGTCTCAAAGTCGGGCACGAACGCGTTCCATGGGAATGCCATTTATTGGTGGAACGGCGGCGCGCTTAATGCAAACGAGTACTTTCGCAACAAGCAAGGTTTTCCCCGCCTGTTCGCCAACGCCAACCAGTTCGCAGCCTCGGTCGGCGGACCGATTAAGAAAGATAAGGCATTTTTCTTCGTCGATTACGAAGGCATCTATCTCGCTGTTCCGTCGCCCACCCCACTGAACCTGCCAACCCTGCCGTTTGAACAGGCGGTCATCACCAACTTGAATAACACGGGATTCACCGACTCCGTGCCCTTTTACCAGCAGGCGTTCGCTCTGTTTAATGCCGTTCCTCAGACCAGAGCGCAGCCTCTTCCCGGTGGAGGCTGTAGCGATGTCGCCGCGTATGGTTTAACCGGCTTCGATGCATCGAATCCGTGCGCAGTTGTGATTCAAGCAGGCCCTGTCGGACACACCCACGATGTTTTCTATACTGGCCGTTACGATCAGAACCTCACCAGCAAGGATTCGATATTCGTCCGGGTGGTACATGAGCATGGACGGCAGGATACCTATGTCGATCCGATCAGCCCGAATTTCAGTGTAACAAGCGATCAGCCGCAATGGCAGTCGCAAGCGCAGTGGACACACGTTTTCAGCTCGGAGAAGGTAAACGCCTTCAATGCCTCACTGTTGTGGTACAGCGCCGACTTCCATATGAAGAATCCGGCGGCTGCCGTCGACTCATTTCCGGGCAGCCTTGCTTTTGGAGACGGCAGTTTAGGGACCCCCAACGGCGCGCTGAATGTCGGCAACTGGGAGGTGCCGCAAGGCCGCAACACGACGCAATACCAGTTCACCGACGACTATAGCTGGGTTCATGGCCGCCATGATTTTCGCCTGGGAGCGAACTTCCGGCGCGCCGATGTCAGCGACAAGGACTTCCTCTACGTAACCCCACTGATTCTGGAAGGCAGCCTCGGCGATTTCATCAGCGGTGGGGGCGGAATACCGATAGGCGAGCCGCCGACTGGCAATGAAATCGTTCAGAACTTCCCGTCGCGAACCAACGTGCCGATCGCCCTCTACCAGGTGGGCTTTTATGGAGCCGATGAAGTACGCGTATCGAAAAGTTTCAACTTCACGCTGAGCTTGCGTTTCGATCACTTCTCGAACCCGGTCTGCCAGATCCGCTGCTTCCAACGTCTCTCCGGTCCGTTCTACCAGCTCAATACCGCCGCACCGGTTAATCAGGCAATTACGTCCGGCTTGCCCACGGCGTTCCCATCGGTCTCGGGGCTTATTCCGCAGCCGAAAATCGGTTTCGCCTGGACGCCGTTTGCCAATCGTCAGAAGACGGTGATTCGCGGCGGCGCAGGCATGTTTGCCGACGCCCTGCCTGCTGGAGCTATCGATAGCTTTCTGCAGAATCCGCCGCTCGATCCCAGTTTCGTCGTCCCTTTCCAGCCGCTCTCTCCGGCTCAACCCCCGATCAATCTGTGGGCCGCAACACAAGGGGAATACGCGCTATTCCAGAGCAACTACGCCAACGGTGGCGCCGTACCGCCGCTTAACTTCTACAACGCCACCGAGGCCAAGGCGCCCCGCTACTACGAATGGAGCCTGGAAGTGCAACAGGAGCTGGGATGGAACTCAGCCCTAAGTGTGAAGTATGTGGGCAACCACGGTTCACACGAAGAGATCTCCAACTCTGCCTTGAACGCCTTTGCCGCCGTGTATCCAGCCCAGTTCGCCGATCTCCCCAACCAGGGACCGCCGGATCCGCGTTTTGCGGTGGTGTCGCAACAGCAAAATGTTGCCAATTCGAACTACAGCGGACTGGTTATTGGAGCGAAACACGATTCCAAGGGAGGGCTTCACTTTGAGGCAGGTTACATCTGGAGCCACGCTCTCGACGAAATCTCGAACAACTCGCTCTCGCCCTTCGGCCAAAACACTCCGGGCGTGTACGCGGACATCATCTATCCGCAGGACCCTTACAACATCCGCAAGTACAACTATGGCAACGCGGACTACGACATCCAGCACAGCTTCACGATGAATTATGTCTGGAGTGATGGCCTCCGGCACCTAACCAGCCACGGTCCCAATCTGCTGATGAAGGGCTGGTCATTCTCGGGGACTATTCTGCGGCGCAGCGGCTTGCCGTTTACGGTGATCAGCCAGAATGCGACCTCGGCACTGCAACTCACACAGACCGCGGCTTATTACGGTCTCCCCGGCGTCGGCACTCAGTATGTGTTTGCAGATATTACCGGACCGACCAGTCACTCGTGCAGCGGGGCGGCAGCGCAGACGCCATGCCTGTTGTCGGCGAATTTCGCCGATCCCACCACCAACTGGGGCCAGCAACAGCGCAACCAGTTCCGCGCCCCGGGCTACTTTAATAGCGACTTCGCAGTGGAGAAGGCGTTACCTCTGTTCAAGAGGGAAGGAACGCAGCTCTCGATTGGCGCTCGCTTCTTCAACATATTCAATCATCCCGATTTCTACTACCCGGTAATGAACTTGGACAATCCGCAATTCGGGAGCATTATTCAGACCACTAGTTCGCCGACCAGCATTTACGGAACAGGGCTAGGAGCGAACTCGTCGCCGCGTTTGATACAGTTGCAAGCCAAAATCGTGTTCTGACCATCTGGCGCAACCGGATGACGGAATGCCAGTTCAAAGTCGGTCCCTATTCGCAATGAAAATGGTGGTGCGCTAATTCTGGAACGCAATGATCCGTGGTTCCGAAGAAAAACAGGTTGAAAAGCTGCCGAGTCGCGCTGCTATTAGCGCCGCGCTGTCGATCGGCACGATCGCTCTCCTCATCCTTGGCATTCAGCCGATCTTGCTGGGCGCTCTGTTAGAAGCCCATACCGCTACGCTGAAGGGCGTTGGCGTGATCGCAATGAGTGAGATCGTGGCCCTGGGCGCGGGCGTGGTCATAGGCAACACCCTCTTTCCCCTCTCCGCTCTTAGGATCATCGGTATCACGTCGGCTGTGTTCGTCGCCTCGCTCGATGCGGCTACGGTATTCATGAGCGGCGATGCGCACCTGACGATTGTGCGTTCAGCCGCTGGCCTCGGCGAGGGTGGGCTACTGTGGTTGACTACCTGCATAATTGTTCGCTCCTCGACCCCGGATCGCCTCACCGGCATCTTTCTCGCAGCGCAGACTCTGGCCCAGGCTGTGTTGGCCGCAGCGTATGCAGGTCTGGTGATTCCCAGTGGTGGCTGGCAAGCGGGGTATATCGTGCTGGCTGCAATAACGCTGATGGCGTGCTTGGCTGTCATCTGGCTCCCAGCCGGTGTTGCGCCCTTGCCGTCGCGAGCCAGCTCCGCCCTCAAGTGGACGTTGGCGGAGGCGCTTCCGCCGGGAATTGTTCTGCTGCAGATGGCGGCAATTGGTGCGCTTTGGGCCTATCTGGAACCGCTGGGGAAACGTGCGGGCTTTGGTTCCGAAGGGGCGCAAGCCATCACTGCAGTCGTGCTTCTCATGCAGGTCCTGGGTGGCGCCAGCGCCTCCTTCGCCGTCAAACGCCTTGACGCTGTGCGCGTGCTTGCCGTCGGCACCATCTTGCTGGGAGCCATTCCCTTCGCCATTCATCGCTTGCCGCCCGGTTCAACTCTGTCTTTCTCGTTATTGTGCGCGGCCTTCGGCTTCGTGTGGCTGTTCCTCATGCCCTTTCAGGTCAGTTTGGCGTTTCGGGTGGATCCAGCGGGACGCGTTGCCATGCTTATCCCCGCCATGCAATTGCTCGGAACAGCTCTGGGCCCGATCTCCGCCTCTTTGCTGGTGCGCGAGGGTGATGCTGGTTCTGTGCCTTTAGTGAGTCTGGCATTTGCACTGGCAGCGGCAGCGCTTCTTTTTCTGGGTCGATCACGCTTTCGCGCAGGTTCTGCTAAGGTCGGCACAATTCTGCAGGTAGGGCCATCCTCTTAGGAGGGAGGGAAAAAAAGGTGATGCAGTTTCTCCATGCCGGGCCCTTCATCAGCAATGTTGTGGGCTTTTATGCGGGCGGAGCGCCACCTCGCGAGCACTTGCATGGCCCTTTGTCCGCCTGCCCCCAATACGAACATGCCTCTTGTGCTTGGACTGCGCACTCCGCTATTGTCTCTAAACTTGCCATAGCAAGAATTCGCGATCAGCGAGGCTCATGAAACCGGCCCGGGTTTTGTCCCTGATACTCACAGCCATCCCCTTCATTGCCGTCTGTTTCGCGGTTCCTCTCTGGGACCGTGTTTACCCGCTCGTCCTCGGGCTGCCATTCAACCTGTTTTGGCTGATGGCTTGGATTCCCCTCACCAGCCTGTGCATGTGGGGCGTCTATCGACTTGGCGAGTGGAGAAACTCGGTTCCCCCCAGCAGGGAGAAATCCCGATGACGCCGAGCCTGATCGCATTGTCGATTACCGGCTTCATTGTCCTCATTGGCGCTTTCATCGGTATATACGCGGGATTCCGGCGGCAGATGAACCTGGAGCAGTGGGCGGTTGCGGGCCGGGGCTTCGGGCTAATTCTAGTGTGGCTGCTGATGGCAGGCGAGGTGTACACGACGTTTGCTTTCCTGGGAGCCAGTGGCTGGGCTTACTCACGTGGCGGGCCAACGCTGTACATCGTGGCCTATCTCACGCTCTGCTACGCCGTCTCGTTTTTCATTCTGCCGAAAATCTGGGAAGTCGGACGCGAGCACCGCCTGCACACCCAGTCCGACTTTTTCCTCCAGCGATACGGAAACAGGTACCTGGCTGGCCTGGTTGCGATCCTGGGAGTGCTCTTCATTATCCCGTACTTGCAATTGCAGCTTACCGGCCTGGGAATCATCGTGCAGGTGGCTAGCTTCGATGGCATCAGCCGCTCGGCAGCGATTCTGATTGCCTTCGCAATTGTCGCCGGATTCGTTCTCTCCAGCGGAATTCGCGCCGTGGCGTGGGTCAGCGTTTTGAAAGACTCGCTGATGCTGATTGCAGCGTTCAGCATCGGCATTGGCGTCCCTTACCACTATTTTGGTGGAGTGAGGCCCTTGTTTCGGGCGCTGGCCCAAACCAGCCCGCAACACCTCACCATGCCGGGCAGCACGGCCAGCATGGGGCATAGCTGGTTTATCTCAACGGTGTTGCTGACATCGCTGGGATTCTACATGTGGCCGCACGCGTTCGGCTCCATATTCAGCGCAAAGAGCGGTGATACGCTGCGGCGCAACGCGGTGATCATGCCGCTGTACACCATCACGTTGCCGCTGCTGTTTTTCGTCGGCTTCGCCGCCATCCTGATTGCGCCCGGGTTGAAAAACGGTGATATGGCATTGCTCACCGTCGTGCGCAGCACCTTTCCGCCATGGTTCCTCGGCCTTGTAGGTGGCGCGGGGGCGCTCACTGCGATGGTGCCTGCGGCCATCCTGATCCTGGCGGCCGGGACATTGTTCGCGAAGAACTTCGTCCGCCTCCTCTTCCTGCCCTCGATGAGCGACGATGCCGTGGCGAAACTGGCGAAGATCATGGTGGCGGTGGTCACCGCCTTGGCAATGTACTTCGCCATCTACAGCTCTAGCACTCTGGTCGGCCTGCTGCTGTTCGGTTACGCCGGCGTGACCCAGTTTTTCCCGGGTGTGGTGTTCGGGCTCTTCTGGAAACGTGTGACAACCATGGGAGTCTTCGCAGGGCTGCTCACCGGAGTGGCGCTCGGCATGTGGCTCTTCTTCACAAAGCACGATCCCTATCACGGGTGGAATGCAGGGTTCCTCGCGCTGTGTATGAATCTTGTAGTAACGGCGATTGTGAGCCTCGTGACGAGTTCGAAGGAGATTGCGACTCACGAACTGTCGAGCGCGGTCAGTTGCCGATAAATCTCAATTGCGCTCAAAATACCCACGTCCGGCCAACAAACCGCGCAAACTTGCTAGTGGGGCAAGATATGTTTCGTCGTGTGTTCGCCTATAGGTAGGTCGTGACCAACCACAGGTGTGAAACCACAGGTGTGAAATCACACGTCTGAAATTTCGGGTCGAGTTGCTAAACAATTGAGAGATATGGTGGCCAGGGACGGAGTTGAACCGCCGACGCCAGCCTTTTCAGAGCAAGCTCAAATAGAACAATCAACGACTTACAACTTCACGTGAGACCGCTAAGTACTTGTAAGGTCGTGTAAGTCACGGCGAATGCGGACTAGGACTGCGGACTGGATTTGAAGACTCTCGCGGTCAGCCCGTGACGATCGGATGGTCGTCGCTTCTCTGTTCGCGCGGCATCTAGCCTAGCGGCGAGCTCATCGAAACCAGGCCGCGGACCTTTCCAGCGCAACTGTTCCACATCCTCAAAAACTGGCACATCGGTTCGCAGCGTCGCAAGGGTACGAAATAGCAGAGCGCGGTCGTGTTCGCGATTGAGAGTATCTGCCAGAACGCTTGCCCTTGCAACCTTCACATGCCACTCTCGCCAATCTCGTGGAATCGATTCAAGATGACGAAACTTGCCGAGAACCGCGGCCGATGATTTCGCACCCCAGCCTCTCAAACCGGGATAGCCGTCGGCGGAATCACCCACCAGAGCCAGATAGTCCGGGATCGATTGAGGCGAGACGCCGAATTTCTCAACGACAGCGCGCTCGTCCAGTGTGACTCGCGTCAGCCGATTCAACTGAACGATCCGCGTGCCCCGCACGCACTGAGCAAGGTCCTTGTCTGGCGTACATAGGTGTATGCGCTCGACCCGCGGATCGCGATCAGCAAGTACAGCCGCAGCCGCGAGTGCGTCATCGGCCTCGAACTCCACCATTGGCCCGACAACAATGCCAGCCGCCGACAGCACGTTCTCCAGACGCGGGAATTGTGCCAATAGATCAGGCTCGATGCCCTCGCTGGTCTTGTAGCCAGGCCATAATTCATTGCGAAACGACTCGATCACGTGATCCGTCGCAACCGCGATGTGTGTGGCGCCGCCGCGGATCATCCCCAGCAAAGAGGACAATACGCCACGAACAGCTGCGACTTCGCAGCCGCCCCCATCTCGTGCGGAAGGCAGCGCGTAGTAATGCCGAAATAGTTCATATGTGCCGTCGACGAGATGGATATCCACTGTGCGAATCCAAGAACACGGTATAGGGCGCACCCGACAAGCGCAACCTTGCAACAGAGTGTATGAATACGAATCGGCGCGGCAGCGGGATCAGGAACCCACGCCCTCTGCCGTGACAGCGGACGTTTCAGAGGTAACTGTTTGACAAATCACGGCGCCGATCGCCCGTTTTGGCGCCCAGAGAAACCGTTGGGAAACCTTATTGCACCCAGATTTTCGACCGTTGCTTTTGACAGGCAGCACCCTACACGGTGTTGATGAGTGTAAACGCGATTTTGCAACAATTAACCCTGAGGGACGCTGCCAACCCCCATCAGATCAATGATTTGCGATGTTGGCTGGTCTCCTACTTGACCATGCCACTTTTGTTCGCCACCGTAGTCGAAAAGTAGGATAATTATTTGGACCGAATCTCGCCTCTCCGAAGCGCGGTTCCCGCCCGTTGAGACGCAGCACCCCCTGAGGCGAGAGGGCCGAGTTCTCGGGAACGAACATCAGTCAAACGCAGAAAAACTTGCCCGAGTTCTACGAAAGAGCATGACCTGCCTATCTTGTCGTGCGCGTGGAATATTCGCCGAGGCAGGAATCTTCCCCAGAAGTAGTGTGCGTATGCCCAGATCGCGCTCCCTGCTCGTCTTGCTCGCCGGCCTAGTGTTAGGTGTGTCTTTCGCAGTTTTTCCCGCGGAAGACGTACTTGATGCCGTCTACGATGAGTCTGAGCCGCTGCCTTTCGAGAGCGGCCCTATGGCCTCCGTTGCAGAACCGGGAGCCGCTGCGCCCGCGCCCGCCGGGCAGTCGCGCGTAGTTCGGTCCCGCTGTGGTTGCCTGAGAAGGACTAGCACGTCGCGTCTTGAGTACAAAACAGGCTGGGCGTATCCCACCTCAGATTCTCTAATCATTCTCGATCACACACTTCGCTGTTAGAACCCACCATCGAAGTTCTTCTTATTTGATCCATCAAATCGGAAGCGGCAGGGTAAGCGGCTAATTGTCCGCCGTTTTCCCGAGCGACTCCAAAATCGACAACCGCGCAGTGTCAACAAGATTTCGTTCGAAGGAGGCTTTATGAAAAGACTCGTAATCGCTTTAACTACTTTCTTCTTCGCATTCTCTTGCGCATTGGCATTGGGGCAGGAATCGTCCTCCAAGCCCGGTGAAGACACGCATCGTTTTGACAAGGCGGAATACCTTCAAGCTACCTCCACCGGGCAGAAGAAAACGGGGGAGGCCCTCAAGGGAACACTGGTCTTTGATACGCAAAAAAGAAACGTCGACTTTTTGCAAGCATCCGGCTCTCCGGCGTTGACCATTACGTTCGATTCGATCAAGAACATGACTTATGAAAAAGCATCGAAGCCCCGGATGGCGGAGGCGGTACTGATCTCGCCGCTGTTTCTGCTGTCGAATTCGAAGAAACACTATCTCACCTTCCAATACACGGATGATTCTGGCCAAGGCAAGTACGCCATCATTCATCTGGACAAGAAGAATGCGCGGCAGGCCGTAGCGTGCGCCGAAGCCCAAACAGGAAAGAAGGTGGAACAGATCGACGAAAAGTAACCACGTTTCCTCACTGTCACCTGAAGGAGCTTTTGGCTTGCTCGCCTCAACCGGTGGTTCGGAGTGACCGCCGATTTCAGTGGAGCGTACAAGTCGTTACAACATGTCCATACTTACTAGTTCATGGAGGCTGCCATGAAACGCATCGGCATCCTAGTGTTCATTCTTTTCAGCTTCATTGGAATGACCACTCTTGGCGTTAAACCGACTCAAGCGCAAATAGATCAAAATCTCCGGGTGTGGTGGGCCGGAGGCGAAATTGGGGAGGGGCAGCTCAGCCTTTCATCCGACCAAATTCACCGCGACCGGACGCCAACCTTCGCGCTTGGGTTTTTCGGAGGTCACAGGCTAGGTGACCAAGCCCGCGTTGGGCTGGAGATGAACGGCTGGCTGCTCCAAGCGTCCAGCCTCAACGACCCGACCGTCGGCGAAAGTGTGAGCAACGTGTTGGGCGTGGTTGACGTCTTCCCAACACGCAAGATTCCCCTATTCATCCGCGGCGGGGGCGGTCTCGCGATGTATCAAAACAATCGCCCCGGAGAATCGGGCGGCACAGGATGGTCCTG
>Ga0187769_10002722_pt1 | contig 10426 bp, 14 predicted proteins | sample 0116_SJ02_MP02_1_FD_133140 | JGI IMG/M metagenome (GOLD analysis project Ga0187769, IMG submission 133140) | Tropical peat soil microbial communities from peatlands in Department of Meta, Colombia - 0116_SJ02_MP02_10_MG | ecosystem: Environmental > Terrestrial > Soil > Wetlands > Peat | place... | reverse complement strand
GCGGTCATTGCATTCGCCAGCAACGAGCAAAAGGAGAAGTGGGACGGGCTGGTGCGCGCGGCATTGCGCTGGCTGGCCGATTCGGGATTCGGGGGCGAGCGGGGACGTGGTTGGGGCCGCGCGGAAACGCCTGAGTTTATCGAGGGGACTCTGCCGCAAATGATCCTTCCGGATCGGCCGGCCGAGCCCGCGGCCAGTTCGGAAGGGGAGCTGCCTGTGGCCGCTGAAACGCCCGCTCCTGAGCCTGCGAATGCGTACTGGCTGCTGTCGTTGTTTAGCCCTGCCGCCGGTGATTCGGTCGATTGGAACCGGGGAAGTTATTCGGTGTTCACGCGCGGAGGACGCGTGGAAAGCCCCGTGCGCTCGGGCGACCTGAAAAAATCCCTGAACATGATTAGCGAGGGTTCGGTGCTACTCGCCGATCACCCCGTGCGGGGCGCTGCTCCCGACGTTGCCCCAGACGGCTTTGCGCACCCCGTCTATCGCGCCGGTTTTGCGCTCGCCATTCCCATTTCCTGGCAGGCCGCCTCATGAGATACCGGCTTACCTGCTTGACGCCCTTGCTCGTGGGCGACGGCGGCCGGCTTTCCGCGATCGACTACATGGTCTGGAAAGATCAGGTCAACGTGCTCGACCAGAACCGTATCTTCAAGCTGCTCTCTAAAGGCCCGCGCCTCGATGGCTATCTCGCGCAGCTCAAGAAGGCCACGAAACTCGATTTCGCCTCATGGGGCGGCTTCGCGCAGAACTTTGCCGACCGGCGCATTCCCTTCGAACATGCCGCCTACTCCAACTACTGGAACCGCGCCATGGGCGAAAGCCTAAACATCCCGACGTTTGCGAGCGGCGCATCCGGGCCTTACCTGCCGGGTTCGGCGATCAAGGGCGTGCTACGCACGGGGATGTTGTTTGCCCGGCTGAAGGACGGCACACTGCGCGACATTGCAGGACGCATCCACCCCGAGCGGCCGTGGCGCCGGCCGGCGGAGGCTGCCGAGGAGCAATTGATCGGAACAGGCGGGAACAGCCGCACGCGCTTGTTCGGCGCCGCCGATTCCACGCCGGTGGATCGATCGCGGTTCAAGATTTATCTGCTGCGCGTCGCCACGCTCGTCAGCCGCGGCCGAGACGAGTTGACACTCGGCTGGAAGCAAAGCGCGCGCGGCGCCGCCGATGGCCGTCGGCCCGAAGACGGCGCGCCCACGTTCGCCGAGATGTCCGCCCCGGGGAGCACGTTCGAGGGAACCTGGCGCGAGAACCGCTTTTTCGATGAGCCGGAAACTCGCCGTCTGCTGGGATGGCGCGAGCCGATCGAGCGCGCCCAGGTGTTCGATGCGGCCAACCAGTATGCCACGGGGCTTTTGGCGCTCCACAAGGATTACGCCGCGCGAACCGGGCTGCAATTGCTTTCGAAGACCATCGACGAGTTGGAAGCCAGTCTCGCCGAGGCCCGAACCACTGGCGCCTGCCTGATCTCGATTGGCTGGGGCGCCGGTCTGATCGGCAAATCAGCCTGGCTCGACACATCGAGCCCCGATTACCGTCAAATCCTCAAAAGCATCTCGGTCTACAACAGCCCCCTGGCGTCCGGCCTCCCGTTTCCCAAGACGCGCCGTGTCGTGTTTCTCAACGACCAGCCGGCAAGCCTGCCCGGCTGGGCGAAGCTGGAAATCCTGTCGTAAGGTAAAAGGATGGCCCGATCGGAAGTCGCGGTCCTTGGTGGCGGCTGTTTCTGGTGCCTGGAGGCGGTCTATCAGCAGATGGATGGCGTGCTGGCAGTCGAATCCGGCTATATGGGCGGGCGCCGGCCGAATCCTACGTATCAGCAGGTGTGCAGCGGCGCGACCGGGCATGTGGAGGTCGTGCAGATTACCTTCGACCCCGACATTACGACCTATCGCGAGATCCTCGAAGTCTTCTTTGCGACTCACGATCCGACAACGCGCGACCGGCAGGGCAACGACGTCGGCAGCCAGTACCGGTCCGTGATCTTCTACGCGTCCCGCGAACAGCAGGAAACAGCGGAGCAGTTCATCCGAGAGCTGGATGCAGAACACGTCTGGCGTGACCCCATTGTGACCGAGATCCGGCCGGCGGCGGAATTCTATCGCGCCGAAGACTACCATCAGAATTACTTCCGCAACAACCCGGACCAGCCCTATTGCACCTTTGTGGTGGCTCCAAAAGCCAGGAAGTTCCGCGAGAAATTCAAAAACAAACTCAAACAGAGCGCGGCGCAGCCGCATTAGACGAGAGGGCGGCATGCCACGCAACTGCACGCATCTGGATCAGATCCGCAAAGTGAAGCCCAACACCCGCGGCTGCGAGGAATGCCTCAAGATGGGCGACGATTGGGTGCACCTGCGCCTGTGCCTGAGTTGTGGCCACGTCGGCTGTTGCGATTCCTCCAAGAACAAACACGCAACCAAGCACTTTCATGCCACCAAGCATGCCATCGTGCAGTCGATTGAGCCGGGCGAGGACTGGCGCTGGTGTTACGTAGACGAAATGATGCTGGACTAGCGCGGCTTCGGGGCTTAGTGGCGGGCTTGCTGGCCGGTAAACGCGTCGATGCGGCTCGTGAGATCGGCCGACGTACCACTGAGTGGCAGCAGTAAGGCACTGCGCACGATCGGAAGCCGGACGCACCCGTTTCCAATCTGCACGGCCGCCTCTAACCGGCTGCCCGCAATGCGCTGGATATCGGCGTCAACCTCGGCCGGCTCCTCGCGGCGCTCGATCACCGCCAGAAAAGCCGGACCGGTCCAGCGGAACAGCCGGTCCTCGGGCAACAGAGACGCCCTAAGATGTTCACAGAATTCACGCAGGATGCGGTCTCCGGTAGGGTATCCAAATTGCGCGTTGATCAGATGAAGGCGGTCCACCACGAAGAGCGCGGCGTAGGATGGCCCATCCCGCTTTATCGCTGCCGCGATAGCCCGCTCAGCCCCCTCGCGCGCCTCCAGGCCGGAGACCTTGTCGATTTCGGGCGCCAGAATTGCGTACTCGCCGTCCTCCGCCACCGCAGCCTCGATCTGTTGCTGCAACTGCTTGAAAAGCAGGGACATATGCTCGTGTTGGTGGCGGGTTTGGTTCCGCAGGGTTTGCAGGCACTCTTCGAGCCGAAACCGGAGCACCCGAACGCCCTCGATGCCGGAGGTGTCTTCGATTTGGTCCTCTATCTGGTCAAGCCGTGTCACGCACTCATCGCTGGCGGAACAGATATGGGAAACCGTCCGCGCAGCCGACGCCAGCAAGGCATGCAACTCCTTTGTTTTGAGATTATTGGACGGGTCGACCGGCGGCATCAGTTCTGACATAGACGGAGCGTGGCCGCTGGGGCCAGCGGCCGGGCTCTCACTGAACAAAGATCGGGGTTTTTCGCTGAAAACCTTAGGGGGCGGGCGTGGCTGCGATGACCCGGCGGCCTTCGATGCGGTAATTGCCGCTCAGCATGATCCGAATCGCTTCACTGTATATGACATGCTCTTGCGCGAGAATGCGCGCCGAAAGCGACTCGACGGTGTCCTGGTCCAATACCGGTACGGCGGTCTGAAGGATGATCGGTCCGGCGTCCAGAAACTCGTCCACCAGGTGCACCGTGCATCCTGTGATCTTGACCCCGTGCTCCAGCGCCTGCTTCTGCGCGTCTAATCCGGGAAATGCCGGCAATAGCGAGGGGTGGATGTTGAGGATGCGCTGCGGAAACGCGCGGACGAACGTAGCGCTCAGCAGCCGCATGAATCCAGCGAGGCAAACCAAGTCGACCTGATTCGCTTCAAGCTCCCGGATTAGCAGCCGATCGTAGGCCTCCCGATCCATTCCCTTCGACGGGATGCATACCGTTTTGAGGCCGCGCTGACAGGCCACTTCCAGACCGCGGGCCTCGGGACGATTGCTGATGACGACGGCGATCTCCGCCGGGATGCGGCCCACCACCACTTGATCGGCAATTGCCTCGAAATTGGAGCCTCTTCCCGAGAGCAGAATGCCGAGCCGCTTCACCGGTATTCCACGCGCGGGCCGCCCCGCCGCACCTTCACGACGCGCCCCACCGTGTAGGATGGCTCACCCATCTTCTTCAGAATCCGCTCGGTACGGATGGCGTTGTTCTGTCCCACCGCCAGGATCATCCCGATTCCGAGGTTCAGTGTGCGGCGCCAGTCGTCCTCGGGCATGTTTCCGATATCACGCAACAACCGGAAGATGGGCGGAACCGGCCAGGAAGCCACATCGATGGCCGCAGCCAGTTCGGCAGGAAGCATACGGGGCACATTATCCGTGATGCCTCCGCCGGTAATATGCGCCGCGCCTTTCAACACACCGGCCGTCCCCAGCGCCTGGATCGGCCGCAAATAGCTCCGATGAACCTTCAAGAGCTCCTCGGCGATGGTCGTGCCTAATTCGTGCCGCCAGGTATTGAGCTGGTATCCGGCCACCTCGAACAGCAGCTTTCGCGCCAGCGAATAACCGTTGGTGTGCATTCCCGTCGAGGGCAGGCCAAGAAGCACATCGCCCGCGCGAATCGTGCGGCCTGTGAGCAGGTCGCTCTTTTCCGCCGCGCCGACAATGGTCCCGGCTAGGTCGTATTCGCCGTTTGCGTAGAGCCCCGGCATTTCTGCGGTTTCACCGCCAATCAGGGCACAGCCATTTTCCCGGCAGGCCCTCGCGATCCCCGAAATCACGCTCGCAGCCACTTCCGCCGCCAGCTTCCCTACCGCCAGATAATCCAAAAAGAACAGCGGCACAGCGCCCTGCACGGCAATGTCATTGACGCAGTGGTTCACCAGGTCCTGTCCGATGGTGTCGTGCCTGCCGGTGGCGAACGCTATCTTGAGCTTGGTGCCGACACCATCGACCGAACTCACCAGCACCGGCTTCTTATAACCCGTCAACGCATAACATGCGCCGAACGTCCCGATATCGGTAAGAACGTTGGAGCCGAAGGTTCGCTGGGCCAGCTTCTTAATGGCGCCGACGGCGCGGTCGGCTTCATCGATGTTTACGCCTGCGTCGCGGTAGCGGATTCGCCTGCTAGTAATCATTTATGAGCGGATAACCTCATTATATCGCTCGCTGCCGAGAATTGCTCTGTTTCTGCCCGGAAGGTTAGACGACGCTCCCGTCACGAATTAGATAGGTGGGCCGAATCGCACACCAGAGTTACAGGACCGTCATTGATCAAATGAACACTCATGGAAGCCCGAAACACGCCGGTCGCGACCGGGATCGATGCAGACCGGGCGTGATTGACAAAATACTGATACAGCTCCTCGGCCTTTTCTGGATCGGCAGCTAAGTCAAAACTGGGCCTGCGACCCTTCCGGCAATCCCCATACACCGTAAAGTTGGAGACTATGAGTAATTCTCCCTTTACATCCAGAACGCTCAGATTCATCTTTCCCGCATTATCCTGAAAAATCCGAAGGCCCAGTATCTTGTCAACAAGATAGTCGGCCTGCTGATAGGTATCTTGCTTGGCAATACCCACTAGTAGGACCAGGCCAACACCTATGGAACCAGTAACTCGCCCGTCAACCTCGACCTTGGCTTCTTTCACTCTCTGGACGACAATTCGCATAGAAATGATGTCTTCATATTGACACAAGTAAGTAGGACCTATGATATAGTGTGCGAGGGAGAAACCATGCCAAGAGGCCGACCAACATATGATCCGACTACCTTAGCCATGGCCTTAGTCGGATACGAGATTGAGAAGCAGAAAGTTGAACAGAAGATTCGCGATATACGAGCGCAGCTCGCAGGGCGCAAAGCCAGCGTGAGCGTTGCTGCTCCCGGCGCAGCTAAGGGAGGCGCGCCGCGCCGCAGGCGCCCGTTGAGTGCCGCCGCCCGCAAGCGCATCGCGGAGGCACAGCGCAAGCGTTGGGCCGAACATCGCAAGAAACTGGCACAGGCCGGCAAAGGAAAGTAAGTCCAACCTAAGTCGCTTCTCGAAGGAGCCATTGCCAACGGCCCTGTCATGATTCTGGGCACCGGTGTCGATCTCGCCGAAGTCAACCGCATCCGTCACGCGATCATGCGTTACGGCCATCGCTTCATCGACCGTGTTTACACACCCCAGGAGATTGCCTATGTCGAGCGAAAAGCAAACCGCTTTGAGCGCTACGCCGGCCGCTTCGCTGCCAAGGAAGCCGGGATGAAAGCCATCGGCACTGGCTGGAGAGGCGGCGTTCGCTGGCGGGATTTCGAGGTGGCCAACCTACCCTCCGGCCGCCCGACGCTCAAGCTGCACGGTGAAGCTGCCCGCATCGCCGATGAACTGGGCGTGAAGGCAATTTCGTTATCCATCACACATACCGCTGAACTGGGAATGGCACACGTAATATTGGAAGGGTAACTGAGTCAAAATAGTACGGACAGAGCTAACTCATTCCTTTCGCGCCGGCCGCTGTCTCTATTTCTAGCTTCACGCCCGGCGCTGTCTCTGATTCCGGTACCGCACGCAGTTGGGCCTCTTCCAGCCGCTTGGCCTCCTGCCAGGTATAGATCATGCGGTGGATCACTGTAAGGTTTGAAAGCACCGCAATTACCCACAGCACCGGCGCCATGCGATCGAACAGCGCACCGATAATGATCAGCACCACGCGCTCCGGCCGCTCGAGGAACCCGACTTTGCACTTGGGAATCGTGCACTCGGCGCGTGCACGCGTGTAACTCACCATCACCGAGCCCGTCATCACGATCGCTGTCAGCACGATATAGAAGAAACGGTTGATCGATGCGTAGTAGACCAGCAGGCCCATAAACAAAGCCAGATCCGAGTAGCGATCCACTACAGAATCGAAGAACCCACCGAACCGCGTCACGCGATTAGTCTCTCGCGCCACGCGCCCGTCCACCATGTCGAACAGGCCCGCCAGGATCACCACCTCTCCCGCCCAACGGAAACTTCCCGCGGCGAACAGAAACGCGGCCCACGTGTTGATCACCAGCCCAAGGGCTGTCAGAACGTTGGGATGAATGCGCGACAGCGCGAGCGCCCCGACGATTCGGTCGATGATCTTTCCAAAAAACCAGCCGATCCCGCGTGTGAAGGTCATGGTTCCTCAGTTATCTCGTGAATCGTGGTTAGTTCCAGTATTTCAAACTCTCGCATTCCCCCGGGGATTTGAATTTTAATGACATCACCCACTTCTTTGCCGAGCAAACCGCGGCCGATCGGCGAGGTGGTGGAAACTTTACCCTTGGCTGCGTCGGCCTCTTCGCTGGTAACCAGATTATATGTAATTTGTTCGTCCTTTCTCACGTCGAGCAGCACTACGCGCGAACCGAGTCCTACCCGATTGTGCGGAATCTTCGAGAAGTCGACCATCGACATCGCGGCCAGGCGCTGTTTCAGGTGATTCAGTTTCGCGTTGACGAAACCCTGCCGTTCCTTGGCGGCGTGATATTCGGCGTTCTCGCTGAGGTCGCCGTGCGCTCTTGCCTTCAGGATTTCCCGGGGAAGCTCGTTGCGCAGCTCGTACTCGAGAGCTGCAATCTCGTCCTGCAATTTCTTTTTGAAATCGGCCATCGACCGAAAAATGCTCCTACTGGCACATTATAGGCTTTGTGGACCGCCGGCGCCTCCCGCTAGTACTCCGGACCGGTTTTGAGCCAAAGTGCGGGGGATCACACCGGGACCCACACGGAACCCATGGGCCGCCTGACTTACTTAAAGCTCAGCGCCACATCCGCGAGATTCGTTCCCGGCCGTACAGTAAGGGCGATGCTGACCGACTTCACCTGAATCCGGAGGGCATCAAGCATCCCGCGGACGTACTCGTTGACGTACGGCTCATTCATGGGGGCTCCTTCCTGGAGCTTCCACAGCTTGCGAGCTTTCTGTTCAAGTTCTGGGCTGAACCCGGTGATCCGCAGTCCCGCGAACAAGAACTGCTCGCCCTTTCGAACCTGAACGGTCAGGTTCACGATGTTCCCGTTTTCCTGGAAAGAGCGGACGGGGTTGGAAGAAACCTGGAGATAGCCATCTCGCTTGAGCACGCGCCCCATGTTCTCGATGCACGCCAGGATCTGTTTCCAGTTTGCGAGCTTGCCCTCGGGGAATTCCGCAGCCTTCATCATTTGGTCCACGGGCAAGCTGGGGCCGGTCAGCTCGACCTTTCCTAGGGTCCACGCGGGTCCCTCGTTGAGCTCGACGTTTACGGTGGACGTCGCGGCAGCGGGATCGGCGATCGCGATGTGCGGAAACGAGACGGTGAGATGGCCCTTCTCCTCATATAAGGGCCGGATGTTTAACTCCAAAATGCGGCGGAAAAGACGGTCCGTGTAGTCCTGGCCCGGCGCAACCCTCACGATGGCTCGCTGTAGCGTAGCGTTGTCGAGAACCTGATTCCCGGAAAAAACCACTTCGCCAACTTTGGGCAGGTTCGCGGGAACAAAAACGACCGCCATGGTTCCGCGTTGCAGATCCGTTTCGTCCTTCATCACTATCTGGTCCTGGCGGTTAGTTTGCTTGAGCCAGTTCTCAAGCGCGTGTTGATAGTACGCCACGGCGTGTTCGTTTTGCGGCATTTGCGGACGAGCGAACGGATCAGTGTGCGCCAGGTCCAGCCAGAGTTTGGTTGCATCGACACCAGGAATATCGATGATCACCTGCGCCCGGGCAGGCTCCTCGGCTACTTGCAGCGTGAGCGCGTATCCCACAACGTTTCCCTGGGTCTTCGCGGCGTAGCGATAGTTCACTGACGTGAAAAAGCCAGTCTCGAAGAGCTTCTGGTCAGCGGCGTCGAAATCATCGCGCGTTACGACCTGTCCGGTGCGCAGGCCGGAGGCGCTGACGATGTCCGCCGCTCGAAGTTGATCGTTGCCGGTGACGCGGATCTCGTACAGGGGGGCCTGGGCGAAGGCAATCGTAGCCAACACTGCGCAGCTGCTGATCAGCGAAAGGGCCAATCGCCCCGCAAACATAGTCTTGATACTTACTTTGGCTTGTACGCGATGCAGTCGATTTCGACCTTCATCTTGGGGTCAGCGAATTTGGTCTCGACTGTCGTACGGGCGGGTTTGGCATTCCCGAAAAACTCGGCGTACACCTGGTTCATAGCGCCGAAATCCTTGCCGTCGGCCAGAAACACGGAGCACTTCACTACGTCTGCCATGCTGGCTCCGCAACCTTCCAGAATCCGCTTGATGTTGGTCAGGACCAGGCGTGTCTCGTGCTGAATATCGCCGTAGGACATTTTGTCATTGGTGACGTCGACCGGTCCTTGCCCGGCCACGAAAATGAAATCTCCCGCGCGAACCGCGGGAGAATAGGGGCCGCGAGGCGTTGGAACGCCCGGCGGCGTGATTCGTTCGATCATCAAGCTCCCTCCGCTTCCAGAAATCTCTCGGCTTCCATGGCCGCCATGCAGCCCATGCCGGCCGCGGTGATGGCCTGCTTGTAAACGCGATCCTGCACGTCGCCGGCATGAAACACGCCAGGGATGTTCGTCCGGGCGCCGCCCTTCGAGACGATGTAGCCATCGGGATCTGTCTCGATCTGGCCGCGAAACACAACCGTGTTCGGAATGTGGCCGATGGCGACGAAGAAGCCGTCGACTTCCTGCTCCCAAACGGCTCCGGTTGCCACGTTTCGTAGCCGCACACCCGTGACGGTTTGCTTACTCACGTCGTGGATGTCCTCGACTACCGTGCTCGTCAGGAACTTGATTTTGGGATTGTGCTGCGCACGGGCGAACATGATTTTCGAGGCGCGGAACTGTTCGCGCCGGTGAACAACGGTAACCTCGCTGCCGAATCGCGTGAGAAAGTTGGCTTCCTCCATGGCGGAATCACCGCCTCCGATCACCATGATCTTCTTGCCGCGGTAGAAGAAACCGTCGCAGGTGGCGCAGGAGCTGACGCCGTGGCCGATGAGCTTCTGCTCGTTGGGCAGACCGAGCCATCGCGCCGACGCGCCCGAAGCAATGATCAGCGTGCGGGTTTCCATCCATTCGCCATCGACGTTGATGCGAAACGGACGCTTGGAGAGGTCGGCTTCGGTGACCACACCATGCACGTATTCGGCGCCGAAATTTTCGGCCTGCTTGCGGATGTTTTCGACGAGGTCCGGACCGTTGATGCCTTCGGGAAATCCGGGGAAGTTTTCGACCAGCGTGGTGAGCGATAGCTGGCCGCCTGGCTCGTGGCCCTTGATGACCACCGGTTTGAGATTGGCGCGGGCGGTGTACACGGCGGCGGTGTTACCGGCACAGCCCGAGCCGACGATCACAACATTTCGCATGACGGAACCTTGAGGAATTGGGGAACTTGGAAACTACAAGGGTAGCATGAGGCATGAGGTCGGTCTCAATGGGAGTCAGCCGCGGGGCGTTCCCGGCGACGGGTGATAGGCTGTAGGAGTGTTGTTGCGGTTGCTCCTCGGCCTGGTGATCGCCTCCCCTCTCCTGGCCCAGACTGC
>Ga0187769_10002721_pt1 | contig 10427 bp, 9 predicted proteins | sample 0116_SJ02_MP02_1_FD_133140 | JGI IMG/M metagenome (GOLD analysis project Ga0187769, IMG submission 133140) | Tropical peat soil microbial communities from peatlands in Department of Meta, Colombia - 0116_SJ02_MP02_10_MG | ecosystem: Environmental > Terrestrial > Soil > Wetlands > Peat | place... | reverse complement strand
AGCGCGCCCGCGCCGAAGTCCGCAAGCGCCGGCACCTCGTCTGGCCGCTCGAACTGATGCGGGTTGTAGGGGACACCCTCGGGCGGACGCTTGCGCGAGACGAGCGGCGGAAGCTCGATCGCGTCGAGATCGACCGCCTCGCTCGTCATGCTGACCTCCTTATTCGACAGCACGAACACCGGAGTGCGGTAAGTCTCCGCGAGATTGAAGGCGCGGTAGGTCAGCTCGTAGGCTTCCGCCACCGTGGCCGGGCACAGCGCGATGATCGGCAGCCCGCCCGAGGTGCACCAGCGGGCGAACTGGATGTCGCCGTCGGCCCCCTTGGTCGCCGAGCCCGTGGCCGGGCCCTGCCGCTGCACGTCGACGATGACGAGCGGCGTCTCGCCCATGATGGCCAGTCCGATATTCTCGCTGTAGAGGCTGATGCCCGGCCCGCTGGTGGCCGTCATCGCCTTCCAGCCGGCCATGGCGGCGCCGATGCAAAAGCCGATCGAGGCGATCTCGTCCTCGGCCTGGAGCGCTACCCCGCCCTCGCTCGGCAGCAGATCCATCATGTGGCTCAAGATGGTCGAGGCCGGCGTTATCGGATAGCCCGCGAAGAACCGGCACCCCGCCTTGACGGCCGCGCGCGCGATGGCCTCGTTGCCCTCGATGAATTCCAAGCCCACAAGACCCTCCCTCGCCCCGCGCAGAATGGGCCGCCAAGCGTCGCTATAGTGATCATGGATCCAAGGGCGTCCGCGCATTGATCCAAATCAACCTGACGTTCCCCGGATCGAGGGGACTAATTTTCTCGCGCGAGGCGGTCCCAACAGCCGTGCGTGTCGCGCGGCAGCCTGTGCTTCATGATGCGCTGGCTCGCCGTGCGCTCGAAGTCGTCGACGAGGGCTAGGTAGCGGGGGTTCTGATAGGGGGCGAGGCGCTCGCCGAGCCAGGCGGAGAGCTCGGCGAAATCGATGCGCCGGCCGGGTTTGAGCTTGAGGAAGAGCATGATGTCCTCCTCGCCGAGCTGGGCCGCGACCCCGATCATGGCGCAGTCCTCGACCGCCGGATGCGCCGCCGCGACATGCTCGACCTCCCAGGCGGTGACGTTCTCGCCCTTCGTGCGCACGTTGTCGCCGAGGCGGCCGAGGAAGACGAGGTTGCCCTCTCGATCGAGGGCGCCGAGGTCGCCTGTATAGAGCGCGCCCTCCTTGAGCGCCGCCGCACTCGCCTCGGGATTGCGGAAGTAGCCGGGGAAGAGTGCGCCGGGGCGGCTCGTGCGCACGACGATCTCGCCTCGCTCGCCCACACGTGCCGCGCGGCCGTCCGCTTGCCTGAGCTCGACGGTGAACCAGGGTACCGGCCGGCCGACGGCGCCGACCACGCCGGTGTCGTTGTAGGTGGTGATGCTGCACGCCTCCGTCATGCCGTAGCATTCCCTGATCTCGACGCCGAAGCGCTCCATGAACGGGCGCCAGACGTCCTTCGGGCAGCCCCCGCCCCAGGCGATGCGCACGCCGTGCTTACGGTCGAGCGGGGAGGGCGGCTGCTTCAGCAGGATTTGGAGGATGCCGCCGAGATAGTGGATGTGCGTGGCGCCGTACTCGCGCGCCTGTTGCCAGAAGCGGCTCGCGCTGAAGCGGTCGATCATGGCGAGCATCGCCTCGCGGATGAGCGGGAGTACCAAGAGCTGCGCGCCGCCGATATGGTAGAGCGGCTCCCACATCAAGAGCACGTCCCCCGTTTTTGCGGCGGAGACGAGGGCTGCCGCCTCGCCGGCAAAGCGCAGCATGCGGTGCGTGACGATGACGCCTTTGGGCTTTCCGGTGGTACCCGAGGTGTACATGATCGCGAAGGCATCGTCGGCGCGGGGAAGCGGCTCCGCGAAGCCCGCGCCGCGCTCGAGGAGTGGCTCGAGGCGGAGAGGGGCCGCGGGCTCGCCGAGCGTCAGGAGCGGCCGATCGCGTAAATCCGCACCAGAGCCGCGCACCGTCGCCGCGAGCCCGCCATCCGCGATCACGAGCCGCGGCTCCGAATGCTCGAGAATGTAAGAGAGGCCCTCGCCGCGCAGCTGCACGTTGACCGGCACCCATACCGCACCGGCGCGCGCCAGACCGAAGAGGACGGCGAGCGTCTCGGGGCGGTTGCGCAGCATCACCGCGACGCGGTCTCCGCGCGCGACGCCCAAGTCCCTCAAGCCGCGAGCGAATGAATGGGCCGTGCGCGCGAGGCCCGCGAAGGAGACGGGCGCTCCGTTGAAGCGGGCGAAGTTGCGCGCCGGAGTGCCCTCGGCTCTTGCCGCAAGGAGATGGATGAAGCCTTCGTCGTCGCCGGTCATGCGCGCTTGCCGGCGCTCCCCTTGCTCAGGAACTGCTCCATCATGCGGGCCGGCTCGCCGGTGGCATAGGATTGCCGCTGGATGCGTATGCCGGCCTCGAGGCAATCGTGGAACCCTGCTTCGGTCATCTCGCGGAAGCGCTGCTTATTGAGCCTCATGGCCACGGGCGGCTTTGCCGCCAGCTCCTCGGCAAGCGCCAGCGCCTCGCTCAGCACGCGCTCGGGCGGAACGAGGCGGTTCAAGAGACCGAGCCGCGTGCATTCGTCCGCGTCCATGAGGCGCCCGGTGAGCGTCAAATCGACGGTGCGCGCCAAGCCCAGTATCTCGCGCATGATCCAAGGCCCGGTCGTGCTGGCGATGCCGGAATTGATCTCGGGCTGGCCCATGCGCACGCCGGGATGCCCGATGCGGAAGTCGCAGAGGAGGGCCACCTGGAAGGCCGAGCCCGCCGCGACGCCGTTCAAGGCCGCGATCAGCGGCTTCGAGAGGGCGCGGATGACGCCGTAGAGCCGCTCCCATTCGCGAATCCACTTCTCGGCGCGGTCGGGATCGAAGTCCACCGTCTCGTTGAGGTCCTGCCCGGCGCTGAAGGCGCGATCGCCGGCCCCGGTGAGCACGATGGCGCGCGCCTCCCGATCCGCCTCCGCGAGCTCGAGGGCTTCGACCAGCTCGTCGCGCATGGCCGCGTCCCACGCATTGAGCAGCTCCGGACGGTCCAACGTGATGACGGCCGCATGCCCTCGGCGCTCGCGACGAATGAATTTTGCCATAAGCTCCACCTCTCTCCGCGTGCCGGTAGGAAAGCGCTCCCGGGTCCGCTACAAACTATCGGCAGGTCTCGCTGGTGACAAACGAAAAGGGGGGAAGAGGGCGCATGACGGTAGGAGCCGATATCATCGTCTTCGGCACCGGGAGCTTCGCGGCGCGCATCGTCTTCGACATTGCGGCGACCGCGAGTGCGCCGGTCACGGTCGCGATCGCGGGGCGGAACGCGGAGCGGCTCGACTGGCTGCGCACCGCGGCGAACGCCCGGGCGGCCATCTTCGGGCGTCCGGCCCTCTTTTGCGCGGAAACCGTCGATCTCTCGCTTCCGGGCGCGGCTGAGACCGCGATCGCGGGCCTGCGGCCGAAGCTCGTCGTCCAGGCCGCCTCGCCCCAGGCCTCCTCCGTCATCAGCCGCCAGAGCGACCGCTGGAGCCAACTCGTGGCCGAGGGCGGCTTGAGCGCGACGGCCGTGTTCCAGGCGCTCTTCTCGGCCCGTGTCGCGCAGGCACTCGCGCGGACCGAGCCGCACTGTCCCTTCATCAACTGCTGCTTCGCCGATGTGGTCAACGCGCTGCTCGCGTCGGCCGGCCTTCCGGTCACTTGCGGGGTCGGCAACATCGCCATCCTCGCGAGCGCCTTTGCGGGCGAGCTCGGGATACGCGAGGCGGGGAGGGTGAAGGTGCTCGCCCATTACCAGACGATCGCACCTTGGCGGCGGCCGGCGGCCACGCGGAGCGGCCCGGCCGCGCGGAGTGGGCCGGCCGCGCGCGTCTGGATCGAGGACGAGGAGGTCGGCGATATCTATGCGAAGTTCCGCAAGGTGAGGCTGACGCCGGAGCCGGTCATCGACATCTCGGGTGCCTCCGGCGTGCCGCTCATGCTCGCACTCGTGGAGCGCGCGGACTGGCGGGGCCACGTCCCGGGTCCCTCAGGTCTTCCCGGCGGCTATCCGGTCGCCTTGCGCGGCGGCGTGCTCGATCTCGATCTTCCCGCGGGACTCGGCCGCGACGAGGCGATCCGGTGGAACCGGCGCTTCGAGGAAAAGAGCGGCCTCGTGGTGGAGGCCGGAGGCAAGGCCCGTTACACGGGCGCGCTTTACGAGAGGCTGGGCGCGGAAAGCCCGGCGCTGGCCGAAGGCTTCGAGATGAAGGACCTCGAGGAGGTCTATCGCGAGATGGCGGCGCTGCGCGCGCGCTTGGAGGCGCGTCCGGCGCGCTGAGGCGCCCCCCCGCCAGCACCGCCCGGTTGGTTGTTGGCGCGCCCCCCTTGGGGTATAGTCGCTCCCGAACCGCTGCAAGAGAAGAAGCCTGATGGCGGACAGGGTAGGCTGCGGCCGCGCTGGGAGCATCCCCAGGGATCGCGTCACCAGGCGCTGCCATATCATACGTCGACTCCACGTGTGACCTGTCCAACCTCAGGCGAGGGGGCGGGCGCGATCTGGACCTGTGTCGCTCCGCTCCGTCCCAGCCGATGACCAGGGGAGGGCTCCGCGATGATCGACAAGAAGAAAGCCGGAGATAGGTGTCAAGAATTCGGACGCGGCGGCAAGCTCACGCGGCGCCGGCTGCTTGGGTGGGGTGCTGCGGGCGGCGCCATCGCGCTCGGCGCCACGACGCTGGTACCGGGGCCTTGGCGGGCCGCCTTCGGCCAGGCCAAGCCCTACAAGATCGGCTCGCTGCAGCCGCTTTCGGGTGCCGGTGCGGCGGGCGGCAAGACGGCCCTCGTCGGCGTCCAGATGGCCGTGGACCGCATCAACAAGTCGGGCGGGATCAACGGCCGGCCCGTCGAGTTGCACGTGGAGGACTACGAATCGAAACCCGACGTCGGCCGGCGCAAGGCGGAGAAGCTGGCCGTGGAGGACAACATCGACGTCCACGTGGGCGGCTTCCTCTCCAACGTGTGCCTGGCCTGCATGCCGGTCTGGGCGGAGCAGAAGATCGTCAACCTGATCGGCGTCTGCCTCGACACCACCATCACGACGAGCAAGTGCGACCGCTACACTTTCCGCACCTTCGATTACGCCCCGGCCCAGGCGGTCGCATTCGCCGCCTACCTCGTCGGCAAATTGGGCAAGAGGTGGCACATCGCCTATGCCGACTACTCCTGGGGCCAGTCGACCAAGGATGCTTACGCCGAGGAGATCAAGAAGGCGGGCGGCGAGATCGTCGGCAGCACCGGCATTCCGCTCGGCACGGCCGACATGACGCCGTTCCTCGCCAAGATCACCGGGGACTTCGACGGCCTGTTCGGCATTTTCTTCGGCAAGGACGGGGTGACCATCGGCAACCAGGCCTATGATCTCGGCTTGACCAAGAAGTACAAGTGGGCCGGCGACGGTGCCATTGCGGAATCGACCAACCTTCCGGCCCTCGGCAGCAAAATCGAGGGGTTCGTCGGCATCAATCGCTACATCCCGGTTCTCGATCCTCCGCTCAACACGGAAGCGCACAAGAAGTTTTTCGACGAGGCCGTGGCTCGGCTCAAGCAAGTCGACCCCTCCGGTCCGCTGCCCGACCGCTACGTCCAATCGAACTTCGAGGCCATGAACGCCGCCAAGCTCGCCATGGAGAAGTCGGGCTTCCGCGGCCGCGAGGACACGCCGAAGCTGATCGCGGCGCTGGAAGGGCTCGAGATGAAGGAAGGCGACGACTTCCCCCAGGGCGACAAGACCCTGCGCAAGGAGGATCATCAGGCGTGCCTGCGCCAGTTCATCTTCGACATCAAAGGCGGGAAGCACCATATTCTCGAGGTCGTCCCGAAAGATAAAACGATCGTCCCGCCGGCCTGCACGTTCGCCTAAGCGAGCGCCGCCGCTCTATGCTCGCGCCAGCCCGCGCGGCCCCGGATAGCGCTCAGGCCCCGATCCTCCGCACCGAGGAGCTGAGCGTCCGCTTCGGCGGGCTGAGCGCGCTCAACTGCGTCAATTTCGAGCTCCGGTACCACGAGATCCGCGCGATCATCGGGCCGAATGGGGCGGGAAAGAGCACCTTCTTCAACTGCCTGACCGGAGTCCTGCGCGCGAGCTCGGGGCGAATTCTGTTCAACGGCGAGAATATCGCGGGGCTCCCTCCCGACCGCATTTCCCAGAAAGGCATCGCCCGCTCGTATCAAATCACCAACATCCTGCCCAACGCCACCACGCTCGAGAACGTCCGCATCGCCGCCCAGTCGCGCCGACACCGCTGGAGCATGCTGACCCACTACAGCGCCTACCGCGACATCATCGCGAAAGCCGAGGCGGCTCTGGAGGCGGTCGGCCTGCAAGACAAGGGCGACGAGTTGGCCGCCAATCTCTCCCACGGCGAGCAGCGCAATCTCGAGATCGCCGTCGCGCTGGCGACCGAGCCGCAGCTCCTCTGCCTGGACGAGCCGACGGCGGGCATGAGTGCCGCCGAGACCCGTGAGACCATGGAACTGGTCCGCCGCATCGCGAAGGATCTGACGATCCTTATCGTCGAGCACGACATGCAGGTGGTCATGGAGCTGGCCCAGCGCATCACAGTGCTCCATTACGGCGAGATCCTGGCCGAGGGAACGCCGGCAGAGGTCCAGCAGAATCCCCGGGTGCTGGAGGTCTACCTCAAGACATGAACGCGGACGACGCGACCATCGAGCCCCTCGTCAAGGTCCCCCTCGTCACGGTCGAGGACATCCACACCTACTACGGCAAGAGCCACATTCTGCACGGCGTCTCCCTCGAGGTGGGGAAAGGGGAGGTGGTGGGGCTGCTCGGTCGCAACGGCGTCGGCAAGAGCACGACGCTCAAGGCCATCATGGGGCTCGTGCATCCGAGCCGGGGGAGCGTGCGCTTCGAGGGCCGGCCCGTCGCGCATCTGCCGTCCTACCGCCTCGCACGGCTCGGGCTCGGCTACGTGCCCGAGGACCGGCGGATTTTCCGCCTGCTGACCGTGCTGGAGAACCTCCGCACCGGCCTCGATCGCCACGGCGTCAGCAATGCGCGGAAGAAGGAGCTCCTGGAGAAGGTCTACGACTACTTCCCGCGGCTCGCCGAGCGGCGCCACCAAGCCGGCGGCACGCTCTCGGGCGGCGAGCAACAGATGCTCGCCATCGCCCGCGCGATGATGCTCGAGCCCAAGATCATCCTCATGGACGAGCCCACGGAAGGCCTGATGCCGCGCATGGTGTCCCAGATCCGCGAGGTCATCGACGTGCTGCGCCGAGAGGAGGTGGCGGTGCTGCTGGTCGAGCAGAACGTCCCCCTCACGCTCGAGGCGAGCCGGCGCATCTACCTGATGGAAAACGGCGCCATCCGGCACCACGCGGCGGCCTCGGAGCTCAGGGTCGACGACCCCGTCATGCGCCGCTATTTGGGCGTCTAGCATGGCCACATCGATCGCCCAGTTCCTGGTCCAGACGGTCAACGGCGTGGTCACCGGCCTGATCCTGGCGCTGGTCGCCTCCGGGCTCACGCTGATCTTCGGCATCATGGACGTAGTGAACTTCGCGCACGGCGAGCTCTTCATGCTGGGTGCCTACGTCGGCGTGATCACCTTGGCCGCCACCGGGAGCTTCTGGCTTGCGCTCGTGGCCGCTACCCTGACCATAGCCCTGCTCGGTGCCGTCATTTACGTGGCGACGTTGCGCCCGCTGCTTGGCCGCGATCCCTTGAACACCATCCTCGTCACCTTCGGGGTCTCGCTTGTGCTGCAGAACTATGCGCTTTGGCAGTTCGGTCCTGTGGCGCGCAAGATCCAGGAGCCCTTCCCCGGACACTTCGCCCTCTTCTATCTCGACTATCCGTGGTACCGCATCGTGATAGCGCTGCTCGCGGCCGCTATCATCGCGGCGCTCTGGCTCTTCCTCAAATTCAGCACCTACGGCGTCTGGATCCGCGCCACGACCCAGGACCGGGTCATGGCGCAAGCGATGGGCATCCCCGTGCCGCGGGTCCTGACCGTGGTCTTCGCCATCGGCTCCGGCATGGCGGCCGCCAGCGGGGTGCTGTTCGGCCCGCTCGTCGGCGTCGACCACGCCATGGGGCTCGATTGGGTGCTCAAGGCCTTCATCGTCGTCGTGGTCGGCGGCATGGGGAACCTCGCGGGCTCCGTCGCCGCCGCCATCTTCATCAGCCTGCTGGAATCCTATGCTGCCCTCATCGTCAGCCCGGCCCAGGCGGTGATCTTCTCCTTCGCTGCGCTGATCCTGACCTTGCTGTTCCGGCCCACGGGCCTCTTCGTGCCGACGCCGAAATGATGCGGCGCCACGACATCGCCTATTGGACGGGATTTTCCGTGGTTCTGGCCCTGCTGATCGCGGCTCCCCTCGTGCTGCCCGAGTTTTGGCGCCGCTTCGTGACCGAGATCTTGATCTGGGGCCTTTTGGCCATGTCCTCCGACATCCTGATCGGCTACACGGGCATGGTCTCCTTCGGCCACTCGGCGTTCTTCGGGCTTGGCATGTACGGTGCGGCGGCGGCGCTGCTCGCGGTCAAGCCGCCCAACCTGTGGTTAGCCATACCCTGCGGGCTTCTCGCCTCGGCCGCGGTCGCCGCCTTCGTCGCCTACTTCTCGACGCGCCTGCGCGACATCTATTTCGCGATCACGACCTTGATCTTCTCGCAGATCTTCTACGTCATCATCTTCACCTGGACCGCCGTGACGGGCGGCGAGAACGGGCTGACCTTCAGCCGGCCCAAGCTCGGCATCCCCGGACTCGTCGCGGTCCCGTTCACCACCTGGACGCTCCACTGGTTCGTGCTCGCGGCGGTGACCGCGTCCTATCTCGTCTTGCGGCGCATCATGCGCTCGCCCTTCGGCATGGTGCTGCAGTCCATCCGCGAGAACGAGGCGCGGACGCGAGCCATCGGCTATCCCATCGAGCGCTACAAGATCGTGGCAGTGATGCTCTCCGGCCTGTTCGCGGGCTTGGCGGGCGTGCTCTACGCCATCCAGAACGAGTTCGCCGCCCCCGACTTCGTCTTCTTCCTGGTCTCCGGCGAGGCGGTCATCTACAACGTCATGGGCGGCATCGGCACGCTCGTGGGCCCCATCGCGGGTGCTGCGTTCTTCCTTCTTCTGCGCGAGGCCTGCTCGCGCTTCTTCACGGAGTATTACCTGATCCCGGTCGGGCTCATATTCATCGCCATGGTGATCTTCATGCCCCAGGGTCTGCTCGGCTTCGCGCGGCGCTGGCTCAACCGGTAGTTTGGCGGCAGCAAGGAGCTCGGAAATGCAAGCTCGTCAACTTGGCGCGAGGGGGCCGCGCGTCTCGGCCCTCGGTCTCGGCTGCATGGGCATGTCGGGCATGTACGGACCGGCCGACCGGGCGGAGAGCATCGCCACCATCCACGCGGCACTCGAGGCCGGAATCACGCTGCTCGACAGCGGCGACTTCTACGGCATGGGCCACAACGAGATGCTGGTCGGCGAGGCGCTCAAGGGTGCCAAGCGGGAGGGTGCCGTTGTCAGCGTCAAGTTCGGAGCGCTGCGCGATCCCGCGGGGGGCTGGACCGGCTACGACGCGAGGCCCGCGGCGGTGAAGAGCTTCCTCGCCTATTCGCTCCAGCGCCTCGGGCTCGATCACATCGACATCTATCGCCCGGCCCGCCTCGATCCGGGCGTGCCGATCGAGGAGACGGTCGGCGCCGTCGCCGAGATGGTCAAGGCGGGCTATGTGCGCTACATCGGCCTCTCCGAGGTCGGCCCCGAGACCATCCGCAGGGCTGCCGCCACCCATCCGATCAGCGACCTCCAGATCGAATATTCGCTGATCTCGCGCGGCATCGAGGACGGCGTTCTCGCCGCCTGCCGGGAGCTCGGCATCGGCATCTCCGCCTACGGCGTGCTCTCGCGCGGACTGATCAGCGGGTACTGGCGGAAAGACGCCGCCGGTCCCGGCGACATCCGCACCTATATGCCCCGCTTCCAGGGCGGGAACGTCGAGCGGAACCTGGCCCTTGTCGAGGCGCTGCGCAAACCCGCGGCGGCCAAGGGTGCGACCGTGGCCCAGCTCGCCATCGCCTGGGTGGCGGCCCAGGGCGAGGACATCGTGCCGCTCATCGGCGCGCGTCGGCGCGACCGCCTCAAGGAAGCGCTCGGCGCGCTCGACGTGGCCCTCACGCCCGCGGACCTCAAGGAGATCGAAAAGGCCGTGCCCAAGGCTGCGGCCGTCGGCGAGCGCTACGCTCCCGCCCAGATGGCGCATCTCGACAGCGAGCGCGCAGGCCGCGGCAAGGGTGCGCGCTGATTGCAGATCCAAAAAGGCCGCGGCGTCGGCGTTACCCGCGGCCTCAATTTCCCAGCCCGCGACGGGCCTTGCACAACGACACAGAAAGAGGCACGGCACGCCCTCAGTCGCATTGGGGCGCCAAGCGAGATGCCGT
>Ga0187769_10002720_pt1 | contig 10427 bp, 11 predicted proteins | sample 0116_SJ02_MP02_1_FD_133140 | JGI IMG/M metagenome (GOLD analysis project Ga0187769, IMG submission 133140) | Tropical peat soil microbial communities from peatlands in Department of Meta, Colombia - 0116_SJ02_MP02_10_MG | ecosystem: Environmental > Terrestrial > Soil > Wetlands > Peat | place... | reverse complement strand
TTCGTGCTGTACGAGATCCAGCACATCGCAGACCTTCAGGACCCTGTGAGGAAGACAAGGGGGAGGAGGGGTCTCGAGATACTGCACAGGCTCCAGAAGCAGCAGCGCGTGAAAGTGCGGATCGTGGATGTCGATTTCCCCCGCCTCAAGGACGTCGATTCCAAACTCATAGCCCTCGCAAAGAGCCTGCAGGGCAAGATCGTGACCAATGACTACAACCTCAACAAGGTCGCCGAGCTCCAGGGGATCAGCGTTCTGAACATGAACGAGCTGGCAGCCGCGCTCAAGCCTGCCATCCTGCCGGGAGAGCAGTTTTCCGTAAGGGTCGTGAAAGAAGGCAAAGAGCACGGCCAAGGCATAGGATATCTTGATGACGGGACAATGGTAGTTGTGGACGAAGCGCGCAAGCTCCTCGGCAAGACCGTGGACGTCGTCGTAACGAGCCTCCTGCAGACAACCTCCGGCCGCATGATCTTTGCTAAGCTCAAAGAGGCGGCAGAGAAGGAGTTCTACTTCCCCGAAGATTACAACTTTGAAGAGCATGTGAGGTAAGCATGAGAACTTTGGCCATTGTCCTTGCCGGCGGAACGGGCAAACGGATGGGCTCTCCAACGAACAAGCAACTCCTGCTCCTCGACAACAGGCCGATCATCGTTCATACACTGCAGGTTTTTCAGGAATGCAGAGCCGTTGACGGCATTTACCTCGTGGTCAATCAGAAGGACCTGCCGACCATACAGGAAGAGATCCTCGAGACGTACCATTTTAACAAGATAGTAAAACTGGTCGTCGGAGGCAGACTGAGGCAGGACTCTGTACGGAACGGGCTCGAGGCTATCGACGAGTCGTGCGACATAGTCATTGTTCATGATGCGGCGCGCCCCTTTGTCTCACCCTCGTTCGTGGAGAAGTCCATCTCCCTCATGGAGATGTTCGATGCCCTTGTCCCCGCCATCCCGGCCAGAGACACGATCAAGGTGATCTCCAAGGAAGGGTTTGTGTTGAAGACCCTGGAGAGGGACTCCCTGTGGCATATTCAGACCCCTCAGACGTTCAAGTATGATCTCATCATAAAAGCCTACCGCGAGGGCTTGGGGAAAAAGCTCTGCGGCTACGACGACTCGACCTTCATAGAATATCTGGGTAAGAAGGTCAAGGTGGTCGAAGGCTCTCCTTACAACATCAAGATAACGACGCCTGAAGACCTCATCATAGCGAAAGGTATCCTTGCGCAGTTGAAAGGAAGCGCATGAGGGTCGGCCTTGGCTACGATGCCCATGCCTTTGCGCAGGGGAGGGATCTCTTTCTCGGAGGGGTGCTCATACCCCACGAGAGAGGCCTCCTCGGCCACTCTGACGGGGACGTCCTCCTCCATGCCATAAGCGACGCAGTCCTCGGCGCAGCAGGCCTTGCGGACATAGGTTTTCTCTTTCCGGACACGGATGCAACCACAAAGGGCATTGCCAGCGAACGTATCCTCGCCCGGGCTGTCGAGCTTGCGAGAAGTCAGGGTTACAAGGTAGTGAACGTGGATGCCGTCGTGGTCTGCGAGGCGCCCAGAATACAGGCCTACAGGGACGAGATAAGGACGAACATTGCCCGCATCATGATGGTGGACACCGCGTGCATCGGTGTGAAGGGCAAGACCACCGAAGGCATGGGGTTCGCCGGGAGGAGGGAGGGCATTGAATCCTACGCTGTCTGCCTTCTCGAATAGGGTTGCCCATGATTAGGGTGCGGTTCGCTCCGAGTCCCACGGGGAACCTCCATGTGGGGAACGCGAGGACCGCGGTGCTCAACTATCTGTTTGCCCGCCACGGTAAGGGTCATTTCATTCTGCGCGTGGAGGATACCGATATGGAGCGATCGCAGGGGCTCTTTGAGGAGTCCATCAAGGAGGACCTCCGGTGGCTTTCCCTGGACTGGGACGAAGGGCCGCACCGGCAGACGGACAGGCTCGATACTTACCGGTCGTGGGCCCAGGCGCTTGTAGAGAAAGGCCTTGCCTACAAGTGCTTCTGTTCGAAGGAGGAGCTGGAAAAGGCGCGCTCTGATGCCCTGCGTCGAGGGCTGCCTCCGAAATACGGAAGGACTTGCCGGAACCTTTCCACGGACACCGTGAGAGAGCTTGAGGCAGCGGGTAGGCCGTACGTGCTCCGTTTCCGGTCGCTCGACAGAGAGATCCGCTTTTACGATGCCATATACGGCGAGATGGTCTTCCCCGCGGATCACGTTGATGATTTCATCATCGTCCGGACCGACGGCATCCCTTCATACAACTTCGCCGCCGCCGTGGACGACCACCTCATGCAGATCACCCAGGTGATCAGGGGATCTGATCACCTTTCGAACACGCCGAAGCAGATCATGCTCTTTTCCGCATTCGGGTTCCAGCCGCCCACATATGCCCACCATTCCCTGCTCCTTGGCGCCGACAAGAAACCCCTGAGCAAGAGGCATGGGGCAACGACGGTGAGGGATTTCAGGGCCATGGGCATCCTGCCCGAGGCCATGATAAACTACCTCGCTATCATTGGCAGGAAGGTCGATAAGGAGTTCCTGGGGAAAGAAGCATTGATCGAGACCTTTGATCTCGGCTCGTTTTCACCGTCGGACGCTTTGTTCGACAGGGAAAAGCTCCTTTGGTTGAACAAGGAGCACCTGCGAGGCCTCACCATGAATGCCCTCCTTGAGAGAATGGGGCTCGAACAGAAGGATAGCGAGAAAGTCTTCCTCCTCCGGGAGAACGCGAGGACCCTCGAGGAGATGAGGTCAATGCTTCGTATGTTCGAGGCAGGGGAGGTTGACGAGGAGGGAATCGGTTATCTTTCGTCCATAGAGGATCGAAAGGAGATACACATCCTCCTGGAAGAGACGGCTGCAGCCGACCATGGCGATTTCGAGCGGCTTTTCAAGAAAGTGGAGGGGAAGAGCCGACTTTCGAGACGGAAGCTTCTCATGGCCCTCCGCATCGCCATATCGGGGAGGAAGAGCGGCCCGCCTCTCAAGGACCTCTACCGGCTCATGCCGAAAGATATTATACTAGAGAGAACGAGATGTCTGGGAAAACGGTTCTCTACGCTACCCGCAGCCTGAAGGGCATCAAGAACGTCTTTCGACGCCTGTCGCTCCGAACACAGCTGCTCTTCATCCTCCTCTTCGTGCTTGCCATATCCTTGAGCTCCCTCTCCGTGATCTACACGAGAACGGAGGACGCGATCATCGAGAAGGTGAGCGACACCCTCGATGACATCACGAAGGCCATTCAGATCAGCGTGGAAGAGTACTCATACAAAGGCAACAGCACGCAGAGGCTCCAAAGCGCCGTGGACATGCTCAACCAGAAAGGCATAAGAGAGATCACCATTATCGGCGACGATTCGCAGGTGATCGCCAGCTCGAACCCGAAGAAGGTGGGGACCAGGGAAAACCCCAAGAAAATAGGGGAGAAGCTCGCCCGGAAGAAGGGCTTCTTCATCACTGCGAGGCTCGGCGAGGAGAACAGGAGGGAGAACCAGCGCCCCTATGACGTGATCATGCCCGTCTCCATAAAAGGGCAAAACCTGGGCTACATTCACATAAGCATGGTTCTCGACGACTTCCAGTCCCTTCAAAGGAAGAATCATCTCAAGAGGATAGTGGCCACCCTCTTTGCATTCAGCCTGGGGATCATCGTCTCCCTTATCCTTGCGGATCAGTACACGGACCCCATTAAGCGCATTGCCCGCGCATCGAAGCACGTAGCCGAAGGAAAGCTCGTGAAGATACGCGAGAGCAAGAGGAGGGACGAGATTGGTGTGCTCGTGAGAAGCTTCAACGAAATGGTCGAGAAGCTCAGCGAAAGAAAAGAGCTGGAAGATAAGTTGAAGAAAACCGAGCAGCTGTCGATGATCGGCCAGCTTGCTTCGGGCATTGCCCATGAGGTGCGCAACCCCCTCAATTTCCTCTCTCTGTCCATCGGCCACATCAGGGAAAGGCTCGCCGAGGAAAAGGTGTCGCAGGAGAGCGACATTAACGAGCTCCTCGACAGCCTCAAGAAAGAGATTTACCGGCTCAATGAATTGATCAACAACTTCCTTTTCCTTGGAAAGCCGATCACCCTGAAAAGGGAGTGGGTATCGGCAAATGCCCTGGCAGAAGATGCCCTGTACATGGTGAGGGACAAGATCAGGGACAACATAAGCGTCGCCACCGTCAGTCCCGATAACCGGATGCGCATATACTGCGACAGGGAGTACATGCGCATATGCCTCATCAACCTCATCCTCAACTCGGCCCAGGCAATCGAGGGCAAGGGCAGCATTACGGTCCGTTTCGGCGAGGAGGACGGGCTGGCGCTTATCTGTGTGAGCGATGACGGAAGGGGCGTGGAGAGGGAGGACATAGAGAGGATATTCGAGCCGTACTATTCCACGAAGAAGCTCGGCATTGGCCTTGGTCTCGCCATAACGAGACGATTTGTGGAGGAGCACGGAGGATCCATCTCTGCGGAAAGCAGGGTGGGTGAGGGGACGATAGTGACGATAAGGGTACCGGCCCATGAAGGCCCATAAAGGCACCATTTTAGTCGTAGAAGACGACACGCACCAGAGGGGGATCGTAAAGACTATCCTCTCGAAGGACGGGTTTTACGTAGAGGACTCAGGCATGGGGAAAGAGGCCTTGGATCTCCTCAAGAACTCCTCTTTCGACCTCGTCCTCACGGACCTGAGGCTGCCCGACATCGAGGGCATCGAAATCGTGAAAGAGGTGAAATCGCAAAGCCGTCCCTGCCATGCGATCGTCATGACCGCGTACGGCTCCATCCCATCGGCCATCGAAGCGACGAAGCTAGGGGCGTTCCACTATCTGGAGAAGCCCCTCGAGAAAGATCATCTGCTCCTCGTCATCAATAATGCCATGGATCAGGTGAAACTGCTGCGCGACAACCTGATGCTCAAAGACCAGCTCTACGATAAATTCCATCTTGACAACATCATAGGCGATCACGGGAGCATGCGCGCCCTCTTCTCCATCGTAAGAAAGGCTGCCCCCACCAATTCCACGGTCCTCATCTACGGAGAAAGCGGGACCGGAAAAGAGCTCTTTGCCAAAAGCATCCATTACAACAGTCAGAGGAAGTCCAATCCCTTCTTTGCGATAAACTGCGCCGCAATTCCGGAAAACCTTCTGGAAAGTGAGCTTTTCGGCTATGAGAAGGGAGCCTTCACCGGGGCCCTTACCCGTCACATCGGGCTTTTCGAGCAGGCAAACGGAAGCACCCTATTCCTCGATGAGATTGGAGACCTTACCCTGGGCACGCAGGCCAAGATACTGAGGACCCTCCAGGAGAAAGAGATAAGGCGGATCGCCGGCCGGGAGACCATCAAGCTCGACGTGCGGATCGTGGCAGCTACGAACAAGCGGCTTGAGGAGGAGATCATCAGAGGCAACTTCCGCGAAGACCTGTACTATCGATTGAATGTCATTGCGTTCACCGTTCCGCCCTTGAGGGAGCGCAAGACGGATATCCCCGTCCTCGTCGAGCATTTCCTGAAGAAGCTGAACGAGTCGAACAACAGGAAGCGAGGCATCGCGAACGAGGCGCTTCAGGCAATGCTCAACTATTCATGGCCTGGGAACGTAAGGCAGCTCGACTCGGTCCTGGAGCGGGCCTACATCATGTGCGACGAAGACACGATAGGTCTCGAATACTTACCCGAGGAGATAAAGCACGAGGAGTCGCCCGACTCCTCTGAAAAACTGGGGGTCATCGCAGAGGATCTCACTGACGACCACCTCATCGACGCGAAGCTGACTGCCGCAGAGTATCGCCTCTACCTCTACCTGAGGCAGCGGGATCTCAGGGGTGAGAGCGATGCCGAGCTTCCGGAACCCAAGGTGATCATGGAGCGGCTCGGCATCAACAGAGATACCTTTTTCGTTGGCATTGCCCGCCTGAGGGAGCTGGGGCTCTACGACTTCAAGGCCCGACGCCTTAAGGGGAAGCGACCCGGCCTCACCCGCTGACGGGAAGGATCGAGGCGTTTTCATCCTCGCCGAACGAGAGCTTCCTCCGGCCTTGCCCTCACCTCGATGGGACCTTCCGATTGACATCTCCCATTGGCGTATTACAATCTGCTAGAGGCAGATGTGCTGCCTTTCCCAAAAATCTTATCTGAGGAGGCCGCTATGGAGGGCAGTGTGTACAAGATCATCGAAATCGTAGGAACGAGCGCGAAGTCCTGGGAGGATGCAGCCAAAGGGGCCGTAGAAACAGCGTCCAAAACCCTGGAGGACCTCAGGGTAGCCGAGGTCGTGAAACAGGACGTCACCATAGAGAAAGGTAAGGTGACGGGCTACCGAACAAGGCTCACCATTTCCTTTAAGTACCACCCGGATCGCGGCTAAGAGCTTCTCTTACGAGACGGTGGCGCCGTTTGCTATTTCCCTGTCCGGGGAGATGAGCACGACGGTGCTTCCGTCCGCGCTCGAAGCCGCAAGGAGCATGCCGTGGGAGGCGATGCCCCTGAGCGTCCTCGGCTCCAGGTTGGCGACGAGAACGATTCTCTTGCCGAGAAGCTCTTCCTTCGTGTAGTAGGGTTTGATGCCGGCCACGATCTGGCGCACCTCTCCGGCATCTACGGTGAGCTTGTAGAGACGATCGGCGCCGGGGATTTCCTCGCATTCCTTGATCTGCGCCACCCGGAGGTCCATCTTCTTGAAGTAGTCGAAAGTGATGTTATCCACGTACGCCCTCCTCATTCCTGTTTTCATCTCTATTATAGCAGAAGTGATTCGCCTTGCATGAGCATTGTTTCATAGGACCTGCGTGGAGGCAAGGGCTCCTGGCCTTTTTTCTGCCTCTCCCTTGACTTTAGCGTTTCCCGATGCAAATAATGGGTGAAATGAAGATCGACCTGCTCGTTGTCCTTGTGCTGTACTTGGCCCTCCAAGTTTTCAAGTATGCCCTCGAGTATCTCAACGTGAGGCATATGCGGCTCCTGGCGTCTTCCGTTCCCCCCGAATTGGAGGGAGCTGTCGATCGCACATCTCTCGAAAAGATGCAGACCTATGTGGCCGAGAAAACGGCTTTCGACATTATTGCATCAGGCGCCGCGAGCCTCGCGATAATAGTTTTCCTCTTCGGCGGTCTTCTCGATAGATACAACTCCTGGATAGCCTCTCTCAACCTGGGGTTCGTCGCCTCCGGCCCTGTCTTCTTTCTCCTTTTATACGTTGCGGGTGAGCTGCTCTCCGTACCGTTCTCCCTTTATTCTGTCTTTCGGATCGAGAATCGCCACGGTTTCAACACGATGTCGGCCGGCCTATGGCTCGCCGATTTCCTCAAGGGGATGACACTCTCCCTGATCCTCCTTATTGTTCTCTCCCTCGCGGGCTTCCTGCTCATACAGTGGAGCCCCCGTTTCTGGTGGTTCTGGGTGTGGTGCGCCTTCCTGGCGCTCACAATCTTCATCACCTACATTTCGCCTTACGTGATCGAACCTCTCTTCAACACGTTCATCCCCGTGGAGGACGGCGACCTGAAGGACCGCATCATCCGTCTGGCATCGTCGGCGGGTATCAACGTGAGCAAGGTACTGAAGATGGACCAATCGAAACGGAGCAGGCACATGAACGCCTACTTCGCAGGCATCGGCAGGACGAAGAGGATCATCCTTTTCGACACTCTTCTGGGCAGCATGAGCCCCGATGAGATCGTAGCGGTGCTGGCCCACGAGATCGGCCACTGGAAGAGACGCCACCTTCTCAAAGGGCTCGCAATCACCCAAGCACTCTCCCTCCTCCTTCTTTTCTGCGCCTATCGCGCACTCCAGGGCCCGATCCTTTCCGTCCTTTTCAGGATGAAGGTGGACACCCTCCCTGTCAAGATGGTCGCCGCCGCCTTTCTGGCGTCCATGCTCGCGTTCTTTCTCAAGCCTGCGATGAATGGTCTTTCGCGAAGCTTCGAGAGGGAGGCGGACCGCTTCTCCTGTGATCTCTCAGGGAAGCCCGAGACCATGGTCAATGCCCTTGCCAAGCTCTCCAAGGAGAACCTTTCCAACCTCTTCCCGCATCCGCTCTATGCCCTGTTCAATTACTCCCATCCGCCGGTCCTCGAAAGGATAAGTCACATACGGGCCTATGGCAACGCGGGAAAGGAAGAGGGCAGGACGTGATAAGGGTGGGCGTATGTTCATGGGCGGAAAAGAGCTTAGTCGCAAGCGGGGAGTTCTATCCCCGAGAGGCGAGGACCGCAGAGGCGCGCCTGCAATACTACGCCTCTTGTTTTGACACTGTCGAGATCGATTCTACGTACTATGCCATACCGGATCAGCGCACGGCGTGGCTCTGGGACGCACGGACCCCGGAAGGGTTCACCTTTCACGTGAAAGTCTACGGCGCTCTCACCGGCCATGCCATCGACCCGCGGACGCTGCCGAAGGGTTTGAGGGAAAGCATGACCTTCGCGGCCCGGGATGCGGGCCATGTCTACGTAAAAGACCGCGCTGCCCTGGCATCTATCGCGAAGGTCTTCAGCGAGTCCCTCCTGCCACTGAAACGGGCCGGCAAGCTGGGGCTCATGGTATATCAGTTCCCCCCATGGTTCGATTACAGACGGGCGAATGTGGAGCGCTTACTCTTTTGCAGGGATCTTATGCCCGGTCTGCCCTGCGCGGTAGAGTTTCGCCATGGAAGCTGGCTGACCCCCCAAGGGGCCCCAACTGTCCTCGGCCTCCTCAAGGAGCAGGGCATCACCTATGTTGCGGCTGACGAGCCCCAGTATCGCTCCCAGGCAACAGTGCCTTTTCTCCCGGGCGTCACCTCGGATGTCGCCTATTTCAGGTTTCACGGCAGAAATGCCGAAAACTGGCTTAAAAAGAACGTGGAGACCTCTCTGAGATACGCGTATGCGTACTCCGATGAGGAGCTTAAGGAATTTATCCCGGCAATGAAAGAAGCTGACAGGCAGGCGAAGACGACCTACGCCATGTTCAACAACTGTCACCGGTCGAACGCGACGACAAACGCCCTGCGCCTCAAGGAGTTGCTGAAAGGCGCGGGGGAAACAGGTCAAACCTAGTTACCCCTAATCCATGCCGCGGGGAGGTAACGCGTGACCCCTTGCGCCATTTGGAAGCTTAAGCGAAGGGACGCTCGGAGACATTTTGAATCACTGGATGCGTGATTCCAGGCGTAGTAAGCTATTCCACGATGGCCTCAACCATACGAACCTGGCGCCTGGCAAACGGCCTCACCGTCGAAATCGACGATGAATCAGCCAACTACTATGGGGACTATTACAACGTGAAGCTCGTCGTGCGGTGCCGCATTACAGTAGAAGCCGCCCACGTGAAACCCCTGGAGAAAAGGGCGTCCCACCCAAGGGTTGCACAGATCATGGGCAGCTTCGTCGACTATCGCCGGGAGATTGGAAGGGCCGGCGTCGCGGGCAGGGACGTATCTTTTGTCAAGGGCGGGCTGCTCCGGAGCTTCGAGGAGAACGCCCTGCCCTATTTCAGCCGGGAGGATTTTGCGGAAAAGTTTGTGAAGAAGAGGTATGCCGAGATCGAGAAAGACCTCTCGGAGAAGGGTCACGGCAGGAGGAGAAATGGAGACTGACCTAAGAGTCCCCTTCTCCGACCTCTCGGAGAGGCGTGTGGGTGCCATCGTCACAATCAAGGGCCCGAAGGGCGCGGAATGCAGGGGTAGACTCGTACGGATAGACGGGGAGACCGCCCTTGTCCGCGCCTTCGAGGAGCTGACATTCCCGTCCGAATCCCCTTTGAGCGTTATTCTCGTGCAGGCAATTCCCAAGAGGGAGAAAATGGCTCTCATCGTCCAGAAGGCAACGGAACTGGGGGTAGACAGGATCATCCCCTGCCTTTCGTCGAGGAGCGCCATTTCGCAAGAAGAGGGAGGGGAGGATAAGTCGCACCGATGGCCGGAAATCGCCAGGCGGGCAAAGGAGCAGTGCAGGAGGCGCATTGTTCCCGTCGTCTCGCCGCAGTCCGGCTTCTCAGCCGCGATCGAATCGGTCTGCCGCGCGAGTGCCCTAAAGCTCATCCTCTACGAAAAAGAGAGAATCGGAAGGCTGAAAGATATTGCCGCAGCCAATGAGAAGCCTGACAGCGTGGTGGTAGCGTGTGGGCCAGAGGGTGGCTTCACCGATGAAGAGGTATCCTTCGCTGCAGGGAAGGGCTTCATACCGGTGAGACTTGGCGGGAGGATCATGCGAAGCGAAACGGCGGCCCTGGCCGCCCTCTCGATCATCCAGTACGCGTGGGGAGACTTGTGACATTGAATCGCCGGACGTGCCGCCCCGCCTTGTGAAGCGGCGCGCCTCTATGCTTAAAAGGTAGGACTGCCCCAAAGACTACACCCCCGTCCGCTCTCGAAGCCTATTCCTTCCGCTTCGCTGCGTTTCCGGTGCTGACCCGTCTAGA
>Ga0187769_10002719_pt1 | contig 10430 bp, 6 predicted proteins | sample 0116_SJ02_MP02_1_FD_133140 | JGI IMG/M metagenome (GOLD analysis project Ga0187769, IMG submission 133140) | Tropical peat soil microbial communities from peatlands in Department of Meta, Colombia - 0116_SJ02_MP02_10_MG | ecosystem: Environmental > Terrestrial > Soil > Wetlands > Peat | place... | reverse complement strand
TTGCGGAACTCGCCCTTACGCGCACGGCGGTCGCGGTAGGCGTAGTTCAGTGAATGCAGTTGCTGCTCTTTGGCTTTGCGGTAGAGACGGGATCGCTGGCCCCGATAGCCTTTTGAGGCCTTCAGAATGGTGCGCCGCTTCTTCTGGGCGTTGACTGCCCGCTTTACGCGTGCCATTAGGTGTTCCTATCGTCGTCTGGACGTAATGGTGGTTACGCCGCTGTCTTCTTTACGGGCGTGGGTCAGCCGTTCAGCAACTTGTTGACCCGTTTGATGTCGTTGGCGGACACAGCGGTACGGCCGTCCAGCCGTCGCGTTCGGGTGCTCGGCTTGTGCTCGAGCAGGTGCCTGCGATTGGCCTTCTGACGCACGATCTTCCCGGTGCCGGTGCGCCGGAATCGTTTTGACGCGCCACTGTGGGTCTTGGTCTTGGGCATATGTCCTCAGTTCTGCTGTATCAGTTCGGCGATGGTTCGGTTTCGCTGTTAGGTGCGGCCTGGGGCGTGGGGCCACCGGCCTGTTGGGCTGCACGCGCACGAGTTTTCGCGCCGCGGTGCGGTGCCAACACCATCGTCATGTTGCGTCCGTCCTGCTTGGCCGACGTCTCGACGAATCCGTAATCGGCGACGTCGGAGCCCAGGCGCTGCAGCAGCCGGTAGCCCAGCTCGGGCCGCGACTGCTCACGTCCGCGGAACATGATGGTCACCTTGACTTTCGATCCCGCCTCCAGAAACCGGATCACGTGGCCCTTCTTGGTTTCGTAGTCGTGATCATCGATCTTGGGTCGCAACTTCTGCTCTTTGACGACGGTCTGCTGCTGGTTCTTGCGAGACTCGCGCGCCTTTTGCGCCGCCTCATACTTGAACTTGCCGTAGTCCATGATCTTGCAGACCGGTGGCCTGGCGTTTGGCGCAACCTCGACGAGGTCGAGATCGGCATCCGCGGCGACGCGGAGAGCATCCTCGATACGCACGATGCCTACCTGCTCCCCTCCTGGGCCGATCAAACGGACCTCAGGTACGCGGATGCGTTCGTTGACGCGGGTCTCAGTGCTGATGGGGCCTCCTGGGCTCGATAATGTTTTCCTATTGCCACCGCCACCTGATCCGTCCGGATTCAGCGGTGAAAACACCACACCATCAGCAAAAAAGCCCTGCGTAAGCAAGGCCCGGTGCCGACCGGTCACGGCCGAAGCCGCCTGCGTCACGCAGAACCGGCACAGCTGGTGTGCCAGTGACCGGACCGCTGAGCCTGGTAAACGATTTCGTGGCCAACGGTGGGAGTGGGACTCCACTTGCTGTCTCTGGCCTTCGCCGGAGACGGTCGCGCAGGCAAGTCTAGCAGTCAGGACGCGCGAGTCGGCCACCGAGCGCCGCCGAGCAGCCGACACGTGCAATTCCGTGCCTTCCGGACATAGGCATTCCATAGCTTGACCGAATATCCTCGCGGTCTGTGACCCTAACCGCGTCTCGCCCGCGGAGCCGCTCGACTTCCCGGCTCCGCTGGGTGCCCGTAGCCGCCGGGTGGACCGTTGGCGTCATCGCCACGCTGTCGCTGATCGCCAGCGTGTCGCCGGTGATCCGCTGGGTCATCAAGGTGCCACGCGAATTCATCAACGACTACCTGTTCAACTTTCCCGACACCAGTTTCGCGTGGTCGTTCGTGCTGGCCTTGTTGGCCGGCGCGCTGACTGCGCGCAAGCGCATCGCCTGGTGGCTATTGGTCCTCAACCTGGTGCTGGCCGCCGGGTTGAACATCGCCGGGCTAGCGGCCGACGGCATCACCCCGCTGAAGCGGGTCGGCGAGACCCTGGGGCTCGGTTTCCATCTGGCCGCGTTAGTTGTGCTGGTTTTGGCCTACCGAGAGTTTTGGGCCAAGGTCCGCTCAGGTGCGCTCTTCAAGGCGGCCGCCGTGCTGGTCACCGGCTGGGCGATCGGAATCCTGCTGTCCTGGGCACTGGTCGAGACGTTTCCCCGCACGCTGGCACGGGACGACCGGCTGTTCTACGTGGTGAACCGGGTGGTCGGATTCGCTGTCGTAGACCCTGGCTCGTTTGAGGGCAGGCCACCCGTCTTCCTCAACGCACTCTTCGGACTGTTCGGCGCGATGGCGCTGATCGCCGCGGCGATCGTGCTTTTCCAATCCCAGCGCGCGGAAAACGCGCTCACCGGCGAGGACGAATCCGCTATCCGCGGGCTGCTCGAGCTGTACGGCAAGAACGACTCCCTGGGTTACTTCGCCACCCGCCGAGACAAGTCGGTGATTTTCGCGCCGAGCGGTCGTGCCGCGATCACTTACCGCGTCGAGGTCGGAGTCTGTCTGGCCAGCGGAGACCCGATCGGCGACCCACGCGCGTGGCCGCAGGCGATCGACGCCTGGCTGGCGCTGTGCCAGACCTACGGCTGGGCGCCCGGGAATATGGGTGCCAGTTCGGCAGGGGCTAAGGCGTTTCGCGAGGCCGGCCTGAACGCGCTGGAACTGGGCGACGAGGCCATTCTGCACACGGCCGAGTTCAGGCTCTCCGGCCGAGAGATGCGCGGGGTACGCCAGGCCGTGATGCGGGCGCGCCGGGCCGAGCTGGCGGTACGCATCCGCCGCCACCGCGACATCGAACCCGCCGAGATGATGCGGGTGCTCGCCCGTGCGGATGCATGGCGGGACACCGAAACCGAGCGAGGGTTCTCGATGGCGCTGGGCCGGCTCGGCGACCCGGCCGACGGTGACTGCCTTCTAGTTGAAGCCGTCAAACCCGACAACACCGTGGTCGCGATGCTTTCGCTGGTGCCCTGGGGCCGCAACGGCGTTTCGCTCGATCTCATGCGCCGGTCGCCGGATTCTCCCAACGGGACCATCGAGCTAATGGTCACCGAGCTGGCTCTGCACGCTGAGCGCATCGGCATCAGCCGTATTTCACTGAACTTCGCGATGTTCCGGTCGGCGTTCGAACAGGGCGCCCAACTGGGTGCAGGCCCGGTGGCGCGATTGTGGCGCGGATTTTTGGTGTTCTTCTCGCGGTGGTGGCAGTTAGAGACGCTGTACCGCTCGAACATGAAGTATCAACCCGACTGGGTACCGCGCTACGCCTGCTACGAGGATGCTCGGCTGATTCCCCGCGTGGGCGTCGCATCGGTGATCGCGGAGGGCTTCCTCGTGCTGCCGTTCACCCGGCGCAACAAGCAGCACACGGGCCATCACTCGTCCGTGCCGCCAACGCTGTTGGCAACCGGGCTCTTGCGCCACGACGGCTCGGCACCAGACGTCTCCGCGTTGCAGCAGACCGACCTCGGTGGGGGTGAAGACGGCGACCGCCGGCTGCCAGAGCAGATGCGCGTCCGGCTGTCCAAGCTGAAGAAGCTGAAGGACAGCGGTATTGACGCCTACCCAGTGGGTCAGGCGCCGAGTCACACGGTCGCCCAGGCATTAGGCGGCGATGACGACCGGGCGGCAGTCTCGGTGTCGGGGCGCGTGCTCCGGATCCGGGACTTCGGCGGTGTGCTGTTCGCCCAACTGCGCGACTGGTCATCGGAAGTGCAGCTGCTGCTGGAGAATTCAGTTCTGCAGCACGGGCGCACCGCGGACTTCACCAAGGCCATCGATCTCGGCGACTTGGTCGAAGTGACCGGGGAGATGGGATACAGCAAGACCGGGACCCGATCACTCATCGTTCGCAGCTGGCGACTGATCGGCAAGTGCCTGCGGCCGCTGCCCAACAAGTGGAAGGGGCTGACCGATCCCGAAGCGCGCGTGCGTAGCCGCTATGTCGACCTGGCGGTCAACGCCGAGTCGCGCGAGCTGATCGTGGCTCGCAGCCGCGTGCTGCGTGCCATCCGAGAAACGTTGGACGCCAGGGGTTTTCTGGAAGTCGAGACCCCGATCCTGCAGCAGATTCACGGTGGCGCAACCGCCCGCCCGTTCAATACCCACATCAACAGCTACGACCTCGACCTCTACCTTCGGATTGCGCCGGAGCTATATCTGAAGCGGCTGTGCGTCGGCGGAGTGGAGCGGGTCTTCGAACTCGGCCGGGCGTTCCGTAACGAGGGGGTCGACTTCAGCCACAACCCGGAGTTCACCCTGCTGGAGGCCTATCAGGCGCACGCCGACTACACCGACTGGATCGACGGCTGCCGCGAGTTGATCCAGAACGCCGCCGAGGCGGCGAACGGCGCGCAGGTGGTCCTGCGGCCCCGCCCGGGCACCGCCGATGACAGCTTCGAAGCGGTCGACATCTCCGGTGTGTGGCCGGTAAAGACGGTGCACGACGCGGTATCCGAGGCGCTCGGTGAGCACATAGACGGTGAGACCAGTTTGGCCAAGCTGCACAAGCTGTCCGATGCCGCGCACATCCCGTATCTGGCGCGGTGGGACGCCGGCGCGGTGGTGCTGGAGCTCTACGAGCATCTGGTCGAGGAGCGAACCGAGCAACCGACCTTCTACATCGACTTCCCCCTATCGGTGTCGCCGCTGACCCGACCGCATCGCAGCAAGCCCGGCATTGCCGAGCGCTGGGACTTGGTGGCGTGGGGCGTCGAGCTGGGCACCGCCTACAGCGAGCTCACCGACCCGGTGGAGCAGCGGCGCCGCCTGGAGGAGCAGTCCCTGCTGGCCGCCGGTGGTGACCCCGAAGCCATGGAGCTCGATGAGGATTTTCTGCATGCGATGGAATACGCGATGCCGCCCACCGGAGGTCTGGGGATGGGCGTCGACCGCGTCGTCATGCTCATCACGGGCCGCAGCATCCGCGAGACGCTGCCCTTCCCCCTGGCGAAGCCGCGATAGCGACGCCGGGTAACGCGCCGAACCGCTTGACCAACCGATCGGTGAAACTCGTGCTCAAAGCCCGCAATCCGTACCACAATGGACTATGTGACGGGTTCAACGACGAGCCTTGCGTTCTCGGTGCTGGCCGAGCACCACACCTCATTGATGCACGGCTGGCTACCCGGCACGATCCAGGCCGTCGCCGTGACAGTGCTGCTGCTGGCGGTCGGGTGGCGGTCGCGCCGTTGGCGGCTGATGTGGCTACCGGCGGCTGCAGCCGTAGGAGCCGGGGTGGTTGCTTGGGCTCACTGGTACATCACCACCGACGGCCTTGCCGACGACCCCGCGCCGCACCTGTTGTGGTGGTGGATCGCTTTCAGCGGCGCAGCCATAGCGATCTTGGTCCTGGGCTGGCCCAGCGCAGCCTGGTGGCGGCGTGGCGCATCGCTGCTGGCCGTGCCGCTGTGTCTGCTCAGCACGGGACTGGTGGTCAACCTGTGGGTCGGCTACTTCCCCACCGTGCAGACTGCGTGGAATCAGCTCACCGCCGGTCCGTTGCCTGACCAGACCGACCTGACGACCGTCAACGCGCTGGCGGCCACCGGCATCCAGCCCCAGCACGGCAGTTTGGTGCCGGTGACGATCCCCGACCACGCCTCGCACTTCAAGCATCGCGGCGAGTTGGTGTACCTGCCGCCGGCATGGTTTGCCAGTTCTCCGCCGCCGCAGCTGCCGACGGTGATGATGATCGGCGGTGAGTTCAACACGCCCGCTGATTGGGCGCGGGCGGGCAATGCGGTGAACGCGATCGACGACCTGGCGGCCGCACACGACGGAAACGCGCCGGTGTTCGTCTTCGCGGACTCCGGCGGAGCGTTCAACAACGACACCGAGTGCGTCAACGGATCCCGTGGGAACGCGGCCGATCATCTGACCAAAGACGTGGTGCCCTATATGGTCTCGAGCTTTGGGGTGAGCCCCGATCCATCGCGGTGGGGCATCGTCGGCTGGTCCATGGGTGGCACCTGCGCGGTGGATCTCACGGTCATGCACCCGGAGTTGTTCAGCTCATTCGTCGACATCGCCGGAAACATGGGCCCGGACACCGGAACCAAGGCGCAGACCATCGCTCGGCTGTTCGGCGGCAGCGCCGACGCGTGGGAGGCGTTCGACCCGGCCACGGTGATCACCAGGCACGGTCGATACGACGACGTCTCGGGCTGGTTCGACATTTCGTCGGACAACGCGCCGAAGCGGTATCACAGCCTCACGGTGGCCGCCACGGGCGCGATCGGGTTGGGCGGTCAGGACAATATCCGGTACCCGGACGACCAGACCGCTGCCGCCGAGCGGCTGTGCAGACTGGGCCGCGCCAACGGCATCGATTGCGCAATCGTCGCCCAGCCGGGCAAACACGACTGGCCATTCGCGAGTAGGGCTTTCGCCAAGGCCCTGCCCTGGCTGGCCGGCGAGTTGGACACTCCCGAGGTGCCGTTGATCGCGCTGCCAACTACGTCCCCGTCGCCGATGTCCGCACCGGCGCCGCGCACTGAGTCGGTCGGCAGGTAGGACCGCTTGATCGCAGGGGTAACGTGAAACCATGCCCGATGAGCCGACAAGTTCCGCTGCCGAGTCCAACGTCGACCCAGGCTACACCAGCTCGGGCATTCCGACCTTCGAATCGGTCCGCGAAAAGATCGAGACGCGGTACGAGACATCAATCGGCGCAGCCGAATTGGATGCCGAGAGCCCCGAGGGCCGAGACGTCGAGCAGCAGTACCAGGAGCGGCAGCGGGCGGCTGCCGAGCGGCTGGCCCAAATCCGCAAGTCGATGCACGACGACAGTTAGGCGCTGACCTTTCGTCGCCGGTTCGCACGCCGCGGTGCGCCCGTCGATGCGCCGGCGACACTGAGTGTTTCGGCGAGGAACTTACCGGTGTAGCTTTCCGGCACCGCCGCGATGTCCTCCGGCGTGCCCTCGGCGACGATCGTCCCGCCTTCGGCACCGCCCTCCGGTCCCATGTCGATGATCCAGTCCGATGTCTTGATCACGTCCAGGTTGTGCTCGATGACTATCACCGTATTGCCTTTGTCGACAAGGCCGTTGATCACGTCCAGCAACTTGCGGATGTCGTCGAAATGCAAGCCGGTGGTGGGTTCGTCGAGGATGTACACGGTGCGTCCGGTGGAGCGCTTCTGCAACTCGGACGCCAGCTTGACCCGCTGCGCCTCACCGCCGGACAGCGTCGGCGCCGGCTGACCGAGTCGCACATACCCGAGGCCGACATCGACCAGAGTCTGCAGATAGCGGTGGATGCCGGTGATCGGCTGGAAGAACTCAGCGGCCTCCTCGATCGACATGTCCAAGACCTCGGAGATGGTCTTGCCCTTGTAATGCACCTCAAGGGTTTCCCGGTTGTAGCGGGCGCCGTGACACACCTCGCACGGCACGTACACATCTGGCAGGAAGTTCATCTCAATCTTGATGGTGCCGTCGCCGGTGCACGCCTCGCAGCGGCCGCCCTTGACGTTGAACGAGAATCGGCCCGGCTGATAGCCACGAACCTTGGCCTCGGTGGTCGCAGCGAACAAGGTGCGGATCTTGTCGAACACCCCGGTGTAGGTGGCCGGGTTGGAGCGCGGCGTGCGACCGATCGGCGACTGGTCGACGCGGACCAGCTTGTCCACATGGTCCAGCCCGGTGACCCGGACATGCCGGCCCGGGACCTGTCGGGCGCCGTTGAGCCTGTTCGCCAGCACTGCGGCCAGAATGTCATTGACCAGAGTCGACTTGCCGGAGCCGGATACCCCGGTCACCGAGGTCAGCACGCCAAGCGGAAACGATACGTCGATTTGGCGCAGATTGTGCTCGTGGGCGCCGACGACCGTGAGCCGACGTCGCTTGTCAACAGGCCGCCGGATCGCCGGGGTGGCAATGCTTTCCTTGCCGGATAGGTAGGCGCCGGTGATCGAGTCGCTGTTGTGCAGCAGCTCGGCGTAGGTGCCGCTGTGCACGATGCGACCGCCGTGCTCGCCGGCTCCCGGGCCGATGTCGACAACCCAATCGGCGTGCGCGATGGTGTCCAAGTCGTGCTCGACGACGATCAGCGTATTTCCTAAATCCCTTAAGCGGGTGAGGGTTTCGATGAGCCGGCGGTTGTCACGCTGGTGCAGGCCGATCGACGGCTCGTCGAGCACGTACAGCACGCCGACCAAGCCGGAGCCGATCTGGGTGGCCAGCCGGATGCGCTGCGCCTCACCGCCGGACAGCGTGGCCGCCGCACGGGAGAGCGAAAGGTACTCCAACCCGACGTCGAGCAAAAAGCCCAGCCGCGACTGGATTTCCTTGAGCACCTGACCGGCGATGGCTTGTTCGCGTGGGCCCAGGGTGAGCGCGTTCAGGAAATCCGCGCAGTCCGAGATGGACAGTTCGCACACCTCGGCGATGGACTTCGCGCCACGCTCCCCCGCGGCCAATGCGACGGCCAGGATTTCCGGCTTGAGTCGAGTGCCGTCGCACACCGGGCACGGCACGTCACGCATGAAGCCCTCGTAGCGCTCCTTCATCAGCTCGGATTCGGTCTGGTCCATCTTGCGCTGCAGGAACGCCAGCACGCCTTCGAAGTCGGCGTAGTAGGACCGGGTGCGGCCGTAACGGTTGCGGTAGCGAACGTGCACCTGCTCATCGCAGCCCTCCAGGATCGCCTTGCGCGCCTTGGCCGGTAGGTTGCGCCAGGGCGTGTCGACGTCGAAGCCCATCGCCTCGCCGAGGCTGGCCATCATCCGGGTGAAATAGTCCGCGGTGTGGCCCATCGACCACGGCGCGACCGCCCCCTCGGCCAGGGTGCGATCGGGGTCGGGCACCACCAGGTCAGGGTCGACCTCCTTGCGGATTCCCAGGCCGGCGCACTCCGGGCAGGCACCATACGGCGAGTTGAACGAGAAGGACCGCGGCTCCAAGTCGTCGACGGCCAGGGGGTGCCCGTTAGGGCAGGCGAGTTTTTCGGAGAACCGCTGCTCCCGGTTGTGGGCGTCGTGTTCGTGGTCGACAAATTCCAGCACCACGATGCCGTCCGCCAGGTTCAGCGCGGTTTCCACCGAGTCGGTGAGCCGCTGCTTGGCGGTGAGCTTGACCGTCAGGCGGTCCACCACCACCTCGATGTCGTGCTTCTCCTGCTTCTTCAGCTTGGGCGGATCGGTCAGCGAATGCACCACGCCGTCAACCCGGACGCGGCTGTATCCCTGGGCATTGAGCTTCTCGAACAGGTCGGCGAACTCCCCCTTACGTGTCCGCACCACCGGAGCGAGGACCTGGAATCGGGTGCCTTCCGGCATCGCCAGCACCTGATCGACGATCTGCTGCGGCGTCTGGCGGGCGATCCGCTCACCACAGACCGGGCAGTGCGGAGTGCCCGCGCGGGCGTACAGCAGTCGCAGGTAGTCGTAAACCTCGGTGATCGTCCCGACCGTCGACCGCGGGTTGCGGTTGGTCGACTTCTGGTCGATGGACACTGCCGGGGACAGCCCCTCGATGAAATCGACGTCGGGTTTGTCCATCTGCCCCAAGAACTGTCGGGCGTAGGCCGACAGCGACTCCACGTAACGTCGCTGGCCCTCGGCGAAGATGGTGTCGAACGCCAGCGACGACTTGCCTGAACCGGACAGCCCGGTGAACACGATCAGCGCGTCGCGCGGTAAGTCGAGGTCGACGCTGCGCAGGTTGTGCTCACGCGCACCTTTGACGATCAGGCGGTCAGCCACTCAGCCCCTTTCACCGGGCCGCTCCCAGCGCCGTATCAGCGCCGCAATCCGGCCGGACACACTACCGTGTCCATGCTAGGTGTCCCCTCTGACATAGTTTGGCCGCCTTCCCGCCCTCAAAGAAGATCTCGATACGAACGGACATCGTCCTCGACGGTCAAGATGTCATCCTGGCGCCGATCTACGACGTTGAGCGCGCCGCGCGAGCAGCAGCGCCTCTATTGTTGATCGATCGAGCTCTCCAGACGAAGGAGCCGCCGACGGTCAACACAGGCAAGACCCCACCGACCAACCCGCTGACGCCTGGCGAACGTCGTGCCATGTTGATAGCGGTCGCCGTTTTCGTTGCTTTGATCGCGGCGGCGGTGGTGACGTGGACGCTGACGGGCCACTCGTCCGGATATGGCCGATCCGGCGACAGCTGCGTAAATGTCACGATCGCGAGTTCGATGGGCAGCGCAGTCGAGCACGCATGTGGTGCAGAAGCACACGACTGGTGTCGCGCTGTCTCCACCCAGCACGACGCCCACTCGAAAGCAGTTCAGGCGCAGTGTCGAATCGCGGGGATTCTGCCATAGCGGACAACGCGGGCAAGTTAGCTCGACCTGTTGCTTCTTCCATTCTTAGCGAAGCCGTTGATCCCAGGTTCCCATCGAAACGCTATGGATGCAGTTGGGTCCGTCCACGGAAGCGCTTCCGCGCCAATCGCAGTTTGGGCGGCCAAGATGCTGGATGGCCGGCTGCACCAATATGGATTCCGATGTCATATCGCGTAATTCCCGGATGGAATCTCTTGGTTCACATTGAATTATTCGAGATAGAGCGGGCGTAGCCGACGCCGGCCGACCGCGGTGAGCGGAAGTCTAGGTTCAAGCAGAAATCTAGAATTAACACTTAATTTTCTGACCG
>Ga0187769_10002718_pt1 | contig 10431 bp, 9 predicted proteins | sample 0116_SJ02_MP02_1_FD_133140 | JGI IMG/M metagenome (GOLD analysis project Ga0187769, IMG submission 133140) | Tropical peat soil microbial communities from peatlands in Department of Meta, Colombia - 0116_SJ02_MP02_10_MG | ecosystem: Environmental > Terrestrial > Soil > Wetlands > Peat | place... | reverse complement strand
CTTCTGGGCAGTAGACAGAGTCCTTCAGCGGGCCCGTAATGCCAGCCTCGGCGACAATGATATCGCCAAACTGGTTATCGAGGAGGCGAGGAAGATGGCTGAAGAAGACGTGCAGGCAAGTTTGAGCATAGGCCGGTACGGCGCCGATTTGATCTCAGATGGGGACCAGGTATTGACGCATTGTAACACTGGGACGTTGGCCGCTGTGAGTTATGGGACCGCGCTAGCTCCAATTCGCAGTGCCGTTCGCCAGGGAAAGAGAGTGAAAGTTGTTGCAACTGAAACTAGACCTAGGCTTCAGGGTGCCAGGCTCACAACATACGAACTTCTTAGCGACAAGATTCCAGTAACGCTAATCGTTGACGGAGCCGCAGGCTATGTCCTCAAAAGAGGAATGATAAACAAGGTAATAGTTGGAGCAGATCGGATCACTAGGAGTGTCGTCGCCAACAAAGTCGGCACCTACTTGATCGCGCTTGCGGCCCAAGCCAGCAACGTACCCTTCTACGTGGCGGCGCCAACTTCAACATTTGACATCAAACGTGAGAGTTCGGACGTCAAAATTGAGGAGAGGGACGCGAAAGAGGTGATGTATATTAACGGAAAACGGATCGCGCCTAGAGGTGTCCCTATCTACAACCCGGCTTTCGATCTGACCCCAGTTGATTTGGTGGAAGGATTCATAACAGAAAAAGGAGTTTTTGCGCCCGACAGTCTGGCGACTCAATCGAGTCTTCTTCAGGCGTAGCGATCGTGGGGCTCTGAGGCATCGCACGCCGATGCCTCAGCCGGACTGCTAGACGGCGTTAGGCTTCTTGGAGGGGTTTCTTGCCTACCTGCAGTACGATTTCTACCGGGCAGTGTGTCACCGATTCAATTCGGCTCTTCCATTCTGAACCCATGCTGATCAGGGCGTACATGCCGGTTACCTCTCCTTTCGCTTTCTGAACTATTCGTGTGAGGGCGATCTGGGTTTCACCGCTATCGATGACATCATCGACGATCAGTACGCAATCTCCCTTCCGTAAGGCATCTCTCGGGACGTAGAGGCTGATCATAATGGCGGTCTTGGAGGGTATGTACACTTCCTCAATGAACTCGCGAACTCCTACCTCGCGGCTTTTCTTAGCTATGACGAGGCCCACGCCTAGCCTATGGGCGAGTAGTGCGGCGAGGGGTACGCCATCGACGGCTGCCGCTAGGATTTTGGTTATGCGCATACCCGCGAAAGCGTTAACGGCGTGCTGCACGGCTCGTTCTAGGAGGAGGGTATCCGAGATGAGCTTGGTGTTGTCGAAGTATCCTGCTTCATCGAAGCGAATACGCTGCTGAATTTCGCCTTCGAGGCGCATTATCTTCTGTAGGGTTCGGTTGATGTTTTGGGCTCGGTCGATTGTCGGTAGGACATGTCCTTTAACGTAACGGCTGAGGACGGTTTCGGGGAGGCCGATAATTTGTGCTAACTCCCTGTAGGTGTAGTAATTCTTGGCTAGGTTGAGGAGTTCTATCGTCATCAGTTTGTACTTGAGGTCGGATATACGAGAACCTGCTCTCAAGATGTCATCTTCCACATGTACTTTGACAGGATAGGATACGCACATGCTCATGCGCACGAGTAATAATACTTTCGACACGAATTGACACAAAGAATAGGGTGACTACCCTCGGCTATCTACAACTCCTTGACTATCTTGGTACTTGCCAACGTAAGGACGACTCGTCTCGACGCCAAGACGATGAATTACGATTTGCAAAAATCGACCATGTGCTTTCATCTCGAAACGATTCAATCCAAAATTGAATAACGAGACCGTAAGTTGGCCCCTGAAGCCTGGGTCTACTAATGCCAAACTACCGACCAATCCCGCGCGACTGAGGCTAGATCTAAGGTGCAATGTCCCAACCAATGTCGGACCCAGCTCAACCCTCTCAAGGGTCGCAACAAGCTTGTGTTGGCCAGGAAGAATCGACATATCTTCACTAAGCCTAAGGTCGTACCCAGCTCCGCCAAGGCAAGAGTCTTCGAATGGAGCGATCACTAGGGAACCATTTTTGAGGCATTGTTCGATCTCCAAATTGGACAATACGGTCATCGTTATCGCCGTCCATCGTGGCAGGTTCCAGAGCGAGGACATAAACAAGGCTGGAGTTTCGTTAACTTGCCGGCTCATTGCATGACTTCGAAGTTGCTCTGGCCTGGTGTTGCGTATATTTAGAAGGTTGATCAGTTAGTAGGCTTGGGCCCGTAGTCGAGCTAGGATTAAGACACAGAGATCTTTGCATGATCGGGAAAGCCTTCGGTGTCTCGACGAAGTTAGCCTGGGATCCAGGGTTCGAATCCCTGCGGGCCCGCCAACCCTCTTTTTGCTACAGAAAGCCTCTGCCATAGAAAACTATGGCCCCCCGGGGGGTGAAAAAGCGGAGAATTCAGGCTATCTAAGTGGTCTACTAACGAGTAGGCCCTTCAGCTTGCCGTTGAGTTTTGCTAGCCATAATCCTCAATATCTTCAATATTTATGCCGAATCACGTTAGGTGCGGGCAGGTACGGTTGACTTCGAATGCGTAGAAGGACGTTGACTCTCGGCGTATTGCTCGTCTTGGCCGCGGTCTTAGTGATAGAACAGGGGCCCCAAGTGTTCGCTCCCGTTGCTCAAGTTGCGGGCCTGTCCAGCCAATACACGAAGGAAGAGGTGGTCGTTCCGCCCATGCTCTATAGCATCGCGTCAATGAACTACAGTTTCTCGGCCCAACCCCTTGCTGCCGGAGAACAGTACGTCGGGTCCTTGCAGGTTGCCGACTCACGGCAAGTGGGATTCTATGTCATGGATCAGGGGAACTTTTCGCTTTGGCGCTCCGATCACCCGGCTTCGCTAGTGCTCGCTAACCCGGATGCGATCTCGTATAACTTCACGGTCTCGCCATCTGCTTCGGGAACGTACTACTTCGTTTGGGAGAACCAAGAAAACAGTCCGCTGACGGTTGTGTTTGGCTTGAGTTCAATTCAATATGTCACTGTCCTAAACCCAATTGTAGGATACGCTGGGTATGAGCTGCTTCTGCTTGGGCTCGTCCTGTCCTACTTCGGCCTACGGGGTGGAAGTAAGAAGGAAACGAAGCGGACCGAGCAGACCGCCGAGGCAGGGTGGAAGTGTAGATTCTGCGGCGGCAGAAACCCTGAGGGCGAAGCGTTCTGCAAGAAGTGTGGTCGTTCCAGGAGTTAAGTGGCGGGTTCATTTCCGGGCGTTGGGCGTGTGCTCTTCCGGAAAATCGTGTAGAAGAGCCCGATTGACGCAACGTACAAGACTCCGCATAAGTAGAAAGGCAACGTTCGGTGTCCGTTGGCGAGAAGGTAGGCGCCCACCCAGGTACTACCTGCATTTGGAAGGTTCCACAGCACGGCGTTGAATGAAGATGCGGTTGCCCTTTCGTCTGCGGCGATCATGTTCATGAGAAATGTATCCGCGAGAGGGCTGGCCATGTTCATGAGCACGGCGCGTATAATGTAAACCACTCCGGCAACTGCTGCCGTCGGGCAAAAAGGAATGGCTAAGAGAAAGACGGTTGACAATGCTTGGGTCATCACAATTCCATTGACCAGCCCTACGCGTCTAGCAATTCTAGGGGCGCCTACGGCCGTCAATCCCATTATGATATTGGATGCGGCTATGAGAGGGCCGGAGAAAACATCTGTGACTTTGAAGCGCAGGAGGAACCAAGTGGGTATGAGGGGGATTATGAGCCCCGCGCCAAGGCCGATGAGTAGGTTTGCGGCTGAGAATTTCAATATGAGGCCCAACGATTTTCGCGGCAGTATCCCCTCACGTGACGACTCAGGTCTTTGATTAATGGCCCATTTGTTAACCGACAGGGCAGTCAAGAGAGCGAAGATTCCGAGGATGACGAAAGTGATCCTATGCGCCGTGAGAAGATCCACCCTGAAGTACGGGAAAAACGCCGGGAGAAAGGCACCTATCCCCGAGGCGAGCGTGACAGTCATGAAATTCAGGCTGAACGTTTCCGCGCGAACCTCGAGTGTCGTAGTGTCGGCCAAGTATGCGTTGCGCGTCCCGTAATACATTGCATCTCCCGCCCCTCCAAGTATCGCTGATGCTTCCAGGATCGTGAAGTTTGAACTAACACCGGGCACCAGAATAGCTATCCCGCCGATGAGCGATCCCGCCAGCATTATCGCTTTTCTACCGTAGCGGTCTGAAAATACCGCAAACGGAATGACCAGTGTCACGGAGGTCAGCCCGAATGTTGTGAGCAGGATTCCGAGGCGCGCGACTGAGATGCCTTCCAAGGGGAGGAAGACGGCTACGGCTACCTGGTAGAAGCCCAGCCCGGCCGCCAGTGGGCCGGCTCCGAGAACTACATTTCTTGTCCCCTTGGGGATGGCACCAAAGCTCATCTCGTATGCACAACTACGATCGGGTTGGCTACCGTCCTTTCTCTAGCACCGTCTTAGCCAATTTCGGCGGTAAATTCACGGCTTTCCATTCCGAGTTCACTGCGATGCATTTGATGTATCCTTCCGAAGCCAGTCTCCCATCCTTATGCCGAACCGCTTGAAAATCCCACGTGATTGTCTTCTTGGCTACTTCACGGATTTTCATGGTGACCTGGATCAAATCGTCGAATCGGCACGCGGCCTTGTAACTGCAATAAACTTCAACACGCGGTAGCATGATGCCGTATTTCCGGTGAATGTCTTCGAAGGGCAATGAGATTGATCTGTAAAATTCCTCCTCGCATGCTTCGAAGAAGCGGAGGTGATTGGTGAAATGCATCACGCCAGCTGTATCGGTGTCCACCCAGCGGACTCGAAGTGTATGTTTGAATGGCATGGAAATCAGCTTTCGCTGAAAGGAAAATTGGATGAATTTAACTCGGCCGGTTGAAAATGGTGTGATTAGTTCGTGAGGATTTGTCAATCCTTATAGGACGCGGAATTGTGGCTTGGTTGGTTCCCGCGGTAGCTCAGCCTGGTAGAGCTTCCGAGCCGCCCTTAGTCGGGGCGACGGAGACGCTGTAGGTGTGCGCCCAAGGCGCATCCATGTCAGCCTACTAGGCTAACAACGGTAACCGGAGTGTCGCTGGAGAACCCATTCGGGTTCGGCGAATTCAAAATAGAGTTCAAAGCTCTATGAAACTCCGGCCCGCGGGACCATTACGCTCGTCTGCGAATTGTTGTGGTTCTAGTTAATTTCGAGAGTTCAGCCAAGTATTTCCTGAGTTCGAAGTTCCAGCCCTTTCCTCCATCGTATTGCTCATATGATATCGTCTGAATCTCTCTATCTACAAAGTTCTGTCTGATCGCCGAGTATGATTCTAGATACCCTTCCTGGGCCATTTCCGAGAGGAAAGAGAAGAGGCTTGACACCTTGTCCTGGAGAGTGTACGTCCTGACCACGAGGCCGTTCCGTTTGAGAACCTTGGCAACTCCCATCACAAAGAAAAGTTCCGGTATCAAAGAGAAGAACTTGTTCATGTTTTGGGGATTTTTGAAGTTGAGCAGTATTTCGTGGTATGCGGACACTTCTTCGGGATAGGGGCATACATCGAAAGCAAAGTACTTCACTATCCCGCTCGGAACGAGTTTCTTGTCGTAATGGTACTTTACTCCTTGGAGCGATATGCCGAGTACGGGCGATAGGTCGGCGAAGCTTATGCGGCCGTTCTTCTCAAGTTCCTTGACTATCAGCATGTCTTTCTTGTCGGCATGTATGTCGTAATTTTCTGGTTCATCGATGGTCGCGGTCGGCTTTTTCCTCATATCCATCAGCCAGTTTCTCCATTCGAACGTCCATTCGTTATTGGTTGGGTTGTAGTACCTGAAGTTGGGAAAGTTGGGAATGTATTCACCGGTAGGGATAATGACGACCTTGGTGATGAGGTCTAATTCCTGCAGCCTTTTCAAATACTGCCTGAATTGCTTCAGAAACTTAGCTGGGACAAGTTGAACTGAGAAGTGTGTGAACATTCCCTCGCATCGGTTCTCCGATCTCCAATAGTTCGGTACTTTGAGAGCCTCCGTGACCTTGTCCTCGCAGCCTGGATTAGCGGAGACAAGGACGAGCACTCTTACCAAACCAAGTCCGGAAACCTGCGGAATCAAGACCGCAACTCGTTTAGACTTGGTCTCGAGTTTGGCCACTCGATGGTAAACCGATGTAAACGGTATACCTGTTCTTCGGGATACCTCCAACAGGTTTCTGGGACCATACTTCCACATGGCCGTGACGATCTTCACATTCGTCCTGTCAAGCTGCTTGGTAACCTCTCTGATCCCTCTATGCCACTCTGTTAGGCGTACCTTCTCACTGCGCAACATGCAATATCTTCCCTTGGCAGAGGGCCCCTTACTAAAATAGAATAGGGTATATTTTCACAAAAATCACGAGAATTGTGGGATAGACAACCATGTATTACACTGTGAGTAGGCTTCCGCAGAAAACTTGACTAGACGAGGGGTGTGTCGTCCATGACGATCGGGCAGGAATGATACGTGTTTCATTCTTTCTTGTAGAGGTATATTGTGCGGCGAATTCCGCTGGCACTGACCTCTAACTCTCGTTTTGGAGTCCAGCCGGGTAGGGTATAGTCGAGCGAGACAATCCTGCCTCCTTGCCTGAGTTCTTTGTTCAACTTTTGAACGAGCTTTGCGTTTGCCGACTCGGATAGGTAAATGGTGATAACGTCAGCCGAAGATAGGTCGACTTTGAAGATGTCTGACTCAATGAGTTCGGCTTTTGTTCCGGTGGCGGTCAAGCGTTCTCTAATTCTTCTAATCTTGTCTGGCGCGATCTCGACGCCGACAGCTTTCGCTCCGAACTCTCTCGCGGCCTCAATGATGATGCGGCCATCGCCGGCTCCTAGATCGAAGAGAGTCTCTCCCCGTCGAACTGACGCCAGTTGAAGCATTGCGCGGACTATTCGTTTGGGAGTTGGAACAAATGCGACGTCAAGGTTGACCATTATCGACTCCCCACGGCTGCCAGAATATCGGTGTTATCCAACTTAATGTCAGTGTTTCGAAGTTTGGTAGTCACACTTACCTGTTGAGGCGGTTTGTCGACCAACCAGCAGCCGGGCTGAGTCAGCAAGGCTTTAAGGTCGCTTCAAGAGCTTGTGGGCGGCTCATGCCCTGGTCGTTCAGTGGTCTAGGATGACGGCCTGTCACGTCGTCGACGCGGGTTCGAATCCCGCCCAAAGGAGAAGTTGAACATCTCCTGGCGAGGGGCGCCAACCCGCTCACGATCACGCATCGAATCCCAAGAGCTTACTTACATCCATCTTTTCCAATTTGCTGGCTTTGCATCGCAGGCAGCTTGGCGAGTCTGATCTGGATAGAAATTCGTAGCCGCAACTACTGCACCTAAAGTAACCCGTTTCTCGCAAGGTAACTTCATCACCTTAACGTCCGGTTACCCAGTCAATAAATGACGTCTTATTAGTTCTGTTGCGAGGTTGTATTAGATTTGATGCCCGTCAATGAAAAGGATGTAATCTCGGCCGTCCAGGCGGTAAGCCCCGCTGTTGTCTCGGTCGCAACTCTCCGCGTGATTCAGGAGACGATGTTTGACGCAGTTCCCGTTCGGGGTATGGGATCGGGGATAATCTTTGATTCAAACGGGGGCATTCTTACGAACCACCACATTGTCGAGGACGCTGAGAAAGTGGAGGTCTTAACACCTGATGGAAAGAAGTTCGAGGGAGAAGTCCTAGGCTCAGACGTCATGTCGGACATTGCGGTTGTGAGAGTTGATAGTGAGGGGCTTCCAGCGGCGAAATTAGGTGATTCGGATAAGCTTGTTGTTGGACAGATTGGAATCGCGATCGGAAATCCTTACGGGTTCATTTTGCCCGGCCCTACGGCCACGGTTGGTGTAATCAGCGCGTTGAGGAGGCATATGCACGTTGAAGGGCACATGTACGAAGATCTGATCCAAACCGACGCCTCCATCAACCCCGGAAATAGCGGCGGACCTTTAGTTGACAGCTCGGGTATGGTAGTTGGGGTGAATACTGCAAACATTCCATTTGCTCAAGGCATCGGTTTCGCCATACCAATCAATTCGGCGCGGAAGATTGCTAAGGAGATAATCGCACATGGTCGTGTGATGAGGCCTTATGCCGGCTTTGCCGGATTGACCCTTACCCGAGACATTGCTGAATCATACGGCATCCCATACAACCACGGTGTCCTTGTGGTACGGGTGGGGAGGGGCAGTCCGGCGTATTCTTGCGGCATCTCCGCAGGGGACGTAATTCTCGAAGCGGATAAGCAGGCGCTTAAGAGTTGGGAAGATTTGCAACACATCCTCCAAGCTAAGAAAGTCGGAGACGGTCTTGAATTTTCAATAGGCCGGGGTAGAGAACAGCGCAGAGTCACCTTGACATTGCAAGAGGCGGCCAGCTAAGTTCGGTAATCCATCTCTGCGAAAACCTAAGTGAACTTTTATTCGCCAAATCATTCGGCGTGCCCGAATGAGGAGGCAACTACGTGAGCCGAATCAACAATCAGCGTGCCGTAGTGTCCCTCATGTTCGGGAGATTCATCTACGCCGTGAATTGGTTTAACTTCGCCGCGATCTTCACGCTCATCGCACGAGACATGAACCAGAACGTGTCCGGGCTCGGAATCGTCGTCGGGAGCTTTTACTTGGGCGTGTCGGTGTTTCAGATTCCAGGCGGGCTTCTCGCCGCAAAGATTGGTCCGAAGAAAACCTCGGTTTACGGTACCTTACTGGCTTCCGCCGCAGCATTCATGACTTCTGTAAGCACTAACTTCGCTGAGATCTCTCTGCTACGTTTCCTGGTGGGCGTGGGGATGGCTTTCGTCTTCGCGCCCGCGGTCATCTTGATGGCCAAGTATTTTCGTGAACGGGCTGAAGGTTTCAGTGTGGGTTTGTTTAATGCCGCTTTCTATCTCGGCGGCGCCTTAGGTATCTTCGGGTGGGCCGTTTTGGCTGACGCTTGGGGCTGGAGGGAGAGCCTAGCGGTTAGCGGTGGGATAGGCGTTCTGAGCGGGCTGCTAATGCTCTTGCTAGTTCCGCGAGACTCAATACGAGAGGGTTTCTCCATGGAACTCTTAGAAGTTCGGAATGTATTATCCAGCAGGTTGCTCTTTCTATATGGCATAGGCACATTGGGAGTGAATGGGTTCGCAAGCGTAATCACAGCATTCATGGTGTACTACCTTCAGAATTCCTTGAATGCCGGCGCCCTGTTGGCCGGAAGCGTTGGCGCCCTCGACCTCTTAGCGTCCCTAAGCTCCGCCCTGCTCTTCGGCAAGTTGCACGACAGAATCCGTAACCCCGCGTGGCTAATGTTCGTTTGCGGAATGGCGGGAGTCGTCGGGCTAGAGCTCGCATCAATTATGAGTGTCTTCGCCGCGATATTCGCGAACATAGTCGTTGGGTTCGCGACCGGAGGCGCTTTAACCGTGGGTTTCTCGGCGGCGAGGGAGTTGGCTCATGCAGAATACGAAACACTGGCCGTGAGTTGCCTCAATAGTTCTCAGCTGATTGCTGGCTTCTTCTTCCCCCTGCTCTTCTCGTCCACCGTCGTAAGCTTCGGTTACTCGTCAGCTTGGGCGCTCTCCGGCCTGTACGTGTTTCCCTTCATAGCCGCAGTCCTCCTATCAAAACACAGACCCTTCATCGGCCACGCGAACTAACGCTGGCCACTCAATGATCGGTGGAAACGATCGGAGGGACCTACAATCAATGATTGCCCTTATCTCACTGGCGGAGACTTTTCCGAGGTTGGAAAAGTTTAGTTAGCCTTGCGGCTTGCAGCTCTGGCAGGGCCCGTAGCTCAGTCAGGTCCTTGCAAATTTGGACCCTGAAGAGGTAGAGCATCGGTGACGCCTGTCAATCAGGCGTCGGTGAGGCTTTTACCTTTGGGCGTGTGAACCCACGGGAAGCCACCCGAAAAGTCATGGCCTACAAGCCATCTTGGGGATGGGTCCCGGGTTCAAATCCCGGCGGGCCCGCCATAACACGGGTTCGTCAGGGTTTTTTGCACACTAACTACTGTGGGAGATGTGTATGCCCTACCGTGGAATGATAGCGCTTACCGCCAAGATTACGGAGGACTGCGTCCGCGGCTGGGCGGAGGAGCTTAACCCCCACTCACGGAACTACCTCTATTACTTCCTCAAGTACCAAGACTGGTCGAAAGCGGAAGGGTACTGGGCGTCCGCCCAGGAGATGCTGAACGAGCATACAAGACTCGCCAAGTCCGCGGACGAGAAGGAGCAGTACAAGCATGTGGACGTCCTATCCACCTACGTGAAGGGCAAAGGAACGGGATCAAACGACAGGCGACAGACATACCATGCCGTCAGCAGCTTCTACACTTACCACCGCCGCCCCCATTTGTTTTCAGGCCATCAGGCAAAACAAGGTACCTTGAGCGCGACT
>Ga0187769_10002717_pt1 | contig 10433 bp, 8 predicted proteins | sample 0116_SJ02_MP02_1_FD_133140 | JGI IMG/M metagenome (GOLD analysis project Ga0187769, IMG submission 133140) | Tropical peat soil microbial communities from peatlands in Department of Meta, Colombia - 0116_SJ02_MP02_10_MG | ecosystem: Environmental > Terrestrial > Soil > Wetlands > Peat | place... | reverse complement strand
CTCAGATCATCGGCGCCCTCGGCGCGGCCCTCCTGGCCCGCGATCTTCCGCGACCGACAACCTGAAACGGAGCAGGGAATAAATGAAAAAGCAGAAGTAAGAAAAAAGGGGACCAAAGCCACCGATCTCCACAACGGCAAAGTAAGAATCTACTTTAAAGAGATAGGAAGGTCAACGCCCGCCCGAGTACTCCGGGGCTAAGGTCAGGTCAGCGAATTGATCTTCTTTCCGCGCCTTTTTGGAAGTACTAAAGGGTAAGGGTAGACGCGCGGGATGTCATTTGGCTATTTTTTGGTTTTTTCTTCAACCTCAAATGGTTCTGGAAGAGTGAAGTCAGACAAAAACTCCTTGATGCGCCTTTCTGCCAATTTTACATATTCCTCGTTAATATCATAGCCGACAAAGTGGCGATTTGTTTTTATGGCTGCTATCGCTGCTTGCCCGCTTCCCATAAACGGATCCAAGACTACCTCTTCTTCAAAGGTATAAAATTGAATTAGCCGATAAGGAAGCTCAACAGGGAAAGGAGCTGGATGGCTTACTTTTCTTGCCGGCTCTGCTGAAAAATTCCAAACACTTTTGCTGTATTCAAGAAACTCCTCTTTAGAAATTGTGCTCTTTCTCCCGAGACTGTCCCGTGAAAACGTACCCTTTGAAAAAACCAGAATATACTCATGAATATCTCGCAAGGTTGGGTTCCTGGCAGACCCAAAAGTCCCCCACGCTGTCGAAGGACTGCCGCTCGATCCCTTATTCCAAATGATTTCCCCTCTCATCAAGAAACCTAAATCCACCATATCCTGACCAATATAGGCATCCAGAGGAATGTATGGTTTTCTCCCCAGGTTAGCAACGTTTATGCACGCCCTTCCGCCGGGCACGAGAACTCGTTTCACTTCGCTCCATACCCTTTTCAAAAAAGCCCGGTACTCGCCTAGACTAAGATTTTCATCATAATCTTTTCCCACATTGTAAGGAGGGGATGTTACCATTATGTGGATGCTATTATCTGGTAAGCCCTCCATCTTTTCACTTGTTTGGCAAACAATTTTATTGACCAATTCATGGGGGATAGAATTTTCCATATATTCGCCCGTTTCTTCTTTCGGCAAACCTTCATACAACCTGCCGGCATAGAAGGCAGTAGAATCGTGGTTAATACGTCCTGGAGAGCCGAAAGCAGTCGTCTTAGTCCCCGTTTTCCCGCGTTTAGACGGCATTTTGTTCCTCGCTCCAGAGGTCAACCCCATTTCTTATAACGGAGAAGGTAGGGTTGAGTCACCTAGTAATATTAACCTCATAATGTTAGGAAGAGTCAAGGTGAAAGAAAAGCCGGGGCTAAACACCTGGCTATGACTATTGTATTTCTGGAATAGGTTTGCTATTCTTGACCAGGCAGGCTAAAGTCTCATTGGAAAAAGGCGCCTGGTGTTGTCTCCCATGGATTCGGGTCATAACTTGCCCACAGATGTTGGGACCCCAGCGATGGGACAATGATCTAATGAATTCTCGCGACGCAACGCCAGAATCATCAATGTAGAATCTTTAGAAAACCGCGTGGAGGTTTGAATATGCGCAGTGATTTGATGAAGAAGGGATTGGAGAAGGCGCCCCATCGCTCTCTTTTCAAGGCCATGGGCCTGACCGACCAGGAGATTGAGCGGCCGATCGTGGGAATCGCCAACTCGGCCAATGAGCTTATTCCCGGACACATTCATTTGGACAAAATCGTGGAGGCCGTGAAGGCCGGGGTTCGCCTGGCTGGAGGGACCCCCTTGGAGTTCTCCACGATCGGCGTGTGCGACGGAATCGCCATGAATCATGAGGGGATGAAATACTCTCTTTCCAGCCGGGAGCTGATCGCGGATTCCATCGAGATCATGGCCATGGCGCATCCCTTCGATGCCCTGGTCCTAGTCCCCAACTGCGACAAGATCGTTCCCGGCATGCTCATGGCGGCTCTGCGGGTGAATATCCCCTCCATCGTGATCAGCGGCGGGCCCATGATGGCCGGGAAGTTTGGAGATAAAGATGTCGACCTGATCAGCGTCTTCGAGGGCGTAGGAAGGGTTGCCCGCGGGGAGTGGACCAACGCCCAGCTGAAGGACCTGGAGGAGTGTGCCTGTCCGGGATGCGGGTCCTGCGCGGGGATGTTTACCGCCAATTCCATGAACTGCTTATCTGAAGCCCTAGGCATGGCTCTGCCGGGCAACGGCACGATCCCGGCAGTGAACGCGGCCCGCATCCGCCTCGCTAAAATCGCGGGAATGAAAATAATGGAGCTCTGGAGGAAGAATGTCCGGCCCAGAGATATTGCCAGTCTAGCAGCATTTCGAAATGCCATGGCCGTGGACATGGCGCTGGGATGCTCGACTAACACTGTGCTCCATATCCCGGCAATCGCCCATGAAGCAAAAATCAATTTGAATCTGGACCTGTTCAACCGGGTGAGCGACCGCACTCCTCATCTCTGTTTCCTCAGCCCTGCCGGTCCCCATCATTTGCAGGATCTCGACGCAGCCGGGGGGGTTCCGGCGGTGATGGCCGAATTAACCAAGCTGGGAGCGATCGAACCGAAGGTCATGACCGCCACAGCGAAGACCCTGGGGCACAACCTGAAAGGTGTGGAGGTCAAGGATTATAAGGTTATTAGACCGATCCATAACCCCTATCACCAAGAAGGGGGGCTGGCCATTCTGCGGGGAAACCTGGCTCCGGGGGGAGCGGTGGTGAAACAGTCGGCCGTGGCTCCGGAGATGATGGTGAACGAAGGGAAGGCCATTGTCTTTGAGTCCGAGGAGGAGACCATGGCCGCGATTCTGCGCGGGAAGGTTAAACCCGGGCATATCGTGGTGGTCCGGTATGAAGGGCCGAAAGGAGGGCCGGGAATGCGGGAGATGCTTTCGCCCACATCCGCGATCGTAGGCATGGGTTTGGATAAAGATGTGGCTTTGATCACCGATGGAAGGTTCAGCGGCGGGTCCCGCGGCGCGGCCGTCGGGCATGTTTCGCCGGAAGCAGCGGAAGGCGGTTTAATTGCCCTGGTTAAGAATGGGGACCGGATTTCAATCGACATACCCAAGAAAAAACTGGCTCTCTTGGTAGGCGAAGGAGAGATCAATAGAAGAAGAAAAGCATTGAAGATACGAGGGCCCAAGATTAGGTCCGGATACGCCGCCCGGTATGCCCAGATGGTTACCTCGGCAGGGACTGGGGCAGTTTTCAAGGACAAATTCTAAGAAGCCGTTGGAAAATATTTTTGTAGGGGCGATACGATAAGGACAAAGCGGATCGCCCCCTTTTTTTCTCTTTTTGGTCCAACCTGGAGATAGGAGAAGGTTTTTTAGAAAAATGCATTTTTTTCTTGACATGTTTTTTTTTATTCCCTAAACTGTATAAAGATAGATTTGGATATGTAACTAAATCTGGGTTTGTATTCGCAGTAGAGCACTATTGACCAATTTCGTTCCTCTTGGAGTTTTACCATGAGGACTTCTGATATTCTGAAAAAGTTAAACATCCCCAGGCACAAGCTTTACTACCTGGAACAGAAGGGCTATATCAAGCCGAAAAGAATTCCAATGGGAGAGCTTGAGTCTAGAGAATATAGTGACGAAGATGTTAAAAAGCTAGAACTGATCTGGAAGTATTTGCAGAGTGGTTTTAAGCATAAGATTGCCTATCAGAAAGCCATGGAAGAACTACAGAGTCCTAAGCTGAGGCTGGATGAAGAAAAATCCCAAAATCCGGATCAGCAAAGCCCAAAATCTGAACCTGAGAGGTGACCATGAGTGTTCCTGGCAGTACCATGCTCCCCCGGGAGCCAAACAAAATCGGCCGAATAGCAGAGAATAAGACTGCTGCGGAGGAAGAACCTCAACTCAATCCCTGGAAAGACGCCACCGAGGAGGAATGGGATGACTGGCGGTGGCAATTAAAAAATCGGGTCACCCGAGCAGAGCAGCTCAAGCTTCTCATTAATCTCAATGAGGAAGAAATTGCTGCGATCGAGGCATCCAAAGGCAGGATGGCCACTGCCATAACCCCCTACTTTGCCAAGCTGATGAACCGGACGGACTCCAATTGTCCCATTCGGCGGCAGGCCATCCCCACCCTGGAAGAGTTCTATGTCTCCCCCCATGATCTTCTCGACCCCTGCGCGGAAGATGAAAATTCTCCGGTCCATGGCCTCGTCCATCGCTATCCGGATCGCGTTCTCCTGCTGGTCACGGATAAATGCGCGGTTTACTGCCGCTACTGTACCCGCCGGAGACTGGTGGGTTCGAGCGAAAAATGCATCACCGAAAATGAGCTGGATGAAGCCATCGCTTATATCCAGTCTACCAAGAAAGTTCGCGATGTCCTGATCTCGGGGGGCGATCCCTTGTTGATGGAAGACGATCATCTGGAAGGGATACTAGCGAAAGTGAGGAAGATTCCTCATGTAGAGATCATCCGCATCGGATCCCGCGTGCCGGTGACCCTCCCCCAGCGAATCACGCCCTCCCTGACGAACATGCTGAAGAAATATCATCCCTTGTGGGTCAGCATCCATTTCAGCCATCCCAAGGAGATCACTAAAGAAGTGCGCCGATCCTGCGCTATTTTGGCTGACGCTGGAATTCCTCTGGGCAGCCAGACCGTTCTCTTAAGGGGAATCAACGATAAGCCCTATATCATGAAGCGTCTGATGCATGAGCTTCTAAAGATCCGGGTCCGCCCGTACTATATTTACCAGTGCGATTTGGCCATGGGAACTGAGCATTTCCGGACCCCCATCGCCGTAGGAATCAACATCATCGAGAAGCTCCGAGGACACACAACGGGATATGCAGTTCCCAGCTTTGTGATCGACGCCCCCGGCGGAGGGGGAAAGATCCCCGTGGGACCGACTTACCTGATTTCCCAGGACAGAGGAAAGATGGTCCTGCGGAACTATCAGGGCAAGGTCTTTGAGTATCAGGAGCCGGGAAGTCAAGACTCCTGATACCGGAAAGGAGGTGATGACGCTTAGAAATAGGCAAAGGGCAAAAGGAGACCGTCATCGTCGCAAGAGCCAATTTGACCCCACACACTTCTAAGCCCGCCTTTTTTGCGATGACCCCTTTTGCATAGGACAATTGGTTATCACCCAGCCTAAAGCCTTCTTTCTTCCTTAAGAAAGAAGGCTTTCTTGTTCCTGGTCCTCCTCCCAATCCATCCTCACTTCCTGGATCCGGGTTTTGGGTTCGCCTTCGAATTTGGCTGGGGCTTGAGGGCAATCTGGATAACTTCATCCATTCGCTGTACGAAATGAAATTTCATGTCTTTCTTGATCTGTTCCGGGACCTCCTGCAGGTCTTTCTCATTTCTCTTGGGAAGGATAACCGTAGTGATGCCCGCGCGCCTGGCAGCAAGGACTTTCTCTTTTATCCCCCCGACCGGCAGGACCAGCCCTCGAAGGGTAATCTCCCCGGTCATGGCTACGTCGCTACGGACCGGCCTTCCAGTGAGTAAAGAAGTGATGGCCGTAAAAATGGTTACCCCCGCGGAGGGACCGTCCTTGGGAATGGCTCCGGCGGGCACATGGATGTGGATGTCGCTGGAGTCGAAGAAGTTTTCGGGGACCTTCAGGTTCCTGGCTTTAGCCCGCACATAGCTCAATGCCGCCTGGGCTGATTCTTTCATGACCTCCCCCAGCTGGCCGGTCAGGCTGAATCCTTTGCGCCCCTTCATGCGCGTGGCTTCAATGAAAAGGATGTCCCCTCCGGTCGGAGTCCAGGCCAGCCCGGTGGCCACCCCGGGTTCGGAGGTCCGCTCCGCCACCTCGGAGAAAAATTTTTCCGGGCCAAGGTATGACGGAACACTCTCGGCGTCCACGATGGTAAGCCCTTTCTGACCTTCCGCCACTTTCCTGGCGACTCCCCGGCAGATGTTGGCAATCTCCCGCTCCAGGTTGCGGACCCCAGCTTCCCGGGTGTATTCGAGCGTGATCCGGCGAAGAGCCGGGTCTTCGAATTTGATATTTTCCTGCGAAAGGCCGTGAGCTTGAATCTGCCTAGGAACCAGATAATCCTTGGCAATTCGCAGCTTCTCTTCTTCCGTATATCCCGGAAGGTCCAAAACTTCCATCCGGTCCCGCAAGGCGGGGGGGATCGGGTCCAGGATATTCGCCGTGGTGATAAACATCACTTTGCTCAGGTCGAAAGGCACGTTGAGGTAATGGTCGGAAAGGTATTATTCTGCTCGGGGTCCAGGACTTCCAGTAAGGCGGCGGATGGGTCCCCTCGAAAATCCATTCCCAGCTTATCAATCTCATCCAGCATATAGACCGGGTTGTTGGATCCGGCCTTGCGTATCCCCTGTATAATCCGTCCGGGTAACGCTCCTACATAAGTACGGCGGTGGCCCCGTACCTCGGCCTCATCCCTCACGCCGCCCAGGGACATGCGAATGAACTTTCTTCCCAGGGCCCTGGCAATGGACCTTCCCAGGGAGGTCTTTCCCGTGCCCGGCGGGCCTACAAAACAGAGGATCGGACCCTTCATGTCGGCCTTGAGCTTGCGCACGGCAAGATATTCCAGAATACGTTTTTTTACCTTCTCCAAATCATAATGATCTTCATCCAGGACCTTTTGGGCCTGACTGATATCCAGGTTATCCTCGGTGGAAACGGCCCAGGGAAGGTCGACGAGCCAGTCCAGGTAAGTCCGGGCGACCGTATATTCGGCTGCTGCGGGGGGCATCTTCGCCAGGCGGTCCAGTTCCCGTTCTGCTTCTTTCATCGCTTCTGGCGGAAGTTTCGCCTGGATCAGGCGCTGACGGAGTTCCTCGATTTCCACCGTTCGCTCGTCTTTTTCCCCCAATTCTTTCTGGATAGCCTTGAGTTGCTCCCGCAGAAAATACTCCCGCTGCGTCTTATCAATTCCCTCCCGGACCTCACTCTGGATCTTGGAGCCCAACTCCATCATGCTCAGTTCTTTGTTCAGCAATACATTCACCTTTGCCAGGCGTTCCTTCACCTCCAGGGTTTCCAGGATGGCCTGTTTGTCTTCCAGGGGGATATTCAGAGTGGAGGCGATGAGATCCGCCAGGACCCCGGGTTCATCAAGGTTCATGGCCATGATCGCTAGTTCAGCCGGAAGGTTGGGAGCCATTTCCACGAATTTTTGAAAAATCCCTTTCACTCCCACCATGAGCGCCTGGGTTTCCGTGGTCTTCTCCCCGTAATCCTGGAGAGTTGTGACCTTGGCCCGCAGGTACGGCTCCTCCTGGGTGAACTGCGTCAGCTGAATGCGGGAGATTCCCTGGATGAGCAGGCGAAGGCTGTTGTTGGGCATCTTGAGCATCTTCAGGATATAAGCGGCGCATCCCACCTGGTGCAAATCCGCGGGTTTCACGTCCGTGGTTTCTTTATTCTTGATCGCCACAATGCCAATCATCTTGTTAGACACCAGGGCAGCGTCGACGAGTCTGACCAGCCGCTCCTGACTGACCATGAACGGCAGGATCATCTTGGGATAGAGGACCGACTCGCGTATGGGAAGGATCGGCAACTCTTCAGGTGTTTCCATTCCCTTGGCTTCTTCTGCTTTTTCAGCCATCTCTTTCGAGCCCATATTTCCTATGATCGTTTCGATATCATCTGCAGCCATGTTCGGGTTGCCATTCATCACCAGTTCACCTCCACTTTATGGAAGGCCGCTTCCTTCTCCTTCGGGACAGTGACCACCAGGAAGCCCTGGCGATAGGTTGCCCTGAATTCATCCGTTTTCAGAGGAAACGGAATTCGCAACGTGCGCTGAAATCTTCCGTAATCGATCTCCATTTGATGGAGGCGGGTCTTGGGGGATGAGGGAGGTTCCGCCCGGGTCCCGCTGATGGAAAGGGTTTCTTTTTCAAAGGTCACATGAATATTCCCGGTCTCCATACCCGCGATTTCCATGATCACCACCAGATGATCTTCGGTTTCAAATATATCCATCGGCGGGTTAAAGGACTGATCGGGCTGATATCCCAGAGGCCTGACATCTTTGAATAAATCGCCCATCAGACGATGGATTTGTTCTTGAAACTGGTCAAAGTCTTTCGGCGCCATAATCTCCTCTCCCTCCCCACGCCAATTCAGGTATATTAGATACACTAAGCATTAAGATGAAATGCGTCAAGGGGGCTGGCAATTTGCCTTTTCATGAGCCCACGCCCCGGTTTTTCTTCGGCGTTTGCCAAGGCCAGGCGCGGGGACGTTCCGCTTGACGCGATAAGGCATTGATTTCTTCGTTGAAGAGGCGGGGAGAACCACGCCTACCGTCTCGCCCTGGCGGTATTTTTTGATAGAATTTTTCTGCCTTTTCCGGCAAACTATGAATGGGGTATCAGTCCTTCCGGCTGGCTGATCGGGAAGAGGGAGGTTTCATCATGGCCGAAATCAAGAGTGCTGTCGAATTAGCGATGGAAAGGACGAAGGGTCTTCACCTTTCCCATGAGGAAAAGGAAAAATTAAAAGAAGAAGAGGTTCAATCCCGGGCTCATAGCCTGGTGAACCGTTATTTAGAGATAGATTTTCATCTCCGCGAGGTGAAAAAGGAACTTGCCAGGGTTGATCCTTCTCAGCGCCAGTACCTGGAAAATCTTTTCATCGAATATCTGGTCGAAAGCATCGATCTCGACCGGGATAATGATTTGATCTTTGAGGGAATTGCATCCTTTCGAGAGGGGAGCAAAAGTTTCCTCCAAAAAATGAGGGACTTGATGGAGAGGTACCAGGATCAAAAAGACAGGGAATATTTGAAGGCGGAGAGGGATCTTCTGGCCAAATTGGAAAACCTGGGCGTCAGCGGGTCCGCGGTCCAGCCTAAGGTCGAGGGAAGTTCGGAATGGAAAGAAGCACTGGCTAAGTTTAAGCCGGCTTTCGAGGAAGAGCTGAATAAACTAAGAAAGAAAATCCAAAAATAACGACGAACTGAGATCGCCTTTCCAATTCCGTCAGGACGCACCGCAGGGGCAACCTTGTCAATCCCAGCGAGGGAACGCGAAGACGCCGCATGAAACCAGGGAAGCGCAATTCTGTGTAAAGAAAGGGGAAGGGATGGAACAGGTGGTCGTCCCGGATGATTTTCCTTCAATTCTATCGGGGACTGGGGCACTGAAACGGCTTCAGCGGCTTGCCCAGGTAACGGTCTACAAGGAAAAGGCCTTATCCCAGGACGAGTTGATCCAGAGGCTCCAGGGCGCCAAGGTGGTGATCAACATACGGGCCTATTCCAAGTTTGACGCGACCGCGCTGCGAGGTTGTCCCGATCTGAAGATGATCGCCGTTTTGGGAGTCGGCACGGATAACATTGATCTTGCCGCCGCCTCTCAATTGGGGATCAAAGTGACCAATACCCCGGGATACTCAGCCGTGGCTGTAGCCGAGCACACCCTGGCCCTGATGCTGGGTGCCGCAAGACGGGTCACGGAACATGAAAATGAGCTGCGAGCAGGACGGTGGATCCGTTTGCCCATGACCCAGCTTCACGGGAAGACCCTGGGGATTATTGGTTTTGGCGACATCGGCCGACAGGTCGCGTCTCTGGCCCGAGGAATTGGCATGAGGGTATGGGCTTGGACTCTACACCCCAGTTCCCACCGGGCCAAAGAATCGGGGGTTCAATTTGTGGAGCTGGATCAGCTGCTCTCGCAATCCGATGTCATTTCCATCAACATTCGGGCATCGGAACGAACCCGCGGTTTGATCTCCCGCCAGGCCCTGGAGAAAATAAAACCTTCCTGTATCCTGGTGAATACCGCCCGGGCCAGTATTGTGGATACCCAGGCTATGATCGATGCCTTGCGGACGGGAAGGCTGGCTGCTGCCGGACTGGACGTCTTCGATCAGGAACCCCTGCCCGCCAACGATCCGATTCTTTCTTTGCCCAACGCGGTGTTATCCCCCCACAACTCGGGCATGACCCCAGAGGCCATGGAGAAAGGAAATGAGATGGTCGTGGAAAATGTCATTGCCTTTTTGCAGGGCCGCCTGATCAATCTAGTCAACGATTAAGATTGTTTTACCGCAGAGGACGCCGAAATTTGCTTCCCATGTTTTCCTCGCTTCCCTTCCGCAAAGCGCCGCGCGGGAGGGAAAAGAAAAGTCCGAAGGAAAATGGAAAACCCCCGCCTCATCCGAGCAGTGATCCGTGCCTTATGATTTCAAGCCCGATGACTTTCGTCCCGAGCCCATGAAATGACCGCACATTTTACCTATGCTGGTTCTTTGACCCTCCCATAATCTGGAGATGATCGAAACTGATTAGCTTTCTTCTCACTATTTCTTCATTTCTCAGCGGTCTTAGCGGTGAACGATCAGAGCCGTTCAAAGATCGTGGCCAAACCCTGCCCCCCGCCGATACAGAGGGAAGCAATCCCATACCTTCCCCCTCTTCTTTCTAACTCCTTGACGGTGAAGATGG
>Ga0187769_10002716_pt1 | contig 10436 bp, 6 predicted proteins | sample 0116_SJ02_MP02_1_FD_133140 | JGI IMG/M metagenome (GOLD analysis project Ga0187769, IMG submission 133140) | Tropical peat soil microbial communities from peatlands in Department of Meta, Colombia - 0116_SJ02_MP02_10_MG | ecosystem: Environmental > Terrestrial > Soil > Wetlands > Peat | place... | reverse complement strand
CGGATCCCGCATTGAAAGCGGCATACTTCGTGGCGGCAAACCAAGCCGTCCTTCAGACGGAGTTTGCCTGGACCTACAGCTACCTGGCGGGATTCGCGGCATGGCTCATCATCGCACTAGTAATGCGCAAGAGCTTCTTCGGGAAGTGGATTGGCGGCCTTGGCGTCATCCTATGCGCTCTCTTCGTCCTCGACATGGTTTCAGTCTACGTACTTCCGAGTATTGCGGGTAATCTCATCCTGCCCCTGCAATTGGCCTTCGTCGTCTTCTTCGTCACTGCAGGAAGACGACTTTACGGTCAGGGATCAAGGCAAAGCAAGCTCAGGACGAGCGTGAACAGTGGTCAGCACCAGATAGGCAAGTAGCGGACAAGAAATGCTGCGGCTGGGAAGCCAGAGGAGTCCCAGCCGCTTCCCATTTTCTGAGTTTTGAAATTGGTGTACTGCGCAACCCGTTCTTTGTCGTGTATGATTGATTCCTCTGATCGCCCCTTCTGGTCCGAACCCTTTCATCTTACCGCACTCCTTGCTCATACTGCCATACGGCGTCCGCGAGGATTCGCTTAGAAAACCACGCATGAGCTGCGACTCTACTCTAAGAATGGCGCGGGCCCACTTAATTTCTTAAGTGAATCCGACGACCCGAATGCATCCAACGTGCGTCTCATCTACCCGTGTCCAATCAGGTAGAATCAAGCCCCGTCTGCCGATTGGGGCTTGTAATGAGCTAATTGAACCTGGGCCGGAAGGGATTCGAACCCTTGGCCTCCCGATTATCAGTCGGGTGCTCTAGCCAAGCTGCTCTCCCGAGGAGGGAACTGAGCTACCGGCCCACTGAGACGGGTCGCCACGGGTAAGGCTATAATTCCTTTCCAGTCAAGAAGAGCATAAGAATCGAGTCCTTAGTGCCTCCTCAGTGGGCCGGTAGTTCAGCGGTACGAACGCCCGCCTTGCACGCGGGAGAACCCAAACAGGTCCCAAGGTCGGGGGTTCAATTCCCCCCCGGTCCACTGATTTAATTCGTTTCAACGTGATTCGGGGCATTTTCGCTCCGCAGCCATACAGGGGCGATTCTGTCACGCTCCGCACCTCTGCCTTCCTCGTCTTCACTCAATCGCAAACTGTTTTATCATGAGCCTTGACACTTTGGGAACTCGCTTGACTGAGGGCGAGCGAAGACTCGCGGCCATAATGTTCACCGACATGGTCGGGTACACCGCCCTGGGCCAGAGGAACGAGTCCCTATCACTGGCACTTGTTGAGGAGCAGAGGAGGGTCATCAGGCCAATACTTGCACGACATAACGGGAAGGAGGTGAAGACGATGGGGGATGCCTTCCTTGTGGAGTTCCCCAACGCCGTGGACGCTGTCAGATGCGCCTATGATATTCAGAGAGCCGTCAGAGAGTTTAACCTCTCGCTCGCCTCCGACAAGAGAATCCACCTGAGGATAGGAGTCCATGTAGGTGAGGTCGTTGAGTCTCAGGGGGACATATCAGGAGACGCTGTCAACGTCGCGTCTAGAATCGAGCCTTTGGCAGAGGATGGCGGAGTGTGCGTCACCAGCCATGTCTACGACTTCGTGCGAGGAAAGGTGGACCTGCCTTTAGCGAGTCTTGGTTCTAAGACGCTGAAGAACGTGTCTGCTCCCTTGGAGGTGTATAGGATGGTGATGCCCTGGGAGAATGGGACTCCATCGACTCGGTTGGACACCAGAAGAATCGCAGTCCTACCCTTGGCGAACTTCAGCCCTGACCCCGCAGATGCCTATTTTGCCGATGGCATTACGGAAGAAATCATCTCTACTGCCTCCAACATAAGCGGCCTGAGCGTAATCTCCCGCACATCTGTGATGGGATACAAGGGGACAGCCAAGAAAGTGAAGGAGATTGGGAGGGAGCTCGAAGCTGGCTCTATTCTTGAGGGGAGCTTCAGGAAGGCGGGCAACAAAATCAGGGTAACAGCTCAACTAATTGACGTCAACGAAGACAGCCATGTCTGGTCTCAGAGTTACGACAGAGAGTTTGACGACGTCTTCGCCATCCAGAGCGACATCGCCATGAAGATTGCTAGTGCCCTTCAAGTGAGGATCAAGCCCCTCGAAGAAGCACGTATCAAAGAAATCCCCACCAAAAGCACCGATGCCCACTCACTCTATCTGAAGGGGAGGCACTTGCTGGAAAGAGAGGCGGACAAGTCATCAATGCTCGCTGCGATACACCTGTTTGAGCAGGCACTCGAATCAGACCCAAACTATGCCTTGGCGTATTGCGGTATGGCCCAAGCCTACCATGGATTAGCGTTTCACGAATTTGTCGATTCTAAGGACGCGAACACCAAAGCCGAGAGGTTCGCAAGGAAAGCCTTGGAGTTGGATGGATCCCTCGCCGAAGGGCATATGGCACTGTCTGGCCACCTCGGGAGCAAGTACGACTTCAAGGGGGCCGTTGAGGAACTGAAAAGAGCCACCGAGCTTAACCCCAATCTTGCCGAAGCCTATGGCGCGCTGGCGGCTACCTACGCTTTCATGACGAGGTGGGACGAATGCTTCGAAGCGGTCGAACAGGAGTTGCGGCTTGACCCATTTTCTGTGGAGACTTCACAGAGTGCGGGAACCTGGTATCTATACTCTGGTAGGTATGACGAGGCTATCAAGCACCTCAAGCATGCACTAGAACTCGACCCTGGCAATTCGTTTTGTCTCGACAACCTCGGGTTGGCTCACATCAAGAAAGGCCTTGTAGAAGTAGGATTAGATGAGCTGGAGCGAGCTTCCAAGCTGGCTGGACAGGCAGACTGGGGGGGAGCCGCGGATTTAGCATATGCCTATGTCAAAGTAGGTAGACCACAAGACGCTCGAAAAATCTTGGAGACCCTTTTGGCATTGGGTAAGAACAGTCACCAGCCCTCGTCGAGGATTGCAGGTATCTATGCGGTGCTGGGGGAGAAAGAAAAGGCCCTCGAGTGGCTTGAAAGGGCATACGATGAGGGCTCTACGTACATCGCCTCGATGAAGTCTGATTTCGTCTTCGAGAACCTTCGAGACGAGTCTAGGTTCAAGACGCTCGTCAAAAAGTTAGGTTTAGACTGACTCCAAGTAAACCCAGCAGAAGACTAGAACCTGCATAGCAAAGGCCCCCGCCGGAATCCTACCCTTGGCGGATTCGGACCCCCTGTAGGTTGGACCTCTCGGACGCGTACTCTGCGTTCCATTCCCATATGGGGGTCATCCCTCCGTTCCACCTTAGAATAGCTCGGAGCGGCCTCTGATTGGCGAGTAGAGGTCTGTTCGGGCTATTCAGCTTCTTTCTCTGGCCCGTTAACGGGTCAGCGTCGCCTCAGGAAGTTGCAAGAAGGATAAGGCCAAACAGTTGAAAAGCCCAGAATCTGACAAAGACGCAAGAGAGGGAGAAGTAATCCAATGGCTGACAGGCCGACCTCGGCTTTCGCCTCGTCTTTGGTGGGGGGTCTCATAACGCTTGCCACGACCCTGCTCGTAATCAATTCCTGGTTCGTCATGTATTCAACCAACGGCACAGCTTTCGGCTATTCGCAATGGCTCGTTGTAGCTTCTATCAACCTCACGGCTATGGAGGGCCTCGTCCTCCTTTTCGTTGGTGTGGCCTGCGCCATCGTCATACTCGTTGGAGGCGCGATGCAGTACTCAAGGAAGAAGTCGAAGGTCAGAGCCGGCTCTATCCTCGTACTGATTGGGACGATCATAGGCATCCCAACAACGTCTTTCGGATGGCTTCTGGGTGGCCTTATGTCGACACTGGGTGCCTATCTCGGGTTTGGCTGGGAGCCTTCGAACCAAGCAGAACACCCCCCGCAAAATCGCCAAAGCCGTTCTCACGAGTAGAACTTTACACCCTAAGGGGATACCCTCTGAGGCATGAGTAATGACGAATCGTCGGACAAAGTAACGCCCAAGAAATCGAAGTGGCGTTTCATCGCTGTCCTAGCCATTATCGCTCTGATAGTTCTTGGTGTTCTATCCTATCTGGGTGCCCAGACCACTCCATCTGATTTTGATGGTGGCGGGAATGCAATCCAGATTGGTTCGACAACCCAGACATCGACCCATGTGGCTTCACAAACTATCACATCTGAGTTAGAGCTACTGGTGTCTACCAACGAAACATCCATCAAAGTGGGACAGGAACTGGCGGTGACTGCAACCTTGTTCAATCCGCTAGGGCGAAACTACAACATCTCGACAAAAAACGTATGGCCCTTCAACGGACTGCTGATGTTCAGCCAGAGTTGGCCATATTGCTACTTCTACTCGCCATTCGAACTTCTTGTCTTGAAGGGCAACTTTTCGGTTTCTGGGGTCATTTCGACCACTCGAAGCATCGGGCCAAACACCACATCTGGAATGTTTTGCTACGAACAAGAAGATTACCGGAACTTCAGGTTTGAGCCTTCGAGCGACTCGGTCTATGTGGCCAGCCATAACAGCGTCACGGGTAATGTGTCCGTCATCGGCCCTCAGAATGCCAGCATAACGGTGTCGACTAACGGCTACTGGGACAACAACACTCTCCTATACTATCCCCCTTCGTATACCTCGACGGACAACTACTCCTTCCTTGAGGCACAGCATCCGTTTGTAGAAGGAGTCTATACGATAGCGGTCAGTGACGAATGGGGGCAGTTAGATGTCATTCACTTTACTGTGGATTAGCCTTTACGGCCGACCCCACCCAAATCGTTAGGCTGACGATAGATGTCCTGTCCCACTGTGCCCAACTTCCGTTCCGCCCCCATATGGGGGCTACTCTTCCCCGGCCCACGTTTTTGTCAAATGGGTGAACGTTTCATCAAATCCGAAATTCTTTCCCGAATCTCGCGTACAAAGATCATTCGCTGCGCTCCACTTCTCGCCTTCGTCCTTTCAATCTCACGCTGCACTCGCGGTGAAAGAATTCCACAGATTCTTGCCGCCGGCAGTATTACGTTGGCCCCTTCGCCGCGACCAGCTCGGTCATCCTCTCGCTTAGGTCCCAGAGCCTCTTGGCCATGGCCTCGTCGTAGGAGGTCTCAGAAGATCGCTTGGGCACCTTCTTGTCGAAATACTTCCCACTTACCCCCTCGACCTCCTGGGAAGAGGCCAGATAGAGGGGGCTCTGGGCACCCTTTTCCGCGCTCAGCATGAAAAGCGACATGAAGCGGAAGAGGGGGGTTAATGCGCCGGCTTGGCTCCATATCTTGGTCCTCACCGCGCCTGGATTCAGGCAGTTAACGGTGACACCTGTCCCCTGGAGCCGCCTCGCCAGTTCGTAAGTGAAGAGGACGATGGCGAGTTTCGAGCGGCGGTAGGCATCCGCCCCCGCGATTCCCATGCGGGAGTCTTTGTTGACGTTGTCTAGGTCGAGGTGCGCGTCGTAGTGCTCCGAGGAGGTGACGTTGACCACTCGCGACGGTGCGCTGTTCTTCAGGGTCTCCAGCAAGAGGTTGGTCAGAAGGAAAGGCGTGAAGTAGTTAATGGCCATGGTCCTCTCGATGCCGTCCTCGGTCTCCGAGTATTCCGCGAAGCCGGCGCCCGCGTTGTTGATGAGTACGTCCAGCCTCGGGTGGGTCGCCTTGAACTCGGTGGCCACCCTCCTCACCTCTCTCTGCGGCAGCAGGTCAGCTAGGAGGAGCTCTATCGAGGCATTCCCGGTGGCCTTTGTGATCTCTTCCTTGGCGGCCTCCCCCTTCTCCCTGTCCCTGCAGACCAGGACGAGGCTGGTCCCCATCTTCGCAAGGCCGAGAGCCGTCTCCTTCCCGATGCCCGAGCTGGCGCCAGTGATCAGGACGACCTTCCCCTTCATCGCCTGTTCCAAGTCCAACGGAAGAGGCACGTCATCTCACTTAAGTTTTGGAAGGACGCGACTGTCTGACCGCTCCACGGCAATGGTTTGATGCGCACTTGCTGCCCAGGATCAAGCATCGATTCATTTCCCGTCAGGTCTTTGTCGGTCTCGCCTTGTTCCCGTGCCGGAATTACCCTTCTAGGCACCCACGGTCGGATGGAGGCCAGCCGCCGAGGCGCACTGAACTCAAACCTGCTGACTCAACCCTCGGCCTGGTTCCAACCCCATCCTCGAAGCGAATCTTAGCCGGGTTGCTTGCGTAAGAATAGAACCTGTATGTCAGCGAGCCCTTCCGGGCGCTCGTTCTGCGGCACCCCCCCATATGGTGGCATTCCAAGTTCTGGCCCGAAGTTACAGGACGCCGGAATAAACGAAGGGGTCCAAGTTGGCTTTCATCGAAGCCCTTGGAATTCTCTATCTTACCCTGCCGGGCCACCAGTTGTACTTCTCGGCGATTGCCATAAGGGAGGGCACGAAGAGGAATATTACGACCCCGACGTCAACCATTATTGCCGATGCGGCACTCAGCCCAATCTCTTGGAACAATCCGATCCCGCTGACTATTAAGGCACCGAAGACGCTCGATAGTATCAGTCCCAGACCAAGTAGCGTGACCCATGTCTTTCTCATTGCGGTCTTGATAGCATCCAAGTCCGACATGCCTCCCATTGCCTCCTCTCTTATCCTGGTCACCAGAAATATGTCGTAGTCCACCCCCACTCCGAGCATTGTGACGACCACAAATAGAGGAGCAAAAATCACTATGGGGGTTTGCAGAAGATAGTAGAATAGAATCGAGAGCGTCGCCAGGGCGAAGGCTATGCTGCAGAGGAGTGTGTATATGAGACGCAGAGGGGTGAAGACAGAGCGCAGCTGGACGAACAGTATCAGGAACACCCCGACGGCAAGAATCAGCACCACAGAAGGAAGCACACCGTTGACCAGGTCGACGCTGTCAACTATTGATTGGGTGTCACCTCCGAAGTAGACGCTCGTCCCCTTGGGGAGGGGAATGGCGTCGACTGAAGATTCAATCTTCCCGAGTTCTGACATGGCCGCCGAGCTCTCCGCAGATTGAGAGAACCCCACTGTTATCAGGGCGGTCTTGTTGTCCTCCCCAATCAGTGACGCCATGCCGCTCAGATACTGAGCCCTGACTGGGAGCGTCAGATTCGCCAAATCGGTGAAGTTGAACGGAGAGCCATAGGGCCTCGTCGGGCTGCTGACCGAGTCGACCCCCGTGGAACCAGAGATGGTCGATGTTACCGATTCAATCTCGTTTAGCAGTGTTTGGTTGAACCGGTCCCCGCCATAGATTATGGGGGAGGGGAAAGTGACGATTACGAGCGTCGGGGAGACGACCGACCCGCCGAGCTGGTTAGTTATCGCTGTGATTCCTTGGTTGCTCTCGAAGTTCGGAATGAGTCTCGTGAAATCAATCCCCGAGGGGGTCTCATAGGCAACGTAGAATGCCCCCACGGCCAGAAGGCCGATGACGACCGAAATGGCGACCTTGTGTCGAAGGACCTTGTCTGGAACTCTGTCTAGCCGTTTCCTCACAACCGAGGGGCGATCGCCGGCGAGCTGGTCATGCCTTGGCCAGAATAGCTTCTTCCCGATCAGGAGCTCGATTGAGGGGAGGAGCGTAAGAGATGCGGCCAAGAGAATTGCAACGCCAAGGGCGATGGCCGTCCCTACCGCTCCGAAGAACGGCACCCCGGTCACTGCGAGAACGATGTACGCTACGACGACGGTCAGACCCGCTGTGAGTACCGCCTGCCCCGCCCACCTGACGGAGACGGCTACGCTCTCCTCCAGGGGCTTTTCCCTGGACAGCTCTTCCCTTGTCCTCCTTAGTTGGAGGACCGAATAGTCGACAGCGAGACCGAGTATAGTGAGGATCATCAAGAAGGGGACTGCGAAGTTAATCTGGCCGCCTTCGACGTAGACGGTAAGGCCGTAAATCGAGCCGAGAGATATTCCGATGGCCATCCCCCCGATCAGGAGCGGGATAAGGGCCGCGACCGGCGAGAGGAAGAGGAGCCCGGCCACGAGCAAAGAAACGGCTATGCCTGGAACGATGCTGCTGCCAAGGGCAGGCCCCCCTGCCGCCTGAAAGTCCTCGGCGATTACCGCGTCCCCAGTTACGTAAAGCTTCCCAGCGCTCGCCAGGCTTGAGTTGTGCACCTGAGCCCGCGCCTGGACGATTTGAGCGTTGCTCGGGGTCGAGGAGAAGCCCAGGTCGAATATCATGGTCCTGCCATCGCGGCTTACAAAATCCTGAGTGAGGGCAGAGGAGAGCCTGTAGGGAAAGTCTTCGAAATTCTGGGTCGAGAGCAGTTGCGCTATGGATGCGCGAATCTGACCGGGGGTGCTGGTGGCATTGAGCTCAGACAGCAGGGTGTAGAGCGACGTGGCGTTTACTGCGAACAAGGGAGAAGAGGCGAAGGTACCGGAGACCCCGCCAGCCAACTCTAAGGAGGCCATATCCCATGCAAATGTTCCGTTGCCTGAACCAGGGAGCTGGTCGACAATCTGGGCGACTTGCCTGACATAGGTAGGAATGGTGGAATCGAGCAGGTTCTCTTCTACAGAGTAGATGCTCGTTATTCCAGTGAAGCCGGAGAGTTTGGAATCGGTTGCGAGCGTGCTGTTAAGTGAGAGTAGACCCACTCTGACATCCTTCGCGTAGGCATCCTGGTTTTCCAGGACCACGATGATGGACTCCCCACTGAAGTTCATCGACGGGAACTGGGAATTGAGCACGGCCTGTGCCTTGTCAGATTCCGAGTTCGGTACACTGAGGTTGCTTCCGGAAACGTTGAACGAGACCGATGAAAAGAAGCTTGAAACGAGGGGAGCAGAGACCAGGAGAATCAGTACCCAGACCACTACTATCGCGCGGTGATGTTTCCTAATCAGCGCGTTGAGTGGGTCGAAGAACGAATGGCTTCTGTTCATCTACAATCGCAACTCGTTCGTTCCTAACCTAACTGTCCCCTCAGGGACCAGTATTTGAAAGTCAACATGGGCGGATGAATTCCACGGTAGACTTGGACGTAGTAACGCGCCTTCAACTGCCATTTTCGGCGAGTGTCCCATATTACGTCATGTGGACTGGCAATCCATAATCTCCCAATCGGTCAAATAGTGGGTCGACCTGACGTTGGCGAGGCAGTTTCGTTCGCTGCCGGTGACACGCTGGAGATGGCGTGGGACGACATATCAAAGGGTCTGTGTTTCGTAGCGGCGATTACGTTCTTCTTCGGTGATTGGGTCAAGCTAGGAGGGAAGAGAGATGACCCATCCCAAGACAGTTCACCCCCTGATCCGACCTCGTGCCAGCTAGCACGCGCCCTGGGTCTCCCTTGGTCTCGCTTCTGACCCGAGAAGCACCCAAGCCTGGTGCTTCGCGCCTAATCGGGCGCATCTTCTTAATAGCAAGCAAACGGTGGTGTTCGCATGGGCGAGTGCAGCGAGGAAGCACACTGCTGGGTCAATACCCCCGCAGGATGTCTGCCCTCATCTGATTACTGGCCACTGATGGGCACCTACTCTATCCCAAGAAGCAGCAAATGGTCCTCATTCGAGGCTGAACAAGCTCAGGCAGGTTATCATGGCAAAGAGGGAGCGCCCGGGAAGGAGAGCCTGGACGACAAGCTGCTAAGGTTCCTTCATCCCGTCCGCAGCCCTTACAATCCAGGCGAATTCATCGACAGGACCGAGAGTTTCCTAAAGTCTATCGGAGCGGTGCACGTAGCTTCAGTCGAGGTGGACGGAGCCTCGGCTTATTCACTGGAGGGAAACAACGCCCAGAGCCTTTCGGAATTTGGGCAACAGGTCAAGTCCTACCTCTCGGCCTTGGACCAACCGGCGAAGATGATTGAAATCAGGGTGTTGGGTCGGAACAAGGACTTCTTTGTCGACATGTCGATAGTCTATAGGCCAATCCACAGTACTCACGACCCTGGGTTATCCTTCTCAGTCGGGGCGAGGCCCGTCATACTTGACGTGCAAGATGGCGAGACCGAAGCGGACCACGCGCTCAGGCTTGACAGGCTCGCACTCGACTCCCCCAAGGTGGAGCAGCTACAGCAGGAAAGTGAAAAGAACGCGAAGGCCCTAACGGACGACCTCTCCCACCACATTTCTGAAGCATTCCCGGGGACCAGATTCGTCGTAGGCGAACACGATGAAACACGTCTCGCTCTCGGACTCGGCGAGTGATTTTGGGGGCCCAATGCATGCCCCAGTCACCGCCATAATCGGCCCATATCAAACTCGAGTAACAGGATTGTTCAGGGGAGTTCCCCACGAATGTACGCCTCCGAACCGCGTTCCGCTCTCGCATGAGAGTTGAGAACCCGGTCCACTCTGGTTCTTCTCAAATCCTATATCCTGCCAGTAAACGCCCAGAAAGCATGGCCGGGGCGGAACAGAAAGTCGCGGACATCATGACACGGTCCGTCATGGCGGTGCAACTGAACACCAACACCAAGGATTGTGCGAAAGCAATGGCAAAGCGTGGGGTTAGCTGTGCGGTTGTGACCCAGAGCGGCTCTGCGGTGGGGATTGTT